>JAEEGL014985918.1_pt1 | contig 112142 bp, 84 predicted proteins | sample 9134231 | NCBI WGS metagenome assembly JAEEGL01 (sample SAMN16246548, study PRJNA631951) | gut metagenome | biome: gut microbiome; feature: rumen; material: fiber-attached | host: Bos | place: Iran: Karaj | collected 2018-10
GTCAACGGTGGCGGCTCCGATCCGCAGCCGGTAACCGGTGACAAGCCGATTTACGATCTGATTCCGAGCGGCAAGAGCTATGAAGCAGCTTCTTCCACCGGAAAGGCTTACAACGCATACACGGCAACTCCGGGCGAGAGCATCACGGTTGACTGGGTTGTCCAGGGCGACGAAGGCACTGCCGGAATGCAGATGAACTTCGATTTCACGCAGGTCACGCTTGTGGATGCAGAAAAGGGCAGCGCGTACCGCGTTTCCCCGACGTTCAGCGACCACACGATTGCCAAGCAGCTGAAAGAGGGCGAGTGCGTCTACACATGGGCGCAGTCCAATGCCCTGAAAGCGGCTGACGGCGCAGTGATCTATTCGTTCAACATCAAGGCACCGACGACCAACGGCACGTATAAGATCGGCCTCAGCAGCAGCGACACGAACAAGGTTGTCCCTGTTGACGAAACGAAGCCGTATAACTTTACGTTCCACGGCCTGGAAATCACCGTCAATGGCGGCGGTTCCGATCCGCAGCCGACAGGCGGAAATCCGGTTTATGATCTGATCCCGAGCGGCAAGGACTATGAAGCAGCCGAGAAATCCGGCAAGGCCAACAATGTCTACACCGCGACGCCGGGTGAAAAGCTGACGATTGACTGGATTGTCAAGGGTGACCAGGGTACTGCCGGAATGCAGATTGACTTCGACTTCACGCAGGTTGATTACATCGACGGCAGCAAGGGCCCGGCTTACAGAGTCAGCCCGACTTACAGCGATTATCAGATTGCAGGCAAGAACCTTAAGAAGGGTCAGGCGGTTTATACCTGGGCGCAGTCCTCTGAGCTGAAAGCACAGGACGGCGCTGTGATCTTCCAGTTCAATGTGAATGTTCCGGAAGCCGCAGGCACGTATTCCGTCGGCCTGAGCCAGGGCACCAGCAAGGTTGTTCCGCTGGATGAAAGCAAGCCGTATGACTTCACGTTCCACGGCCTTGATATCGTTGTTCCTGCGACGACCGAAACCACCGCACCTCCGGCTGTAACGGAGCCGCCGGTTGTGACCGATCCGCCTGTTGTGACGGAGTCGCCGCAGCCGACTGCTGCGGGCTATGCAACCTGGACAATCGGTGAATGCACCGTCGGACAGGGCGGCGCAGCACGCATTCCGGTTATCGTGACGAACGATGACGGTACCGCAGGCTTTACTGTCCGCTTCGATGTTGACAGTGCGCTGAAACTCGACCGCATCGAATGGGCAAACGGTTACAGCGGCGAGGCGACAATCAACGAGGAAAAGCAGGTTGTTGTCTGGGCGAATGCGAACGGCAGCAACGAAAACGCTGACGGTGCTGTGCTGTATCTGACCTTCAATGCGCCGGACAACGCCGGTACCTATCCGGTCAAGTTCGCTTCTCTGGATGTGACCAATACCGACGGCAACAAGATCGAAGCGAGAACCAAAGACGGCTCTGTCAGGGTTGACAGCAGTGTGGCTGCACCGGGCGGCGTTTCGTGGACAATCGGCGAGGCAGCAGTCAAGCCGGGCGATACCGCACGCGTTCCGGTTCAGGTTACCGGCGACAGCGGCACCGCAGGCTTTACGGTTCAGTTTGAGGCCGATCCGAACCTCCGGTTTGTTGGTTTTGAGTTCGGCAGCGGTTACTCCGGTACTGCTGAGCTGAATAATGACAAGATGGCGGTGTCCTGGGCAAGCCAGAACGGTTCCAATGAAACCGCAAACGGCGATGTGCTCTATCTGAAATTCGTGACACCGGCACAGGACGGCACCTATCCGGTCAGCTTCGCGCTGATTGATGTCACCAATACAGACGGTCAGGAGCTGAAGGTTACCCGTACCGCCGGTTACGTCAAGGCGGACAGCAGCATCGGCGGCGACGAACCGCCCGCTGAGCTCAGCGTTGTGACGACCTATGACGTCAAGTTTACCCCGCCGACGCGCAAGAATTACTGGTCGCATGATAACCGTGCGCTGAAGAATTGCGGCGGCCTTGAGGGTATGCGCGCAGAAATGACGGTCTACAAGTATTATGTCAACGAAAAGAATGAGTTTACTGACGTCAAGGGCAATACCATGAACGACGCACAGGGCAACCCGCTCAAGTACGTTGAAGGAGAAGAGATTCCGCTCAGCAAGGCACAGGCTGCCGAAACCAGAACGAAGGATATCACGGAGCTCACCGACCTGAGTGATCCGACCGTGACGCCGGAGCAGATCTGGAACGGTACCGGTGCGGAGAAGATCGGCAATCACAAGTATCGCATTTCTCTGTATTACCATTCTGAGAAGCAGACTGACGAGGACTTCAAGATCTCTGATTCTGCGGTCAAGCTGGGCGATCATACGATCTTCATCGGCGTTAAGGGTGACTACAACCTCGACGATAAGGTCAGTGTTGATGACGCACAGAGCGTCCTGAAATATTACACGAATTACGTCGTTGCCGGCAACACGTCTTACAAGATGAACGATGATCCTGAGCTCGACGGCCCGGACGGCCTTGTGTTCTATCTGGTCAATGTCAGATTCCGCAAGGGCAGCAAGCCGACCGATCCGATGGATAATCCGCAGTCTGTTGCAGCGGACGATGCACAGTGCATCCTGAAGTATTATACGCAGAAGGATGTTGCAGGACTGGATTCGACCACATGGGAATCTGTTGTCGGATATGATCTGATTGACGAATTCTACAAGGGCTGATCCTGCACAGGACAAACAAAAGGGGAGTGCTCCGCATCAGCGGGGCGCTCCCTTTCTATACAGAATACCGCCGCAGATTGGAGCTCTGCGGCGGTTGGTTGTTTATCAGGTTTCACAGATAAATGCACCGTCACGGTAATCGACGGTCACGGTGCTTCCCTGCGGCAGCGGTGCGCTCAGCAGCTTTTTGGCGAGCAGCGTTTCGATCTTGCGCTGAATCAGGCGCTTGAGCGGACGGGCACCGAAGTTCGGGTCATAGCCCTGTTCGATGACGGCTTCCTTTGCCGCATCGGTCAGCGTGACCTTGATCTGCTGCTCAGCCAGACGCTTTTGCAGATTTGCAATCAGCAGATCGACGATGCCGCCGATTTCCCGCTTGGTCAGCGGCTTATACAGGATAATTTCATCCAGACGGTTCAGGAATTCCGGACGGAACCGCTGATGCAGCAGCGCATCGGTTTGCTGCTTGGCGGCTTCCGAGATGGTGCCGTCCGGCTGAATACCCTCCAGCAGCGCGTCGGCGCCGAGATTTGAGGTCAGAATCAGAATCGTGTTCTTGAAATCGACGGTTCTGCCCTGGGAATCGGTGATGCGTCCGTCATCCAGCACTTGCAGCAGCAGATTGAACACATCCGGGTGCGCCTTTTCGATTTCATCGAGCAGCACAACGCTGTACGGCTTTCTGCGAACGGCTTCGGTCAGCTGACCGCCCTCCTCGTATCCGACATATCCTGGAGGCGCGCCGATCAGACGGCTGACGCTGAATTTCTCCATATACTCAGACATGTCAATGCGGATCAGATTGCGCTCGTCGTCAAACAGCGCTTCGGCCAGCGTTTTTGCCAGCTCCGTCTTACCGACACCGGTCGGGCCGAGGAACAGGAACGAGCCGATCGGCCGGTTCGGATCCTGAATGCCCGCACGCGAACGCAGAATTGCCTCGCTGACCTTTTCCACGGCTTCATCCTGACCGATCACACGCTTGTGCAGCGTGTCATCCAGATGCAGCAGCTTTTCGCGGTCGCCCTCCATGAGCTTTGTGACCGGGATTCCCGTCCACCGCGCCACGATTCTTGCGATTTCGTCCTCTGTGACGGCGTCACGCAGCAGCTTGGATGCACTGCTGCTGTTTGCGGCATTTTCAGCCGCTTCGATTTCCTTTTGCAGCTCGGGGAGCTTGCCGTATTTCAGCTCTGCGGCCTTGTTGAGGTCATACTGCCGTTCGGCGTTGTCGATTTCAGCTTTGAGCTGTTCCATCTGCGCACGCAGCTCCTGCACGCGGCTGATGCCGCCCTTTTCGTTTTCCCACTGCGCTTTCATCTGCGCGAATTTGTCACGCTGCTCTGCAAGCTCCTTCCGGAGCTCCTCCAGATGCGATGCGGATACTGCATCGGTTTCCTTTTTCAGGGCAGCCTCCTCAATCTCCAGCTGCATGATTTTACGCGAGATTTCGTCCATTTCCGTCGGCATGGAATCCATCTCCGTGCGGATCATCGCACAGGCCTCGTCCACCAGGTCAATCGCCTTATCCGGCAGAAACCGGTCGGAGATATAGCGGTTCGAGAGCGTCGCCGCTGCAATCAGTGCGGTATCGTGGATCTTGACGCCGTGGAACACCTCATAGCGTTCTTTCAGGCCGCGGAGAATCGAGATGGTATCCTCAACGGTCGGCTCCCCGACCTGTACCGGCTGGAACCGGCGTTCCAGCGCAGCGTCCTTTTCAATGTATTTGCGGTACTCGTCCAGTGTTGTCGCACCGATGCAGTGCAGCTCACCGCGGGCAAGCATCGGTTTCAGCAGGTTGCCTGCGTCCATAGCGCCGTCCGTTTTACCGGCACCGACGATGGTGTGCAGCTCGTCGATAAACAGCAGGATCTTGCCCTCAGACTTTTTGACCTCCTGCAAGACCGCTTTCAGACGCTCCTCAAATTCGCCGCGGTATTTTGCACCCGCGACCAGTGCGCCGAGATCGAGCGAGAAGATTGTGCGGTCGCGGAGGCTGTCCGGAACGTCGCCGCGCGCGATCCGCTGGGCAAGTCCTTCTGCGATTGCGGTTTTGCCGACGCCCGGTTCACCGATCAGAACAGGATTGTTCTTCGTTTTCCGGGACAGAATCCGGATGACGTTCCGGATCTCGGCGTCACGGCCGATGACCGGATCGAGCTGATGCTTCTTGGCTCGTTCGGTCAGATCCTGACCGTATTTTTTCAGCACGTCATAGGTTGCCTCCGGGGTTTCGTTCGTAATGCGCGTATTCCCTCGGATTTCTTTCAGTGCTGTGAGAACCTTTGCCTCCGTGACATTAAACTGTGTCAGCAGCTTTTTGACCGTGCGGTCGCCGGAACGCAGCATAGCGAGGAACACATGCTCGACGGAGATATACTCATCCTGCATCTGCTTGGCGATTTCTTCCGCCTTGTTGTAAAGCTGCTCGGTTTCGTTGGATACATAGACCATGCCGGCCTGTCTGCCGGAACCGGTGACATGCGGCAGTGCGGCGACTTCCTTTTCCGCAGCGTTGGCAAATGCCTCCGCATGGACGCCGATGCGCTGCATCAGCTGCGGAATCAGACCGTCCGACTGCTGCAAAAGTGCCGTCAGAATATGAATCGGCTCCACAGCGTTGTTCTGGTAGCCTGTGCAGAGCGACTGTGCGTTCTGCATGGATTCCAGTGTTTTCTGTGTCATACGATTTGCATTCATGATACAAACCTCCTTTACTCTGTTCAGGGCATTATGAGTTCCGCCAGATGCTTTGAGCCGAAGCGCTCTGAGAATCTGCGGATCCCGAGTTTCAGATCAACATCGTTATAAGCATGGTCATCCAGGAAGGATTCGCTCATTTCTCCGACCCGTGCATAGAATGCCATGCCGATCATCAGATCATCGAGTGTGCGGTCTGCGGTGAGGCGGTCAAGCTCCGTTTCTGCTTCACGGATCTGCCCGTTGTCAATTTTGCGGAGCAGTTCATTTGCGGCTTCACGTTTATCCGGTGCCTGTGGCAGCAGCTCCGTGCAGGAGCCGACCTCCATGCCGAATACGTTTTTTGCAATCGCCCGGCACAGCAGCCGGATCTGTCTGATGATATAATCTTCCTGATACATAAATTATTCTCCTCTCAGCATATAAAAATAAACATTTGGTTCGTGATATGCTGAAAGGCTTAATTGTCCATGCGTACCTTATTGCGCACAGGGGTTCTGCGGCAGGGGAGCGCAGTCTGCGAACATGCCGTGTTCTGTACGGCAGCAGTTTCCGGCATAACTGCGGATTTCCGCATCTGCCGGATGCCGGACTGCGGATCCTGCTTGACGGAACCGGTTTCCTGCCCAGAAAGCTCCGTGCAGATGACCGTGCCGGTGATCTGCTGCACAACGGCTGTACCGTTCGGCAGTGCCGCCAGACAGACTGTCTGCACGAGCAGCAGGAAAATCACGCGGAACCGGATTCTGCCGGTTTCAAGCCTTGCCTTCATCTGCGCCCTCCTTTCTGATTGTTCGGTCAGTTTCCTATGTCGGGAAGAATCCCGCGACGGCCTTTTCTGCCGCGACTTTATCGGGCAGCGCTGCAAAATAGGCTTTCAGTGCCGCATCGACCTGTTTGATATACAATCCCATGGATTCGCCGAGCTCCTGCGATGATACATGACTTTGCGCATTCAGCCGGAACAGCCGGTTCCATGTGCCGTCCTCGATTGTGTAATCGTCCCGGCTGCAAAACCCGTGTGCGGTTTCCTGCGCCGCCCACGTATTGAAAAACGCGGTTGCATCGTCGATCAGCGCCTTGCTCTGCGTCCGGAACGATGCGTGCAGCACGCCGATGGCCTGCTCCGGATGCCGGTAGAGCTCCACGCGGTATCGGATTGTCGGTTTGTAGCGGTAGCGCAGGGGACTTCGGATCGTCAGCATACCGTCAGCCGCCTGCTCCTGCAACTGGAACAGCCCGGTCATCTGCTGCGAAAGCGTTTGCAGAATATCCGCCATGCGGCGCTCCGGCGTGACGTATCCGACGGTTTCCGCAAGGATCTGGTTGATCAGATTGGAGCGGCTTGTTCCGCGTGCATAGGCCATGCGGTCAACTGCCTCGACGACGTCCTCCGACAGCACAAGGCTGTAAACTGCCTTTTTCATACCGAACACCTCTTTTCTCATCGTCTAATAATATTATACTCGCATTATGAAACTTGTCAATAGGATTATATAATATTTCACACAGATTTCACAAACGCTTGACGTTCCGGCACATTTGTGGTATACTATATAAGAAAAAATGTGCTGCTGCACGAAAGGAGCATCATGACTATGCAGACTGAGAAGCTGTATGAAAATAACGCGTATCTGCGTCGGTTTACGGCGACCGTTCTCTCCTGTGAGCCGCTTGCCGATAAGAAAAAACGCACTGACGGCGCGGAGTACGCCGTGATTCTTGACAAGACCGCATTCTTCCCGGAGGGCGGCGGCCAGACAGCCGATACCGGCAATCTCGGCAATGCCGTTGTCAGCGACGTGCAGGAAAAGGACGGCGAGATTCTCCATTATGTCGATGTCCCGCTGCCGGTCGGTGAGGAACTGGCGGCAGAGCTGAACTGGGAGGAGCGCTTCCGCAAAATGCAGAACCATACCGGCGAGCATCTGATCTCCGGTATCGTTCACAGTCAGTTCGGGTACGACAATGTCGGCTTCCACCTCGGCACTGACGGGGTTACGGTCGATTTCAGCGGCGTGCTGACCGAATCCGAGCTGGAATTTGTCGAGTATATTGCAAACCGCGTGGTCGGCGAGAATGTGCCGGTCACGGTTTCGTACCCCACGCCGGAGGAATGCGCGGCTATGGAATACCGCTCGAAGCTGGCGCTGACCGAGGGTGTCCGCATTGTGACGATTGAGGGCTGGGACGTCTGCGCATGCTGTGCGCCTCATGTTTCGCAGACCGGCGCGGTCGGCGGAATCAAGATCCTCTCCTGCGAGAACTGGAAGGGCGGCGTCCGGATCCGGATGCTTTGCGGACTGGATGCGCGTGACGATTACCAGAAACGGCTGGACAACACCGTGCGCATCTCGAATATGCTTTCCTGCAAGCAGCTGGAATCTGCGGATGCGGTCGCCAGGCTGATGAAGCAGTCGCAGGCCGAGCGCGAGGAATCCGCAAAGCTCAGGTGCGCACTGCTGGATATGAAAACAGCCGCCCTGCAAAAGACGGACGGCAATCTGGTGATATTTGACGATCTGCTGGATAACAACAGCCTGCGGAATCTTGTCAATGCGGGCGTACCGCTTGCGGGCGGCGTCTGCGCGGCGTTCCAGGGCAGCGACGCGGACGGCTACCGCTATATCATCGGCTCTGCAAATGTGAAGCTGCGCGCATGGGCAAAGGAATTCAACGCGGCGCTGAACGGCAGAGGCGGCGGCTCCGAGGAGATGATCCAGGGCACCGTCAATGCACCGGAATCAGAGATCCGGGCGTATTTTCAGTAACGACCGCTGATGCACCGCCGGATGTATGAGAGGAGTACCGTATGAAAAACGCTGCTTTTTTTATCGTACTTGCTGTGTATTATCTGTTTGCTGCGGCGATGCTTGACATTGTCGGGAGGCAGGGCCTTCTGCACGGTGCAATTTTCATCGCTTTCTCGCTGCTGCTCATATCTCTGGTTATCCTTGCTGTCAGGAAAATTACAAAATCAGACAAGAAATACTGGGAGCTGCTCAAACGGTTTGCGCCCTCAGTCATAGGGCTTGAACTGATTTTCCTGTTCTTTTTCAGGCTGTATATTTTATCCCTGATCTGAACCGGGAGCCTGACTGTCAGAGAATGCTGCCCGCACGATTCTTCCGGCTGGGAGCACGACACGATCAGAAGCCGCGACCAGCGGCGTGAGCATTGCAAATTGGGAGCGTATCGCTCAATTTACCCGAAGGGATATGCAGAGTAGATTCCTCACATAATTCATCGGCCGGGAGCACGGCACGATCAGAAGCCGCGATCAGCGGCGAGTGCTTTGTAAAATGGGAGTGTATCGCTCAATTTACCCGTAGGGATATGCAGAGCAGATTCCCCACATAATTCATCGGCTGGGAGCACGGCACGATCAGAAGCCGCGATCAGCGGCGTGTACATTGCAAATTGGGAGCGTATCGCTCAATTTACCCGAAGGGATATGCCAGCGGGGGCTCCCCGCCAAAAAAAGAGGCTCCGCTGTTGGGCGCAGCAGAGCCAAGTTCTTGAAGGTTGTAAACAATGGACCTTTTACATGCACGATTGAAACACTTTTCCACACACAGATCAGCAATTCCTTTGCAGCGCCTGACCCGCTGTGCCGGTTTTGCCTCTCTTGCCCTTAGTATACAGGAAGGCGCAGGAAAAATCAACCGTTTTTCGCAAACTGTCAACGGTTTGCCCCTGAATTGAGAACAGTCTGTCATCTGTTTGCAACTTTTCCCGTAAGTTGTAACAAATAAATGATAAAACGGGAGGTCATTCCCATGATCCATATCTACAAAACCATCGACGGCAGAATCACGCAGATCGACCAGCCTGAGCGCGGCTGCTGGGTATCTGTTTTCGAACCCACGCACGAGGAGCTCCGTATGCTGACTGAGGACTGCGGTCTGGATACGGGCTTTGTCCGCTCCTGCCTGGACGAGGAGGAGTCCTCGCGTATCGAGCGTGAGGGCGATCAGACGCTGATTATTGTCGATACCGCCGTTGCGGAGAAGCTCGAAAAAAGCGAAACCTATCAGTTCTATACGGTTCCGCTCGGCATCATCAATACCTCGGGCATCGTGTTCACGATTTCGCTGCGGCGCAATCAGGTGCTTGCTGCCATGGCCGACGGCAAAATCTCCAATATCCAGACGGATTTCCGCACGCGCTTCATTTTGCAGGTGCTGATGCAGATTTCCGCCGGGTTTGTCTTTTACCTGAAACAGATTGACAAAATCTCCTATTCCATGGAGCAGGAGCTGAGCGGCGCGATGAAGAATCAGGAGATTGTGCAGCTCATGGGACTGGAAAAATCCCTCGTCTACTTTACCACCTCGCTGAAAGCAAATCTCGTCACCATTGAGAAGATTCAGCGCGGCAGAGCGTTAAAGCTCTATCCGGAGGACGAGGATCTGATGGACGATGTCGGCATTGAGTTCCGGCAGGCCGTCGAGATGGCGACGATTTACAGCGGCGTTATCTCCGCGATGATGGACGCATTTTCGTATGTCATCGCAAACAACCAGAACTCCGTTATGTGGCGCCTGACCATCATCACGGTCATTATTGAGATTCCGAATATCATCTTTGCGTTCTACGGCATCAATACGGATACGCTGCCGTTCAAAAGCTCGTGGATCTATTCGATCATCATAACGGTGATTCTGACATCCATCGTCGCGTTCATTCTTCTGCGGAAAAAGAAATTCTGACGCCGGGCAGGAATCGCCGGCGGGGGCTCCCCGCCAGTTTCAACACATAGATCAAGTGTTCAGGTTCTATAAGGATGAATTCTTGAAATCTTGAATTCTTGTATGGTAAAGGTACATATATTCCCTTTGATAATCAAATGCTTTTTGACATACTGTACAAAACGGAGAGAATGATATGACAAGACGCAACGGAGCAGTACCGATCGGCTCTATGCTCCTGATCATCAGCGGGCTTGCTTTCTGGATGCCGCTGTATTTCAATCCGGATCTTTTTGATCACAAAGCGGTGGCATACTGCCTGATCATTTCGGCGGTGTATATGCTGATCTGGCCGATGAATCCGGCGCTGATCATGGTGCTGACACTCCGGAAAAAGATTTCGCGCAAGGTGCATGCCGTTCTTGCAGCTGTTTTCCTTGTGATCGGATATTTGACAGTGTTTCAGTTTTATCCGGCGCCGGTTCCCCAGCTGACAATCGTCGGCAGTCAGGGGCCGTTCAACGATCTGCGCAATGCTTCTGAGATTCTGCATGACCGCAGCGAGCCCTGCACAGAAACAGGCATTCATACTGTTAAGCTGAACCGGATTGTCAAGCTCGGCAGCACGCGGCTGAATCAGCTGGAACGCAGGAGCCTTTGCAGTGAAACCGGCGTGCGGATCCCGGTTCCTGTGCGGTGCAATGCAGGAATCTATACCGTGACCTACTCGCCACAGACAAGGCTGCCTCTGGAAATCAAACCGTATGATCCTGACTGCGGGGAGAATGTGCTTGAATGGGGCATGCTGATCCCGGAGATCTTAAAGCCGCGGCACAATCAGCCGTGCGTGTATATCACACAGCTTGACCGGGCATTTCCGCTCATGAAGCTGCAAATCAGACAGGACGGCAAGGTTTACAGCGAAAAGACCTTCCGTGATACGGATACCGGTGCGGATCGGTATCTGGAGCTTCCGTGGGATGCAACGGGAACCTTTGAAGCGCAGCTGTTTGCCGTACAGACCGGTCCCGGCAATGACCGGCTGTATCCGATCAGCAATACCGCTGTTTATACCTGTAAGGAATCATAAATCCGGAGCTTGCAGAAATGCAGGCTCCTTTTTTGTGCATTGTGTGAACAGTACAAAATCAACATCTTTCTTTTGTACAGGATAAATGAGCGTATATTTGATATTCACAAAAGAAGATATATGTTTTTGTGCATTATAAATATACAAGAATTCAAGAATTCAAGAATACATCCTTATGGCCGATGCACACTTGATTCACCTGTTGAATGTGTTGAATATTCCCGTCCTTGCAGAGCTGCAAAAAGCCCGCGCGGTACGGAACCGGCGGGCTTTGCATTGTTTATTTTGCCTTGGTTGCAACCTCAGTGATCAGCTTATTGAACACCTCATCCAGCGGCAGGCAGCCGAGCTCGCCCTCCTTGCGGGAGCGGACGGTCACGCCGTTGTCTTTGACCTCGTTATCACCGATGATCAGCATGTACGGAATGCGTTCAAAGCGCGCATTCTTGATCTTTGTGCCGATGTTTCTGTCTTCTGCATCGACGGTCACGCGCATACCGGCCTGCGTCAGGCGGTCTGCAAATGCCTGTGCATATGCAATGTGCTCCTCGCCGATCGGCAGCAGGCGAACCTGCTCCGGAGCAAGCCAGAGCGGCAGTACACCGGCATACTTTTCCAGCATATATGCAAGGGTGCGCTCAAAGCAGCCGAGGGATGTTCTGTGAATGATGTACGGCAGCTTCTTTTGGCCGTCCTTGTCGATATAGTACATGCCGAAGCGCTCAGCCAGCAGCATATCAATCTGAATCGTGACAATGGTATCTTCCTTGCCGAACACGTTCTTATACTGCACATCGAGCTTCGGGCCGTAGAACGCAGCCTCATCAATGCCGACTTCGTATTCCACACCGAGGTCGTCGAGGATCTTTGCCATGGTTGCCTGTGCAAGCTCCCACTGCTCCGCCGTGCCCTCGTATTTGTTCTTCGGGTTTGCCGGATCCCACTGGGAGAAGCGGAAGGTGCAGTCCTCCAGCAGACCGACCGTATCCAGCATATACTTTGCCATTTCCAGACAGAAACTGAACTCCTGCTCAAGCTGATCCGGACGGAGAATGAAGTGGCCTTCCGAAATGGTGAACTGACGGACGCGGATCAGGCCGTGCATCTCGCCGCTGTCCTCGTTGCGGAACAGGGTAGAGGTTTCCGTCAGGCGCATCGGCAGCTCCTTATAGGAACGCTGCTTGTTGAGGTAGACCTGATACTGGAACGGGCAGGTCATCGGACGGAGTGCAAAGCATTCCTTTTCCTCGTCATGCGGATCGCCCATGACGAACATGCCGTCCAGATAGTGATCCCAGTGACCGGAGATCTTGTAGAGATCGCGCTTTGCAAAGAGCGGCGTCTTGGTGAGCTGGCAGCCCTTTGCCTGCTCGTAGTCCTCAACCCAGCGCTGAAGCAGCTGAATCACTCTTGCGCCTTTCGGCAGCAGGATCGGCAGACCCTGGCCGATGTAATCGACTGTCGTGAAGTAGCCGAGCTCACGGCCGATCTTGTTGTGGTCGCGGTTCTTTGCCTCTTCCAGCATCTCAAGATGCGCTTTCAGATCTTCCTTTTTCGGGAACGCCACGCCGTATACACGGGTGAGCTGTCTGTTGTTCTGGTCGCCGCGCCAGTAAGCGCCGGTGCAGGACGTCAGCTTGAACGCCTTGACCAGACCGGTTGCAAACAGATGCGGGCCGGTGCAGAGGTCGGTGTACTCGCCCTGCTTATAGAAGCTGATCGTTTCACCCTCGGGCAGCTCCTCGATGAGCTCGACCTTGTAGGATTCGCCGCGCTCCTGCATATACTTCACGGCCTCGTCCTTCGGCAGCGTGAAGCGCTCGATGCGCAGGTTTTCCTTGACGATCTTCTTCATCTCCGCTTCCAGTGCGGTCAGCGTATCCGCATTGAACGGCTTGTCGGTATCAAAATCGTAGTAGAAGCCGCGGTCGATGGCAGGGCCGATTGTCAGCTTGACCTCCGGGTACAGACGCTTGACGGCCTGTGCCAGAATATGCGCGGCAGTGTGGTTGAAGATATGGCGGCCTTCCTTGTCCGCAAAGGTCAGGAGCTGTACGTCTGCATCCGCGGTGAGCTCTGCGGTGAGATCTGCGGGCTGTCCGTTGACGACGGCCGCAATGTGTTCTCTTTCGATGACGCCTGCTTCCTTTGCAGCGTCATAGACGGTGACGGGGGCAGCACTTTCAAAGCTGCCGTTTGCAAATGTGATCTTCATTCTAATTTCCTCCGTTCTGATTTCCGGGTTCGGAATGCAGGCAATAAAAAAACGCACTCCGAACAGTCTGACCTGTTCGGGGTACGTGTCTGTACAGATACAAACGCGCACGGTTCCACCCGAGCGTTTTCTCATTCCCATTCACGGATGCAGCGGGGGTGGTACCGGAAAAGAGATCATCGGATGCCTTTCAGCGGGTCAGCATCCTCTCTGTCAGATGAGCGCTCTATTTCGACATATCCTCTGCTTTTTGTGCAAACGTGTCTGATTACATATATTATAACCCACGACCGCGGCAAAAGTCAAGCGTTTGCAGAACCGGCCTCAAATTTCAGCATTTTGCACAATGGAAGGTGCCCAAATCTTGCGGATCATGCGCATCTGTTGCGTTTTTAACCGTTTTAATTGAAGCAAATTTCAGAAAGTACGGTCGGACGGTCATTTTTCAGCGGCGATTCTCTGTAATATTTTCGTCTATTTCACCAAACTGTATATGGCTTTCAGCATCGTTTCAGTAAGGAATGATATGATAAGAACAATGAGGGAAGGCACTTCCGGGGATATATATGACAGAATCGGAAAGGATGGTTACCATGAAACAGAAACATATGAAAAAATACGGTGCGGCTGCCGTGACGGCCGCGGCCATGTCCCTTGCGCTGAGCACAGCGGTTCTTGCCGCTGTCAAAGGCGATGTAACCGGTGACGGCGTGCTGAATGTGGCGGATGCGGTTGCATTCACCAAGTACCTGACCGCGGAGGGCACAATCACGGATTATGAAGCGGCCGATTACAACGGCGACGGTGTCCTGAATGCGGCAGACCTGACGCTGATCAAGCGTGCAGTCATGACAAAGCCTACTGAGCCGGATAATCCGGTCAGCGATGCGGTTGTCACTTCGATTACCTTCGGCGCATCATCCGTCACGCTGAAAAACGCAGCAGGGGAAACTGTGGATGCAGCAAAGGCGGAGAATGTCACGGTCGAAAACGGCACCCGTGTGACAATTACCAAACCGGGCGAGTTTGACGCGGACGGTGAGTGCGCGGACGGACAGATTAGGGTTGATGTGAATGAGGAAGCCTATCCGGAAGCACAGGTGACCGTCAATCTGCGCGGCCTGACGCTCTCAAGCAAGACTGATTCGCCGGTTTATGTGAATTCTGTCAGCGATGAATTTGTGCTGACGGTTAAGAAGGATACCGTAAACACAATCTCTGACGGCACGGATTATACCAATGCTGACGAAGGTGCCGGCGCGATTTATTCGCTCGACGATATGAAGATCAAGGGCAAGGGCACGCTGATTGTCAACGGCAACTGCGGCGACGGCATCGTCTGCAAGGACGACCTTAAGATCTGGAACGGCAATATTCAGGTTACCGCCAAGGACGATGGCATCCGCGGCAAGGATTCCGTCCGCATCGGTGAACCGGATGCAGAGGACGGCTATGAAGCACTGACAATCACCGTCAAAACGGAAACGGGCGACGGTATCAAGTCCACGAATGATACCGCAGATTCCGGCAAGGGCTTTGTCCGCATCAGCGGCGGCATAGTCAAGATTGAATCGTATGCGGACGGCATTCAGGCAGAGCAGTTCTTTGAAATGAACGGCGGCGACGTCACAATCAGCACCTATCAGGGCTCCGGTTATACCGGCTCCGGCGGTGCATGGGGCGGCGGAGGCGGCCGCGGCGGTATGGGCATGGACGGCAACCCGAACAAAACGGATATTTCCGCAAAGGGTATCAAGGCGGTCGGCCTGTATGATGCAACCGGCAATACATGGCAGAGCATGGGCAATCTGACAATCAGCGGCGGCAGACTTACCGTGGATTCCTCTGACGATGCGCTGCATTGCAGCGGAGATATGAGTCTGGTCGGGGGCACGATTGTGCTTGCAACTGCCGACGACGGCGCGCATTCCGATCACACGCTGACGATCGGGCAGGGTGCTGCGGATTCCTACGATGATGTCACGGTTATCGTCACAAAGGGCTATGAGGGAATCGAGGCAAAGGATATTCTGCAAAACAGCGGCACGGTCATCACAAGCGTAACCGATGACGGCTACAACGCAGGCGGCGGAAAGGACAGCTCCGGTACGACGGGCGGCGGTCCCGGCGGCGGCTGGGGACAGGGCGGCTTTGGCGGCGGTTTCGGCAGAGAAGATGCCTCCGTTACGATTCAGGGCGGCTTTGTGCTGGTCAACGTGACAAGCGGCGACCATGACGGCATTGATTCCAACGGCGACCTGACGGTTACGGGCGGCATCGTGATCACCAACGGCAATGAGCCGTTTGACTGCAACGGCACGCTGAATGTCAAGAGCGGCGTCTGGATTGAGAATTCCACATGCGGCAACTATATGGATACGCAGCCGGGTTATTCGGTGAACGGCGGCTCGGTCAGTGCAGGTGAGCGCATTACGCTGGTCGGCAGCGACGGCAAGGTGATCGTTTCGTTCATCGCAGGCAAATCGGTCACAAAGCTCCGCGCAGGCGGCAGCGTCACGGGCGCCTCGTTCTATACCGGCGGCACGCTCTCTGATGATACGACCTATTTCCAGACTGTTTATGACAAGCAGCTTGCTGCCTACGGCGGTACGCTGACCGGCGGCACAGGTTCAACCGGTTCCGGAAGCTCCGGCGGCTATAATCCCGGTCAGGGCGGCCCTGGCATGGGGTGGTAAACGCCTGATTTTCAACACATTCCATTCGTAACCCGAATGACAATACCGCAGTTTCGGCTACCCCACCGGAACTGCGGTATTTGTTTTGTTATTTCCAGAAGCTCAGCTCTTCCGGATTCAATCCGATATCCTTTGCATGAAACACCGGATTCTGCCCGGCTTTCTTTTGCTTTTCGTAGTCTGCCAGCGCACCGATTGCGTGTCTGGATAGCAGCAGGCAGCAGGGAATATTGATCAGCGTCATGCCGCCCATCGTGATGTCAGCAGCCGTCCAGGCAAGATCCATCGGCATCAGCGCGCCGAGGAAGATCACGACAATGCAGACGAGGTGGAATCCGAGCATGAATTTTGCGGAGGGCGTTTTCTTTTTGTTCAGATAGGTCAGCGCATTGGTAACGTAGTAGAGGTTGCCGAGCAGCGTTGTAAATGCAAACAGAACCATTGCGATTGTGATGAAAACGGGGCCGATGCTGCCGAACACCGTCGAGATCGCGTTCTGCACATATGCCGGACCTGCGACGTCTGCGGTATGCGCTACGCCCGAGCACAGGCACATCAGTGCCGTTGCGGTGCAGAGCAGGATGGTGTCGATATAAACGGAAACGGTCTGCACCAGTCCCTGCTTGGCCGGATGCGTGACATCCGCGGAGGCTGAGGCGTTCGGTGCGGAGCCGACACCCGCCTCATTGGAATACAGGCCGCGCTTGATGCCGTAGACAAGGCAGGAGCCGCTCAGTCCGCCGAAGATTGCGCGGAAATTGAATGCGTCCTTGAAAATCTCGGCGAACATTGCCGGAATATGCGTGATATGTGCAACAATCACGATCAGCGAAATGATGACGTACAGAATGCCCATGACCGGCACGATCTTTTCGGTCATGGAGATGATGCGCTTTCCGCCGCCGAGGATGCAGTAGCCTACTGTCACTGCGAGAATCAGGCCGATGATTGCCGGTGTTCCGGTCGGATGATAGAAGTCATAGACGGCAAAGGTCGATTGCAGATTGTAGGAGCAGAGCAGGTTGAACCCGACTGCATAGGTCGCAATCAGAAATACGCAGAACACAGCGGCGATCAGCGGTTTGTGCAGTGCGTGTTCAATGTAATACGCAGGGCCGCCGTAGCAGCTGCCGTCCTTGTCCTTCTGCTTGAAGATCTGTGCCAGCGTACTCTCAATGAATGCAGACGATGCACCGATGATGCACATCAGCCACATCCAGAAGCAGGCGCCGGGGCCGCCCAGACAGATCGCGGTCGAAACACCGACAATATTGCCGGTTCCGACGCGTGACGCGGTTGAAACAATCAGCGCCTGAAAGGATGAAACCTTCTGTTCTCCGGCAGGCTTTTCCATGATCAGGCGGCAGGCCTCTCCGAACAGGCGGAGCTGCGCAAATTTCGTGCGGACGGAAAAATACAGTCCGGCCGCCGCCAGAATGATGATCAGCAGGGGATAGTACATAAAATCGTCGAGCCTGCCGAGTACAGCGTTCAGCGTATCGAGCATGGGGGTTCCTCCTTTGTATCACAAGATACTCTCATTATAATATACAAGCAGGAAAAATGCAAGCGATTTCTACAACGCAAATCGTTTTTGTAAACCCTGCACGATACAGAGGCTCTGCATTTATCAAAAATGCCTGCGGCCGGTTTGGATTCCCGGTCACAGGCATTGTGTATCACAGATATTTGATGATTTCTTCGCGGAGCTGATCGTATTTCGGATCTGTCAGGCCGAAGTCCAGCCCCTTGTATGTCCAGACGCTTCTGCCGATGCCGTGCTTTTCAAATACGGCGTGAATCGCCTTGAACCATTTGAGGGATTCCGCTGCGGATGCAACGTCGATCATGCCGTATTCGCCGCAGTAGAGAACGGTATTGTTTTCAGATGCCTTTTTGATCGCCCCGGCGAACAGCTCCTCAAAATATGCCTCCGAGGTTCCGCTCTCCTCAAAGGTCATGCGGGCTTCCGGATCAATGCGCACCGTCCAGGTTGCGCCCTGATGCGTGAACAGCAGCGGTTCATAGCAATGGAAATTATAGATGATATTGCTGTCATGAGGCGGATCGAGATACGGGACTTCCTTTGCCCCGTTGTTGTTGAAGCTGCCGACCAGAATCATCGTGTCCGGCGCGATTTTCCGGATACGGCTGATGCAGGTGTCTGCAATGCGGTTCCATGCCTTGATATAGGACTGATCGGTGACCTCGTTCAGCAGTTCAAAAGCGATGTGCTCCGGGTCAATGCCGTATCTGCGGGCGAATTCCTCCCAGAGCTGACAGAACTGCTCCTGATAGGCAGCGCTATCAAAGAAGCCTTCCTCGGCCACGCCCTCGTCAAAGGAGAAACCGGCAGTTTTGTGCAGATCGAGAATCATGTTCAGCTGATGCTTCCGGCACAGTTTGACTGCGCGGTCAAGGCAGTCAAAGCCCGCTGTGAGAAAGCTGCCGTCCTTTGCCTGAAAAATATTATAGTCAACAGGAATGCGCACATGGTCAAAGCCCCATGCGGCAATCTTCCTGAAATCCTCCTCCGTGATCCATGTATCCAGCGTTTTCTGGCTGTAATCGCACTGGGACATCCAGCCGCCGAGATTGATCCCCTTGTGAAAATTCTGTTGAAACAGCATGTTATGTTTCCGCCTTTCCTAATATGTTCTTATTGTAGCATAACGGCAGATAAATGTCAAGCAGAAATCGGTTTATCCTTTGCAGCGCCGGTCTTCCGGTATGCACGGAGATAAAAAGACACGGAGATCACGGTGGCAGTGACCCAGCCGATCGGCCATGACGCCCAGATGCCTGCGGAGCCGAACGGAACGGACAGCACACATGCAAGAATCACGCGCAGAAGCAGATCGGTGAAGGTTGCGGTCATAAACTGCATCATCATGCCGGAGCCGCGCAGCACACCGTCTGAAACCAGTTTCAGCGCGGCAATCAGATAAAACGGCGATACGATCCGCAGGAAAAGCACGCCGGTTCCGACGGCATCCGCGCTCGGGGCATCCAGAAAGAACCGCACAAGATACGCACCGGCATAGAAATACACAAGCATGAACGGAATCATCATGCACCAGACCATTTTGCAGGCAGCCCGGTGTCCTGCCGGTACGCGTTCCCGTTTGCGGGCGCCGAGGTTCTGCGCAGTGAAATTGGAAACGCCGTTGCCGATTGTCGTCAGCGATGTGATCACGAGATTGTTCAGCTTGACCGCAGCGGAATATCCTGCAACAACGCCGGAGCCGAAATCGTTGATCACGCGCTGAATCACGATGTTACCGACGGAAATGAAGCTCTGCTGCAAAATGCTCGGAATTGCGATGACCGCGATCTGCCTGAGCAGCGAAAACGAAAACAGCGGCGTCCTGCCCGCCGTCTGAAAGGCGCGCAGCCGGCGCAGCAGGAAACATAAGGACAGGATGCAGCTCACGCCCTGACATAGCAGCGTCGCCCATGCCGTTCCGGGAACGCCCATGTGAAAATACCGCACAAAGAGAATATCCATGCCGACATTGGCCGTCGAGGATGCAGCCAGAAACCGGAACGGCGTTTTGGAATCCCCGAGTGCGGAGAATATGCCGTTTGCGGCGTTGTACAGAAACACGAACGGCAGGCTCAGAATGTAGATCGTCAGGTATGCGGCGGAATCCGCAAAGATATTGTCCGGCGTGTGAATCAGCCGGAGCAGTGGACGGTTCAGCGGCAGTCCGAGCAGCATCAGCACGGCACAGACCGCGGTGATTACAATGACCGCAGTCGATACCGCGGTTTTCATTCTTGCATACTGCTTTGCACCGAACAGCCGCGCCGTGACGACGGATGTTCCGATGCCGGAGCCGAACGCAAACGCAATGAAGATCAGCGTGATTTCATAGCTGTTTCCGACGGCCGCCAGTGCTTGCTCGTCGATATATTTCCCTGCGACAAAGCTGTCCGCGAGATTGTACATCTGCTGAAAAATGACACTGCCGAACAGCGGCAGACAAAAACGCCGGAGCACCTTTGAGGGCTCTCCGACGGTCAGATCCTTGCCCGGTTCCATGCGATCCCTCCGTTTCTTACTTACCCGAAACAGTATTATAACACAGTTTTCATGATTTGTAAATGATTTCTGCGGCTTTTTCCGTCTTGAACATTTTATGCCGCAAAAGCGGCTGTTTCTCCGGAAATATGCCTGAAAACCGGAAAAGTGATACAATTTCACATACATTCGGTAAAATTGTGTATTGTCTGTAAGCCTTCGGTATGTTATAATATAATAGCTGTATTATGCACACTGCATAATCAGAAACAGAAAGAAGGGGTGTATATGAAATCAATCAAACGTATGGCAGCAGCTGTGCTGGCGCTGGGAATCGCCTGCATCAGCACCGGGATCACCGCAGTTCCGGCAGGGGCGGCCACGACGGTAACGCTGTCGCCGTCTGACCGGTACGAGATCAACGGCGGCGTGTTCGAGGGCTGGGGAAGCTCGCTTTGCTGGTGGGCGAACCGCGTCGGCTACAACGATGAGCTCTCGCAGAAATGCGCGGATCTGTTTTACGGCGAGAACGGTCTGCACCTGAACATTGCGCGCTTTAACATCGGCGGCGGTGATGATCCCACGCATCACCACATCACGCGAACGGATTCCAACATGCCCGGCTATACCGTTTACAATAACGGGCAGGTGACCTACGACTGGAATGCCGACGCGAATCAGCGGAATGTGCTGCGGCGCTGTATTGAAGCGGCAGGGGATGACATGATTACGGAAATGTTCTCCAATTCTCCGCCGTACTATATGTGCAAGAGCGGCTGCTCCACCGGCAATACCGATGCAGGCAAAAACAATCTCAAGGATGACTGCTACGACGATTTTGCTGAGTATCTCGCGGAGGTCTGTGCGCATTACCAGAATGAATGGGGCATTACGGTACAGAGCATTGATCCGATGAACGAGCCGTACACGAATTTCTGGGGCGCATACAGCGCAAAGCAGGAGGGCTGCCACTTTGAAGCAGGCAATTCCGAATCAACGATTCTGACAGAACTGAAAAAATCGCTGCAAAAGCGTGAACTGAACAACATCATCATTTCCGCCTGTGACGAAACCTCCATTGACTCGCAGATTGATACCTATAAAGCGCTTTCCACGGAAGCAAAGCAGGCGATCTCCCGCATTGATACGCATACCTACGGCGGAAGCAAGCGCGGCGAACTGAAAAATCTCGCGCTGACGGAGGGCAAGAACCTCTGGATGAGTGAGGTGGACGGCAAGGGTACAGCCGGTACAAACGCCGGAAATGTAGCAGCTGGACTCTGGCTGGCAGAGCGCATCATCACGGACTGCAACGGACTGAACGCCTCCGCGTGGATCCTCTGGCAGCTGATTGATAACCATGTCAGCTCCGTTGGCTACAACGGCAACAAGGATTCCGGTATGCCGGATATCGATAACGGATTCTGGGGCGTGGCCGTTGCGGATCACGATAAGAACGAGGTTATCCTCTCCAAGAAATACTACGCGTTCGGGCAGTTTTCGCGGTATATCCGCCCCGGCATGATCATGCTGAATTCCTCGAACCGCAGCATGGCGGCGTTTGATAAGGAGAACGGCAGAGTCGTTGTGGTCGCGTTGAATCTGGGCGGCGGCAATGCGGATTATACCTTTGACCTCTCCGGCTTTTCCAAGGTCGGCACGCAAGCGCAGGGCATCCGCACGAGCAGCTCTGAGGACTGGAAGGATATCGGCACGACCGCGTTGCAGGGCAGCCGCCTGAATGTGACGCTCCCGGCCAATTCCATTACGACATATATCATTGACGGCATGGCAGGGGAAACGGAGCGTGCGAATAAGATTGACCTGAGCGGGGCAAAGCTCTCCGGTACGAACGCATGGCAGGATTCGACCGATTCCGGCTATCAGAAGGCCTTCGACGGCAACCGCGGCAGCTTTTTCGACGGCGTCGGGGACGGCTGGGTGATGGCGGATCTCGGTGAGGTGTACGATATCACCACAATCGGCTACTGCCCGCGTATGGGTTATGAGTACCGCTGCGGTGACGGCATGTTCCAGGTTTCCGACAACGGCACGGACTGGAAAACCGTGTATACGGTTCCGGGTGAGCCGAGCTACGGTATGCATTATGTGATCCCGACGTCGGCGGCCACCGGGCGTTATGTGCGGTATGCGGTGCCGTCCGGAAAGCCGAACAACGGCTACAACAAGGACAGCGTTTACTGCTGCAACATTGCGGAAATTGAGCTGTACGGAACGCCGAGCACGATGAAGGATTACAGCAAGATTGCGATTGCACCTGAAAATGTGACAGGATCCGATCCGTGGAATCAGACCGCGAACGATGCGAAAAAGGCATTTGACGGCAATACCGCGAGCTTCTTTGACGGTGTCGGGGACGGCTGGGTGCAGGCGGATCTCGGCGGCACATATCGGCTCCAGGCAATCGGCTTCTGTCCGCGCGAGGGCAAGGAGTTCCGCTGTGCGGACGGCATGTTTATGGTATCCGCAGACGGCGTAAGCTGGGATACCGTTTATACAGTGAGCGGCGTTCCGGGCTTCGGAATGCAGTATATCCCGCTGGAAGATCAGAATATCACAGCCCGGTATATCAAGTACGCTGTTCCGTCCGGCGCACCGAAGGAGCCTTCCAATCCGGACAGTGTTTGCTGCTGCAACATTGCGGAGATTGAGGTCTACGGCACGGAAACAGTTGCAGGACCGCTCCGCGGCGATGTGAACAGTGACGGTAGCGTGACGATAGCTGATGCGGTGATGTTGACAAAATATCTGAGTACGGAGGGCACTGTAAAGAGCTGGGAGGCCGGTGACCTGAACGGTGACAAAAAGCTGAATGCAGCGGATCTGTCTTTGCTGAAACAGATTCTCATGCGCAGCTGATATAAAAAAGAGCGCCCTGCCGGAATCGAAAACCGGCAGGGCCATTTTGTGAGGCATGAGCAAAAACAAAAGCACAACACGTCGTCCGCGCTCCCCCCTCTCACGGTTCGCGGATAACGTGTTATGCTCATTGAATGGGGATCCGTCCGATCCGTTTGTTCAGGCGCACGGATCGGCGGAAAGGATGATAGCTTGTTTTTGTCTGACAAGGCTATTATAGCACAGCTGCCGCGAGAAAAAAATAGGATATGCTATTCACTTTTATACATATCCTATCTAATCTGCATATTCTATTGTATTTCAGCCCGCCCGCAGCTTGCGCCATTCAGAGGGCGTGATGCCGAATTTTTGCTTGAACTGGCGCGAGAAATGCACAACACTGCTGTATCCGCATGAGAATGCAGTTTCTTCAATCGTCATACCGGAGTTTGTCAGGAAATGCTGCGCCTGCTCCAGTCTGCTCTGGATAACATCCGCATTGCAGGTAACGCCGAATGCTTTTTTGTACAGCGCGTGCAGATACGGTGTGCTGATGCTCAGCAGCTTAGCCATATGCTCGGTGCTCCAGTCGCGCGACGGTTGCGCGTAAATCTGGCGGCGCAGATCCAGCAGCTCACGGTAATGCGGCAGCTCGGTATTCGGCTGTACCTGTGTCTTTCCGAACACTTCGGTCAGCATGGCACGGATCAGCAGTCCGACAGGCTGCGAGCTTGTGCCGCGGTAATGGCAGTCTGCAAGCAGCTGGAAATACTGGGAAATGTTAATCTGTTCTCCGATATAGATCAGTTCATTGAAGCGAACCTCAATGCCGGGCGCAAGCGGCTCGGAACAGTCAAACAAAATCCAGTCGTTGATATAGCGGTCCTCGCATGCACGGTAATACTGCGGCGTATGGCGGTCGTAGATAATAAAGGAATCCGGCTCAGCGGTCACGGTTTCCCCGTTCAGCTGAAAAACGGCGCGTGTTTTGATGAACAGCACCAGATAACCGTCATAGCCCTGCGGATGATCGAAAACAAAGCTGCTGTCATGTCGGCAGCCGCAGCCCATCCGGTGGATCTGGAACATAGGACAGCCCCCTTTCAATAAAATCATCATAGCACGATTCCAACAAAAAGTCAATGCCGGGAATTGCGGACTTTGCGCGGATTATTGCGATTTTGCACGGACTGAGAGGATTGCCGCGGCAGGAAGTATATCGGAAATGTATGATTCACACATTGCAATTTTATCTGATTTCCATGTGAAGTCATTGCTTTTTCTTCTGTAATGTGGTATAATAAAACCGGATCGTGTGATCCGGCAAGAAAAAAGGAGGAACGACTATGAAAGAAGTATACGATTTCCTGAAAGCGGCAGATACCTACTATCTCGCAACGATGGACGGCGATCAGCCGCGCGTCCGTCCGTTCGGAACCGTGGAGATGTTTGAGGACAAGCTCTACATTCTGACCGGAAAGAGCAAGAATGTATCCAAGCAGATCCAGATCAACCCGAAGGTCGAGATCAGCGCGTTCAAGGACGGAAACTGGGTGCGCATCACCTGCGAGCTCGTCCGCGATGACCGCATCCCTCCGAAGCAGCATATGCTGGACTGCTATCCGCATCTTGCGTTCATGTACAAGGTCGATGACGATTACACGGAAGTACTGTACATGAAGAATGCGACTGCCGTATTCGCATCCATGGATATGAGCAAGCCGCCCAGAACCGTGACATTCGGCTGAACAGCTAAGCGCCCTTCTGAGGAATTCGGAAGGGCGCTTTCTCATATGCTTTTAAAGACCGAGCTGTCCGGCGAGTACCTGCATCGGCATAGCACCGACAGCTTTTTTGATCACCTTGCCGTTCTCAAACAGCAGAAATGCAGGAATACTGTCGATCTGATACTGCACGGCGGGTTCCTGTGCAGCATCCACATTGACCTTGACGACTTTCAGCTCCGGGTAAGCCTTGTCCAGCTCCTCCAGTACCGGCGCCATCATCATGCAGGGGCCGCACCACGATGCCCAGAAATCAACGAGAACCTTGCCGGATGCTTGCAGCACCTCCGGCGCAAAATCCTTTGCATCTTCAATATGAATCACAGCCATGTTGATACCCTCCTCTTATTTTTCCTTGTAATACAGTCGGCAGTGGCAGTAGCCTTCAAATTCCGGATCGGCAATCTGATCGCGGAACTCCTGACACATGCAGATGTTCTCCTCTGTCTTTTGCAGACGGCAGGGACAGTAGCCATCCTTTCTGCGCAGCCCGTCGCGGATTTTTTCGACAACCTTTGTGTCTTCATTGAAACGGATTTTCATCGTTTTCACGCTCCTTTTGCTGTATATCCTGCCTGCTTCGGCTGATTTTATTCTAGCATATCAGCGGTGAAAAGTCAAGCGTTCTGTGAATCATGCCTAAAAAACTGCAACTGTGCGCCGACCAGACACATATGTACTGCACAGAGATACAGAAATTGCAAAAAAGGGGTTGACAAATTTCTGATAGTATGATAGAATAAGAACACGGACAGAGGCGCGGGCTTGATCAGTCCTACCGGATGAGGGTGCCGACCCGGGGTAACGAACCAGAATCCGGTACAAAAGGCAAGACCGCCGAAGCCGAAGCGATACGGCATCGCTGCGGCTGGGCGCGCACTGAATAAGTGCGTGACTGTCACATTGCAGAATTCTGCTTTGTGGAGTGCTGACCGGGTTTTCGTATTGTTCTGACCGACACAGGAAATACAGTGCGAATCCGTTCAACCTGCCAAATGTCCGCCATATGCTGGCGGATTTTTTTCTGCCTCAGGATTTCTGCGCGGCGTTTCCGTGCAGAGCAATTTTAGAATGGAGGAATCCCTATATGAAAGAATTTCGCGTTGGTATCATCGGTGCAACCGGTATGGTCGGTCAGCGTTTTGCGCTGCTGCTCGCAGATCATCCGTGGTTCAAGGTCACGGTCATGGCTGCATCTTCCCGTTCTGCCGGAAAGACCTACCGTGAGGCAGTCGGTCCCCGCTGGGCATTCAAGGATCAGCCGATGCCGGAGCAGTTTGCAGATCTTGTGATCTACGATGCGGGCGAGGACATTGAGAAGATTGCTGCACAGGTTGATTTCTGCTTCTGTGCCGTTGATATGAAGAAGGATGCGCTGCGCGCACTTGAGGAAGCCTATGCGAAGGCAGAGTGCCCGATCGTTTCCAACAATTCCGCACACCGCTTTACGCCGGATGTCCCGATGATCATTCCGGAGCTCAATCCGGAGCATCTGGAGATAATCGCTTCCCAGAAGCAGCGCCTCGGCACGAAGCGCGGCTTTATCGCAGTCAAGTCCAACTGCTCGATCCAGAGCTATGTTCCGGCGCTGCATCCGCTGCGCAAGTTCGGCATCAAGCAGGTGATGGCCTGCACGTATCAGGCAATTTCCGGCGCAGGCAAGACCTTTGAGCGCTGGCCGGAGATGATTGACAATCTGATCCCGTATATCGGCGGCGAGGAGGAGAAGTCCGAGCAGGAACCGCTGAAAATCTGGGGCTCGATTGAAAACGGCGAGATCGTCAAGGCCAAGAGCCCGCTGATCACGACGCAGTGCCTCCGCGTGCCGGTTTCTGATGGCCATACGGCTGCTGTGTTCGTCAAGTTTGAGAACAAGCCCTCTGAGGAGGAGATCAAGGCTGCGTGGGCAGAGTACAAGGGCATCCCGCAGGAGCTTGCACTGCCGCACGCACCGAAGCAGTTCCTCAACTACTTCGAGGAGCCGGACCGTCCGCAGGCAAGACTGGACAGAAACATGGAGGGCGGCATGGCGATTTCCATCGGCAGACTGCGTGAGGATACGCTGTTTGACTACAAGTTCGTCTGCCTGTCCCACAATACGCTCCGCGGTGCTGCGGGCGGTGCTGTTGAGCTTGCAGAGCTGCTCGCAGCAAAGGGTTATTTTGACTGATTTCTGATTGATGATACGGAAAGGAGGTGTTCCGGGTGCGGCATGTATTCGTATGTCCGACAAATGATACGATTGAAATTGCATTGCTGGATGTTTCGGTTGACCGCCGCATTCACGGCGGTGTGCAGTTTGAAACCTTCACGCCGAAGGAACCGCCTCTTTATCCGTATGTTCCGGCATATTTTCAGGACTATAACCGGCAGCGGACACCGCTCAGAGAGTTCCTGCGCGACCAGACCTACGGGTTCCGACCGCGGGATTATCTGCTGGTGCTGCACGATGATGCAACCGACCTGGAGGCGCATGCGCTCAGCGAACTGCTGATTGCCTGCGGTGCCAGAGAAACGCTGATGGAGTACCGTGCATTTCTTCTCTCGTCCGAGAAAAGCTATATCGCGGTGACAGGCTCCAAGCGTGCGGTTTCTGTCACGCTGGTGATGGCCAATGCCGAAGATACCGACCGGATTTTCATTCCGGTGAATGAGGCTACCCCCGAAACTGTCATGGAAGCTGTGCGTGAACTTGATTCCACGCGCCGTCTGCCGGTTTACCGCTTCGGCGTGAATGAATCGCTGGAACGTGTCGGGGAAAAGGTCAATGCGGCGGAGCTGATCCGCAACTTTATCAAAATACTGTGATGCGTAATATCATAGAGCAGGGGAGTCGCGGTCATATGGAAAGACCGTCTTATCTGATCCGCGTTCCGGTTTCCGGCGATTTTGAAGCAGTGCAGGTGCCGGAGGGTGCAGTTCCTGCGGAGCTGACCTGTACGCTGCTGCATACGGATGTGACGGAGCGTCTGCGGATTGCTGTCACACCGGAAAACTGGGATGATGATGCCGTGCTGTGCTATCTGATTGATGCCCGGAGCGGGGACAAAGGGCTCCCGCTGAACTGGATCGGCGCGTGCTTTTATCATACAGGCTGTCCTGTTTTCGGGGATCTGCTGATTTGCAAATGTCAGCGGAGTCATCCGGAGGCGGTTGTTTCCGGGTTTACCGAAGAACAGAAGAATCTGCTGCTGAAATGGCTCGATGCGCAGTTTCCGTTCCGGAATGAGGAACTCTGAATCTCCCTGCGCCAACAATAACATAGAAAGGATGAAACCGATGAAGCCAGTTATTTTTACAGGTGCAGCTGTTGCACTCGTGACGCCGTTCCATGCGGACGGTTCTGTCAATTATGAGGAGCTTGCAAAGCTGATTGATTATCAGATTGAAAACGGTACCGACGCGCTTGTCATTGCCGGTACGACCGGCGAAAGCTCTACACTGAGCGAGCAGGAGCACAGCGAAGTCATCCGGTTTGCCGTGAAGCATACGAATCACCGGGTTCCGGTGATTGCCGGTACCGGCAGCAATGCGACTGCCACTGCTGTGATGCTCTCGCAGGAAGCGGAGGAAGCGGGCGCAGATGCGCTGCTGCTCGTGACACCGTACTACAACAAGACCACCCAGCGTGGTTTGTATGTTCACTACAAGACCATTGCCGAGAGCGTGAAGCTGCCGATCATTCTCTACAATGTGCCGTCCCGTACCGGACTGGGCATTGATGTGGATACCGCAGCAAAGCTTGCGGAAATCGACAACATCGTCGCAATGAAGGATGCTGTCGGCAACATTTCCTATACTGCAAATCTGATTGAGCGCTGCGGTGAAAAGCTGACTGTGTACAGCGGCAACGACGATCAGATTGTTCCGATGATGAGCCTCGGTGCAAAGGGTGTTATTTCCGTGCTGTCCAATGTTGCGCCGAAGGAAACGCATGATATGTGCGCTGCTGCGCTTGCAGGCGATTACAAGACTGCGGCTGCCCTCCAGCTGAAGTATCTGAAGCTGATTCATGCGCTGTTCATCGAAACCAATCCGATTCCGGTCAAGGAAGCTGTTAATCAGATGGGCTTCGCAGGCGGTCCGTGCCGTCTGCCGCTCTACGAAATGTCTGATGCAAATAAGGCTGTGCTCGTTGCTGAAATGCAGAAGCAGGGTCTGATCTGAGAAGCAAAGTGAATAATGATGCCGTCCGGCGTACACCGGGCGGCATTGCAGTATAACAGAGAGGAATGAAAATATGGTAAAAATCGCTGTCAGCGGCATCTGCGGCCACATGGGCAGAAATGTGGTTGCTGCTGTTTCCGAACGTGCAGAGTGCGAAGTGCTCTGCGGAATTGATATCGGAGATGCATCTGCATGTTCCGTTCCGGTTTATAAGACACCGGCCGAAATGCCGGAAAAGCCGGATGTGATCATTGATTACAGCCACCCGAACTGCCTGGACGGTCTGCTTGCTTATGCACAGTCCACCGGAACGCCGGTTCTGCTTGCAACAACCGGATATTCCGAGGAACAGCAGGCGAAAATTCGTGAGGCTGCGCAGCATGTTGCGCTGTTTGCGTCCGGCAATATGTCGATCGGCATTCAGCTTCTGATTGCACTTGCCAGAAAGGCGACTGCCGTTCTCGGCAATCAGTTCGATATTGAGATTATTGAAAAGCATCATAACCAGAAGATTGATGCGCCTTCCGGTACCGCTCTGATGATTGCCAACGCGATCTGTGAGGAAACCGATCCGCAGAAGCATCTGGTCTATGACCGCCACAGTGTCCGCAAAAAGCGCGAAATGACCGAAATCGGCATGCATTCGATCCGCGGCGGCACCATTGTCGGTGAGCATGAGGTTCTGTTCGCGGGACCGGATGAGTGCATTTCGATCAAGCATACTGCATCATCCAAGCGCGTGTTTGCAGAAGGCTCTGTCAATGCGGCGCTGTTCCTGATCGGAAAGGCACCGAAGCTCTATGACATGACCGATCTGCTTGCAGAAGCATAAATACATATCAAACGCCGTATCCGGGTTCTGTCCGGATACGGCGTTGTTTTATTTTCCGTTGTGCGGCTTATCAACAATATGCAGTCCGCCGCCCTGCTGGGGTCTTGGGGCATTCTGCAGGATAGAGCCGCCGGGTGCGGCGTGTCCGGATACACCGGAATGATGCGCGGATGTCGGTGCGCCGGAAGGCATGCTCCCGGGTGCGCCGCCGGGCGCGGGTGCCTGCCGGATCATCTGGCGTTCCGTGTGTTTATCCACAAAACGATCCTGACGTTCTTTCAGCTGCAGGCTACCGGGTGTGATGTAATCCGAGGCCTCGTGCTTTTGCGAAACAGATTTCAGCTGTGAAAGCAGCGAAAACAGGACGACCATTCCGACAACCAGTCCGATCATCAGCGGGACAAAGAATTCCATACTGTCTGCACTCCTTTCAACGCATCAGCATACCGATCAGGTAGCTGACGACTGTGACTGCGGCTGTCACCGCGAAGAAGATTGCCCATGCCTTTCCCTTGTCAGAGGGCAGATTGCCGACGAATTTGCCGGTCTGTCCGTTCATGGCAAAGGTGTACTTGGTGCCGTTCCATGACGTGTTCAGCAGCCAGACCGGATAGAGCGCATAACGCGCTTTGGCATCGGTCAGCTCAATATGCTCATGCTCGGTATTGACAGCGTCATAGCCCTGCACGGTTTTTGCGAATTCCTGGCGGGTGCTCTGTTTCATGCGTTCCGTTGCGCGCGGCAGGCTGGCCTGTTCGTCCACATCGTAGCGATCCGCCATATAACCGGAGAGATACGCAGTCTGGAACGGTACAGCCGCCTTGCAGTCAAACGGCTCCAGAGATTCCATCAGGGTATTGTCCATTTTGCCGGAGCCGTCAACCGGAACATTCTGGAAGGTGATCGTTCCGGCTCTGTCCACTGAAAAAACGCTGGTTTCCGTATAGGAATACTGCTGATCCGTCCAGCGCCGGATTTTTTTGCCCTGATACCGGAATGCTGCATCTGCCTGTGCATCAAACAGCCAGACCGGAACGTATACGCCCTTGATCTCGTCAATGTGGTTTTCACTTTTGAAGATCTTGGGCAGAAGCGGTTTGCCTTCCATATGCTGAAGAAGCGCTTTTTTTGCAGCTTCCTTGTCCAGCTTGAACGGGATGACAATATCCGGTTTCAGGCCGCCGCTGAACTGTCCGGTCATAATCACAGGGTTGTCGCAGTACGGGCATTTGCTTGCGCCCAGCGTTTCATCACCGATGACCTCACCGCCGCAGGACTGGCACTGATACACATGCAGACCCTCGGTTTCGCTTGGCGTCCAGCCGTTTTCGGCATCGGGCGATGCCGGCAGTTCCTGCTGTTCGGACAGGGTATCGTCTGAGTTCAGAAAATCTGCCGGATCAAATTCAGATAAGCAGAACGGGCATTTCATTTTTTGTGCGGCAGAATTGAATTCGAGCTTGCCGCCGCATGAAGGACATTTGTATTCGATCAGATCTGCCATGCTTGCAGTCTCCTTTTGATTAGCAAGCAGGCGGGTTCAAAACCCGCCTGCTGTCAATGATTACTTCTGTGCATCGTTTTCGTCAAAGATGTCGCCGCACTCCGGGCAGAATTTCGGGGGATTTGCGGGATCCTCCGGCTGCCAGCCGCACTTGTCGCAGCGGTAGAGCGGAGCATCAGCGGGCTTGGTCTTGCCGCACTCCATGCAGAACTTGCCCTGATTGACCGTGCCGCAGGAGCATGTCCAGCCGTGTGCCGGTGCAGGCTTCGGAGAACCGCAGCTCATGCAGAACTTGCCGCTGTTGACGGTGCCGCAGGAGCATGTCCAGCTGGCCGCAGCGGGTGCTGCCGCAGGTGCAGCTGCCGGAGCCGGTGCTGCCTGCTGCTGACCCATTGCAAAGAGCTGTGCAGCATTCATGCCGCCCGCATTCTGTGCCATGTTCATGCCCATAAACGCATTCATTGCGCCGGAAGTATTCTTGGCTGCATCCTGCATCGCCTGTGCCTGCGCACCGACCATCGTTGCAGCTGCCATGTTCGGATCGCGGTTGATTGCAGCGCGCTGTGCCTGCTTGATCATATCGTGATCCTCCGGCGGAATCGTTGCGGAGTTGATAATCACCTCGCCGATCTTGATGCCGCGCTGTGCCAGCCACTTGTCTGCAAGCGCTTCATTCAGTGCATCACAGAGCTCGTTGGTGTGATTCGGCAGATCGCTGTAACGGATGCCGAGCGTAGACAGCTTACCGAGTGCAGGCTGGAGTGCCTTCAGGAACTCACTTCTGAGCTGCATATCCAGATTGTTGGATTCTCTCGTGAACGTGCCGTTGAAGTTGCCGCCCGTTGTGAACTGATAGAACTGCATCGGATCTGCGATGTAGAAGGAATACGTACCGTTGCAGCGGAGGCTGGAATCCAGATCCAGGCCGATGTTTCTGTCAACAATGCGGAACGGAATCGGATTCTGGGTGCCGAACATGTTGCCCATAATTTCCTTGGTGTTGAAGTAATAGACACGCTGATCGACAGCCTTGTCGCCGCCGTGCTTGAAATCGTTCCATCCCTGCTTGAAGGACGCAACCAGACCGGCGCCGAATTTGCCGGAGAACACGCTCGGCTGAGAGCCGATATCATAGGTATATTCGCCGGGTTCCGCGCAGATTTCCATGACGCGGCCCTGCTCGACAATGATCATGCACTGACCGTCTGCGACGACAATGCCGCTTCCGTTCGTGATGACGTTATCGTTGCCTTTGTTGTTGCCCTTGGTCTGCTTCTGACCCTGCACCATCAGAGTGCCGGCCGGCAGGGAAGGACAAATGAAATACTCAAGCCACTGATCCTTCAGCGTGTTTCCGATCGCCTGTGCCGCAGCCATAATTAAGCCCATAGTAATATACTCCTTTCGCGTTGCGGATAAGATGAAGTGAAATACTGCCTTTCGGCAAAAATCCGTCTGTACTGTATGTTCAGACAAATTCCATGTATTATTATATCATTTTTTTGCTGATTTTGCAATCACTTTCCGAAAAATAACACTTGGTATAAATACACGAATTTTAATGTTTGATATTGTGCATGTTGTAAAATCTCATTGTTGAAAAACTGTTTTCAGATGTCTTGCTTTTTCCGGTATTCTGTGGTATAATAAAAAAGAATGTAAATAAGAACGGAGGAATCCCTTTGGCAAATCAGAATATCCGCAATTTCTGCATCATTGCGCATATTGACCACGGAAAATCCACGCTGGCTGACCGCATTCTCGAAAAGACCTGCGCAGTCGCCGTGCGTGATATGGAAGAACAGCTGCTCGACAATATGGATATCGAGAGAGAGCGCGGCATCACGATCAAGGCGCGTGCCGTTGCACTGGACTATACGGCGAAGGACGGACAGACCTATCGGTTCAACCTGATTGATACGCCCGGTCATGTAGACTTTAATTATGAGGTCAGCCGCTCGCTGGCAGCCTGTGAGGGTGCCATTCTGATCGTGGATGCCTCGCAGGGCATCGAAGCGCAGACGCTTGCAAATACATATCTTGCTGTTGAGGCAGATCTGGAATTGCTGCCGGTTATCAACAAGATCGACCTTCCTTCTGCGGAGCCGGACCGGGTTGCCGAGGAGGTTGAAAACGTGATCGGCATTCCCTGCTTGGATGCGCCGCGCGTTTCTGCCAAAATGGGCACGAATATTGAAGAAGTGCTGGAACGCATCGTGACCGATATTCCCGCACCGCAGGGAGATGAGAACGCACCGCTCCAGGCACTGATTTTCGACAGCTGCTATGATTCCTATAAGGGTGTCATCATCTACGTCCGCGTCAAAGAGGGTACTGTCCGCGTCGGAGACCGGATCCGTCTGATGGCGACCGGCGCCGAATTCCAGATTGTCGAGGCCGGTGTCATGAGTGCGACTGACCTGATCAACCGCGGCGAGCTGAAAGCCGGTGAGGTCGGATATCTGACCGCTTCGATCAAGAGCATCGGTGATACGCGCGTCGGTGACACAGTCACGCTGGCCGACAATCCGTGCGCAGAGCCGCTGCCCGGATACCGCAAGGTCAGCCCGATGGTCTTTTCCGGTATTTATCCGGCGGACGGCGCACATTATAACGACCTGCGCGATGCACTGGAAAAATTGCAGTTGAATGACGCAGCACTGACCTTTGAACCGGAAACTTCCGTTGCGCTGGGCTTCGGATTTCGCTGCGGCTTCCTCGGTCTGCTGCATATGGAGATCATTCAGGAGCGTCTGGAACGTGAGTATGACCTGGATCTGGTTACAACTGCACCGTCGGTTATCTATCGCGTGACGCTGACGAACGGCGAGGTTCTGATGATTGACAACCCGTCAAATTATCCGAATCCGGCCAATATTTCCGAGGCGGAGGAGCCGATTGTCAAGGCGATTATTCTTGCGCCGAAGGAATATGTCGGCGGCATCATGGATCTTTGTCAGGAACGCCGCGGCACATTCAAGGATATGCAGTATCTGGACGATGTACGCGTGGAGATGCATTATACGCTGCCGCTGAATGAGATTATCTATGATTTCTTCGATGCGCTGAAATCCCGTACAAGAGGGTATGCGTCGCTTGATTATGAACTGGACGGCTATGCGGCGTCGAAGCTGGTGAAGCTCGACTTCATGCTGAACGGCGAAATTGTGGATGCGCTTTCCTTTATCGTGCATGATACCAAGGCGTATCCGCGCGCAAGAAAAATTGCGGAAAAGCTCAAGGACAATATTCCGCGTCAGCTGTTTGAGGTTCCGATTCAGGCTGCAATCGGCGGAAAGATCATCGCAAGAGAAACGGTCAAGGCTTTACGCAAGGACGTTCTGGCCAAGTGCTACGGCGGCGATATCACCCGAAAGAAGAAGCTGCTGGAAAAGCAGAAGGAAGGCAAGAAGCGGATGCGGCAGCTCGGCTCGGTCGAGGTTCCGTCCGAGGCCTTCATGGCAGTGCTGAAATACGACGAATCCTGAATCACCGATTTCACAAGGAGATTGAATCTATGAAGCATACCTGTCCTCACTGCGGTGAAAAGACCTTTACACCGCTTCAGAAAGCGCTCTGCGGCGGTATGAGCAGTGCCGGAAAAAAGTGTCCTTCCTGCGGCGGGCGCTGCGTCAACGGAAAAGCATCGCTTTTGCTGAATACAATTCTGCGCCTGATTGCATTTGTTATGATTATTGTCACATATTTCGTACATACGACGTTTATGCAGATTCTTTGGTTCGGCGTTGTTCCGCTGGTTCTCGCATTTGTCATCGGCTTTCTCTTTGACATGTTCTTCGGCAAGCTGATTGAAGCCATCAAACACGAATGAACGCGCCCGCCGGAATCTATATTCATGTGCCGTTCTGCGCACAGAAATGTCCGTACTGCGATTTCTATTCCGGCCGTTATTCCAAAGACGGTGCGGAGCGTTATACAGCGGCTGTTATCAGAAATATTGCGGCGCTGCCGGAACATCTCGCTGCTGATTCAGTATATTTTGGCGGCGGTACGCCATCTCTGCTGCCGGAATCAATGTTGGCGGATATGCTGAATGCGGTGCATAAGCGCTGTCAGCTGGCAGAGCATGCGGAGATCACGCTGGAAGTCAATCCGCTGACTGCGACGGCAGAAAAGCTCAGGGCATGGCGGAGAATCGGCATCAACAGGCTGTCAATGGGAATACAGTCCTTTCAGCCGGATGTTTTGCGGATCCTCGGCCGAAGGCATACGCCGGAGCAGGGGACTGATGCGGTCATGCGTGCATATGCGGCTGGCTTCCGGAATATCAGCATTGATCTGATGCTCGGTCTTGCGCAGCAGTCGGAAGCTGCCTGGCAGGCAGACCTGGATGCGGCTTGCGCTTTGCCGGTGACGCATATTTCTGCATACTTATTAAAGATTGAACCCCGGACGCCGTTCGGAATTCATCCTCTGGCGCTGCTTGATGATGATACTTCCGCAGACCGCTGGATGCAGATGCATTCTGTACTCACAGAGCACGGTTTCCGGCATTATGAAATATCAAACTTCGCAAAAACAGGCTTTGAGAGCAGACATAACTGCAAATACTGGGCGCTGATTCCGTATTACGGAATCGGGCCTGCCGCGCATTCCTGTCATGACGGAAAACGCTTTGCTGTTCCGCGGGATCTGGATGCGTTCTGTACATCAGAGCATCAGCCTTATGAAATCACGGAACCGCATGCGGAATCCGATACAGAACGCATTATGCTCGGGCTGCGGCTTGCAGACGGCATTCTGCTTGATGATCTTCCCGACAGCCGCGTGCAGCTTATGAAGAATGCAGCGCCGTTCATCCCGAAGCTGCTCAGCAGTGACGGCCTTCGTCTTTCCATGACGCCGGAGGGCTGGCTTGTTTCCAATTCTCTGCTTGTCCGGCTGCTGTCCGGTCTTTGAACAGCTCGTCTCAAAGGAGGTGATACGGTCGTGCTCCTTGATCTGACTGCCGGCCAGATCCACTATATTGAACTCAATCTACTCTGCATCATTACGCTCTTAATGCTGGCACGCAAGCTGCGGCTTGCGAACAAATCCATTGAACAGTCCTACCTGATTGCCCTGCTCGCCGGGGAGAGCGCGCTGTTTCTCTCCGATATGCTCTGGGAGATTATCGACGGCAAGATGATCTATCCCGTCTGGGCAAATTATGCGGTCAACATCATGTATTTCACGGTACTGACTGCATGTCCGTATCTTTGTCTGAAATATCTGTATCTTTCGCTCGGAGGAAAGGATCTGACCCGGCGGCAGCGGTATTATCTGCAAATACCGATCTGGGTGACGCTGATTCTTTCGGTGATCTCCGTCAAAACCGGCCTGGTATTTTATATCACTGCGAACAACCATTACGGCAGAGGGCCTTTGTATCTGTTCATTTGCGTTGCCTCTTTGGTGTATACCCTGGCGGATTCGCTTTACGCGCTGCTTGTTGCGATTCGTACCGAGCAAAAATACCTGCGCATCAAGGCGCTGCGGCTCGCCGGAGTGATGTTCCTGCCTGCTGTCGGTTCTGCGATGGAGCTTGTCTTTCCGCAGCTTGCAGTTGCATGCAGCTTCATCACTATTACAATGGTTTCTGTGATCTTTGATTTCCAGCAGCAGCAGATCACGCGCGACGCACTGACACAGCTCAGCAACCGCCGCGATCTGATGACGCATCTGGAAGGGCGGTTTGCCGACCGCAACCGTTTCCTGCGCAGACCTGTCTATGTGATCTATGCGGATATTGATCTGTTCAAACAGATCAACGATGCATACGGACATCTTGAGGGCGATCACGCGCTTTGCTATGTTGCGGATGTGCTCCGTGCCGCCTGCGGCACCAGAGATGCATTTCCCGCCCGGATCGGCGGAGATGAGTTTGTGGTTGTGTTTTCTGCATCGAATGATCAGACTGCGGAAAGCTTCCGGCAGAATCTCAAGGATGCCGTGCAGCATATCAGCGAAAAACTGCCGTACAATCTTGCGATCAGCGCGGGCATGACGCGATGCACCGAGCAGGATCAGGCGGATATTCCGGCATTGCTGAGCCGGGCGGACGAACAGCTGTATCAGGAGAAAAAGAACCGCAAACGGGGCTGAATATTATAATTTTCATAGCGATCTTCAAGCAGATTTTCTGTCAGACAGACAGGAAATCTGCTTTTATTTGTAACAATGCACAAAAAACAAATCATTTTTTTGGATGTATGTACAAATCGAAAATTTGTATCAAAAGATGTATTTACAAATCATCAGATATATGCTATAATAAATACATCTAGGGATCATTGCAGACAGGTGATCCTCAGTAACAAGGGGGTATCCGTATGGAAGAATACAAGTATCTTGCAATCGTTGAATGGGGTAAAAATTACATCGCAAAGGAACATTTGCAGCCGAATGACCGGTTTCTGTCGGAAAAGGAGCTCTGTACGATTCACGGCGTCAGCCGTCAGACAGTCAGACAGGCGCTGAAATGTCTGGAAAACGAAAATGTCATTTCCCGTGTCCGCGGCAGCGGCACCTATGTGAAGAATGTGGCTGTGCAGCAGTCTGAGCAGCCGAAGCGCGTCGGTGTGATTTCGACCTATTTCAGCGACTATATTTTCCCGCAGATTGTCACCGGCATTGAGCGTGTGCTGAACGATGCAGGCATCGTCATGCAGCTCTCCACCACGCATAACCAGGTTTACGAAGAGGCTCAGGCACTTCGCACGATGATTGCGAACGGCGTGCAGGGTTTGATCGTGGAGCCCTCCAAGAGTGCGCTTCCGAATCCGAATATGCAGCTCTACCGCGAGATCAAGGAGCAGCATATCCCGCTGGTCTTCTTTAACGCGAAGTATCCGTGGTCCGATTTCCCGTATGTTGCAATGGACGACGAAGCGGCAGGCGAAATCGTGACAAACTATTTGTTTGATTGCGGTCATCAGCGTATTTCCGGCATCTTTGCACTGGATGATATTCAGGGACACAAGCGCTACGGCGGATTTATGAAGAGCTGCATCGCGCATAATATCCGCACCGCCGAAAAGGACGTTCTGTGGTTTGCGACCGCTGAGAAAAGTTATATTTTCAAATATGCACGGACTAAGCTGCTCGAAATGCTGGTCAACTCGACCGCAATCGTGTGCTACAATGACGAGCTTGCCGTCAATCTGCTGCGCTTCTGCCGTGAAAATGACATCAAGGTGCCGGATGACGTTTCCGTTGTCGGCATTGACGATTCCAAGTTCTCTACGCTATGTGATGTACCGCTGACGACTGTACATCATCCGCACAAGGTACTCGGCGAACGGGTTGCCAGAAAACTGATCGAACAAATGAATGCACCGGAGGATGCACAAGACGACGTCATTTTCCATCCGGAGCTGATTGTCAGAGATTCTGTCAGATCGTTTGAAAGACGCTGAACAGCTTCTTCGGACAAGGTGGTGAGCGCGTATGTCACACGAACCGGTCTTACTGGACGATTGTGATGTCAGACGGCTGGATACCGCAAAGATCGAAGGTCTGCTGCGGTACGGACGTCTGGAAACCTGCCGTGAGGTGCTGGAGGAATATCTGGATCAGGTACATTTTCGTCAGCTGCGTTCGCTGATGCTGCGGCTGTATGTCTGCATGGATGTCTATATTTCTGCGCGGCGTGTTACGAGCGATTTCGGCATTTCTGCGGAGCAGTTCGCTGCGCGGTTCGGGACGCTGGATGAAATATCGTGCCGTTTGCAGACAGTTGACAGTACAACTGAGTTCCTTCACACCATGATAGAGCAGTGTATCCGCTGGCGCATTGAATCCGCTGCGGAAAACGGAAACGATCTGATCAAAAAGGCCAAGGCGTATATGGACGCCAACTACATGAACGAGGACATTTCCCTCAAGTCAACAGCGGAGTTTGTCGGCCTTAGCCCGACCTATCTGAGCGCTCTGTTCAAGCGGGAAATGAAGCGGAATTTTACGGAATATCTGACCGAAATCCGGATACGGAGAGCGAAGGAGCTGCTTTGCAGCACGTCGAAGCTGATCTGTGAAATCGCGTATGAAGTCGGCTTCCGCGATTATCGCTATTTCAGCCAGATATTCAAAAAGCAGACCGGACAAACCCCGCGGAAATTTCAGGCGGATGTTAATATTTGTCCGGAAAATCAGACATCGTCATAAAATAATCTACATTTCCGGTAATTTTATCGGTATAAATGTACGAACAAATTGCTTATAATGTAATTACAAGTTAGCGGGTCGGCGAAATCCCGTTAAAAATCAGAAGGAGTGAAAACTTATGAAAGCAAGAAGAATTTTGGCGGCAGCAGCCGCGGCGGCACTCTGTTTCACAGCGCTGACAGCCTGCGGACAGACTGGCGGAACCCCCAGCTCCGGCGGAAACGGCGGCAAGAAGGGCCTGATCAAGGTCGGCATCATCAACAATGATCCGAACGAATCCGGCTACCGTACAGCAAACGTCAACGATCTCCAGAATACCTTCACTGAGGCAAACGGCTTTGACGCACAGTTCAAGTACAGCCTGAAGAATGATGAGCAGATCGACTTTGCACAGAAGTTCATTCAGGATGACGTCGATTATCTTCTGCTTTCCGCAGCGGATATGGCAGGTTGGGACGGCGTGCTCCAGGATGCAAAGAAGCAGGGTGTGAAGGTGATCCTGTTTGACCGTACCATCGACGCTTCTCCGGATCTCTATGAGGCATCTATCGTTTCCGATATGCCGAAGGAAGGCGAGACCGCAGTCGAGTGGCTGAAAGGTCAGAACCTTGATAAGTACGAGATCATTCATCTCCAGGGCGTAATGGGTTCGGCTGCACAGGAAGGCAGATCCGGAGCGCTGAACAACGTCGCATCTGAGCTTGGCTGGACAATCGTCACCCAACAGACTGCTGAGTGGAGTGCAGAAAAGGCACAGCAGATCGTTCAGTCCGTGATTGACTCCAACAAGAGCTTCAATGTTATTTATGCGGAGAATGATGACATGGCCAAGGGTGCTGTTGCTGCACTGGATAAGGCAAACATCTCTCACGGTGTCGGCAAGGATGTCATCATCATGGGCTTTGACTGCAACAAGTGGGCGCTGAAAGAGCTGCTGAATCAGAACTGGAACTACGACGGTCAGTGCAACCCGTTCCAGTCCTCTTACATCAAGGATGTTATCACGAAGCTCGAAAACGGTGAAACACTTGCACAGAAGACCATTATTATGGACGAGAAGGGCTTTGATGCTGCCACCATCACACAGGCGGATGTCGATCAGTACGGCATCGGTCAGGGCTGATAAAGATTTAGAGAATCAACGTCACTTAGGGGGAACCAATTAGCGAGAAGGGCGCTGGGCGGCATGTTTTCTGGTATGTCTCCGGCGCCCTTTTTCTACAATGAAATGAAGGTGAACGATATGCGTGAAGGCTCTGTACTGGAAATGCGCGGAATTTATAAATCCTTTCCCGGCGTGCGCGCACTTCAAAACGTCGACTTCCGTCTTTGTGCAGGTGAAATCCATGCTCTGATGGGTGAAAACGGCGCAGGCAAATCCACGCTGATTAAGGTGCTGACCGGCGTGTATCCGATGGATTCCGGTGAGATTCAGATTGAGGGACAGGGCGTTGTTCAGATTCATTCGCCGCAGCAGGCGCAGCGTGCCGGCATCAGCACGGTGTATCAGGAAATTTCACTCTGTCCGAACCTGACCGTTGCGGAGAATATTTTTCTTGGCCGCGGTGAGGAGAAGCTGCTGAGCTGGCGGAAAATGAATCAGAATGCGGGCAAGCTGCTCGATTCGCTCGGTATCCGCGTCAAACCGTCACAGCAGCTTGCAAGCTGTTCGATTGCCGTGCAGCAGATGGTTGCGATTGCGAGAGCGGTTGATATGGACTGCCGTGTGCTGATCCTTGATGAGCCGACCTCCTCCCTCGATGAATCCGAGGTCGAAAAGCTGTTTCAGCTGATGCGCGATCTGAAAAAGCGCGGTGTCGGTATTATCTTTGTGACGCACTTTTTAGATCAGGTTTACGAGGTCTGCGACAAGATTACAGTCCTGCGTGACGGCAAGCTGGTCGGTGAATTTGAAATCGAAAGCCTCCCGCGTGTTGCGCTTGTATCAAAGATGCTCGGCAAGGAGCTCGATGATATGGCTGACATCAAGAATGACATTCCGGTATTCGATCAGAAGGATAACACTCCGGTCTATGAGGTCAGCGGCCTGAGCAGCACGGAGGGCATTGAACCGTTTGATTTTTATATCCGCCGTGGCGAAGTCAATGGCTTTACCGGTCTGCTCGGCTCCGGCCGAAGCGAATCCGTCCGTGCGATATTCGGTGCTGACAAGGTGACGGGCGGCTCTGTGAAAATGGAAGGCAAAGCCGTGAAGATTACCAAGCCGATTGAGGCAATGAGAAACGGCATCGGCTATCTGGCAGAGGACCGAAAACGCGACGGCATCATCGGTGATCTTTCCGTCCGTGAGAATATCATCCTCGCGCTTCAGGTCAGAACCGGCTTTTTCAAGCCGTTCTCAAGAGCACAGCAAATCAAATTTGCGGAGGAGTATATCAAGCTGCTTGATATTAAGACCGCGTCTGTTAATACGCCGATTAAGTCGCTGTCCGGCGGCAATCAGCAGAAGGTCATTCTGGGCCGCTGGCTGCTGACGCATCCGAAATATCTGATTCTCGACGAACCGACGCGCGGAATTGACGTCGGTACGAAGATTGATATTCAGAAGCTGGTATTGAAGCTCGCATCAGAGGGCATGAGCGTGACGTTCATCTCTTCGGAAATCGACGAGATGCTCCGCACCTGTTCCCGTCTGCTCGTTATGCGTGACCGGAAGCAGGTCGGTGAGCTGACCGGCGAGCAGCTGACACAGAATACGATTATGAATACCATTGCAGGAGGTGAGAAGGAATGACGATAAAAGCCGCTCCGGCAAAAAGCAGTTCATTCCTTTCCGGACTGCTCAGACATCAGATGATAATCCCGATTGCAGCACTGCTGATTCTGGCACTGTTCAATTTGATTGCTGACCCTTCGTTTTTCCGAATCACGCTCGGCTATAACAGTGCGGGCAATCCCGTTCTGTCGGGTTATCCGATTACTATTATTGATTACGGCTCTGAGCTTGCGATTCTTGCAATCGGCATGACGCTTGTGACTGCTGCTTCCGGCGGACAGGATATCAGCGTTGGTGCTGCACTGGCCATCAGCGGCAGTGTGATGCTCCGCATCCTCTGCGGAACGAATACCAGCCCCGCGGAGCTCCAGGCTCCTGTGATTGTCGCATTCCTGATCGCATGTGTCGTATCCATGATCTTCGGCGCATTCAACGGTTCCTTGGTTGCGTTCTTCCGGATCCAGCCGATGGTTGCTACGCTGATACTGTTTACGGCAGGCCGTTCCATTGCCGCATGGATCAATAACAACGAGCTGCCGATTGTCAATGATGTCAGCTTTACGTATTACGGCGGCTATCTGCCGGGCATTCCGGTTCCGACACCGTTCTTTATTGCGATTATTTGCTTTATTGTGACATGGGCGTTGCTGAAATTCACGAATCTCGGCCTGTATGTGCAGTCGGTCGGCATCAATGAGAAAACCTCCCGCCTGAACGGCCTGAATCCGGAGCTGATCAAGCTGCTGACATATGTGCTTCTCGGCCTGTGTGTGGCAGTTGCCGGCTTTATCAAGGTCAGCCGCCTGTCCACGATTAACTACTCCGTCATTGCCAAGGATATTGAGATGGACGCGATCCTTGCAGTTGCACTCGGCGGCAACGCACTGAGCGGCGGCAAGTTCAATATGAGTGCATCTGTCCTCGGCGCGTATGTGATCCAATTCCTGACGACGACGCTTTACAAATTCAACGTGCAGTCCGATGCGCTTTCCGCGTATAAGGCTGTGGTCGTGATTCTCCTGGTTGTGCTGAGCGCACCGGTCGTCAGAGAAAAGCTCTCGGCGCTGCTGAAAAAGCTGCGTCCGGCAAAACAGGCACAGCAGTCTGTCTGAACGGAAAACTACGTGCGAACGGAGGGATGAAGCATGGGAAATCATGCAATGCAGAGCCGTACCAAACCGCACGGACGGCTCAGAAATCTAAGCGATACGAACCTGCTGACTTCGATCACAGTCATCGTATTTATTGTCATGTATCTGTTTGCGATGATCGTTCTGCAAAAGGGCTTTCTCAAACCGCAGACACTGTTTAACATTCTGAATGCGAATGCCGCGCTGATTATCCTTTCCTGCGGCATGAGCCTTGTCATGATCACCGGCGGCATTGATATTTCCGTCGGCGGCGTGACGGCACTGGTCAGCATGAGCTGCGCGGTGCTGCTCGACTATCACGGCGGCAGCGTTCCCGGCGCAATGCTGCTGGCAATCTGTATCGGTCTTGCGTTCGGGCTGGTTCAGGGTTACCTGATTGCCTACCTGGAGATTCAGCCGTTTATCGTTACGCTCGCGGGCATGTTCTTTGCACGCGGCATGACAACGATTGTCAACACCGCGCCGTTCAATGTTCAGCATGAGGGCTTTGTGCGGCTGAAGGATGCGCGCATCATTGTCCCGTTCCTTGGCTCTTACAACAAGCGCGGCGACTATATTGACGCATATGTTGAAATCGGCGTTGTGGTTGCGCTGCTGATTGTTGCGCTGCTGTTCTTCGTTCTGAAATGGACGAAAACCGGCCGGAACTTCTATGCAGTCGGCGGCAACAGACAGAGCGCGCTGATGCTCGGCATCAACGTGAAGCGCACGGTTTTTCTCTCGCATCTGATCTGCGGCATTCTTGCAGGCATCGGCGGTTTTGTGTATTTCATGCACGTCGGCTCCGGTTCTGCATCCCATGCATCCGGTGCGGAAATGAACGCGATTGCGTCGTCTATCATCGGAGGCACCATGCTGACCGGCGGTGTCGGCAATATCATCGGCACATTGTTCGGCGTCATGTCCCTCGCACTGATTCAGAATATTGTTTCCTCAATCGGTCTGGATCAGGCGTGGTGGACGGGCATCACGATTGCGGCAATGCTTTGCCTGTTCCTTGTTATTCAGAGTATCATCATTGCACGGCGGAAAAAGGCAAATCTTTCCGCTGCTGCCGACAGCAAGGGGTAACTTATGAAACAGAATGAAAATGCGATCCTTGCAGGAAAAACCTGCATCGGAATTGAATTCGGTTCCACACGCATCAAGGCGGTGCTGACCGGAGCCGATCACAAACCGCTTGCTGCCGGTGTTCATGACTGGTGCAACCAGCTGGAGGACGGTGTCTGGACATATTCGCTGGATGCTGTCAAATCCGGCCTTCAGGGCGCCTTTGCAGACCTGATGCGGAATGTGGAACAGCAGTACGGCGTGAAGCTGACAACCTGCTCCGGCTTCGGCATCTCCGCCATGATGCACGGTTATCTCGCGTTCGGCTCTGACGGGCGTCTGCTTGCTCCGTTCCGGACATGGCGCAACACGATGACCGAGCAGGCAGCAGGAAAACTGACAGAGGCCTTTTCCTTCAACATTCCGCAGCGCTGGAGTATTGCACATCTGTATCAGGCAATTCTGAACGGAGAAGCACATGTCGGCCAGATCCGGTTCCTGACAACGCTGGCAGGCTATGTTCACTGGCTGCTGACCGGAAAAAAGGTGCTCGGCATCGGCGATGCATCCGGCATGTTCCCGATTGATCCGCAGACCGGATGCTATGATGCGGACATGTGCGATGCCTTTGCAAGGCTCACGACCGACACTGCGTTTCAGCAAAAAATCACGGATATTCTGCCGGAAATTGTCCCTGTCGGGGAGATTGCCGGTTCGCTGACTGCGGAGGGCGCAGCTTTGCTGGATCCCACCGGAACATTCGGCGGTGCGATTCCGTTCTGTCCGCCGGAGGGCGATGCCCAGACCGGTATGGTTGCGACGAACAGCATTACGCCCAAAACCGGCAATGTTTCCGCGGGCACATCGATCTTCTCTATGATCGTGCTGGAGCGGAATCTCTCGGCGGTTCACCGGGAAATTGACATTGTCACGACGCCGAACGGCGATCCTGTTGCAATGGTTCACTGCAATAACTGCTCATCTGATCTGGATGCATGGGTCAATGTGTTTGGCCAGGTGCTGAAAGCCGCAGGTGCCGATCTGCCGAAGGTGCAGCTCTATGATACGCTCTATGCCCTTGCGGCGCAGGGTGCTGCGGACTGCGGCGGCATTGTTTCGTATAATTATTATGCCGGCGAGGAGATTACCGGTCTGACCTCCGGCAAGCCGATGCTGCTGCGGGCGCCGGATGCGCCGTTCTCTGCGGCAAATCTGATGCGCAGTCTTGTATATTCCTGCATGGCGACACTGAAAATCGGCAATGATATTCTGACGCAGCAGGAGCATGTGCAGCTTGACCACATCTACGCACACGGCGGTCTGTTCAAGAATCCGCTGGTGACGCAGCCTGCGCTCGCAGCCGTTCTGAATGCGGATGTTACGCTGATGCAGTCTGCTGGGGAGGGCGGTGCCTGGGGCATCGCACTGCTCGCTGCATATATGGTACGCGATCACCGTGCTGAATCATTATCCGATTATCTGAACAGGCATGTATTTGCCGGTATGCAGGGCGTCACCGTTTCCCCGTCGCAGGCCGATCTGGACGGGCTCCGCGCTTACATGAACGCATACTGTGCCGGGCTGGCAGCAGAACGCGCAGCCGTCAGTGAAATCTGAGAAGGAAGGGTTTAACATGAAATTTTGGTTTATTACCGGATCACAAAAGATGTACGGAGAAGAAACGCTCCGGCAGGTCGAAGCAGATTCAAAAGAAATCGTAGCAGGACTGAAACTGCCGTTCCCAGTGGAATATAAGCTCACGGCCAAAAGCAATGAGGAAATCGTCCGCGTCATCCGCGAAGCAAATTACGACGATGAATGCGCCGGTATTATCACATTCTGCCACACGTTCTCGCCGTCCAAAATGTGGATCAACGGTCTGAATCTGCTCCAGAAGCCCTGGCTGCATTTTCACACGCAGTTCCTCGCTTCGATCCCGAATGAAGCGATTGACATGGATTATATGAATCTGCATCAGTCTGCCCACGGCGACCGTGAGCACGGCTTCATCGGCGCAAGAATGCGTCTGCCGCGTGCGGTGGTTGCCGGACACTGGCAGGATCCTGCTGTCCAGCAGAAAATCGCTGACTGGCAGCGGGCCGCAATCGGCGCTCTGTTCAGCCGCGATCTGAAAATTGTCCGCTTCGGCGACAACATGCGTCAGGTTGCTGTAACGGAAGGCGACAAAGTCGGTGTGCAGATGGCACTCGGCTGGCAGGTCAATACCTGGGCTGTCGGTGACCTTGTCAAAGAAATGAATGCCGTGACCGATGCGGAAATCGACGCACTGGTCAGAGAATATGAAGCACTCTACGACTTCGATCAGAACGATATTGAGCCGATCCGTTATCAGGCGCGCGAGGAAATTGCGATTGAAAAAATCCTTGTGCGGGAAGGCGCAAAGGCGTTCTCGAATACGTTTGAGGATCTCTACGGCATGAAGCAGCTGCCCGGTCTTGCGACGCAGCATCTGATGGCCAAGGGCTACGGCTTCGGCGCAGAGGGCGACTGGAAAACCGCCGGACTTGTTGCTGTTGTCAAGGCGATGTATCCGGACGGGCAGACCTCTTTCATGGAGGACTACACCTACGATTATACGCATGAGATGATTCTCGGCGCGCACATGCTGGAGGTCGATCCGTCGATTGCGGCAGACCGTCCGCGCATTGAGGTGCATCCGCTCGGCATCGGCGGCAAGGAACCGCCCGCCCGTATCGTTTTTGAGGGCAGGGCAGGCGAGGCAAAGGTGCTGTCCATGATCGACGCAGGCGGCAGACTTCGCCTCATCGTACAGGACGTTACCTGTGAAAAGCCGTTCCAGACCATGCCGAATCTGCCGGTTGCCCGTGCGATGTGGAAACCGCAGCCGTCGTTCCTGAAAGGTCTGGAGTGCTGGATCATCGCAGGCGGCGCGCATCATACTGTGCTTTCGTTTGATATTTCGGATGAAGTCATCCGCGATTTCGCCCGCATTATGCATATGGAGCTGGTTACGATCAATGCATCCACGACCTGTGAGAGTCTGGAGCGCGACCTGATGCTCGGCGACATCATTTACCGTGCCTGAGTAACATCCTTCTATATTGAAAAGGCTGCCTGGATTGCTCCGGGCAGCCTTTTCGTGTTTTGTTGTATCAGATTTCCTGACCGGCAAACTGTGTCATATAGAGATCATAGTATTTGCCGTTTCGGCGCAGAAGCTCCTGATGCGTTCCGCTTTCGACAATCTGTCCCTGATCCATAACAATAATCTGATCCGCGTCCTGAATCGTGGAAAGCCGGTGTGCAATAATCAGGCTTGTACGGTCCTTCATCAGTTCGTTCATCGCATCCTGAATCAGCAGCTCCGTGCGCGTATCGACGCTGGACGTTGCTTCATCGAGAATCAGAATGCGCGGATAAGAGAGAAACGCACGGCCGATGGCGATCAGCTGCTGTTCGCCCTGCGACAGACTGACGCTGGTCTGTGAAAGCATCGTGTCATACTGATCCGGCAGCTTTGCAATAACCTTGTCACAGTGCGCAAACCGCGCAGCCTGTTCAACGGCATCTTCCGGGGCGTCCTCCATTGCATAGGTCAGATTTGCCCGAATGGTATCGGAGAACAGCTTGGTATCCTGCAACACAATTCCGATGCTGTCGCGCAGATCGGACAGTGCAATGTCACGGATATTGGTTCCGTCCAGCAGGATTTCACCGCTGTCGATTTCGTAAAACCGCATCAGCAGATTGATAATCGTGGTTTTTCCGCTGCCGGTTGAGCCGACGAGTGCAATCTTCTTTCCGGATTCGATTTTCAGCGAGAAATCGGAAATAACCTTCTTTTCAGGAACATAGGAGAAATCAACATGTCGGAATTCGATAATGCCGTTGACCTCTTTCAGCGGCTGCCCGTCGAACTGTTCCGTTACCGTATCGAGAATGGAAAACACGCGTTTCGCACCGGCGATCGCGGTCTGAATCTGGCCGTAGAGCTGCGCCAGCTCGTTGATCGGGCGGGAGAACTGCTTGGAATAGATGATGAATGCGGAGATTACACCGACCGTGATATAGCCTTTCAGCGCAAAAATCGCGCCGAACACAGATACGATGACGAACGAAACATTGCTCAGCATATTCATGACCGGCCCCATGCAGTTGGAGATAATCTCCGCAATAATACCGGTTTTCGTTAGCTGATCCGCAGTTTCTGAAAAGCTGTCGATTACGGCTTCCTGCCGGTTGTACGCGGTGATGGTTTTGTAATTTGTCACCATTTCCTCGACATTGCCGTTCAGTTCTCCGAGCAGCGTCTGACGTTTCACGAAATACCGGCGCATATGCTTGGAAATGAATGTCGTGAACAGTACGGTCAGGATCACGGTGGAGCAGGAGAGCAGTCCGAGCGGAATATTATAATGCAGCATCATAAACAGCGTACCGATCAGCGTCAGGACGCCTGAAAAGAGCGAGCTCAGCGAACCGGAAATAATGCCGGAAACATTTTCCGCATCATTCGTCATGCGGCTGATGAGGTCGCCGTGCGAGTGGCTGTCAATATATGCAATCGGCAGATGCACGATCTTATCAAACAGCTCCTTGCGCAGGCGGCTGACAATCCGCTGGCTCAGCGATGCGCTGATATAACCCTGCATCAGGTTTGTCAGGCCGTGAATCGCATGCATGGCAAGCATAAGCGCCAGCACCTTCGGCAACAGACTGTATTGCGCGGAAACAATCTTGTCAATCGCGGAACTCTGGAAGCTGGGGGCCAGCACGGATGCAATCACGCTGACAAGCACGGTGACGGACATCAGAATCACAAACCGCATCTCTTTGCTGAAATAGGACAGCAGACGCCTGAGCGTTGCTTTTGCATTCTGCGGCTTTTCGACAGGTGCGCCGAAGCCGGCGCCTCTGCGGGCAAAGCCCTGCTGCGGATTAACAGGTGCAGCCATTACGCATCCTCCTTCCGCAGCTGGGATGCATAAATATCCTGATATATTTTGCAGGTCTGCATCAGATTTTCATGTGTATCGCAGGCCGCGATGGTGCCGTTGTCAATCACGGCAATCCGGTCTGCATTGCGGACAGACGAGATCCGCTGCGCTATGATGATTTTGGTCATGTCGCGGTAATCCTCCCGGAGTGCTTTTTGCAGCGCGGCCTCCGTCCGGAAATCGAGTGCGCTTGTGGAGTCGTCGAGAATCAGAATTTCAGCCTTTTTGACGAGCGCGCGGCTGATTGCGATGCGCTGCCGCTGTCCGCCGGAAAGACTCATGCCGGATTCTGCAACCGGTGTGTCATACTGCTGCGGTTGTGATGCAATGAAGTCATCTGCCTGAGCTGTAACGGCCGCCCTGCGGATTTCGTCGTCTGTCGCGTCCGGATTCCCGATCCGGATATTTTCCTTGATTGTGGTTGAGAACAGCTCGCTCTTCTGGAGCACAATCGCAATTTTATCACGGAGCTCCGAAAGCGGGTAGTCGCGGACGTCGGTTCCGTCTACCTCGACTGTACCGGATCCGGCATCGTAAAAGCGCGGAATCAAATGTACGAGGGAACTCTTTCCGCAGCCGGTTTCACCGATCACAGCCAGCGTTTCGCCGCCGCGGATAGAAAGATTGATATTGTGCAGCACATCTGCGCCGTGATCGGCATACGAAAAGCAGACATTCTTGAATGAAACGGAACCGCCCGACACAGCCGCCCGGCCGGTACCGTCCTGAATCGAGGATTCTGTTGCCAGGATTTCTTTCAGGCGTTTCGAGGATGTCAGTCCGCGTGTCACGGTCTGAAAGATCATGGCAAGCATCATCATGCCGTTGAGAATCTGGGAAAGATAGGTGATCGCAGCCATGACTGTGCCCGGTGCGATGGCGCCGTCCTGCACGCGGAGCGAGCCGATATAGATGATTGCGACAGTTGCCAGATTCAGCACAATATTCATGACAGGACGCATATATGACATGAGAATCAGGACGCGGAACTGCGTTTCGACCAGATCGTCGTTGCTTTGTGCAAACCGGCGGCTTTCGCGCTCCTCTTGAATGAACGCCTTTACGACGCGCGCACCGGCGACATTTTCCTGAATGACTGTATTCATCCGGTCAAGACGTGATTGCAGCAGCCGGAACAAGGGATTGGTTTTCCAGAGGACAAATGCAATTTCCAGCAGAAGCAGCGGCAGCGCAATGAGGATGACGGTGCCGAAATCGGCGGCGAGCGAAACCAGCGCGATACTGCCCGCGACAAAGAACATTGCACAGCGGACGCATCCGCGGATCATCTGTGAAACCATGTTCTGCACCTGCGTGACATCACCGGTCGTGCGGGTGATCAGCGAACCGACAGAGAATCTGTCCGTCTGCGAGAATGAAAAATGCATGATTTTGCGGAATGCGGACTTGCGGACGTCATTGCCGAAATTCTGGCTGCAAATATTCGTGCAGACGCCGCTCAGAATGCCGCACAGGCCGCCGCAGAGCACAATCAGCAGCATTTTCAGACCGACGCCTGTCACGATATGCAGATCGGATATGCCGCCGTTGTTCAGCCCGAGGATACCCTCATCAACGATTGTCGCCATATAACGCGGCTGAAGCAGATCAACGTAAACCTCCAGAATCATGAACACGGAGGCCAGAACTGCAAAGTGCAGATACTTTTTCAGATGCCTGAGAATCAAAGAATCCCACTCCCTTCAATAGATCGAACGTGCTTTTATTATACACGTTCGGCGCAGTTTTTGCAAGGCTTTTTCCAGTAAATTATTTGACGGAACAGCTAGGAACCCTGAATAATCTGAAAATGACATTAAAATAGTAAAAAAACTACGAGCATAATACAGAAAAACGAAAAAACAGATTGACAATCCGCTCCGATTGTGATAAACTGATGCTATGGGGGAAAATCAACCTGAACATACAAAGATATACGATGAAAGGATTGGTTTTTTATGAGAAAAGCAAGAAGAATGACAGCCGCAGTCCTGTGCGGCACCGTGCTGCTGACGGCATTTCCGGTGAATTCCGTTCTTGCAGCTGATGAGAAGTCAGAACCGGAAGTCATGAAATGTGTCGTGACCATGAACGGCACGGAAATCACTGCCAGCAATGACAGTGTCACGATTGATGGCACGAAGGTGACCATTTCCGCATCCGGCGCCTATGAATTCACCGGCACGCTCGATGACGGTCAGATCTACGTTAAAATCGCTGACACCAACACGGATACTGATACCGTAAAGCTGTTCCTGAACAATGCGACGATCCACGGTAAATCCGGCCCGGCAATCATGATTGACAATGCGAAGAATACGTCGATCAACCTTGTGGACGGCACGGAGAACTTCATCTATGACGGCGAGGGCTCCGGCTACACGAAGGATATTCCTGCTGCAATCTTTTCCAAGGACGATCTGACGATCAAGGCAGGCGGCGAAGCCGGTGACGGCAAGCTCCGTGTTGAAGCCTCAAAGCAGCACGGTATCCACACGAACGACGATCTGAAAATTACCGGCGGAAACATTAAAGTCAATACCGATGCTGAGGACGGCATCCGCGGCAAGGCCTCCGTTACGATTAAGGGTGGAAAAATTGATGTCAATGCAGAAGGCGACGGCATCAAATCCACAAAGGGAACCGTTACGATTGAAGACGGCAAGATCGAGGTCAAAGCCGGTAACGATGCGATTCAGGGCGAAACCAATGTCATGATCAAGGGCGGCGACATCAAGGCCAACGGCGACCGCGGCATTACGAATGTCGGTGCGGCTCCGAAGAAAACCGATGAGGACGAAGAAGCGCCGAAGGCTGTTACCGGTATCACGATTACCGGCGGCACGGTCTTTGCGACAGCGACCAAAGACGAGCTGAAGGAAGGCCAGACCGAGGCAGATCTGAAGGATAATACCTTTAAGGTGAATCCGAATTCTACGCAGGCTGTTCTGCTTCTGACCACTTCTGAAACGCAGCTGAAGGATCAGCGTGTTGTCCTGAAGAACAAGGCAACAACCGCCGAAATTATCAATAAGAATCCGAACAAAAAATTTGACTATATCCTGATTTCCTCTCCGGAAATGAAGGTCGATGAAACCTATCAGCTGTCCATCAACGACGCTGAGGCTGAGAACGGCACCGTCAAGCTGACCGGAAACATCACGACGGGCGAGAACGTCGTCAATACGAATCCGCGCACTGCAAAGCAGGGTGATTCGTATGATATCAACGGCGACGGCAGTGTTGATGTATCGGATGTTGTGCTGCTCTGCCGTTTCCTGATTGCTGATCCGGAGGCAAAGGTGACCGATGCGATGGTCGCCCGCATGGATATTGATCAGAACGGTTCGATTGAGCCGAACGACGCAACGAAGATTTTGCTGCGAATTGCACGAATTGAATAAAAAACGGCAAAAAAACAAGGAGCACGCGGGCTTTCCGCGTGCTCTTTTCGTCATTTTATAAAAAAGTGTAGAAAATCACAAAATACACTTGCATTTATTCCAAAAAAATGGTATAATAACTCTAATCGGCAATGAAATTGAATTTACCATTGCTATTGTCGCAATATTTTTGGCGTACAAAGGAGGAAACGAGAAATGGCAGAACGTGTGTTCACCCGGGAGGATGCCAAAAGTTTGATTCGTTCAAACACTGACAGGGTCAGGATCCCGTCGGATTTCACTGCAATCGACCGCGGAGCACTGGCTGGCTTCTCGCAAATGGAGGAGCTGATCATTCCCGAGGGTGTGACCCGAATCTCATCTCATGCTTTTTATACGCGGAGCTTCAAAAACACCTGCAAGCTCAAGCGGCTGACCATCCCGTCTTCGCTGACGGAATTCGGACGCTGGCCGTTCTACGGCTGCGATGAGCTGGAAAGCGTGTATCTTCCTGACAACTTTGATCCCGCAAAGGCTGTCGAGCTGTTCTGGGACAATTCCTCTGTCATGCTTTTTTTCGGAAAAAAGACGCTGTTCGGCGCAAAGAATAAGAACAAGACCGTACAGGATTACATGACGGATAAGGATAATTTCGGAGTGCTGACGCTCGGCTCAACGCCGATGCTGGAGGTCGCACCGGATGCGTCGCTGCTGATTCCTGCCTCCTATACGTTTATTCTGTCCAGCGCCATGAAAGGCCTTGCCAGCAAGGGTATCAAGCGTCTGCTGATTCCGCGTACTGTCCGCGGCATCGGTGCCAATGCGTTTGCCTCTCTCGATACGCTGGAGCAGGTGATCTTTGAAGAGGGTACTGAGTACATCGACAACGGTGCGCTTGCCGGGTGCAGACGCCTGCGCAGCATCATTGTTCCGGATTCCGTGAAGGAAATCGGCGTCGGTGCTTTCAGCAATCTGCCCTCTTTGGAAATGGTACGTCTGCCTGTCGGGCTGCACGAGGTTGCGGATGAACTGTTCAGCAACGACAAAGCGCTGAAAAATGTCTATTTCGGAAACCGTCTGGAGCGCATCGGCGCGGGCGCTTTTGCAGGCTGCTCTTCGATCCGCAGCATGATGCTGCCGCAGGGAATCCAGTCAATCGGCAACAGTGCGTTCTGGGAGTGCAAGCTGCTCCAGCGCCTCTATGTTCCGGTCAGCTGCAAATCCGTCACACAGTCCACATTCGGTAACTGCCCGTTCCTCACGGAGCTGCATATGCCGCGCATCATTCATGATCAGCATGAAATGAAGCGTGTATTCGGTGATATCACCAACCCGACCATCACTTGGCTTGATCCGGGCGCCGTCCCGCCGGAGTGGAAGGACGACGATATTCTGCCGGAGGTCAAGCTGGAGGAGATTCCGACCGAGGTGCCGAAGAAGCCGGTGGACTTTACCGAGCTGATTTCCAACATGCCGATTCAGGCCGCGCTCTCCAAGCAGACCGAAGAAAAGGCTGCGTCGAAGCTGAGCAAGGTGGACAGCGCATCTGTGGAGAAGATGGAACGCTCGATTGCGTCCATGCAGCTTCAGATTGCAACACTTGCAGAAACTGCACGTGAAAATGCGGCTTACGGCGTGCCGGATATTGATCAGGAAACGATTGACCGCCTGTATCAGAATCTGGCGGTCATGCAGAAGAATTACGAGTCGCTGGAGAAATTCCAGAATTCTGCGGATGCCATGGAATCCCTGCAAAAGCAGATGGAGGACATGGAAATGATGCAGGAGAAAATCCAGCAGATCTCTGATATGCAGAAGTCTGTGCGTGAGCAGTCCAAGAAGCTGTCCGCCATTCAGGAGAAGGTCAGCCAGATCAGTGAGATGAATGCAAAGCTCGGACAAATCTCCGAATTGCAGAACAAGGTCAATGCAATCGGCGACGTTCAGAATTTCAGCGGCCTGATTTCGGAGCTGGAGGCGAAGATCGGTTCGCTCCAGGCATTCCAGGAAAAGGCCAATGCCGTTGCAGCGCTCCAGGAAAAGCTCGATTCAATCGGCGATGTCCAGAACATGGCCAATCTGATCAATGAGCTGGAAGGCAAGGTTGGCTCCATCGCAGATATTCAAGATAAATTCGACTCGATTGCTGCAATGCAGGAGAAAGTCGAAGCACTGTCCGATATCCAGGATAAGGTCGATGCGATTTCCGAGATGCAGGAGAAGATTGACGCCGTATCCGGTATGCAGAATCAGGTTGATGCTGTTTCGGGTATGCAGGATCAGATCGGCACTGTATCCGGAATGCAGGATCAGATTGGTACTGTTTCCGGTATGCAGGAAAAGCTCGATGCCATTTCCGGTATGCAGGAGAAAATCGATGCGATTTCCGGCATGCAGGAGAAAATCGATGCGATTTCCGGCATGCAGGAGAAAATCGATGCGATTTCCGGTATGCAGGAGAAGCTCGATGCCATTTCTGGTATGCAGGAAAAGGTCGATGCCATTTCCGGCATTCAGGAAAAGGTTGATGTCATTTCCGATATGCAGGAGAAGATTGATGCCGTCGCCGGTATGCAGGAAAAGATTGATGCTGTTGCCGGTATGCAGGACCGTGTCGAAGCGATTGCTGATATTCAGCAGACCGTGGAATCTATTTCCGATCTTCGTGAAAGCGCGCAGCAGATTTCCGAAATGCGCGAAAAGATGGATGCCTTTGCCGACGTACAGTCGAAAGTAGAAGCCATCGGCGACGTACAGGAAAAGGTTGAGGCGATCAGTGAAGTACAGGAAAAGGTCAGCATCCTGCCGGATATGCAGGAGAAGGTCAGTGTGATTCCGGAGATGCAGGAGCGCATTGAAGACCTGAGCGATATGCAGGAGCAGACTGCGCAGCATATTGCCGCACTTGCACCGGAGGCAGCGTTCCAGTCCATGAACGCTGCAATCAACGGCGCACCTGCGCAGGGCGTTCCGTTTGCAAATGTCCCGGTATCCGAGGCGAACCGTCTGCCGGAACCGCCGTCCGTTCCCGCAGCACCGGATGTTTCGCCTGTGGTCAGCCCGTTCGCAGAGCGTCCGAATCAGGACTTGTTTGCAGGAGATAGCGTCAAGCCGGTTTCCGTGGCACCCGGACAGAATCCGTTTGAAGCCCCCGGCTTTTCTGCGCCTGTATCTGCGCCTGCGGTGCCTGTTCCTGCGGCTGCTCCGGGCAGCACAACTGCGGATGATCTTATCGCCGCATTTGCTGAGAATACACAGGAAGCAGCCCAGCCGGATCAGCCCGAGGCAGCAGCCGAAGCACCCGCTCCGGTGCCTGCTGCGGAAAGCAATGTTCCGTACGGCAGCTTTGATGAATGCATCGCGTTCTGCGCGATTCACAAGGGTGATTATCCGGAAACTGACCGTGTCTTTACACAGGAAATTTCCAAGCCGATGCCCGGCCCGGTTGAGCGCAGTGCGGCGCTGAAAAACTACACGGTCATCGGGTACCGTGCATTCCGCAGTTCTCAGAGCGGCGAACGTTTTGAGATTCCGGAGGGTGTCCGCCGTGCCGAAACACAGGCATTCTGGGATTCGCCCCGTCTGCTTGCGATGGAGCTGCCCGCATCCCTGACAGAGGTTGAGCCGGATGCGTTTTCCGGCTGCTCCCGTCTGGCTGATGTGTACATCCCCGCCGATCTTTCTGAGCGGAAGATTGTCGAATACTTCCTCTTCCGGCCGGAAATCAAGGTTCACTGGCCGAAGAAGAAGATTCTCTCCAGAGCCCGCGTGGAAAGTGTCGCGGATCTCATGGAGCAGTTCGACGACATTCTGACTGCACAGAAAGCGAAAAAGCTGGTTGTCCGGAATCACATTCTCCAGATTCCGGAAGGCTTTACGACGATTGCACCGAACTTTGCACAGGGCATTGACATCCGGGCAGATGAGCCGGAGCATACGCTCTCGACCATTTTCCTGCCGCGGAGTGTCCGCCGGATTGCGGCGCGTGCATTTACCGGTCTGGAATCCGTCCGGCATATCATCATTCCGGAAGGTCTCCAGATGATCGACATGAACGCATTTTCGGGTTGTATGGGTCCTGCCCGGCTTGTTCTGCCGGATTCCGTCAGCTATATCGGACCGTTTGCTTTTGCAGCGCCGTGCCAGTATGAGCAGATTCGTCTGCCGAAGAACCTGCGCTCGATTCCTGAAAACGCCTTTATGAACTGCAATACGCTGGTCGGTCTGCGTATTCCGAACACTGTGACGGAAGTTGGCTGCATGGCACTGGCGGGCTGCTCGAACCTGAGTTCGCTGACCATTCCGCGCCGCTTTGAAGGCAAGTTGCCGCTGATTCTTGACGGTCCGGTCAAGATCAATGTCAGCTGGACAGATGAAACGCCGGAAATCTCTGCGGATGAACCGAGCAATGCGCTGATGAATTACGTCGATCAGCGGTTCGCTCCGGCGGCTGAGTCCAGACTGTTCACGCCGGAAATCAGCAAGGCCTGCGATAACTTCAACGAGCGCATCAAGGAGATGCATTCTCATCCTGTTCTTGCTGCCAACTCGCTTGCTGAAATCGCAAATCAGACAAAGTTTGAGATTCCGCTCGGCGTGATGCGTCTTTGCAGTTATACCTTCGGTTCAAATCAGCGGCTGCTGACACTGACCGTCCCGAAGGCACTGAACGAATTTGAATATGCATCCTTCTATGACTGCGAAAAGCTGCGTGATGTGTTCCTGCCGGAGGAATTCGACAAGAATCTCGCCGCGTCCATGTTCATGCGTTATCCGTCTGCACTTGTTTATTTCGGCAATGCAAGACCAGTTCGCGTGCGTCAGCTGACCGCGGAATGCCCGTGGCTGATGACCTCCAGTGATGTTGCGGAGCTGAATGCCGAAAACGGCGTCCTCCGTGTTCCGGACGGTTATCTGATAATCGGTTCGTTTATGTATCACGGTATTCTCGGCAAGCCGCAGATCAGCAGGTTTGAGCTTGCGCCGAGTGTTCGCATCATCGGTACGCTGGCGTTCTCGAATCTGCATAATCTGACTGAGGTCAGCTGTCCTGAAGGACTGCGTGCCGTAGAGCCGCGTGCATTCATTGACTGCTCCGGCTTAAAGCGTGTTGTATTCCCGTCCACGCTGCAATTCCTCGGTAAGAATGCGTTTATCGGATGCGGCGAATTGGAGGAGGTTGTCATTCCGCAGCGCTTTGAGGACAGACTTTCTGAGATTCTGCGTGAATGCCCGAAGGTGAAATTCACATGGACAGCTGAACCTGCCGCAGCTGCGGAAGAACCTGTATCTGCACCTGTTACTGAAACAGTTCCTGCTGCGGAAGCTCCTGTTGAAGAATCTGTATCCATCGAAGACGAGATTGCGAAGATCGAAAAGGCCGCTCCGGTGAGCGGTGAGATTCCGGAAACAGTTCCGGCAGTTGACGAGCTTACAGCATTGGCAGATGAAGAATTTGCTGACGAAATCCCGCCTGTCGAGGATATCGCAGTTTCTGATGAAACGGAAATCACTGATGTTGCAGAACCGGAGGTTCCTGCATTCACGATTCCGGAATTCCCGTCGGATGATGAATTTGCCCGTCCTTCTGAGGATATTTTGGCTGAGTTGGCAGAAGCTCCTGCTTCTGAATCTCCGCTGTTCACGATTCCGGCATTTGAAAACGAGCCGGAAAGCAGTGCGCCGGAGGTCGATACACCTGCGGATCATACCGACGGCAATTATATTCCGCCTTCTATCACGATTAAGCCGATCAAGACTGCTGTTGAACCGGCAGAATCCGATGCGGAAAGCGCAGCAGAGAATCTTACTGAGCAGCTCGAAGAGATTGCAGAAACTCCGAACGAAACAATCGAATCGCTTGAGGAAATCGCCGTGCCTGCTGCGGAGGAAATCTCCGAACAGATTGAAGAAATCGCAGAAGCTCCTGCCGAAACGGTTGAGGCAATCGAGGAGATTGCAGAGCCTGTGATTGAGGAGATCACCGAACAGGGTGAAGAGATTGCAGAAGCACCGGCTGAAACGGTTGAGGCAATCGAGGAAATTGCAGAGCCTGTGATTGAGGAGATCACCGAACAGGTTGAAGAAATCGCAGAGGCTCCGGCTGAGGCTGCTGAATGTGCGACGGAAACTGTTACCGAAATCGTACGCGAAACAACCGAAGCGAATGCAGAAGCATTGAACGAGGCACTTAGTGAGAAGATCATCGAGGCTGTTTCCGAGCAGTACAGCGAGGTCACAGCGGAGGGGGCTGAAAACGTCAGAGAAGCGACGGAAACGGTATCGGAAACCGTGACTGAATCTGTTTCCGAGCTGACCGAAACAATTTCTGAATCTGTTCAGGAAACAGTGAAGGAGATCACCGAACAGGTCGAAGAAGCCGCTGAGGCTCCGGCTGAAACTGCTGAGGCAATCGAAGAGATTACAGCGCCTGTCATTGAGGAGATCACCGAGCAGGTGGAAGATACTGCAGAGGCTCCGGCTGAAACGGTTGAGGCTATCGAAGAGATTGCAGCGCCTGTCATTGAGGAGATCACCGAACAGGTCGAAGAAACCGCTAAGGCTCCGGCCGAAACGGTTGAAGCAATCGAAGAGATTGCTGAACCTGTCATTGAGGAGATCACCGAGCAGGTTGAAGAAACCGCAGAGGCTCCGGCTGAAACGGCTGAGGCAATCGAAGAAATTGTAGCGCCTGAGATCGAGGAGATTACCGAACAGGTCGAGGAATTCGCAGAAGCTCCGGCTGAAACGGTTGAAGCAATCGAAGAGATTGCTGAACATGTTATTGAGGAGATCACCGAACAGGTCGAAGAAACCGCAGAAGTTCCGGCTGAAACGGCTGAGGCAATCGAAGAGATTGCTGAACATGTTATTGAGGAGATCACCGAACAGGTCGAAGAAGCCGCTGAGGCTCCGGCCGAAACGGTTGAAGCAATCGAAGAGATTGCTGAACCTGTTATTGAGGAGATCACCGAGCAGGTCGAAGAAGCCGCAGAGGCTCCGGCTGAAACGGTTGAGACAATCGAAGAAATTGCAGAGCCTGCGATCGAGGAGATCACTGAACAGGTTGAGGAAATCGCAGAAGTTCCGGCTGAAACGTCTGAGGCAATCGAAGAGATTCCAGCGCCTGTCATTGAGGAGATTACTGAACAGGTTGAAGAAGTCGCAGAGGCTCCGGCTGAAACGTCTGAGGCAATCGAAGAGATTGCAACGCCTGAGATCGAGGAGATCACTGAACAGGTTGAAGACGCTCCGGTTACACTGTCCATGCTGGAGGAAATCGTTCCGGAACAGTTTGTCCGCAAGCTGCCGGAGGAGCCGAAGCATACCGAACCCGGTTTGCTGGAGATGCCTGTCGGCATCGAAAGTATGCTGAGCGATATGGGCAGCAGCGAAGCGCCTGCACAGCCCGTACAGGTTGCTGCGCCTGTTCAGGAAGAAGCACCCGTCCAAAAGCAGGAATCCGTCAGCTCCGATATTCCGGCGGACGGCAAGTTTACGACGCGCGAGCGCCGCAAGATCTATCACCACGAGGCAACGCTGGAAATCCCGCGCGGTTATCTGGAAATCCGTGCCGGTGCGTGTGCCGGCCTGGAAGAGCTGGAATCCGTCATTCTGCCTGATACAATCGTCAAGATCGGCAGCGGCGCCTTCTCAGATTCGACCGCACTGAAAAATGTCGTGATTCCGCTTTCCGTTAAGGAAATCGCGGAGGATGCATTTGAAGGCTGTGACGCAATCACAAACGTCACGATGCCGATGGCACTGGAATGGATCGCCCCGGTTCTGTTCGGTCAGAATGTTGTCATCAACTGGCTGGAGGAGAACAAGGAGGAAAGCGATTCCATCGGGGACGGCCGCTATACCAGACAGCTTCGCAAGGAGCTTTATCACGGTGAACCGACGCTGATTATTCCTGAGGGTATCACGGAAATCCGTCCGGGCGCCTGCGCCGGTCTGGAAACCATGACAGAAGTCGTCCTGCCAAGCACTCTGACAAAGATCTGCTCCGGCGCGTTCTCCGAATGCGTTTCGCTGCGCGTGCTGGATATCCCGGCCTCTGTTACCGAACTGGAGGAGGATGCCTTCGAGGACTGCACGTCCCTGCGCATGGTTGCGATTCCGTCGCATCTGGAAAAACAGGCAAGAGCCTGCTTCCCGGAGGCTGACCTCGCAATTCTTGACTGATCCTATACAAAAAATCGCCGCAAAGCTGATGGTTTTGCGGCGATTTTTCTGTAATCAGGCAGAACTCTGCGTATTCAGCGAAAATCTGTCGAAATCCTCTTGTATTTTTTTACTGAGTGTGCTATAATAATATGAGAATGTACAGAAAGGAGTGCCCAATATGATAGTGATCGAAAACCATATTGGCAGTATTCGCGTATCGAAGCCCTATCTGTATGCCCTGATTGAGCATACGGTGACGAGCTGTTTCGGCGTTGCAGACCTGAACGATTCTTCTCCGATTGAAACGATTAAGACGAAGCTGTTCCCGAGCGATATCCGCCGCGGAATCCGGCTGCGGACCCGGCAGAATCAGCTTGTTGTGGATCTGCATATCGTGACCGGTATCGGAGCGAATATGTCTGCAATTACGGACAGCATCCGGAATAAGGTACGGTATGCAATCGAACAGGCGACCGGCTTTGAGCCGGCTGCGATCAACGTATATATTGACGGCATTCGCGCCTGATGAAGTGGAGGAGCAGAACTTGATTACCGGAAAACAACTGAAAGCGGCGATTATTCATGCCGCGATTCTGATTACCAATCAAAGACGTTCGGTGGATGAGCTGAATGTCTATCCGGTTCCGGACGGCGATACCGGAACCAATATGTCCATGACGATCAGTGCTGCAAAGCGCGAGCTGGAGCTTCTTTCCGATAAGGTCACAGTATCCGAAGTCGCGGATGTGACTGCATCGTCTATGCTTCGCGGCGCAAGAGGCAATTCCGGCGTGATTACCTCACTGCTGTTCCGCGGCTTTTCCAAGGGACTTGCGGGGCTGACAAATGCAGAAAAGGCTGATTTTGCAAATGCATTGGAACTCGGTGTGGCCGGTGCTTACAAGGCTGTCATGAAGCCGACAGAGGGTACCATCCTCACGGTTTCGCGCATGGCAGCGAACAAGGCACAGGAGCTGGCCAAGACTGATATTGATGATCTGACATTCTGGCAGGGAATTCTGGACGAAGCGAATGCTGTCCTGAAGCAGACCACGGAAATGCTGCCAGTACTGAAAAAAGCGAACGTCGTCGATGCAGGCGGACAGGGCTTCTGCATCATTCTCAGCGGTATGCTGGATTCCTTCCGCGGCGCGGCACTCCCGGAGGAGGCATCCGAAACAAAGGCATCTGCGCCGGATCCGGCTGTGGACTTCAACTCCGCGGTGGCTCAGTATGATGACGAAATCAACTTCACATACTGCACTGAATTTATCATTGAAAAGAATGATGCGAGCGTAGACGGCGCGAAGCTGCGTGCATATCTCGAAACAATCGGCGACTGTGTTGTTGTTGTCGAGGATGATGAGATCATCAAAGTGCATGTGCATACCGATACGCCTGGTCTGGCACTGACAAAGGCGTTGGAATTCGGTCATTTCATCAACGATCCAAAACCGAAGATCGAGAACATGCGGATTCAGCATGCCGGCAAGGTGAAGGAAGCGAAAATCGTCAAGCAGCAGGAGGTCGTTCCGGTTGAGCCGACCAAGGAGTTCGGCTTTGTTTCCGTCGCAGCTGGCGGCGGACTGGAACAGACATTCCTCGACCTCGGCGTTGATCAGGTTGTTAAGGGCGGTCAGACGATGAACCCTTCGACCGATGATATTCTGCGTGCGATTCACGCAACACCGGCGAGAACAGTCTTTGTGCTGCCGAACAATAAGAATATCATCATGGCGGCGGAGCAGGCAATCAACCTTGCGAACCGCAATGTCGTTGTGCTCCAGACGCGCACGATCCCGCAGGGCATCGCTGCAATGCTGGCATTTGACGAGTCCATGGATATGAATGAGAACCGCACACAGATGACCAAGGCATTTGAGCGTGTGTCCTCCGGTTCGGTTACATTTGCAGCGCGTGATTCTGAACTGGACGGCCAGAAGATCAAAAAGAACGAGGTGCTGGCACTGGATAACGGCAAGCTCTCGTTTACGGAAAAGGACGTTAACAAGGCGGCCTATAAGCTGACCAAGAAAATGGTCAAGAGCGATTCCAGCTACATCACACTGATTTACGGTGCGGATGTCACGGAGGATCAGGCACAGCAGCTCTACGACCAGCTTTCTGCCAAGATGAAGGATCGTGTTGAAATCACAATGCTCTGCGGCGGCCAGCCTGTATACTATTATCTCATTTCAGTCGAATAAGCAGGAAAAGGACGGTTTTCCGTCCTTTTCTTCTATATCAGAAGGAAAATACAATGATGCTGTTACTGTTTGAAGAACTGCCCTCCCGGGAGCGCGGAACAAGCTCCGGCCCGCTTACATGGTATATTCTTGCCGCGATTATCCTTTTCTGGACTGTGGTATTTATCATCTCTGCTGTCAACCAGAGCCGGAAGAAAAAACGGAAAATACAGGAAGAAAAGGATTACGGGGTACTGTATGTCCGGACGGTGACATTTACCGATATGATGATGTTCGGAACAATCACGGCGGAGTTTAATACGCTGACCGGGATTCTGAAAGCGGAAAATATCCGGCTGCCGAAATTCGGAAGCCAGGCACCGAATGCGATCCTGGTTGAGAATTACAAGGATGCGTACCATGAAACCGTGCTGCGGCATCTGAATACCGCATATACCAATGCGCAGGATATTTTGCTGCGTATGGCAGAGCGTATGCTGCCGCTGCTGAATCCGGATCCGGAAACAGGATCCCCGACACTTTCAGAGCTGGCTGACCGGATTCTGGTGACGGATTTTCAGTTTGCCGATGCAGGGGATTCGCTTACCATGCTGATCGTCGCAGGTGCAGAGTATGCAAATGAAACATTCAGCCTGAGTGCGCTGTATCTGCCGGATCCGGTTCATTGGGAATATGAGGCTGAAAAGATAGAATGCTCGGAGGAGCAGTGGAAAACCGATGGAGAAACGACAATATCATAAGGAAATGGCCGCAGAGATTGCCAAAATTCCGGCGGACACCGTGCCGAAGCTGCTGCTTCACAGCTGCTGCGGCCCTTGCAGCACGGCGGTTCTGGAACAGCTCATGCCGCATTTTGAGATTGTGCTGTTCTATTATAATCCGAATATAGCACCGCGCGGGGAATATGGACGGCGGCTTGCAGCACAGAAGCAGCTACTCGCTCAGCTGCCGCATTGCCATCCGGTGACATTGGTTGCGCCGCCGTATGACGATGCACCCTTCTGGGCGGCAGTCAAAGGCGTCGAGGATACGCCGGAAATGGGGGAGCGCTGCGAAAAATGCATTGCGCAGCGGATGCAGGAATCTCTTGCGGCTGCAATCGCGTATCACTGCGATTATTTTACGACAACGCTGTCGGTCAGCCCGCATAAGAATGCGCCGTATATCAATGCCTGCGGAGAAGCGATTGCCGCAGGTCAGCCGGTCAGATATCTGCCGTCTGATTTCAAAAAGGGCGGGGGATATGCACGGTCAGTTGAACTGTCCGGTGTGTACGGACTTTACCGGCAGGACTACTGCGGCTGTCCGATGTCGCTGCGCGAAGCGGAGATCAGAAGAAAGGCAAAGGATCTGAAAAACATGCCTGATTCCGTGCTCGAAAAGTGAATAAATATGGGTATATTCTCTGAAATCGTTATTTTTTTCACAATGTTAGGCTTTTGCCCTTGACATTACCCGTAAAAAATAGTATACTATATACAAGTTCAGTCTGATTCTGGATGGCTGACGATCAAACGAATAATCAAATGGAGGCTAAGACTATGAGCAGAGTTTACAACTTCAGCGCAGGCCCGGCTGTTCTGCCGGAGGAAGTCCTGAAAGAAGCAGCAGAGGAAATGATGGATTACCGGGGAACCGGCATGTCCGTTATGGAGATGAGCCATCGTTCCAAGGCATATGATCAGATCATCAAGGAAGCTGAGGCTGACCTTCGTGACCTGATGAATATTCCGGATAACTACAAGGTTATCTTCCTTCAGGGCGGTGCATCCCTGGTGTTCGCAGAGGTTCCGATGAACCTGATGAAGAACGGCAAGGCTGCTTATATCATCACCGGCCAGTGGGCAAAGAAGGCGGCACAGGAAGCTGAAAAGTATGGTGAAGTCGTCAAGGTTGCATCCTCTGCTGACAAGACCTTCTCTTATATTCCGGACTGCTCCGATCTGGATATTCCCGAGGATGCAGACTATGTCTACATCTGCGAGAACAACACCATTTACGGCACGAAGTACTGGGAGCTGCCGAACACCAAGGGCCACATCCTTGTTTCGGACGTTTCTTCCTGCTTCCTGTCTGAGCCGATTGACGTTTCCAAGTACGGCGTTGTCTACGGCGGCGTCCAGAAGAACGTCGGCCCGGCAGGCGTGCAGATTGTCATTGTCCGTGAGGATCTGATTGCTGACGGCCCGGCATTCAAGCAGTGCCCGACCATGTGCGACTGGAAGATTCAGGCAGATAACGATTCTTTGTACAACACGCCGCCCTGCTACGGCATCTACATCTGCGGCAAGGTCTTCAAGTGGATCAAGAAGATGGGCGGCCTTGAGGGCATGAAGGCTCATAACGAGAAGAAGGCAAAGATTCTGTACGATTTCCTCGATCAGAGCAAGCTGTTCAAGGGCACCGTCGAGAAGAAGGATCGCTCCCTCATGAATGTTCCGTTTGTCACTGGTAATGAGGAGCTCGATAAGAAGTTTGTTGCTGAAGCAAAGGCAGCCGGTTTTGAGAACCTCAAGGGCCACAGAACCGTCGGCGGTATGCGTGCTTCGATCTACAATGCAATGCCGATTGAGGGCGTTGAGAAGTTGGTCGAGTTCATGAAGAAGTTTGAGGCTGAAAACGCCTGATTATTGATATAGGAGGGTATTCCCATGGTTCAGATTCAGACGCTGAATAAGATTTCTCCCGTCGGCCTTGCTGAGCTTGGCGAGAACTATCAGGTTGCCGATACCGTTGAAAATCCGGATGCGATTCTTGTCCGTTCTGCCGTGATGCATGAGATGGAGTTCGGTGACAAGCTGCTGGCGATCGCAAGAGCCGGTGCTGGTGTCAACAATATTCCGCTTGACAGATGTGCAGAAAACGGCATCGTCGTGTTCAATACGCCGGGTGCGAATGCGAACGGCGTCAAGGAGCTGGCACTGGCCGGTATGCTGCTTGCATCCCGTGACATTGTCGGCGGCATCAACTGGGTGCAGACCATTAAGACCGAGGAAACCGTTGCAAAGATGGTCGAAAAGGGCAAGTCCAAGTTCGCCGGAACGGAGATCAAGGGCAAAAAGCTCGGAATCATCGGCCTGGGCGCAATCGGCGGCCCGCTCGGTAATGCTGCAATCCATCTCGGCATGGAGGTCTACGGCTGCGACCCGTATATTTCGGTCGAAGCAGCATGGAACCTGTCCCGTGCAATCCATCATGTCAAGACCCGTGAGGAGATCTTCAGGAACTGCGATATCATCAGCGTGCATACGCCGCTCGTCAAGAATGACGATCCCAACATCGCAACCGAGAAGATGATCAATGCGGATACCATCGCAATGATGAAGGACGGCGTGATCATCCTGAATTTTGCACGCGACCTGCTTGTCGATGATGAGGCAATGGAGGCTGCTCTGAAGTCCGGCAAGGTGCGCAAGTATGTGACCGACTTCCCGAACGCAAAGACTGCCGGTATGGAAGGCGTCATCGCAATTCCGCACCTCGGTGCTTCTACCGAAGAGGCGGAGGATAACTGCGCAGCAATGGCAGCCAAGGAACTTGTGGATTACATCGAGAACGGCAACATCAAGAACAGCGTCAACTTCCCGAATGCGGAAATGAATGCTGTCGGCAAGAAGATCTGCATCCTGCACAAGAATGTGCCGGCTGTCATCTCTTCCTGCACCGGTGCAATCAGCAGCGTCGGCGGCAACATTGAGAACATGGTCAATGCAAGCCGCAAGGATTATGCATACACCATGATCGACGTGACCGGCGCAGATGCTGCATCCATCGCAGAGGGCATGAAGTCCATCGAGGGCGTTATCCGTGTCCGTGTGATCGGCTGATTCGTTTAATCTGATATGTAAAACGGCACACGCGCAAAACGTGTGCCGTTTTTTCAGTGCGAGCGCTTCTTCTGCCCGCTTTTCTGATTCTGCTGCTGTGCCTCTCTTTCGGCGTCAGTCTGTGTGTTTTCAGAGGACTGTTCCTGGCCGTTGTGCCAAAGCGGATCATTCTGATTTTTCATAGGTTTCTCCGATCATGTCCGCAGGGATTCCGGTACAGCGCGCTGCGGCGCCGCTGCCGTACCGCCGGAGCGAATCCGGTTCTGCTGCCAGTATACCCGAAATCAGGATCAATATACATGAAAAAGCAGCACCTGCTATCAAGTGCTGCTTTTGTTATGATGTGTACGGCGGTTTACTTTTTTATATGAAACGCGTGCATCCCGGCATAGCGGGCGCTTGCACCAAGCTCCTCCTCAATGCGAAGCAGCTGATTATACTTTGCAACGCGTTCCGATCTGGACGGCGCACCGGTTTTGATCTGACAGGTGTTCAGCGCAACAGCCAGATCTGCAATGGTCGTATCTGCCGTTTCACCGGAGCGGTGAGAGGTGACCGCGGTATATCCGGCTGCATGTGCCATTTTGATTGCCTCCAGCGTTTCGGAAACAGAGCCGATCTGATTCAGCTTAATCAGGACTGAGTTGCCCGCGCCGAGCGTGATTCCTTTGGAAAGCCGTTCGGTATTTGTCACGAACAGGTCATCACCGACAAGCTGCACCTTCTCGCCGATTTGTGCAGTCATTTTCTGCCAGCCTTCCCAGTCCTCCTCGTCCAGACCGTCCTCAATCGAGATGATCGGATATTTGTCCACAAGCGATTCCCAGTGTGCAATCAGCTCGTCTGAGGTGAATTCACGTCCGGATTTCGGCTGCTTGTAATATCCCTTCCCTTTTTCACTCTTCCACTCAGAGGAGGCTGCGTCTATCGCAATCATAAAGTCCTTGCCGGGTTCATAGCCTGCCGCACGGACGGCCTCAAGGATTTTTTCGATTGCTTCTTCATCGCTGGTCAGCTTATTCGGTGCAAAACCGCCCTCATCACCGACAGCGGTCACGTCGCCCATTTCCCTGAGCAGCTTCCGCAGCGTGTGGAATACCTCAGCACACCAGCGCAGCGCCTCACGGAAGGAGGGCGCACCGACCGGCATAATCATGAATTCCTGTGTATCGACAGCGCTGTCCGCATGTGCGCCGCCGTTCAGAATGTTCATCATCGGAACCGGCAGCACCGTTCCCTGAACGCCGCCGAGAAATCTGTATAACGGCAGACCGAGCGCTGCGGCAGCCGCTTTCGCACAGGCAATCGAAACTGCAAGAATCGCATTCGCGCCCAGATTGGATTTGTCCCTTGTACCGTCCGTTTCAATCATCGCGCGGTCAATCGCATAGATATCTGAGGCATCCATTCCTGCCAGCGCAGAACGGATGACAGTGTTGATGTTGCCGACTGCCTTCTGCACGCCTTTACCAAGATACCGCGCAGTATCGCCGTCACGCAGTTCCAGCGCCTCATATTCACCGGTCGAAGCGCCGCTTGGCGCCATGCCTCTGCCGACGGTTCCGTTCATCAGATAAACCTCAGCCTCGACAGTCGGATTGCCTCTGGAATCCAGGATTTCTCTGCCAATGACTTTTTCAATCGTCAGGTATTCCATAATATGATTCTCCTTTATCAGCCGGAAAACGGCTTGATGGTAAAATGTGGAATATTTTGTGTTAGTGGTTGCTTACAAATAAATCATAACATATTTTACAGCGAATGTCAACTGCTTTTTTATTTTTGATCGGGTACGAATGATATATCCGTTCGGTTTGCCGGAATATTTGCATTTTCCGGCCTGTTATGCTATAATAGATGCAGGAAAATGAAAGGAGCCGGAATATGGAACTGATCTGTCCGGTGTGCAGCCGCGGGCTTGTCGCAGATACACACAGATATATTTGTCCGAAAGGACACAGCTTTGACCGTGCAAAGTCCGGTTACGTCAATCTGCTGCAAAGGCAGCGGCACCGGCAGCGCGGAGATGACGCCGAGATGGCCAAAGCCCGCAGGGACTTCCTGAATGCGGGTTATTATCAGCCGCTGCTGGATGCACTGATTCAGCAGACGGTTACGCATCATGCCAGCCGGATTGCAGATATCGGCTGCGGAGAGGGATGGTACTCCTGCGGCGTACTTCATCAGCTGACGGAGCAGGGGATCGCTGCCGAGCTGACCGGTATTGATATTTCGCCTGAGATTCTCCGTTTTGCCGCTGCGCGAGCTGCAAAGGAGCTGGCTTCATCGAAGACAGACTGGGCGGTTGCTTCGGTCAGCCGTATTCCGCTTGCAGACAATTCCTGTGACTGTATTCTGAATCTGTTTGCGCCCTGCGAACCCGCTGAATTCGGCCGGATTCTGAAAAAAGGATGTTTGCTGCTGCGTGCAATTCCGCTGGAACGGCATCTTTGGGAGCTGAAACAAATGATTTACGATGTTCCTTACGAGAACCGACCGGTTTGCAGCGCGCCGGAGGGCTTCTGCCTGGAGCAGATTCAGAACATCACATATAAAATCACAGTTCCGCAAAGCCATCTTCACGCATTATTTGCGATGACGCCCTATGCGCACAAAACTTCGCCTTCCGATGCAGCGAAGCTGCTGCATGCGGATCAGCTTGAAACGACAGTTTCATTCGGTCTGCTTTGTTGCATCAAACGATAAAAACCCGCCGCTTACTCAGCGGCGGGTTCATTTTCTCAGTAGAATTGATAATTCCGGATATCGTAGACCTGCATCCGGGCGTCCAGATTATTCAGAACGCGCACAGCGGCAAGCTGTCCGTTTTGATAATAGCGGTACAGTGTCAGATAGAGCGGTTCTGCGCCGGTTTCATCCGTCATCAGCCAGATCTCACAGTCATAGGTACTGTTATTCACGTAGGACCGGTAGCTCTGATACAGATCATATTTGATCCCGTTTCCGGATTTGATTCCAAAGCAATATGCATACAGCGGTGGAAAATACGCATCATTGGAAGCAATCCATTTGCTGCCCTTTTCGTATTCATAGCCCTCGCGGTACTTATGGCGGCAGTGCGTTTCGCCTGTCCCGAACCATCTGGATGTACCTACGCGGACAAGACTTTGCTCCTCATTTGCAGTGTAATCGTATTGGTATTGCGCGACGGTCTGGCTGAGCTTTTCGTCTTCGTCAAACTCGTACAGATACGCCGCGATTTTCACACGCATATCCTTGCTGTTCTGCGCGAGTTCTGCGGCATCGGTTCCGTTTGCCGTTTCATCCGGTGCAGAAGTCTGCTCACCGTTCCGGTAGTCAAATTGAAGCGCGGAAATCGTTTCATGATACAGATTATGCGTTCTGCCGGTCAGAATGACAATGACACCGATTACGGTCAGCAGCAGAAGAACAATCAGGAAAACGGCCTTGCGGTTGTGCGTTCCGGCGCTGTCATTCACCTCAGCACAGTAGGGAACAAAGCCCTCCTCCGGTACCTCCGGCTGCTCCGGCGGCTTCGGAACCTCCGGCAGCGGCTGTTTCATCTCATCCATGCCCGCACCTTATCCCTTTTGCTCCGGCTGCTCGTCCTGTTCCTTCGCAGTCAGACGGTTCAGCAGCACAGTCAGCAGTGCAATGGTACCGATCACGATAAAAATACCAAGCATTCCAAGTCCCATGTAGCGCAGATTCTCAACAAACTGCATGGGGTCAAATAATGCAGCAATCAAAAGCATATTGATACTCCTTTCCGTTCAGTGCAGGAAGAAATTGAGAATCAGACCGCCCGCAATCACGGACGCAATCTGACCGGAAACATTAACGCCGGTTGCCTGCATCAGCAGGAAGTTTGTCGGATCCTCCTTGAGTGCGAGCTTGTGGACAACTCTGCCGGACATCGGGAATGCGGAGATGCCGGCTGCACCGATCATCGGGTTGATTTTCTTTTTCAGGAAGATGTTGAGAATCTTTGCGAAGATGACGCCGCCTGCGGTATCAAAGATAAACGCAACCAGACCGAGGAACAGAATCAGCAGCGTTTCGCCTTTCAGGAAGTTTTCGGCCTGCATCTGGGATGCGATTGTGATGCCGAGGAAAATCGTGACAAGATTTGCGAGTGCCTTCTGGGCAGTTTCAGAGAGGCTGTCCAGTACGCCGCATTCGCGGATCAGGTTGCCGAACATCAGGAAACCGACAAGTGCCACAGAGGCCGGTGCAATCAGACCTGCAATGATCGTGATGAAGATCGGGAAAAGAATGCGGGTTGTTTTGGAAACAGGCTTCTGCGTATATTCCATACGGATTTTGCGTTCCTTCTTGGTCGTCAGCAGCTTGATAATCGGCGGCTGAATGATCGGAACAAGCGCCATATACGAATATGCGGCGACCATAATGGCGCCGATATAATTGGAGTTGAGCTTCTGGCCGACAACGATAGAGGTCGGGCCGTCAGCCGCACCGATGATGGCGATGGAAGCCGCATCGTTGATATCAAAGAACATGGATGCTGTGCAGAGCGTGAAAAAGATACCGAACTGCGCGGCTGCACCGAACAGCATCAGCACTGGGTTGGAGAGCAGCGGGCCAAAGTCAATCATGGCACCGATGCCGATAAACAGAATCAGCGGGAACAGTTCGTTTGCGATTCCGGCCCGATAGAGGATGCTGAGCGGCCCCTCCTCAAGCCCCTGGGTAATCGCGCCGGAGAGCGGCAGATTCACGAGAATCGCGCCGAAGCCCATCGGCAGCAGCAGCGTCGGTTCCATGTCTTTTTTGATCGCAAGGTAGATCAGCACCCCGCCGATCAGCCACATGATCACCATTTTGACGTCAAGGTTCAGCAAATTCTGATACAGGACTTCCATTGTTTTCCTCCTCTTAGCAAAGCAGCTGCGGCGAATAAAAAAGACCTTTATCGCAGCAGAAGCCAGGTGTTCCGTGCGATAAAAGTCTTGCCGTTTGATGTTCGCGCGGGTGCAGAACAGCTGCACCGGGTATGACGACACGAACGACAGAATGTAATTTCCTGCCGGCTACTCCCTCTTATCTGTTACTAGTTTAGCATAAATGGAGAAAATTGTCAAGCCTTTTTTCCGGGTATCCTGTTTCTTGACTTTTCTGCCGGGAATGTGGTATACTGAACTGGAACCATGATTGCCTGAAAAGGAATGATGAAATGAACGAATTATATCAGCAGATTGAAACAATGCCGGGCGTCGGAGAAAAGCGTGCGGCGAAATACCATAAAATGGGAATCGACACGCCATATGATCTTCTGTTTCATTTTCCCCGCAGCTATATTGACTATACGTCGCCGGTCATGATCGCAGAAGCAGAGAACGGTGTTCCGTCCGCTGTCCGCTGTACGGTTGTGCAGAAGCTCACGCCAGCGTTTGTCAGGCGGGGATTTTCGCTGTACCGCGTCATTGTGACAGACGGCGTTTCGGATATGGCGCTTGTATTCTATAATACACCGTATACCTATCAGGCGATGAAGGCCGGAGAGGAGTATTATGCATACGGGAAAATTACGGGCGGATTTCTGCGCAGAGAAATGAATGCGCCGCAGGTGCAGCGTACCGATCACGCACTGCTGCTTCAGCCGGTTTATCCGCAGACGACCGGACTGACCAGCGCCATGATGCGCACGAATATTCTGAAAGCACTGAGCTACCTTGACAATGCACCGATTGAAACGCTGCCGGAGGCTCTGCGCAGCGGATACGGTCTGTGCGGACTGACAGAGGCACTCCATGCCGTCCACCGCCCTGAAACGAAGCAGCAGCTGGATGCTGCGCGACACCGCCTTGCTTTTGAGGAGCTGCTCCAGTTCCAGCTCGGCACGCTGATGCTGAAGCACCGTACAAACATTCAGCACGCCGCACCGATGCAGCCGGAAACAGCTCTCGACGATTTTTATGCAGCACTCCCGTTTCCGCTGACCGGCGCGCAGTCCCGCGCGATTACAACAATCTGCAAGGATCTCTGCGCACAGAAACCGATGAACCGTCTGCTGCAAGGCGACGTCGGAAGCGGAAAGACGGTTGTCGCGGCAGCAGCTGCTGCATTTGCAGCGAAAAACGGGTATCAGACCGTGCTGATGGCGCCGACGGAAATTCTGGCGCAGCAGCATTTGCAGACGATGACAGATTTTCTTGCTCCGGTCGGGATTCAGCCCGTGCTGCTGACCGGTTCCACGAAAGCAAAGGAAAAGCGTGAAATCAAAAAGCGAATTGCAGACGGCACCGCGCAGGTCATTGTCGGGACCCATGCCGTCATCCAGAAGGATATCGAGTTTGCTTCACTCGGTCTGGTCATCACTGACGAGCAGCACCGGTTCGGTGTGGCGCAGCGTGCCGCGCTGGCTGAAAAGGGCGGATTTCCGCATAAGCTGGTTATGTCCGCAACGCCGATTCCGCGGACGCTTGCGCTGATTGTTTACGGTGATCTTGATATCACAGTCCTTGATGAAATGCCGAAGGGCAGACTGCCGATTCAGACCTTTGCCGTGACGGGCGGATACCGCGAGCGTGCATATGGCTTTATGAAAGAGCATCTGGACGCAGGGGAGCAGGCATATCTGGTCTGCGCGATGATCGAGGAATCGGATACAATGGAAAATGTACAGGCGGCGGAAACCTACGCTGAGGAGCTGAAAAACGGTGCATTTTCTGCGTACCGCGTCGGGCTGCTCCACGGCAAGATGAAGCCGCAGGACAAAGAAGCGGTCATGGCGGCGATGAAAGCACATGAAATAGATCTGCTGGTTTGCACAACGGTCGTGGAGGTCGGCGTTGACGTCCCGAATACAACGCTCATTCTGATTGAAAATGCAGATCGCTTTGGCCTGGCGCAGCTGCATCAGCTTCGGGGACGTGTCGGCAGAGGTTCCGTGCAGAGCTATTGTATTCTGGTTACAGACAGCCGCAGCGAGGACGCGCGCGAACGCCTGAAAATCATGAGCCGCACAACCAACGGCTTTGCGATTGCAGAAGAGGATTTGCGTCTGCGTGGCCCGGGAGATTTCTTCGGTCATGCGCAGCACGGTATGCCGCCGCTCATGCAGGCAGCCTTTTGCAGCAATATGCCGCTGGTTTCGGAAACACAGATGGCTGCAAAGCAGCTGCTGGAGGAAGATCCCGAGCTTCGTTCTCCTGCGCTCAGCGCACTGCGTACAGCCGTACTCCAGCTGTTTGCCAAGAATGGGGAAAACGGTTTGAATTAACACGTATCTGCAACTGTTTTGATTGAACACCGAATCTCTGAATCCTTTGATAAAAACTGTGCAAATCAACAAATCTCGATTTTTTTTGATTTTCCTCTTGACTTTTCGATGCAATTCAGTTATAATAACATAGTCGCCTGACGGAAACGAAACACGTCAACGGTTGACAGGTTGAATGGCCTGGTAGTTCAGTTGGTTAGAACGCCGCCCTGTCACGGCGGAGGTCGTGGGTTCGAGTCCCATCCAGGTCGTATGCCTCTTTAGCTCAGATGGTAGAGCAGGGGACTGAAAATCCCCGTGTCGTTGGTTCGATTCCGACAGGAGGCATTCTTCATGCGGATTTAGCTCATCTGGTAGAGCGCCACCTTGCCAAGGTGGAGGTAGCGGGTTCGAGCCCCGTAATCCGCTTCATCGCGGTTTGGAAATATCCTTATCGTGAAAAAAATCCGGAACGGTGGCGTTCCGGATTTTTTGTTTATATCGCTTTTTTCGGAGGTGCTCTATGCAAGGCTTTCTCGACTTGTTTTGTACGCCGACAGTTCTGCTTGGATACGGCATTCTGCTCTATACTCTGATTCTGATTCTCCTGCGTCCGAAGGCTGAAGCCCAGGGGCATAAGACACTGTTCCGGCTCGCTTTATTCCTGCCGCTTGCAGCGGTTCTGGTACATTGCCGGTTTTTTTGGCTGTCCGGTCACAGATATGTGCATAAGATCGTACCGGACGGCGACAGTTTCCGTGCGATTCGCTGGCCGCTGAATCTGAAGCTGTACCCGCATCTTTATGCGGCAGCTCTGCTTCCGCTTGTTCTGCTGCTTCCGCTGCGTAAAAAGCTGCCGCGTGTTCTGATCTCATGTGTGCTTTGCTTCGCGCTCGGCTACTGTGCACTGTTTGAACAGTTCGATCTGATTATGTATACGCATGTCCATAATTATGCGCGGCTGAGCTGGTCAGAAGGATTCCGTCGTATGGTTGCGGACATGCGGGAGGAATACATACTTGGTGACTGGAAGCAGATTGACTATGATATGCTACTGGAAAACTATCTGCCGCAGGTTCGGGCGGCGGAACAGGACAATGATTCTGCGGCGTTCGGCGCGCTGCTTTCAGATTTTGCATACCGTTTTTACGATCAGCATGTTACCGCGAGTATGAATAATGATGATATGCGCGGTACCAGGGACCTGCTGGCGGGAAACGATTACGGTCTGACGCTGTTTACGCTGACAGACGGCGAAACGATTGCAGTTATGGTCAATCCGGACGGTGCTGCCTATGCAGAGGGGATCCGGAACGGTACTGTCATTACCGCATGGAACGGCGTCCTTGTACGCGATGCGGCAGCATCCGTTGAATGTATTTATCCGAATCACCGGATGCAGTTTGCCGTCAAAGAAAATGAGAACGTATACCGCCCGCTGTTCCTCTCCGGAAAGGGCGGCGATACAGTCCGTGTCACTTTTCTGAACGGGGACGGAGCAGAACAAACCGTTACGCTCGCATCATCCGGAAGTGCAAGAAAGCGACTTTCCATGGCAATCTCATGTTTGCGGCATGACTGGCTTGACACGGAAAACTTCGGTACAAAGATGATTTCCGATACCTGCGGATATCTGCGCATCACTGACGAGGAATACAGCCGGTTATCCGATTATCTCGCTTATATGCGAAAGGGCCGTTATCCGAAGCTGACAAATGCCCTCAGCGAAAAGCTGGATGCATTGCGTGCGCAGGGGATGCAGTCCCTTGTCATTGATCTGCGCAATAACAACGGCGGCCTGCATGTCATCGGAACTGCGTTATCATCGCTCTTTACAGAAGAGCAGCGCTTTCAGGTTGCAGAGGGGCGACGTCAGGGGAATGCGTTTCGCAGCACATTCCGGTATGATGTGTTTCCGGACGGCCGCTGGAAGGAGCTGCCGGTCGTTGTTCTGGTCAATCAGGCGACGATGAGTGCCGGGGACAGTACCGCGCTGTTTCTCGGTCAGAATGAGAATGTGACGCTGATGGGCATTACAGCGAGCAGCGGCGTGACGCAGGCCATCGGCGGAAAATGCTATCTGCGCGGCGGTTTTTCTGTGTGTTATCCGGTGCATCCGGTTCTTGATGAGAACAGCCAGCCGCTGATAGATACCGATGCGAACCGTGAGAACCGTATCCCGCTGGATCATGTGATTCCCGTTGACAAAGAAGCTGCACTCCGGATTTTCGATCAGGAATCGGACGATGAGACGGATGATTATGAGCTGGAATATGCGATGCAGTATTTGCAGTCTGCCAATCCGTAACAGAAAGAACCTGCTCCGCAGCAATCGCAGAGCAGGTTCTTGTTATACGCAGTAAAACGGGACGGTTCCGGCTTCCGATACAAGCACTTCGGCGTCAATTCCCCGAAGAATCTTCTGAAAGAGCTGTACGACCGGAACCTCAGTTTCAAAGTGGCCGCAGTCAAACAGCGTGAAGCTCCGGTTCTGCGCCTCTGCCCAGATGCTGTGCTTGCAGTCGCCTGTGATCAGTGCATCTGCCCCCGCAGCAACCGCATCCGGAATCAGGTCGCCGCCGCTGCCGGTACACCAGGCGATTTTCCGGATTTTCCGTTCCGGATCAGCAGTAAAATAGCGCAGGGATTCTCTTCCGAACACGGTTCGAAGCGCATCTGCCAGTGCAGCGGTAGTCATCTCTGTGACGAGCTCTGCGGTGCAGCCGAGCATCCGGCCGGGGGACAGCACGGCCAGCGCTGCTTTGTTCTGCATCGGAATCTGCGCAGCTAGCAGCTCCCCGACATGATCGTTCAGTCCGCCCGGTGCAATGTCCAGGCAGGTGTGTGAACAGATTGCTGCAATATCATGCCGAATCAGATGCCAAACCGGATGCGCAGGCGTAACAGCCTTCAGCGGGTTCCAGATCACCGGATGGTGCGCAAGAATCAGATCACAGTGCTTTTCCGCAGCTTCCGCAATCACCGGCATTGTGATATCCAGCGCAAGCAGAATGCGGCTGACAGTTCTGTCCGGATCACCGGCGAGCAGACCGGAATTATCATAGCTTTCCTGTAACGAAAACGGCGCATACGCGTCAAGAATATCATAAATATCCTGAACTGTCATCTCTGACCTCCGATTTCCGGCTTGAGCCATTTATTGATATCTGCAATCAGGCGCCGGACTGCCTCGGCTTCCTCCGATTTTCCGGCTTCATCCAGGCCGTTTGCTTTCGTGAGCAGTCTGTCCTGCACACCGGCGATATAGATCTTGGTCAGCAGCTCAGAGCGTTTCAGCTTGCCGTAATACGATGCCGCTTCATGCAGAAGCTGCGGCTCTCCGGCATAATGCGCCTGAATGACCGTATACACATGCGTATCCTTGACGGCAACCTCCTTGGTCATCGCAAAGCAGTTTTCACTCAGCCATGCACGGAGCACTTCCGCTTTGGACATCGGCTGGAGCACGAGATTGACATTGTTCTTTTTCAGGAAAGCAGCAGACGGCGCCGCGAGGATGTCGCGGATTGTTTCACCGCCCATTCCGGCGATGACGACATCCGTGATGCCCTTCGGCGGAACCTTTGCAAAGCCGTCTGACAGAATCAGCCTGATCTCGCGGGAAACGCCGTAGCGCTTTAACGTGCCCTTGGCAGAGTCCAGCGGTCCCTGTTTGACGTCCGTTGCAATGACCTGCTTTGCCTTGCCGCTCATCATCAGATAAACAGGCAGATATGCATGATCCGTGCCGATGTCACAGACAAAGTCGCCCTTGAGCATCGACGCGCAGCAGAGCAGACGCGGGGAAAGCGGGATCATGTTTCATCACCTCCGTATACGATTTTCTGTTACTTTCCATAATTATAGCATAAACAGTTGCATTTTGCAACCGATTTTGCTATAATAAACGAAGATAACGGGAAATTATCAGAATTAATATGTGTCCGGAGCTGAAAACAAGCGGACTCCGGCAGCCGGATAAAGGAGGAACAGCAGTATGCTGCTGAAATGTCTCAGAGAAATGATTGAAGGAAAAACGGTGCTGCTGCTCGGCTTCGGCCGGGAGGGGAGAGCACTTTACCGCCGGATCTGCGAGGTCGGCGGTTATCAGGCGCTCGGCATCGCGGATGCAAAGGAGATTGCCGATGCGCCGGCGGGAGTCGCGCTTCACATCGGCGAACAGTATCAGGCAGCCGTAACAGAATATGACGTCATATTCAAGAGTCCGGGTATTGTGATGCAGCCGGAATACAGGCCGGAACGGATCCGCGGAAGGATGACCTCGCTGACCGAGCTGTTTCTGACAGCCTACCGTGATCAGTGCGTCGGCATCACGGGAACGAAAGGAAAATCAACGACAAGCTCTCTGCTGTACCATGTTTTGCAGACTGCCGGGATCCCGTCCGTGCTCGGCGGCAACATCGGCATTCCGACCGCGAATCTCTATGAGCAGATTACGCCGGATACTGTGATTGTCATGGAAACCGGCGTACATCAGCTGGAATACAACCATGTGTCCCCGAAAACCGCAGTCTTTCTGAATCTGTACGAAGAGCATCTCGATCACTACGGCACATTTGAATATTACGCCTACTGCAAGGAGAACATTTACCGCAACCAGCAGCCGGGCGATCTGCTGATCTGCGGCGAGCCGTCGCTGCCCGCAGCAGGGGACTGCAAGGCAGATGTCCTGCGCCTTGCAATGGACGATCCGGCGGCAGATATTACGCTGCTGCACGGTGATACGGTTTCTTTCCGCGGTGAGTCGATGAAGCTGCCGGAGGATATGGCGCTGACCGGCGTTCATAACCGCTATAACTGCGCAGTCGTTTTTGCGCTTGCCAGACGCTTCGGCGCCGCCCCGGAGGACATTTTCCACGGTATTCAGAGCTTTCAGCCGCTCCCGCACCGGCTATCTCCGGTCGGAACTTTCCACGGCATCCGCTGGTATGACGATTCGATTTCCACGGCCTGTGAAACCTGTATCCAGGCGCTGAGCAGTCTGCCGGAAACGGATACCGTGCTGATCGGCGGCATGGACAGAGGCATTTCTTACGAGCCGCTGCTTCGGTACCTTGCCGGTTCTCCGGTTCCGCATATTATCCTGATGTCCGATTCCGGCAGCCGAATCCTGAAAGAAGCAGAATCGTATCCGCAGTCACTCCGCAGCCGGATGCAGTATGCAAAGGATCTTCCGGAGGCGGTCGCAATCGCCAAAGCGGTCACAGCACAGGGGAAAATCTGCCTGATGTCACCTGCTGCGGCAAGCTATAATGTGTACCAGAATTTTGAAAAGCGCGGTGAACATTTCCTTCAGCTTGCCATGGAGTAAGGCTTTCAGGGAGTTATGAAGAAAAGCTGAAATTTTCGGTTCTTCGGAAAAATATAGGATTCCCTATTGACAAATGACACAATATATAGTAAAATAACTATGTATGGTAAGTGTACACCAAGGGCTCACTGTCTGTCGGTGGAGCTTCCGGATATTTTGAAAAAGGCGGTTATGCAATGAGTTTTATCGACAGGATCTTCGGCTCTTACAGCGAAAAAGAGCTTGCGAAGATCGAACCGATCAAGAAAAAGGTACTTGAGCTGGATGAAGAATATCAGGGACTCTCTGATGCAGAACTGAAAGCCAAGACAGTTCAGTTCCGCGAGCGTCTTGCGAACGGCGAAACGCTCGATGATATTATGGTTGAAGCACTGGCGACTGTTCGTGAGGCTGCGGACCGCATCCTCGGCAAAAAGCCGTTCCCGGTGCAGATTATCGGCGCGATTGTGCTCCATCAGGGTCGAATCGCTGAAATGAAGACCGGTGAAGGTAAAACACTGGTCGCATGTGTCGCATCCTACTTAAACGGTCTGAGCGGCAACGGCGTCCATGTCGTTACGGTCAATGACTACCTCGCAAAAACGCAGTCCGATGAAATGGGCAAGGTGCTTCGCTTCCTCGGCCTGACGGTCGGCTGCATTATCCATGAGCTGAACAACGATCAGCGCCGTGCAGCATATGCTTGTGACGTTACCTACGGCACCAACAATGAGATGGGCTTCGACTATCTGCGTGATAACATGGTTATCTATAAGAATGACCGTGTGCAGCGGGCGCCGAACTTCGCCATCGTCGACGAGGTGGACTCGATCCTGATTGACGAGGCGAGAACACCGCTGATCATCTCCGGCAGAGGCGATAAGTCCACGGATATGTATGTGCAGGCGGATAAGTTTGCACGCACCCTGACGCCTGTTACGGTCGTCGAAACGGACGACAAGGAGGATCAGGACGAAACGTTCGAAGATGCGGACTACATCATCGACGAAAAGGCCAAGACCGCGACGATTACCCGCCGCGGCGTCAAAAAGGCTGAGAGCTATTTCCATGTGGAAAACCTCATGGATATGGAGAACATGACGCTCCTGCACCATATCAATCAGGCAATCAAGGCGCACGGCATCATGCATCTGGACACCGACTATGTCGTCAAGGACGATGAAATCATCATTGTTGATGAGAACACCGGCCGTATGATGATGGGCAGACGCTACAACGACGGCCTGCATCAGGCCATTGAGGCGAAGGAAGGCGTCAAGGTCAAGCACGAATCCAAGACGCTTGCAACGGTCACGTTCCAGAATTATTTCCGTCTGTACAAGAAGCTGTCCGGTATGACCGGTACCGCTATGACGGAAGAGGACGAATTCCGTGAGATCTATAAGCTGGACGTTATTTCGATTCCGACGAACAGACCGGTCATCCGTATCGACCAGCCGGATCTCATCTATCGTACCGAAAAAGCAAAGTATAAGGCTATCATTGAGCAGATCATTGCATGCCACGAAAAAGGCCAGCCTGTTCTGGTCGGTACGGTTTCCATCGAGAAGTCCGAGCGGCTTTCCGATATGCTCAAGCGCCGCGGCATCAAGCATGAGGTGCTGAACGCAAAGTATCATGCCAAGGAAGCTGAAATTGTTGCACAGGCCGGTAAGTTCGGCTCTGTCACGATTGCAACGAACATGGCAGGCCGTGGAACGGATATTATGCTCGGCGGTAACGCAGAGTTCCTTGCAAAGGCAGAAATGCGCAAGCGTGAGATTCCGGAGGATATTATCACTGAGGCTGTCGGCTACGCTGACACCGATGATGAGGAAATCCTTGCAGCGCGTGAGGTTTACCGTTCGCTGTACGACAAATTCAATGAGGAAGTCAAGGAAAAGGCTGTTGATGTCAAGAAGGCAGGCGGTCTGTACATTCTCGGTACCGAGCGTCACGAGTCCAGACGTATCGACAACCAGCTCCGCGGCCGTTCCGGCCGTCAGGGCGACGAGGGCGAAAGCCGTTTCTTCCTCTCCGTGGAAGACGATCTGATGCGTATTTTCGCCGGCGACCGCCTCGAAAATATGATGGCGCGCCTCAATGTTGAGGAGGATATGCCGATCGAGAGCAAGATGATGTCCAAGGTCATCGAATCCTGCCAGAAAAAGGTCGAGGGCATGCACTTCGCAACCCGTAAGAACGTCCTCAACTACGACGATGTCATGAACACGCAGAGAGAGATTATCTACGGCCAGCGCAGCCAGGTGCTCGACGGCCAGGATCTCCATGCCTACATCGTCGATATGATGAAGGATCTGATCCGCAATGTCGTGACGCAGTATCTTGCGGACGATATTGACAAGAGCAACTGGAATCTGGTCGGTCTGCGTGAATACTTCATGGACTGGATCACCGTTCCTGAGGACTTCGACTGGGATCAGGAAAAGATCAATGCAACCGAGCGCGATGATATCATCAAATTCCTGACCGACCGTACCCTTGCCGTGTATCAGATGCGTGAGAATACCATCGGCCCGGATCAGCTCCGCGAGCTGGAGCGCGTTGTGCTGCTCAAGGTGGTTGATACCAAGTGGATGGCACACATCGACGACATGGATGAGCTGAAGCGCGGCATGGGTCTTCGCGGCTATGCGCAGAAGAACCCTGTCGTTGAGTACCGCTATGAGGGCTTTGAAATGTTCGACGCGATGGTTGAGTCGATCCGCGAGGATACCGTCCGTCTGCTGCTGACGATCCAGCTGGCTGACAACCGTCCGCCGGAGCGTGAGCAGGTCGCCAAGCCGGATGCTCCGAATGCAGGTTCCGGAGACGGCAGCTTCACACAGCAGGCCGCTTCTAAGAAGAAGGTCGGCCCGAATGAGCCGTGCCCGTGCGGCAGCGGCAAAAAGTATAAGTTTTGCTGCGGTATGAAAAAATAAACGCCGCTGCAACATACATGGACAGCGGCTTCGGGGGAACCGCTGAGGCAGAATGCCGAAAGGCAAAATCCTGGAGGGGTGGATTCATATTATGAAGCTGAACAGCAAGCTGCTGCGGGCAGGCATTTCCGTCAGCCTTGCAGTCATGATGTCCGGAATGAGCATTATTTCCGCATTTGCTGCCGCCGGTGAGGATCCTGGAAAAGTGGATGATAAAGACAAAAATTTCCCGGATCCGTCCAGCTTTTCCTATGACGATGTTGAGGTCAACTTCGCCAAGGCGCTGCAATATTCGATCTATTTCTACGATGCGAATAAATGTGGCAAGCGTACAGGAAATCTGGAGTGGCGCGGCGACTGCCACATGGAGGATGAACATATTCCGCTGAAAAAATACGGTGAGGATTTCAAGGGCGTCAATGTTTCGGATGCGTTTATCAGCAAGAACAAGGCGATTCTCGATCCGGACGGTGACGGCTGCCTCAACTGCGAAGGCGGTATGCATGACGCGGGCGACCATGTCAAGTTCTGTCTGCCGGGCTCCTATGCAGCCTCTACACTCGGCTGGGGCTACTATGAGTTCCGTGATGACTACAAGAAAACCGGAAATCAGGAGCATATTGAGCAGATTCTCCATGCGTTCTGCGATTTCTATCTGAACAGCATTTATTACTATGAGGACGGCTCTGTTCTGGCGTATGTGTATCAGGTCGGTGAGGGCAATATCGACCATAACTACTGGATTGCTCCGGATCTCCAGAACGAACGCCTGCTCGACTTTGCAAGACCTGCTTATCTTGCAACCGTTGATACGCCGGCTTCTGATATGTGTGCCGGTACCGCAGCTGCACTGGCTCTGAGTTATCTGAACTTCAAGGATACCGAGCCGGAGTATGCGGAAAAATGCCTCAAGGGCGCCTATGCGCTGTATGAATTCGCTGTTGAAACCCATGCGGAAACGGAAGGCGACAAGGTGACCTCCCTTGGCTATGACGGCGGCTTCTATACCTCCAGCTACGACTATGACGAGCTGGCATGGGCAGCTGTGTGGCTGTATATCTGTACGATTGACAAGGATCCTGCAAAGCAGCAGGAAGCCTACGACAAGTACATTGAGGCGATCATTTCCGTTGACATGGAAACAACCGGCGCAATGGGTGCGCATCCGTATACCGGATATATGAAGCGCATCATCAAGGACACCGGCAACTGCTGGCAGAACATCTGGGTTCACTGCTGGGATACCGTCTGGGGCGGCGTCTTCGCAAAGCTGGCTCCGATCACCAACACTGCAAGAGATTGGTATATTTTCCGCTGGAATCTCGAATACTTCTCCGGCATGAGCGAATCGGACGAAAAGGCTATGAAACAGCCTGCCTGCCCGGTCGGTGTTCATTCGCACAAGAAATTCGGTACGGACGATGAGATCTGGAACAAGCCGATGACGGCTGACCAGATCAACGATCTACCTGATACCGACGGTGCATTCCTTGCAAAAACGCCGCACGGCTTTGCCATGCTGAACGATTACGGCTCTGCGCGTTACGATACTGCTGCACAGCTCTGTGCATGTGTATACGCGAAGGAAACCGGCGACAAGACCTTCTCCGACTGGGCAGAGGGCCAGATGGAATACATCATGGGCAAAAACCCGATGAACCGTCCGTATATCGTCGGCTATTCTCCGACAGCTGCATCGCATCCGCATCACCGTGCTGCACACGGTTCGCTGGATCTGAACATGGATCATCCGGCGGATCAGACGCATGTTCTCTGGGGCGCTCTGGTCGGCGGCCCGGACGGCGGCGACTGGCACCGTGACATTACCAAGGACTATATCTACAACGAAGTTGCAGTGGACTATAATGCTGCATTTGTCGGTGCATGCGCAGGTCTGTATCACTTCTACGGTACAGAGGACATGAAGCCGACCCCGAATTTCCCGCCGCTGGAATCCACCTACAAGACCGCTGAGGAGATGCAGGAATTTACCCTGAAGGCTGCCATCGGTCAGGAGGATAACATGGCAACGCAGGTTCTGGTCGAAATTTCGAACATGACTCAGCGTCCGCCGCGTTATCCGGATGAAATCAAGGTGCGCTACTATTTCAGTGCGAAGGAACTCTACGACAACAACTGCAAGCTGGAGGATATCACGATCCGCCCGGATTATGATGCCATGAAATCTGCTACCAACGGTGAATACCAGGTGCAGTATGACATCGTGGAGTACGGCGATAACGGTGAATGCTATCTGGAGCTGACCTGGAAGGGCTATCAGTTCTACGGTTCGCTCCAATGCCAGTTCGCGCTCATGGACGCAGTACAGAACGATCAGTATACCTTTATCTGGGATCCGACAAACGATTATAGCCGCAGCGATCTGAAAACAGCAGAAGAACTCGGCGTTTCGCTGAACGTGGCGCCTTATCTGTATGATAAGATTACGATGTATGTAGACGGGAAGCAGGTCTGGGGTGTTGCACCGGACGGCTCTAAGCCGGAACCGGATGAACCCGCTCCGACTGGCAGTACCACGACTGCGGCTCCGACAACTACAAAATCCGTCACGCCTTCGACCGTCAAGTACGGCGATGTCAATGAGGATGACTCCGTTGACGTGGCAGACGTTGTTCTGCTCGCACGGTACTGCGTCGAGGATGTGACTGCAAAAATCTCTGAACAGGGTATGAAGAACGCTGACTGCAAGCTGGACGGCAATGTAGATCCGGAAGACGGCGCCAAGATTTTGCAGTATATTGCAAAAATCATCACGTATTCCGATCTCGGCAAGAAGTAATACAAAAAGTTGCAGAATATTCAGCGGTGTATCATGCGGTGCACCGCTGAATCTCTAAAAGGAGCGGAACACCCATGGTGCCACTTGCGGAACGGCTGCGGCCGAAAACCCTGGAGGAAATGGTCGGGCAGAAGCATTTGTTCGGCCCCGGCAGGCCGATGCGCAGAATCATTGAATCCGGACACATCCCGAACATGATCTTTTACGGGCCGTCCGGCGTCGGCAAAACGACTGTTGCAAGAATGATTGCTGACAAGTCGGATCTGTCGCTGCACAAGCTGAACGGCACGACCGCTTCTGTGGGAGATATCCGCGACGCCTTGCAGGACAGCGGTTCGCTGTTTGGCTCCAACGGCGTTTTGCTCTATCTGGATGAGATTCAGTACCTTAACAAAAAACAGCAGCAAAGTCTGCTGGAGTACATCGAAAACGGCAGCGTCACGCTGATTGCTTCGACAACCGAAAATCCGTATTTCGCCGTATTCAATGCGATTATCAGCCGGTCAACGGTGTTTGAATTCAAGCCTGTGAGCAAGGAGGAAATTCTGCCCGCGATTCAGCGTGCATATGATTTTCTTGCGTATGAGCAGGGGATTACGATTGATTGTCCGGATGATGTCAGGGCTTATATTGCAGCCGGCTGCGGCGGTGACGTCCGCAAGGCCGTTAATACGGTTGAGCTTTCCGTTCTGGCCGCCAGACGGGAGGGGAGGATTGCATATGTTGAGGCTGAGGCGGTTCAGACACTGACACAGCGCAGCAATATGCGCTATGACAAGGACGGCGATCAGCATTACGATCTGCTGTCTGCGCTCCACAAATCTATCCGCGGTTCCGATGAAAATGCCGCGATCCATTACGCCGCAAGGCTGATGGAAACAGGCGATCTGCTGCCGCTGTGCCGCAGACTGCTCTGCATCGCGTCAGAGGATGTCGGACTTGCGTATCCGCTGGCGATTCCGATTGTGAAGGCAGCTGTTGATACAGCTTTGCAGCTTGGAATGCCGGAGGCAAGACTGCCGCTTTCCAACGCAGTGATTCTGCTTGCGACTGCGCCGAAATCCAACAGCGCTTATCTGGCTGCGGATGCCGCGTTTGCAGACATTCGCGCCGGCCTTTCCGGAGATTTCCCGCGTGCGCTTCAGAATGTGCATTTCGACGGTGCAGATGCCGCTGTTCGGGGACAGCATTATCTGTATCCGCATGACTATCCGAATCACTGGGTTGCGCAGCAGTATCTGCCGGATACGCTGAAAGACCGCGTTTACTATCATCCCGCCGACAACCGGCAGGAACAGGCAGCAAAGGAATACTGGGAAAAAATCAAAGCCCAGTCCGCTGAAAAAAACAAAGGTTCCAATGATAAACGCTGATAAGTTTATCGGGAATACACAGGCACTGCACCGGATTTCCGGTTCATGCGCCGTAATCTTATTACAGGGGGTATGCAGAAACAGCCGGTACGGGTAAAACCGGCGCAATCCGCCTGCGGCATGCAATTCAGGGTGCTGCCGCAAAACAATACCTTGTAATCACTGGGGGATTACAGAAAATGGCACTGCGCCAACAAAGAAAAGGAGTAGATAACCATTATGAAGCACAGAAGCAAATTGCTGAAGGCCGGAATCAGTCTTTGCCTTTCAGCTGTCATGACGTGTACAGCGATGATGACAGCGTTTGCAACGGCAGGCGAGGATCCCGGAACCGTGGATGACAAGGATAAGACGTTCCCGGATCCGAGCACGTTTTCCTATGATGACGTCGAAGTCAATTTTGCAAAGGGATTGCAGTATACGCTGCATTTCTACGATGCAAACAAGTGCGGCAAACGCACCGGTCGTCTGGAATGGCGTGCGGACTGCCACATGGAGGATCAGAAGATCCCTCTCAAGCAGTACGGCGAGGATTTCAAGGGCATCAATCTGCCGAACTCCTGGATCGAGGAACACAAGGATGAGCTTGATCCGGACGGCGACGGCTGTCTTGACCTTGAGGGCGGCATGCACGATGCCGGTGACCATGTCAAATTCGGTCTGCCGGGTTCCTATGCTGCATCGACGCTCGGCTGGGGCTATTATGAGTTCCGCGATGCTTATGAAAAGACCGGCAATGCAGAGCATATGGAGGATATCCTGCATGCGTTCTGTGATTTCTATCTGAAAGCGCTGTATTACGACAAGGACGGCAAGCTGCTTGCGTACTGCTATCAGGTCGGTGAGGGCAATATCGACCATAACTACTGGCTCTGTCCGGATCTCCAGGGTGAGCATCTGCTCGATTTTGCAAGACCTGCTTACCTCTGCACCGAGCAGAATGTGTTCAAGGGCGGCGATTCCGTCGGTGCTGCTGAATCGAAGCTGGAGGGTGAAACCAACGCTGCAAAGGCGAAGGCCAAGCAGACGGATTCCCGTGCATCCGATATGTGCGGCGGCGCTGCTGCTGCATTGGCCATCAGCTACCTGAACTTCAAGGATACCGATCCGGATTACGCAAAGAAGTGCCTCAAGGGTGCAAAGGATCTGTATGAAATGGCTGTTGCCTCTCATGAAGAAACTGAGGACTTTAAGGTCTTGACCCGCGGCTATGACGGCGGCTTCTACGAGTCCAGCTATGACTACGATGAAATCTCGTGGGCAGCTGTGTGGCTGTACTACTGTGCCTGCGACGGCGATATTTCCGTCCGCAATGAAGAGGCGTATGAAAAGTACATCACGCCGATTATTTCTATTGATATGGATACCACGTTCGACAACGGCGGTCATCCCTATACCGGCTGGTTCAGACGTATCATGAAGGATACGAACAACTGCTGGAACAACATCTGGGTTCACTGCTGGGATACCGTCTGGGGCGGCGTGTTTGCAAAGCTGGCTCCGGTTACCAACATTCAGCGTGACTGGTACATCTTCCGCTGGAACTGCGAGTTCTGGTCGGGTGTTACGCACCTTGATCCCGGTCTTGTCGATACAATCTACGATCAGCCGTTTGAGTGGGACAAGGATCCTGCAAAGCCGGACTGGACAGACTTCCTTTCGACTTCCCCGGCAGGCTTCGCGGTTCTGAACGAGTATGGCTCCGCGCGTTACAACACCGCCGGACAGCTCTGCTGCCTTGTGTATGCAAAGGAAGCGCTGAATCATGAGAAAAAACAGGATCCGCTGCGCTTTGCAAAATGGGCAGAGGGACAGATGGAATACATCATGGGCAAAAACCCGATGAACCGCCCGTATATCGTCGGCTGGTCCCCGACAGCGGCATCGCATCCGCATCACCGTGCAGCACACGGTTCCAAGGATCTGAACATGGATCACCCGGCAGATCAGGTGCATATCCTTTGGGGTGCACTGGTCGGCGGCCCGGATTCCAACGACTGGCACCGTGACATCACGAAGGACTATGTTTACAACGAAGTTGCCGTTGACTACAATGCGGCCGTTGTCGGCGCATGCGCAGGTCTGTACCACTTCTTCGGTACAGAGGATATGAAGAATCAGGATAACTTCCCGCCTCCGGAAGCAAGCTACAAGTCGCCGGAGGAGCTCCGTGAATTTGTCCTGAAAGCAGCTGTCGGACAGGACAATAACCGCAGCACGCAGGTGCTGATCGCATTCACAAATGAAACCCTGCTTCCTCCGCGTTATCTCACAGAGGCAAAAGCACGTTATTACTTCAATATCTCTGAGCTGCTTGCAGAAGGTCAGACTGTGAACGACATCAATGTCGAGATGCAGTATGACAAGATGGCAGCAAACTCGCAGAATCAGTATCAGGTCAAGACCGAGATCGTCCAGTACAACGACAAGGGTGACTGCTATGTCGAAATGACATGGGGCGACTTCAAATACTACGGCGAAATGGATTATCAGTTTGCAATCGTTGCGCCGAAGCTGAAGGTTGTTCCTGCTGATGAGGATAACCCGAACGAAAGACACGTTGCAATCTGGGATTCCACCAACGATTACAGCCGTCAGGATCTCGCATCTGAAACGGAGCTCGGCAAATCGCTGAACGAGTGCCCTGAGGAGTACGACCGCATTACGCTGTATGTGGACGGCAAGCATGTCTGGGGCGTTTCGCCTGCGGATGCACCTGCGCTCTTTGATGAGGTTCCCGGCCAGGCACCGCAGCCGATCTCTGCTGAAACCAATCCTTCGACTCCTGCAACGACACCGAAAGAATCGACCGATAAAACGGCGTCTTACGGTGATGTCAACTGCGATAAGAGCGTTGATGTTGCTGACGTTGTGCTGCTTTGCCGTGTCCTCGTCGAGGACAGAGAGGCGAAGGTCAGCGATCAGGGTATGAAGAACGCTGACTGCAACAACAACCAGAAAACCGATCCGGATGACGCTGTTATGATTCTGAAATACATCGCAAAGATTCTGAAGCTCAGCGATCTCGGCAAATAAGCAAAACGAAGAACCCTGCTGTACATTCTCAGTACAGCAGGGTTCATTTTTTATCGCAGACAAATCCACATCAGCAACGGAAAGGAAACCAAAGAGAACAGCGTCGTCAGGAAGATGCCCTGTGAGGCCAGATGCTCGTCACCGCCGTATTCGGTTGCGAACAGCGCAGTCGTATTGGCGATCGGCATACAGGAGAGCAGCAGCAGCGTCGGCGTCAGCACCGGATGATTCACAATCAGCCGGATGACAACCCAGAACACCAGCGGCAGCGCAATCTGCCGAAGCAGAACGTAAAGATTCAGCCGCATGTTTGTCAGCATATCCTTGCCTTTCATACCGTTCAGGTTCGCGCCGACAACCAGCATCGCCAGGGGAGAGGTGAGTCCGCCGAGCGTATCGCAGGTATCAGCCAGGAGCGCTGGCATCCGGATCCGGAATACAAAAATCAGTACGCCGACCGCGGTACAGAGCACCGCCGGTGTCAGCAGCAGCTTTTTCCACGGAATCGAACGCAGCTGTTCTGCCGTTCCTGCGTTTTCATCGGAACCGGCGCCGCCCATCAGTACGACACCGAAAGTATAGACAAAGATATTGAACACACTGTTCAGAATCGCAGCGTAAAACAGCCCTTCCGTGCCGAACACTGCGGATACGACCGGAAAGCCCATGAACCCGACGTTCCCGAAGATTGTCATAAAGATATACAGCCGACGCTCCTTTTTCGGCGTCCGGATTCCGTATGCAATGATGAGGGACAGTACAATCAGAATCAGATAAAATGCAAAGCAATACGCAAACAGCGTTCCGACGCCGAGCCCGCCCGGATCGGATTGCTCGCTGACCATCAGCATCCGGTCGTGGAAGGCATCAATCATCATCATCGGCGTCGTGACATACAGCAGCAGCTTTGTCAGCTTTTGCTTGGTATGGACATCCAGAATGCCGATCTTGGCGAGCACTACGCCAAGCATCAGCAGCAGAAACAACTTGCCCATCTGCGCAAGTATCACATCAATATGCATAGAACCTCTTTCCGGCAGAAGAAATGCGGCATTCAGCCGCATTCTGTTTTCGTTGTGTTTGAATCCGGTATTATTATAGCGCGAATGGCTGGATTTGTCAAGGAACACAGAGAATCCTTATCAGCGCCGCACAGAGAATGCATTGATTGTATAAGGAACCTTGACTTTTCACCACATTTGTTGTATAATATATCCATAGATATTATTTGCATGGGGGAATCCATATGAAATACAGAAAACTTGCGGCAGCAGCTGCAATCACGCTGATTCTACAATCAGCACCGACGGTTCACGCGGTACCGGAATCCACCCTGCTGGATGTATCGGGCTTCTCTGTCATGGACGAGAACCTTGTTTACATCGGCGCTGACTATCTGAATCCGGCCGCAGTCCTGTTTGACGATCAGGATAAGGTACCGGCATCACCGGAGAATCCTTCGGTCGCTAAGGATCTCTTTCAGGCGACCGATAAGAGCAAGAACTGGAAGCCGAACTGGCAGTCGGAATTCGGCGATGATTCCTTTTATATGGATCTTGGCGCGAATTACGTTATCACAGGCATCTGCTTTCTGGATACGAACGGTGTGCAGGACTGGACTGTTGAGGACGGCGAACCGTTCCAATGGGAACAGCTCGGCAGCTTTACAACAGACGCGTATCAGACATGGCGCGGTATGACGGTTAAGTCACCGCGCGCAACCCGTTATCTTCGCTTCTCCGCACCAAGCGGCGACAGCGGTGTATCTGAGCTTGCAATCTACGGCTACAAGGATTCCGAGCTGACTGATGCACAAATTGAGAAAACGGCATCACATACAGCCGTTTCGCAGAAAATCAAGCTGACGGCCGGGCAGAAAATCGGATTCAATGCGTTTATTGACGATCCGATGACTGCGATTATGGCCGCCGGCAATGTCCGCGAATACCATAACCTGAGCTGGCTGCTGGATACGGACGGCAAGGTGAAATTTACGCAGGGTACCTGGGGCGACATGGACAGCTACTATGCAGCGATGCACAATCTCGGCATCAGTATCATTCCTTGCTTTCAGGGCGGCAGCAGCGTGATCACCAAGACTGAAAAGCCGCCGGAGATTCCGGTTCCGGCCGGTGCGGATCCGACGGATCCGGCCAGCTATGCAATGCACGCGCAGGCGATGTATCAGGTCGCAGCACGGTACGGCAGCAATCCGGATGTTGATCCTGCCACGCTGAATGTTGCAGCACCGTCTGAGGCCAAAACCGGCCTCGGACTGCTCCGGGCGCTGGAAAACTGCAATGAGCCGAACAAAACATGGAGCGGCAAGGCGAATTATTTTACGCCGTATGAGCTGGCTGCCATGTGTTCTGCGGATTTTGACGGCCATGAAGGTACGATTCCGAATGCAGGCGTCAAGCAGGCTGACCCGGATTTCCGGCTTGCGGTCGGCGGTCTGCTGAACACCGCTGCAGTGCTGGACTATCTCTCCGAAATGAAGCTGTGGTTTGATTATCACCGCACGGACGGCAAATTCGCAGTGGATATCATCAATATTCACATGGGGCCGGATACGGCCAATCCGGAGGATTCGGGCTTTATTGAACGGATCAAAGAAATCCGTAGCTGGATTGACCGGAATGCACCGACGACTGAGCTGTGGATCTCCGAATTTGAGATTCCGATGAAAGACTGTGAAGTCGAGGGGCAGGATGCGCATGACGATGAGAACTATCAGCTCCGGTATGCGCAGCGGCTTGCGCGAACCTATCTGCTCGGCCTTGCGGGCGGCGCTGACCGGCTGACAAAGTTCCAGCTCCGCGACGAGGGCGAGGGTGTCTACTACAATTCCGGCATCGTAACCGGAAAAGGGGAGTGGAGCAAAAAACTCGCCTGGTATTACACTTCCTGTATGACAAACGTGCTGAAAGATGCTTATTTTGCAGCAGACATGACTGACAGTGAATTCATGAAATACTTTTTCATCGACCAGAAATGCGGAAACTCGATTTATGCGCTCTGGCTCCCGAGCAGCACCGGTCAGGAGGTCAAAAACTGCAAGATCGTCGTACCGGGCAATAATCATGTGTATCTGACTGTTCCTGGCATATACGCAGAGGGCATTACAACAGAGCTGCCGATTAAGGACGGTATCGTGGAATTCACGGCAACCGAAACGCCGGTTTTTATGACAATCAGCGCAAAGGAAAAGACATTTATAAACGGTAAATACAAGCAAATTCATCCGCAGATGATCAGCCTGCAACAGGATATGAGCGGGGAAACCTGTGATCTCAGCAAGGTGCCGACCGGTACTGATCTGACGCAGTTCTACCGGATGTTCGATGAACCGGACTCAATGCCGGATTATCTCTACGGCGATACAGCCGGATTACAAACACCGGAAACAAATGTTAAGGTTACAAACAAAACGTGCTATGTGAAACTGGATCAGCCATATATTCTGGACGGTTTCGGTGTCTATGATACATACGGCACCGGCAGTGTAGCGGTGTACGATGCAAACACAGACAAGCTGTTCTGGAAATCGGATCTCGGGAGCTATATTTCGCGGAGTATTGATATCTGCGCAGATACCGAACCGACGGATCTGCTGAAAATCGTCAAAGGCGGTGGCGATCTGAACGAGCTGGTGCTGTACGGGTATCCGGCAGCAGAACCGGCTGTAAATGACTGCAATGCAGACGGCCGTTTTGATCTTGGTGATGCAGCATCTTTGCGGGACTGGCAAACTGGCCGGCAGCAGATGTTCAGGCAGATCAGTGCCTTGATGCAAGAGATCTGACAATTCTGAAACGCGCACTCATATAATATGAATCAACCCCCGTGCGGCATACGGCGAGAGGCTGCACGGGGTTGATATCCGGAAATTCGCAGGGGGATAAGAATAGAATCCTGCCGGTTCCACCATATAATTGCATCTAATCGACATTTGGCGCAATTACAGCATATCAAACTGTACTCAAGGAAAAAAGAGAAGCGTCCCTCAAAGATGCGCTCAGAACCCCACAGGATGCCGTTAAACGCCTCTGAAAGTGTGGAATCCCATATGCGTGAATCAGAAAAGAGTTGACATTCCTCCGCCTTTCTGGTATAATCATGATGTTATTGCGTAAAGAAAGGAAATCATCATGCTGACATTTCGTAAAGGTTTGATGAACGGCATCGGCATTGCGCTTGGGTATCTGTCCGTATCGTTCAGCTTCGGCATTCTGGCTGTGCACTCCGGGCTGACCGTCTGGCAGGCTGTTTTGATCTCGCTGACGAACCTGACTTCTGCCGGACAGGTTGCCGGTGTCGGACTGATTGCTGCCGGTGCGGCGCCGCTTGAGCTGTTTCTCGCAGAGCTTATCATCAATATCCGCTATGCGCTGATGAGTCTGGCACTGTCACAGAAAGCCGGAAGTGCATTCCGTTTGCCGCACAGACTGCTTGCTTCATTCGGCATCACCGATGAAATCTTTGCGGTTGCGTCCTTGCAGCGGGAACCGCTCAAGCCTGCATTTATGTACGGGATTATTCTGATTTCGTTCCTTGGCTGGAGCTTGGGTACATGGCTCGGAGCTGCTGCCGGAACCTTGCTGCCGGAAAAGCTGACCAATGCACTCGGCATTGCGCTGTACGGCATGTTTCTCGCAATTATTTTGCCGCCTGCACGTAAATCCAAAGGAATTCTTGCGGTTGTGATATTTGCTGCTGCTTGCTCTGTCTTGCTGAAAGTCACACTCAAATGGATGAGCGGCGGCTTTGTGCTGATTATCGCGTCGCTGGCAGCAGCAGTATTCGGCGCATTGTGCTTTCCGGTGGATCCGGATCAGACGGAGGTGCAGGAATGACAACCCGTATTCTATTTTCGATTGCAGTCATGGCTCTGACAACATATCTGATCCGCATGGTGCCGTTCGTGTTCTTTCGCAGAAAAATCCGGAACCGTTTCATTCAGAATTTGTTGTATTATATCCCGTACGCCGTGCTGAGCGCCATGACGATTCCTGCGATTTTCTATGCGACAAATGATCTGCCGTCAGCGATTGCCGGTACGGTTATCGCTGTGATACTGGCATTTTTCGGCTGTCCGCTGATTGTCGTCGCGCTTGCGGCATCGGCCGCTGCTTACCTGGCCATGCTTTTGCTGCCGCTGCTGTAATAACACAGCTTTCCGCCGCTGTTTTTTGGTCGCTTCTGCATCAGATACAGGATCCCCCAATAAGCAGCGGCGCTGATGATCGCCGCCGGAATTGCACATAATCCTTTATCCGGCATCAGGCGGCTCATGATATTCGGCACCGGCATACTGAGGAATAACGCTGTCAGCGGCATCAGAAGAATCCGCCGCCAGACAGGTTTGAGCCCGGTTACGCGAAGTACAAAATACAGCCTCACAGCATTTCCCGAGAGATTGCAGGTCAGATACGAGAGGACAATGCCGTAAAAACCGAACAGCGGGACACAGATCAGCAGGACGGAAATCCGGACGATGTATTCTGCCAGATAATTGACTGAGGAGAAGCTCTGACGGCCGAGTCCGCGCAGGATTCCCTCCAGCACGATTTCCAGATAGATAAACGGAACGATCGGCGCCATGATGCGCAGGATTTCTCCGGTAAACCGGTTTCCGCCAAGCAGCGCGCCAATTTGCACGCCCAGCTGACCGATCAGCAAGACAACGCAAATCGCATACGATGCAGTCTGTTCGAGGATTCGCTCTGTCTGAATGCGGATTTCATCCTCTTGATGCGCCGCGCGTGCTCTTGAGAATTGCGGTACCAGAAGCGCTGACTGGCAGCACTGCACCACAGACGGAAAGAACAGCGTCGGGATGATGATTGCTTCAAATTCCCCAAACTGCGAGAGCGCCTGTTCCGTACTGTTGCCGTATTGCAGCAGTGTCAGCGGAACAAGTGCATCATTTGCACTGCTCAGCAGTGCAATCAAACACGCATTGCCGATTATCGGCAGAACCAGCCTCAAAAACCGCGGAAAAGAAAAGCTGCATACACATGAAACTTCTGTGCGGGGGAGCCTCGCTGCGGCCAGAAACAGCAGCGTACTCCCCTGCCCCGCCAGAACAGATAACGAAAATGCGTGTAAAATCGTGATTTTTCCGTCATGGAGCAGAAACACTGCACAGAATGCCATCGAACCGGAGCGGATCAGAAACTCGATGTATTCCGCAACGGCCGGGATATAGACGCGCTGATAGGCGTAGCATCGCCCTTTCAGGCACCCGGATAACGCAGACATCGGCAATGCCAGACATAGCATCCGGACTGCTGTGACGGTGCTGCCGCTTTCCGGAAACCGCTTCGTCATCAGCGGAGCTGCCAAAAACAGAATCGCTGTGACGGTGATGCTCAGGATTGCACAAAAGCGCAGAATATACCGGAAAATATTCACAGGATTGCCGCCGCAGCCCATTTCCTCCGAAACAAAACGGCTGACTGCGACGAATCCGCTACCGCTGCTCAATACTGCGGCCAGCCCGAAAAACGAACCCATCAGCGTCATCACGCCGACCGAAGCAGAACCGATCCGTCTGGTCAGAAACACATTGAACAGCAGTCCGAGTCCCTGCAATCCGACAGAAAACAAACTCAGCACCGTTGTTTCGACAAGCATCCTGTCCCGTTTGTTCCGTATACGCATAGCCTCACCCCGGTTCAGCATATGAAACAAACAAAAAAATCAGAACCCGCCGGAGTTTCCCACCGGCGGGTTCTTTCATCATGTTGAGAATACTGCGGTAAATGTCACAAGCTGATTTTCACTTGATACGCTGATTTTGCCGCCCATCTGATTCACAATGCTCTTTGCGATGCTCAGTCCAAGGCCGGAGCCGTTCGGGCTGCCCTCGGTATCGACACGGTAGAAGCGGTCAAACAGATGACTGAGCTGTTCCGGCGGAATATCCTTTGCCGTATTGGAAACTGCAAGACGGATTTTTCCCTGCGCATCCTTGGAAAGCGAAACCGTAATCAGTGCCTTCGGAACCGAATGCACGACAGCATTATCCAACAGAATCGAGAGCAGCTGCTTGACATCGTCCTCCTCTGCGCGCAGCATCACCTTGCGCTGGATAACGGTGTTCAGCGTTTTGCCTTTCTCATAAATCACAGGCTCAAAGCTGAGGCAGATGTTCGATACGGTATCGCTGAGTGACATGACCGTTCCATGCGTTTTCGCATTTGATGCATGATCCATTCTTGCGATGGAAAGCAGATTGGAAATCAGCTTTGACATGCGCATCGTTTCGGACTGGATGTAATTGAGCCACTTGCTCTGACCGGATACTGAAGCACCCGGATCCGACATAATCACCTCTGTGTTCGCAGAGATTACCGCCAGCGGCGTCTTCAGCTCATGCGAAGCATCTGCAACAAACTGCTTCTGCTTTTCCCATGCTGTTGCAATCGGTGTTACAGTCCATTTTGCAAGCAGCCAGCTGATGCAGAACATAATCAGCAGGCCGACAATTCCGATCAGCAGGAAAATGAATACGAGCTTGTTAATTGTGGCGCGTTCCGGGGAGCGGTCCAGTAAAATCAGGTTGGAACCGCCGGAACCCATGCTGGTCATGAACCGGTATTCAGAATTAAAGATTTGCATGGTGCCGAACTGGTTGCCTTTGATCGACATCTGATTGATTGCGGATTTGACGATCTCAAAGCTCTCATCCCAGTTTGGATTTGCATTCAGGCCGGCATAAGAAATCAGATTGCCGTCTTCATCCATCTGTGCAAGCAGTGCATTCGGCACAAAATGGCCTTCCTTGACCGGTACGACGGCAGCGGCTGTGGTTTCGGTCTGCGGTTCGGTTGTCTGTGGCTTCGGGAGCGAAGTCACTACGCCGGCATACGGTGAAACCTCTTGCGGATCGTATGCATCGTCAGGAGTGTACGCATCCGGCATCTCGCTGGACGGATCGTCCTCCTGACCTGCCGGATCGGAATGTTCAATGACCGGTTCGGTCGTTGTAAAGAACGATTTCGGCGCCTGAGAACGGGTTGTTTCCGATGGTGCATCCTGTCTGTCATCCCCCTGACGGTCTGGCGAAGGCTGATAGGGCTTTGCGCCGAGCTTCGGTTCTTCGCGCTGCTGCGGCGTCTGCTGGACGCTGCTGTCATCATTTTCCTGCTGCGGCGTCTGTACCCACCAGCCCCATTGCTGCTGTCCGCCCTGCGGGTTTTGTTCTTCCTGCTGGCTCTCATCCTTTTTCCAGGGATCTGCCGCATCCGGATTATATCCCGGGCTGTTTACCCACGGATTATATGCCCAGGGATTATATGCCCACGGGTTGTAAATCCACGGGTTGTAAATCCACGGGTTATATCCCCACGGCATTGTCTGCTGTGTTGACTGCTGATCGTCCTTCTGCTCTGCCTCCTGGCTCTGCTGCTGTCCCCACTGACCGTACCACGGCGTTGAGCCCTGATACCCCTCAGCGAGCAGTATCACACCCGGCTCTGAATCTGCGCATTGCATCAGCTCCGGCTCTGTTTGCGTCGTCCGTCCGGTCGGGGACGGTGTATCCCGGAACTGACTCGGCAGATTGGCTTCGTCGAGCATTTTCTGCATCACGCGATAGGATGCATTGACTTCCGAATGATACAGGAATCCGAACAGCACACCGAGAAAGATCATCAGCGTGCCGCTGAGCAGCGCCATGTTCGTAATCAGATAGCGCAGCCTGAGTTTTTTAATCATTGTTACCGCCCTCCTTTCTGAAGCCGTATATTCCGGCTTACGCTTCCTTTTCTTCCAGACAATATCCCACGCCGCGCACGGTCTTGATTGCGACCTTTGACTTCATGTGCGCGAGCTTTTTGCGCAGAAAGCTGACATAGACTTCCACATTGTTATTTTCCGCATCGGATTCATATCCCCAGATCTTGACAATCAGCGTTTCCTTTGATAGAATCCGGCTTCCGTTTTTCAGGAACAGCTCCATCATGGAGAATTCCTTCAAGCCTAACTTGAATGAGTTTTTGCCGCAGAACAGCTCATATGTAGACAGATTCAGCGTCAGGTCGCTCCATGTCAGAACATTCTCAAAAATGACATTCGCATTTCTGCGGTAGAGCGAACGGATCCGGGCAAGCAGCTCCTCAGAGGAGAACGGCTTTGTCATGTAATCGTCTGCGCCGACATCCAGTCCGGAAACCTTATCCTGCACGGTATCCTTGGCCGTCAGCAGCAGGACCGGCATTGTCAGCTTGTTCTTGCGGATTTCCCGCAGCACGTCCAGACCGTTCATGCGCGGGAGCATAACGTCCAGCACGATAATGTCATAGATACCGGAAAGCGCATTGTCCAGCCCGGATTCTCCGTCATAACATGCGTCAACGATATACTTGTTTTTATGGAAGATCTGAACGAGCGCATCAGACAGCGCGACCTCGTCCTCAACTAACAGAATTCGCATGGATTGATCATCCTCCCAGTGATTCTCTTCTATTTATATTATACATGAACACTTGAAAAATAGCAAGTGTTTTGCAGAAATTTGTGCACATATTTCTGTTTTGCAGCATAATATATAGCAATATTTCAGAAAGAGGTGTGCCGTTATGCCGATTATCTTTTTAAGTCCGTCCACGCAGGAGTTCAATCCGTATCTGACAGAAGGAAAAAACGAGGAGCTCGTCATGAATCAGCTTGCCAATGCCATGGAGCCGTATCTGCGTTCCTGCGGCATTCGCTTTGTCCGGAACGATCCGCAGCGCAATGTCGCAGGTGCAATCGCCGATTCCAATGCAGGGCGATTCGACGTACATCTGGCGCTGCATTCCAATGCCGCACCTGAGCAGTTCCGCGGGCTTCTGCGCGGCATTGATATTTATTACGCGCCGAACAGCAGTGACGGGGAAATGCTTGCAACGGTGATTGCGAACAATTTACAGCGGATCTATCCGCTGCCGAGCCAGGTGCTTGCCAGACCGACAAACAGCCTTGGAGAAGTGCTTCGGACAAAGGCGGTGGCTGTTCTTGCTGAAATCGGCTACCACGACAACCCGGAGGATGAACAGTGGCTCCGCAGCAATCTTGACCGGATTGCGCAGAACCTTGTGCTGTCGCTGACGGATTATTTCGGGATTCCGTATGTTACAGCAGGAGAACCGTTCTACGGCACGGTTGATACATCCGGCTCACGGCTGAACCTCCGCAATTATCCGTCCCTGACCGGCACAATCCTGACACAGATTCCGGACAATACGCAGCTGATTCTGTTTGGTGAAACGGACGGCTGGTACGTGACGGAGTATAACGGCAGCACCGGGTACGTCAGCAGCGATTTTGTGAATCTATGACCGCGCAGCAAGAATCCGCTCAATGACGTTCCGGAACACCGGTGCCGCTGCCGTATTGCCGGAACCGCCGTCCTCAATAAAGACCGTTACAATATATTCCGGCTGATAGACCGGAAAAAAGCCGGTCATCCAGGCATGGCAGTATTCTGTACCGTCTTCGGAATATCTGCCGGTCTGCGCTGTGGAAGTCTTTCCCGCAGCACGGACACCGGTAGGCTTGCCCTTTGTCGTTTTCGATTTTTCCAGCACGGCATTCATCATCCATCGCAGGGACGACGCCGTTTCCTTAGAGAGTACACGGCGCTGCACCGGTTCTGTTTCCTGTACGAGCTGCGTTCCGTCCGGTGTCAGACCGGAAACCAGATACGGCGCCGTATAGATTCCGTCATCCGCAATACAGGCGGTCATGGCAGCAATCTGGAGCGGCGTTGCCAGCAGCTTTCCCTGTCCGAAGCTGAAATTTGCCTTTTCTGCCTCAATATGCAGTTCCTGTGCTGACGGAAGATACCCTGCCGAACCGCAGTAGCTGTCTGCGATTTCGGTTGCTGTGCCGAACCCGAGCTGTTCGGCGGTATCGTGCAGCATTTCCGGCGTGACCATACGGCTCAGGGAGATAAAATACGGATTGCAGGACTGAATCAGCGCATTCTGCATATCAAGCAGCCCGTGTCCGGCTAATTTGTGGCAGCGAAAGCGCTTGCCCTTCACTGATATTTCACCGGTACAGTCGTACATGAATTTCTTGCCGGAACCGTGCTCCAGAGCCGTCGCCGCTGTCACCAGCTTGAATACCGAGCCGACGCTGTATGCAGACAGCGCGCGGTTCAGAAACGGCGCATCCTTGCGATTCAGTGCATCGGCGAGATGTGCCGGGTCATAGACAGGCGAACTGGCACAGGCAGCAATCTCACCGGTTCCGCAGCGCAGAACAACAACAGCACCGGCATGCGGCGCTGCGCTTTGTAAGCAATCCTCTGCAATCTGCTGAATCTCTGCGTCCAGTGTTGTGACAATGCCGCCTGGCGCCCCGGAGAGAATCTGGTTCTGCTCTCCGCCGGCCAGCAGCATTCCGTTCGCATCCACGGTAAACGTGATGTCCGCGGCAGTGCTGCATGACCGCAGCCACGGTTCGTAGGCGTGCTCTAATCCGGAGGCAGCCCGACCGTTCTGAATGTAGCCGAGAAGATGCTGTGCGGGCAGAGAACCCGGGCGGTTCTCCGTTCCGTTCAGAACTGTCACATCCTTTGAGGACTGAACCGGTGCTATCAGCCTGCACAGAAACGGACTGCGTGACTGAAATCCGGCAGCAGCTGCATCCGGATCCGCAGTTTTCGCCAAGAGCAGTGCAGATGCCTCCGGTGTCGGATTCACGACTGCACAGCAAATCTGTTCAGACTGCGTGAGCGGCTGCATATGGCAGTCATAGATCACACCGGATGTCAGCGGCACATGCAGATGATAATTTCCCTGCCTGACACCGGCCAGCGTACTTTCTTCTTTCTGTGATGCCGCCAGCAGCCGGACAATCATCCCGGCCAGACAAAGCAAAAGCAAAGCCTCCGGCAGAATCACCCGGATCGGTGCCTTTCGCATAAAAATTTACCCCCTTCATCATCACTGAAAGGAGTATACCCGATTCATCATAGAATATGCAAAAAGCGCACCGGATGTCCGATGCGCTTTCATTGAATTTCAGATCGCAAAATTGCCGGAGAGATAGTCGTCATTGACGACGTAATATACCATACCTTCGACAGCGTTGATATAGAGTGTCAACTGCTTCATGTCATCCAGCGAGTTGCCCTTTGCAGTCCAGTCGGATTTTGCACGCTCAACCAGCGTATCGGCAGACTCAGAAACAGTCGGAAGCTCAATGACAACCTTTGTCTGAATCTCAGCAGCTTTCTTTGCGCGCGGTGCCTTGACTGCTTTTTCAGTCGCCTTTTTTGCAGCGCGGTTGGACTTTACCGTTTTTGCCTTGTCAGCAACGGATTCCGCGGCAGCCTTGACGGTCGCCTTTGCATCCTCTGCAACAGCCTTGACCTTTTCCACGGCCTCAGCAGCAGCTTCCTTCTTATCTTTTGCCATGATGGTTCCCTCCTCTGCTAAGAATCAGAAAATTACTTCTCCGGATTCACTGCGTCTTTCAGCGTCTTGCCGGCCTTGAAAGCAAGTGCCTTGCACGGCTTAGTGGTCATGATCTCGCCGGTGCGCGGGTTCTTGCACTGTCTTGCCGGACGCTCATGAACTTCAAACGTACCGAAACCGGTAATAGACACCTTTTCGCCCTTGATCAGCGCGTCGGTGATTGCTTCCAGAACAAGGTTCAGAGCCTTATCAGCTTCCTTTTTCGGGCAGTTTTCTTTTGCTGCGATTGCAGCAATCAGATCGTTCTTCTTCATGTGAGAGATCCTCCTAAAAATAAAGTCTATATGTATTATATAACGAAAATACGTGATTGTCAAATCGAAAACGATAATTCGGATTTTTCAATCAGAAAACTGATGAATCACACGTAAATCTTGGCGATTATTACATATTGACATCGAAGGATCAGAGCATATGTGCACGAAGAACACTGCCGTCCAGCGGCGAAAGATATGCCGGCGGAACATCGAAAACGGTCTTGCAGCCAAAGCTGCTTTCAGATGCAAAACGGGCTACTGCACGCGCAAATGCAACCAGAACATTTGTAGTAAACTCCGGGTTGGAATCGAGCTTGAGGCTGTATTCGATCAGGTGCTTATGCTCGCCGTTTTCACCGGTGATACCGCTGCGCATGACAAAACCGCCGTGCGGAATCCCAGCATGATCACGGTTCAGTTCTTCCTGGGAAATGAAATGGACTGTGGTATCGTACTCGTCAAAATAGTTCGGCATCGTCTTGATGTCCTGCTCAATTTTGGCGAGATCAGCGCCCGGCTTTGCAACGACATAGCATTCACGGTGATGCTTCTGTCTGGTGGTCAGCTCCGGCTGCTCACCGCGGCGAACAGCCTCCATGGTAGCCTCGACCGGAACGGTATACTGCTTGCCGTCCTGAACACCTTCCACGCGGCGAATTGCGTCAGAGTGACCCTGCGAAACACCCTTGCCCCAGAAGGTATAGTCCTTGCCGTCCGGCAGAATGCAGTTGCCGTACAGACGTGCGAGGGAGAACATGCCCGGATCCCAGCCGACGGAAATCATTGCAACATGACCGGATTCCTTTGCCGCCGAGTCAACATTGTCAAAATGCTCCGGAATGCGTGCGTGCGTATCAAAGCTGTCGATGACATTGAACAGCTTTGCAAGCTCCGGCGTCTGCTTCGGCAGATCGGTTGCGGAACCGCCGCAGACGATGACAACATCTGCTTCATCCTTGTGTGCTGCGAGGTCGCTGTACTGATAAACCGGAACGCCCTGTGTTTTGATGCTGACGGTTTCCGGTGCGCGGCGCGTTGCGACAAATGCAAGTGCCATATCGGGGTTGCTGCGGATTGCAAGTTCAACACCCTTGCCGAGATTGCCGTATCCGACAATACCTACACGAATCTGACTCATTTTGGATGCCCTCCTTGGCTCAACAAAAAATTTACAGCTTCTATTATAACCGATTTTCAGTAGCTTGTCAATATTTTCACAAACTTTTTTGGAGCAGCTGCCGCATAAAACGACAAAAAGGCAGCTGAATGCACAGCTGCCTTTTCATCAGTTTCCAAATACAAATGCGTGTGTAAGCCCGAACCATTCCCGTACCCAGTAGGTCGGCAGCAGATACCATGATGTATACGCAGCCGCAGGAGCACAGACAGATAGCCCTTCCTTTTTTGCAAGGAACTGTGCGCGCATCTCGTGATAGCCGTCTGTTGCTAGATACAGCGGTCCGGATATCCCTTTATCATCGAGAATCTTTTTAGAGAAGCGCAGATTCTCAGAGGTAGACACAGACTGATTCTCCATCAAAATGCGCTCGGAGGCAATTCCCATGCGCGTCAGTTCGTTATACATACACTGCGCTTCGGAAATATCCTCGTTCTCGCCCTTTCCGCCGGATACCACCGCAATCAAAGCAGGATCGGCCTCGAGTTTTTCATAAGCGGCACGGATTCTTCTTCCAAGCATCCGGCTAGGTTCGGTGCCACGCACCTTGCAGCCAAGTACAATGATTGCATTCGGTGTCTGCTGCGGCTTTTTATGTGCCGCGTGCAGCATCAGCGTGCTCAGAACCAGGCAGTACAGGATACCGAGTAATACGAGGAAACCAAGAATTCGGAGCGATGCCTTTCCAGCCGGATACGCCGAAATGCGGCTGACTGCGCCGCAGATTTGCCTGCGGAACAGTACATAGATCAGCAGCAGAACGGAACAGCTCAGGCCGAACAGATTTCCGATATTATGTATATGTGCGAACAGCGGAATCGTAAACAGGATGATTCCTGCAACAGCGAGCAGCAGGAGCAATGCGTTTATGACCGGGTGCGTGTCCTCGGTTGATTCTGCGGATTTCATTTTTTGATTCATACGTTCAGCTTGACAAGCGCATCAGCTTTCCGAGCAGATGCGTGCGACACCGTCCCTGATGGCGGCTTCTGCAACAGCTTCTGCAACGGCCTGCGCGACATGCGGATCAAACGGATTCGGAATGACGCATTCCGGACAGAGCTCTGCCTCAGAAACACAGCCTGCAATGGCCTTTGCTGCTGCGTGCTTCATGCCCTCGGTAATATCCGATGCGCGGACAGAGAGCGCGCCCTTGAAGATGCCGGGGAACGCCAGCACATTGTTGATCTGATTCGGGAAGTCGCTGCGGCCGGTGCCGACCACGAACGCGCCTGCTTCCTTTGCGAGGTCTGGCATGATCTCCGGTGTCGGATTCGCCATTGCAAAGATAAACGGCTTGTCGTTCATGGACTTGACCATTTCCGGTGTGACAAGATTCGGCTTGGACACGCCGATAAAGACATCAGCGCCTTTCATCGCATCGGCAAGGCCGCCGTGAATCTTCTGCTTGTTGGTACGCTTGGAAAGCGAGGTCAGCGCCTCGGAGGAGAGCTTGTCACCCTCGCAGACGATGCCCTTGGAGTTGAGCATAAGAATATCCTGCACGCCGATGGAGAGCAGCATTTCTGCAATCGCAACGCCCGCAGCGCCTGCACCGTTGATGACGACCTTCAGATCGCTGAGCTGCTTGCCTGCCAGCTTGGATGCATTCAAAATGGCAGCGGATGCAACAACAGCCGTGCCGTGCTGGTCGTCGTGGAACACCGGGATATCGACCATTGTTTTCAGCTTGCGCTCAATCTCAAAGCAGCGCGGTGCGGAGATGTCCTCGAGGTTGATGCCGCCGAAGCTACCCGCAATCAGGGCAACGGTCTTGCAGAACTCCTCCGGATCCTTGGAGTCAACGCAGAGCGGGATTGCCTGCACACCGCCGAATTCCGAGAACAGGGCGCATTTGCCCTCCATGACCGGCATGGCTGCGAGCGGGCCGATGTCGCCGAGGCCGAGCACTGCGGTGCCGTCCGTGATGACCGCAACGAGATTTGCTCTGCCGGTCAGATCATAGGACAGCGACGGATTTTTCTGAATCTCCAGACAGGGACGCGCAACGCCCGGCGTATATGCCACCGAAAGAGCATCCTTGTCCTTGATTGCGACCTTGGAACGGATTTCGAGCTTGCCGCACCATTCCTGATGCGCAGCAAGTGCCTTCTCCATAATATCCATTTTGAAACATTCCTTTCATTTTTAGGGTTTACTTTATTATAGCACAATCCGGTACAGAATGCAAGTCCTGCGCCGGTGCTTTCGTTCAAAAACATCTGCAGAGCGCAGCAAGGAAACCGTACAATGCGCAGAGAAACGGAATCCCTGTGAGAATCAACAGCCCGACCGGCTCAAGAAGTGACAGGCTTACCAGTATATGACGGTTCGGATCGTTCCGGTCATAGTAAACCGCAAGTTTCTTTCCGGTACGGTATTTTTTCAGATCGTATCCGGTCAGGAACACATCACCGTACGATTTATCCCCGACAGAAAAACGATAATATTTATGGTGATACCGCCGGAATCGAAACCCGGTTTTGACTGTGTGCCAGATCTCTGCTTCTGTACGCACGCCAAACTTTTTCAGCCGGATATAATCTATAATTCTTTTCGCCAAAAGGATACACGGAATCAGAAGGAGCACGGCAAAAAAGCCTGCCCAGAATCCCGCAGCGGAGATCGGTTTCATCACGGCTGCCCCGAAAAATCCGGAATAAAGGATTCGCATGCAGCCTCCCCCTCCTGCGTAAACGCATTTATGATGCCAATCTGTTCAGCATAGCGCACGACATTGGCATATTCCTGTTCCGTGACGCGACGCGAGAGCAGCGGATGCGCCTTCATCTGCGGTATGGGCGTATACTGGTTCATGATGCTGTACCCGATGCTGTTTCCGTAGGCCTGAAACAGATACCAGAGCACCTGCCGCGATTCCTGCGCATGTCCGGGCAGTACCAGATGCCGCAGCTGTACGCCGTGCGTCATCAGGCCGGTTCCGGACTCTATTTGTGGTGAACCGCATTGGCGCACCATTTCTGCAAGCGCTGCCTTTGCAATATCCGGATAATCGGGTGCATTGGAATATTCCGCAGCGGTTTCCGGATTCAGATACTTGAAATCCGGCAGATAAATGTCAATGAGGCCGTCCAGCATGCGCAGCGTGTCCGTCAGCTCATATCCGCTGCTGTTCCAGACAAACGGAATGCGCAGTCCGTCTGCTCTGGCCTGTTTCAGAACCGGAACAAGCTGTGCCGTAAAATGGCTGGCCGTGACCAGATTGATATTGTGTACACCCTGCTGTTCCAGATCAAAGAAGATGCGGAGCAGGTCATCCTGTGTCACGGCATATCCGATGTGGGATACAGCGATCTCGTGATTCTGGCAGTAGATGCAGCGCAGGCTGCATCCGCTGAAAAAGACGGTTCCGGATCCGTTTGTTCCGCTGATCGGCGGCTCCTCCCACATATGCGGCGCCGCTCTTGCAATGCGGATGATTTCGGATTCGCCACAGTATCCGCGCTGTTTGCTGCGGTCAGCCCCGCAATGCCGCGGACAAACCCTGCAATGTGCATCCATAGCTGTCCCTCCTGCCTTTCCCTTGCAGCATTATTTTATCACAAACGCCGCGGAAAGTCAAATCCGACAGAATCCGTCAAAAAACGATGAAATGATACTGCTTTGTAACTTGACATATTTACGCGTACATGATATAATGAGATACTGCGAAAGGAGGGCTGACGAATGAAGCAGGCAGGCATCAAGCAAATTGCAGAGAACCGCAAGGCGCGTCATGATTACTTTGTGCTGGAAACATACGAAGCGGGCATTGCGCTGGTCGGAACAGAGGTCAAGTCGATCCGCTGCGGCAATGTCAATCTGAAAGACAGCTGGTGCTCCATTGAGGAAGGTCAGCTCCTGCTCCGCGATATGCATGTGTCCCCTTACGAAAAGGGCAATGTATTCAACAAGGACCCACGCAGGGTACGGCAGCTTCTCATGCACAAGCGTGAGATTCTAAAGCTGTTCGGTACGCTGAAAACACAGGGTCTGACACTGATTCCCCTCTCGCTGTATTTCAAGGACGGCAGGGTGAAAGTGCAGCTCGGACTCTGCAAGGGCAAAAAGCTTTATGACAAGCGCGAGGATGCGGCAATCAGATCCGCGAACCGCGATATTGACCGCGCTGTCAAGTCGAGAAATCAGTAACCGAAAGGAGTACGCCATGATCTGTCCGGAGCCGCTGAAAAAGGGTGACCGTGTGGCTGTCATCAGTCTGTCAAACGGTATTCTGGGCGAGCCGTGGTGTGCACACGAAAAGGAACTGGCTGAGCGGCGTCTGCGTGCATTCGGCCTTGAACCGGTTTATACTGCGCATGCACTTTCCGGCACGGAAACGCTGTGGAATCATCCGGAGCTGCGCGCAGCCGATCTGAAAGCGGCGTTTCTCGATGACAGCATCCGCGGCATCATCACTGCGATCGGCGGCATTGATACATTCCGTACCTTTCCTTATCTGATGGAGGATGCGGAGTTTCTCCGTGCGGTCAAAGAGCATCCGAAGTTCTTTCTGGGCTTCTCTGATACGACCAACAATCACCTGATGTTTTACAGTCTGGGATTGCAGACCTTCTACGGTCAGGCATTTCTGCCCGATCTGGCAGAGCTTTCCGATGCGATGCTCCCCTATTCCGAGGAACATTTTTTACGCTGCTTTGCACCTTATCACGGCTTGAAAATCACGCCGTCGCCTGTATGGTATGAGGAGCGCACTGATTTTTCGGAAGCCGCACTCGGCACAGAGCGCATTTCGCACCCGGAAACACACGGCTATGAGCTTTTGCAGGGCGCATCCGTGTTTGAAGGAGATCTGCTCGGCGGCTGTATCGACAGCATCGGTGACATGCTGTTGTCTGACTGTGCAGATGTATATGCCGAAAAGTTTGCACAGGCCGGATTGCAGGATACCGGAGTTTTCCGTGAGCAGGGTGCAATTTCACGCCGGTACGGCATCTTGCCGTCTGCTGATGCGTGGCACGGCAAGATTCTGTTTGCCGAAACCAGTGAGGACGTTCCGACGCCGGAACGTCTGCGCGTGATTCTGCAGGCGGTAAAGGACGCAGGCGTTTTCGATAATATCAACGGTATTCTGATCGGAAAACCGATGAATGAATGCTGGTATGAGGAATACAAGGCGGTCTGGCGCGATACTGTGAACCGCCCTGATCTTCCGATCCTTTATAATATCAATTTCGGCCATGCGGCACCGAGAGCGGTTCTGCCTTACGGTGCCACAGCAAGAGTCGATGCTGATCGGCAGGAAATCCTGCTGACGTGAGGAATGCTGCTTGACAAACCGCAGCAGTTCCGATATAATAATATAAATGACCGCTCTGTTCTCGTCATCCGGGGGCGTAAAGGTTTCGACGGGGGCTGGGAAGTATGGTCGGCGAGCCGGGCGCATAACCCGTAAAATGTGCAACTTTCTAAATTTAAACGAGAACAACGATTCCGTTTTGATGGCCGCTTAAGGTCTCCGTCAGCCCGGAGAGTACCGCGTACCCGGTGTCTGGCGTCATGACGCGGTGAACGTCTGCTGACCACGCGCATAATCAGCAGTCGCACAATGCGCTACCGATTTGCATAGCCTGTTTACCGGCGCTGCGGAAAGGGAATGTAAAAGATAAACTACGCTCGTAGAAGACTGTATGGATCGGCTTTCGGACGCGGGTTCAATTCCCGCCGCCTCCACCAAACCGGCAGCGTTTCGGAGATCATCCGGAACGCTGCAATTATTCTCTGCATATCATACGGAAGGAGTGCGCAGTATGGCATCCGACAAATCCTATCTTGATTATATCATGGATCAGCTCTCCGGACTGGAAGACATAACATACCGTCCCATGATGGGAGAATATATCATATATTATCAGGGAAAGATTGTCGGCGGCATTTACGACGACCGCTTTCTTGTCAAGCCGACTGCTTCTGCGTGCAGTATGATGCCGGACGCTGAAAAGGAGCTGCCTTATCCCGGTGCAAAGGAAATGCTGCTGGTTGATCGCATTGACGACCGTGCTTTTCTGGAATCGCTGCTGCATGCGATGTACGGCGAGCTGCCGGCACCGAAGAAACGAAAATAACCGCATCCGCTGAATGAAAACAACCGGCTCCTGTTCCGTATCGGCAGGAGCCGGTTTCTCTGTTTCAGTTATACCGGGAACTGTGCATGTCCCGCCTGAATTTCATCGGGCGTAAACGGGATATCCTTATCCACAACGACCTGTCCGTAGATATCTGTGATGCGGAATGTGAACGGTCCCTTTCCAAGCCCGGACTGTGCCTCGAAGTAGTTGAAATTTCTGCGCGGCAGCTCGACGTATTCGCCGTCTGCGTTCAGGTATTCCAGCTTTTCAATCGGATACCGGTGATTGCGCACCTGTACCGCGCACCAGAATTCCGTGCTACCGACCTTGTACTTATAGCTGAGCGGCGCGGATTCTGCGGTGTCAAGCGGAATGATCTTCCATGTGACCGGGACCTTTCCCTTTTCGGCCGGTGCAATCAGCGGGAACGCATCCGTGTAGAGGTCGAGATCGCCCTTTGCGCCCTCAGGGAGCAGATCGGTGACAAGCACCCTGATCGTGCCGAGCTCCCCTGTCACCTCCAGATAAGCACCGGCAAGCTCTGCATTGTTCCAGTCCGGCAGATTCATCGCCGTGATCCAGTAATCCTTCGATACCGGATCCAGCATCGCACAGCCGCCCTCGTAACCGCCGCCGTAGAATGTTGCAAATCCGCTGTGAACGGTTCCCTTGGGTTCCAGGATCCATTCTGTTTCCTGCTGCGGTGTTTCGGTAACCGGAATCATCCGTTTCAGAAGCGTCAGATCCCGCGCATCCAGCACGGCATCCTCATACAGATCTGCCTGCTTTCCGTCCGATAACGCAGATTTGGTCAGGAGCGCATCTTGCAGCAGAAGGACGTCTTTGCGGTCCGTGATTCCGTCGCTGTTCAGATCCCCTGCCGTGACCGCTTCGGAATCAGCTGCCAGTTCGTTTTCGCCGGTATCTGCGGATACTGCCGGACAGACCGTAAGCAATGTCAGCACAGCAGTCAGGAGTACAGTCGAATTGATTCTTTTCATACACGTCGCCTTTCTCATTCAGTCCCGTTTCGGTTAGCCTTATTGTAGCCGAACGCATATGAAAAGTCAAGCCGTTTATTGCGCTTTTGCGCAGTATGCTGCAATCGCGGCTGCTGTAAATACGGCTGTCCCCTCCCCGCCTGCGCGGTCGATGTTTTCAGTGAATTCGCCTCCGGCGGCATACATCTTTCCGAGCCCGTTCAGAATCTCGTTCGTGCAGGTATAATAATGCTCAGTGATAAACTCCTTGAGCCGTGCAACCTGTTCCTGCACCGGCGGCGAATCAGGATCCAGCTCCCGCATTCCGCCGAATTCTGTAAACAGACGCAGAAAGCTGCGGATCACCGCGTCCTCCTCGGCAGCGGTACGCAACCCTGCTTTTTTCTGCGATTCTTCGTATTCCTTTGTATGTCCCCATTCTTCTTTCGCACGTGCAGCGTATGCATCGAGTTTGGTTCTGTCAAATGCTGTAAAATCCATTTCATTCACTCCTCTTGTCTGGATTCCCTGTGCGAACAGAATCAGCCGTTCCAGACGCTCCTTTTGAAGCATCAGCAGACCGATCTGCTGTTCGAGTGCTTTGTTCTTATCATATTCCGGACTGTTCAGGATTTCCCTGATTTGCCTGAGCGGAAAGCCGAGCTCGCGGAACAGCATGATCTGACGCAGTGTATCCAGCGCCGTATCGTCATACAGCCGGTACCCCGCATCGGTATGTGCATCCGGATGCAGCAAACCGATGTTGTCATAGTATTGCAGTGTGCGCACACTGAGCCCTGTCAGTTCACTGACTTCTTTCACGGTTCTCATTGCTTCACCTCCCAAGCATGGTTTCAGTATACACTATGACGCTGCGTGAGAGTCAATCCCCTGCCGCAATCTTTGGAATATGTTACAAACCAGGTATATATCCGGCTCTGTTACATAGCAGCATGCACAAAATCTGAATAATCAGAACATTCTGACGATTTGTTGTGATAAAACCATTTTTGCTCCAATGATTGCAAATCCAAAATGAAAAAACACTTCTCCCATTGAAACTTACGAAAAAATATGTTATAATATGAAAGGAAAGGCGGGATCATATGCAAACACTGATTGTAGATGACAGAAGAGCGATCGTCAGCATGATGCAGCGGATTCTGACGCGGCTGGATCCGGACGGAACTCACATCGGTACCACGGATCCGGATGAGGCAATCCGTATCACCGCGGAGCAGCATATCGACGCAGCATTTCTTGATATTGAAATGCCGGAAATGACCGGCATTGAACTGGCTGGCCGCATTCAGAAGCTCTGTCCGCTTACGAACATTATTTTTATCACCGGCTATCAGGAATATATGCCGGATGCGTTCAATCTCTATGCAAGTGCCTATATCATGAAGCCGGTCACGGAGCGCGCTGTCCGGGATGCGCTTCTGCATCTTCGGAACAGCATTTCAGCGCCACTCAGTAACCGAATCCGGGTTCAGTGCTTCGGCAATTTTGAGGTCTTTGCGGACGGCGTACCGGTCAAATTCACGCGCGCAA
>JAEEGL012508332.1_pt1 | contig 112110 bp, 96 predicted proteins | sample 9134231 | NCBI WGS metagenome assembly JAEEGL01 (sample SAMN16246548, study PRJNA631951) | gut metagenome | biome: gut microbiome; feature: rumen; material: fiber-attached | host: Bos | place: Iran: Karaj | collected 2018-10
CCTCAAACTGAACGGCTTCCAAGGCTTCATAACCTTGACAAATCTCCTCCGTGATCTCGAATGACAAAGCGCCGTCCCGCCTAGGAGAAAGATATTCCATTACTCCGATCTTGCTTCTCAGAAGGCGGGAGACGTGAAAATCAGGATTGACAAGTACCTTCCGGAAGCCCCTCAGTTTTTGTGCCCAAAAACCGCCCAGGGAATGGCCGACAATCAGCTCCGGTCTCTCACTTGAACATATTCCTTCAAGCATGGCCAATGCGTCTGAAGGCTCTATCGGCACGTCAGGGGCAAGAACCTCACTCCCTTTGAGTAGAATCCGTAGGGAAGAGGCCATCTTGTATGCGCCCGAAGATGCAAGGCCATGTATGAATAATATCTTCATTTACAATTATTTCCGGTTTTCTAGAATAAGATCTCCAAGCTCTTCCAGATCCCTGACGATAAAGTCAGCCGTCCCGGCTTCAAGAGCAGTCTCAAGAGTTGTCTCACCTGATAGGACCAGCACGCTGACAGCACCTGCCCGGCGTCCCATCTCGATGTCGGTGTAGATCCTGTCCCCGACCATGGCTATCTCCTCAGGGCGTAGTCCATGGCGGTCGCGGATGCCGTCCAGCATCGTTGGATCTGGCTTGCCCATAACCTTGTCGGGCTTTCGTCCCGTGGCTGCCTCGATGCATTTCTGGAGAGAACCGCAATCCACAAGGATGGTTTCGGCGTCAGTCGGACAGACCCAATCAGGATTAGTGGCGATGTAGGGAACTCCTTGCTTCGCCCACCAAGCGGCCCTGCAGAGCCTTGAATAAACCAATGTCGTGTCGAAAGCGACTATCAGCATATCAGGCCTGTCAGCGGGATCATCCTCACATGAAATGAACCCAGCCTCCACGAACTGCGCCCTCATACTAGGAGTCCCGAGCATAAACAGTCTCTTGACTTCCGGGTAAGTCTTCTTGATATAATCTATCGTGGCTATAGGAGTGGTGTACATGTCCTCCCAGGCGCACTCAATGCCCATTTTGGCCAACTTGGAGACATAGTCCCCGACAGACTTCGTGGGGTTGTTTGTCAAGAATGAATGTCCAACTCCAGCAGCCTTGAGAGCGTCCAGCGTCGGTATGGTGAATGGGAATATATTGTTCTCCATATAGATAGTCCCATCCATGTCAAGCGCCAGATGCCTGATGTGGCGCAGCCGCTCACGTTGCTCCCCAGACAGCGTCTTATTGTAGTTTTCTTTCATATTAATCGCAAATATACTAATTCCGCAGCGTTGTCGAAACCACGGTGTCATTTTAGGTGATCGAATGTGATTCCGAATTCTTATATTTGTACTAATACAATTTGATAGGCGATATGAAAGCGGTTACAATCCTCAAAACACTTGTTTTAGGAGTAATTCTCTCCCTCGTTTCCTGCAAAGGGGAAATCCGTATCGATGACAATCTTCCGGCCGGGAACATCGTTGTGGAGAAAATGTCTGGAGACACGGTTTATGTCAAGCCGGATCTCAGAGACACAGAGGGAGAATGGTTTTATTGGGCTATGAGGGTTCAAGGGGCGCAGGGAAAGACCCTCGTGTTCAAGTTCCCTTTCGCTTGCGTGGGAGTGAGGGGAGCGGTAGTCTCTCTTGACAAAGGAAAGACTTTCTCCTTTGCCGGCAATGAGTCAAGGTATTGGTATTCATTTACCTGGACCTTCGGTCCAAAAGACAAGGACGTTTATTTCTACGAGTGCCATCCCTATCTTTTGGCCGACTGGAACAGCTTTGTCAGCTCAATAGACAAGGAAGACATCTCGTTGGGAGTATTATGTCAGAGCAGGGAGGGCAAGGATGTTCCCCAAGCTACTATCGGAAGAAGGGATGGGAAGGCGGAGCATAAAGTTGTGATATCCGCCCGTCACCATTGCTCCGAGACTATGGCCTCTTATGTGATGGAGGGCATTGTTAAAGGCTTCCTCGCTGATGATGAGGCTGGTAAATGGTTGAGGGACAATGTGGAACTGACCATTGTGCCTTTCGTGGACTATGATGGGGCAATGAATGGTGACCAAGGTAAGAACCGCCGTCCTCACGACCATAACAGGGACTACACTGAGTTCCTTTATCCTGAGACAAAAGCTCTCACAGAGCTTTGGAAGGAAAAGTGTCCGGAGATAATCCTTGACCTCCACTGTCCTTGGATATATGGAGAACTGAATAACGAGCACGTTTACTGTCCTCGCGGGGACCCTGCGATAACTCCGAATGTTGAGGCGGAGGATCATTTCCTGAGTCTTGTCGAGAAAGAAGCTAAAGGATTGCCCTATCAGGTTTCAGGAAATATCCCCTTCGGAACCAACTGGAACACCAATCAGAACTATGCCCAGGGACTGTCAAGTCTCCAATGGGCTAGGATAAACGCACCGGGGGCGCAGGTGTGCTGCTGTTTCGAGATTCCATTCGCCAATGCGAGAGGAACGGAGGTCAACCCCGAGTCTGCCCGAGTCTTCGGAACAAGCATCGCCGCCGCTATAGCGGATTATTTTGAAGAACCTGGGCTATAACTGAAATGTCTTGAATTCACTATATTTGTGATATGGACCAGAGCATCAAGAAAAAATACAATTATTGGCAGTGGCGTACGCTCATCATATTGATGATCGGCTATGCGCTGTTCTATTTCGTGAGGAAGAATTTCAGCATCGCCATGCCGGCGTTGAAATCCGAACTCGGGCTTGACGAGACCCAGCTTGGTATATTCTTGACCCTCAATGGAATAGTATATGGAATATCCCGCTTCATCAACGGATTCATCTCCGATCGGGCACGCTCGAAGAAATTCATTATGGGACTGGGACTTCTGCTCTCAGCGGTAGTGAACTTCGTAATAGGCCTCAGCCCCCAGATGAACGGGCTGTTCCATTATATGGACGCTAGCGGTAAAGCCACTGTCGGTTTGGTCTATTTCATTGGTTCCCTGTGGCTTATCAACGGTTTTACCCAAGGGATGGGCTATCCTCCTTGCGGCAGCCTTATGGCCCATTGGATCAAGCCTTCCGAGTTGGCCACGAAGCAGAGTGTATGGAACAGTTCCCACTCTATTGGAGCGGGTCTTGTGGCCGTTCTGATCGGAACATTCATCCTCGGGCGTTTTGGCTATGAGGCCTGGCAGTGGTGCTTCTTCATTCCCGCCATTCTAGCGGCCGCCGGCAGTTTCCTACTGTTCTTTGGCCTGAAGAATTCCCCATCAGATGTTGGGCTTCCGAGTCCGGAACTTCTTGACGAGCATATCACATCAAAACCTGTCGAAGAGAAGACCGAGACCCCGGAGCATGCCCATGCCCTGTACAAGGTGCTTCTGAAGAAGATGGTTTTCCGAAACCCGATGATTTGGATCCTCGCGGTCTCCAATTTCTGCGTCTATGTCATAAGATTCACGATCCTTGACTGGGGATCTATGTTCCTAACTGATTATAAGCAGCTTCCGATTGCCACTGCTGCGAATGTCGTGGCCGCTTCCGAGATAGTCGGAGGCATCATCGGCACCCTGCTGGCTGGATGGGTGACGGACCGCTTCTTCAAGAGTAAGGCGCACCATACTTGTTTGATATTCATGGTGATGGCCACATTGTGTTTCTTCGCTTTCTGGAGGATGCCGCAATCCAACACCGGATTGGCGATATTCTTCCTAATCATGTCCAGTTTCTTCATTTATGGCCCCCAGGCGCTCACCGGAATAGCCGCTTCCAACCAGGCGACCAAGCGAGCCGCCGCTTCCGCGAATGGTATTCTCGGAATATTCGGTTACGCCAGCACGACTGTTTCCGGACTTGCTTTCGGTATGATCGCCAAGTCTTTCGGTTGGAACACCGTGTTTGCCGTGGCGATCGCGTTCGGTATTCTCGGTTGCTTGGTTTTCGCCATCATGTGGAAAGCTCCTGCAGATGGTTATGCAAAGGCTGAGAAGATCATAGAAGAGTTTGATTCCGCCAATTAAAATGGACCCAAAGAAAAGACTAGCTTCACTCGACATCCTGCGTGGAATGGACCTGTTCCTTCTCCTCGTCGCAGGCCCGCTTATCCATACTTTCTTGAGTATCAACCAGTCTCCCGCGTGGGATGGGGTCCGCCACCAGGTCACCCATGTCTCTTGGGAAGGGTTTGTGCTCTGGGATATAATAATGCCCTTGTTCATGTTCATGTCAGGGGCGACCATCCCGTTCTCCATGGCTAAATACAGGGAAGGGGAGAAACCAGGTAAGGCGTTCCATCTAAAGCTTTTAAAGCGCTTCGCACTGTTGTTCTTCTTGGGCTGGATCGTGCAAGGGAACCTGCTGAATCTCGATTTCAAAGTGTTCCACCCGTTCGCGAACACGCTTCAAGCCATCGCTGTCGGCTATGTTTTCGCCGCCTTGGCGTTCGTTTATTTAGGCAAGAAAGGGAGTTGGATATTCGGCACGGCATGTTTCCTTTTGTATATCCTCGTGTTTGTCATTTTCGGGCACATGAATCTAGACCCGCAAGGGAATATCGCGATGGTGATCGACAAGGCTGTGCTGGGATCCCACCGCGACGGGGTGATTTGGAACCCTGACGGGACCTGGGCATGGAACGAGGGCTATCAATACACTTGGATCCTCAGTAGTCTCAATTTCATCGTTACCGTGATGTTAGGCTGTTATGCTGGCAGCATCCTGAAAGATGAGACATGGAGAAAAGCGATGAGGGGATATGTGCTCGCGGCAACCGGAGTATCACTTATCATTCTTGGTATCGCTCTTGACTCCTGGTTCCCTTGCATCAAAAAGATCTGGAGCAGTTCAATGACTCTTTATTCGGCTGGTTTCTGTAGCTTGGCACTGGCTTTAGTTTACCTGATTGTTGATGTGTGGGGCAAGAGCAAAGGCTTGAATTGGTTGAAGTTCTTCGGTATGAACTCGATAGCGGCTTACTGCATCGGAGAGGTAATCAATTTCTCTTCCGTCAGCAAGTCCCTGCTCCATGGGTTCTCCCATCTGACCGGAGACTATTATCAACTGATCATCACCTTGGGCAACGTCACGATTCTCTTCCTCATCATGAGGCTCATGTACAAGAAGGGAATATTCCTTAAGGCCTGACGATGGACATCCCTGTCGAGCGACATCCTTTTGAACCTTTCTTGCCAGAAGGGGCTAAGGTGCTGATGCTGGGGAGTTTCCCTCCTCAGCCCAAGCGCTGGAGCATGGAGTTCTATTACCCGAATTTCATCAATGATTTCTGGAGGATCATCGGGATATTGTTCTTTGACGACCGCGATAGGTTTGTGGACATCCACGCCAAGAAGTTCAAGATCCAGGAGATCAAGGAGTTCTGCTCAGATAAGGGAATAGCGATGTTCGATACCGCCACAGCTGTGCGCCGGCTCAAGGACAACGCTTCCGACAAGTTTCTGGAAGTTGTGGAACCTACTGACATTCCTGCACTTCTGCGTAGAATACCGCTCTGTGAGGCGATTGTGGTCACCGGAGAAAAGGCGGCCCAAACACTTTGCGAGGCTTTCGGGACAGAGGCTCCGGCTGTAGGAGATTATTCAGAGTTTAGTTTTGAGGGAAGGAATATGCGTCTTTATCGCATGCCCTCCACCTCCCGGGCATACCCCCTCCCGATACAGAAAAAAGCCGACGTTTACCGCCGGCTCTTCGAAGATTCGGGGATGTTATAATGTCACCTTTATGGAGACTTTCTCGTGGGGCTGGACGTTCTTGATCTCAAAGCCTACGAGACAGGTTCCGGGATTGTCGGCGTCGTAGTCGTGCCGTGGAGCCGTGGGCCATATGCGTGGGCTGGCGTAATGCTTTGTGGATAATCTCAATATCCTGGTCTTACCGTCTTTTTTAAGTTCTATCGCCGCAGGTCCGAGAATCCGCGCCTCAGCCTCGGTGCACATGGTCCAGAAAAGGTTCTGCTTGGTCTCGCCACCGATGAAGAAATCCTCGACATGGAGATTGTCTTTCTTGTCAAGATAGACCTTTCTGTAACAGGAGTCCAGGTCGCCTCCGTAGAAAGTGGTCATAGGGAGACCGCAGCCTTTCTTGGACTTCTTCTCCCAAACATCTCGAATTGGAATCCGGACATCTACGATGGGTCTCTTGCCTTTGATGGTCAGGATGTTATGTGACTCCGCCCCAATCCTGAAAACATCCCAGCGCTGGCTTTCCTGATCCATCGCCCACAGGTTGACTCCCCGGGTCTCAAGCGAGTTGTAATTCTGGCTGCCGAGATCGATCGCCCAGCTCACCCCATCGCTTTCGAAAAAGAATGACCCGGTGTCGATATGACCGTGATTGTCTGCCGCTCGACCACCTTTGACGGCCAGATAAGTGTCGTTCTTGTTGTCCCATCCGCTCCTGTAGATGAACATGGGCTCAAGTCCTGAGCAAATGTAGAAATTGTCCTCAGGCTTCGGAATCGCATCGAAATCTATCAATCGTCCGGCGATCAGGAACATGGGGAACAGCCTATCCTCGTCGTGCATGATGAGCCCCCGATCAGAATGGAAAGTGAGCTCGGGGTATAGAACGGAAAGGTCTTTTGTCTTTGTCGCCATCCAAGCCTGGATGTGCTGGAAATTCTGTCTTCTTCCGCCGTCGAAATAGCTGAAAACATTGTGCATGGGGGTGCTCATCATACTGATGAACCGAGAGGAATTATAGAATCTCTCTTGCCCGTCCATTAGCCCGAGGTCGCTGCCGAAGGCGCTCTCAAGAGCCGAGATCAACATGACCTGGAAAGATGTGCCGTATGCCCAGTAGCCGTAACCCTCGGGATAGCAGCCTTCCTCAGAGTAGCTGGCTAAGCTTATGGGATTGGAATCCAGGCATTTGGATATCATCGCCTTTGCCTCTTCCGGGATGTCCTCGTATATCGCCAGGGCGCCGTAGACCATTCCGGCGTTGCAGACTTGATTCCAATTGTTGTTGGAAGTGAAGAACCATTGTCCTTCCGAGGTGCGTAATCCTTTGCTCAGGATAGATTCACGAATCTCAGCCCTTTCGGCCTCACTCATGACATCGTGCAACCAGTCGTATCCTATCGAGACCGCCATCGTCATCTCACCGACATCCAGGAAATGAGAGGGGTTCCAGTCGCTGAAACGGCAGAGCGCGAGCATCTCGCTCACCGCCCGGTCTGAATACTTCTTATCTCCTTCCAACCTGTACATTGTGGAGAGGTAGAACACCCTTTTGAGTGCCTGGCGGGAGACACTCAGCAGCCGACGTCCAGTCATTTTCCGTTCCAGAGGTGGTTCTGTAAGAAGATTGTCGGAGAATAACTTGATGTAGGAATATGCTTCAGCCATGATCCCGCCTTTTCCGACAGCTTCCTTGACGGCTATCTCCTCTCCCGCCCTCATCACGAGTCTGGGGTGGGCGCATGGTTCGGGAATGGTTCTTCCTGCCATGAGAATCTGGAAGGAAAGAAGGCATGTCACTGCCAGAAACGAGCTCATTAAGATCTTTCTCATCGCTTTCTCAAGTTTGAGTCTGAAAACTCTCTAAAGATAGTGAAAAATGAGTATATTTGTAGTTTAAAGGAGTTATTCATATGGCTAAAGAGATAAAGTTCTCCCTGGTGTACAGGGACATGTGGCAGAGCTCGGGCAAATATGTCCCGAGGGTGGATCAGCTTTGCGAGGTCGCTCCAGCGATCATCGATATGGGTTGTTTCGACCGGGTTGAGACTAATGGAGGCGCCTTTGAGCAGGTTAACCTTCTTTTTGGGGAGAACCCCAATGTGGCGGTACGCAAGTGGACGGCACCCTTCCATAAGGCCGGCATCCAGACACATATGCTTGAAAGGGGACTTAACGCTCTGAGGATGAATCCCGTGCCGAGGGATGTCAGGGACCTGATGTTCAAGGTGAAGAAGAAGCAAGGCACGGACATCGCCCGCTCTTTCTGCGGTCTCAATGACCATCGCAATCTCCGCGGCTCGGTAGAGGGAGCGAAGAAAGGAGGGATGATCTCGCAGGTAGCGCTTTCGATAACGAATTCTCCTGTCCACACAGTGGAATACTACATGGGGATTGTCGACAAGGTCGTGGAGTATGGTTGTGATGAGATATGCCTCAAGGATATGGCCGGAATCGGCCGTCCTACCTTCCTCGGGGAACTCGTCAGGGACATAAAGAAGAAATATCCCCACATCGTGGTCCAGTACCATGGCCACACCGGCCCAGGTTTTTCACCCGCATCGATGCTTGAGGTCGCCAGGGCTGGCGCCGAGTATCTTGATGTGGCGGTCGAGCCTCTTTCTTGGGGCAAGGTCCACCCGGACGTGATCACCATCCGTGAGATGATGAAGGCCGATGGTTTCCTTGTGAAGGACTTGAATATGGACGCCTATATGGAGGTGCGCCGTTTGACCCAGAAGTTCATTGACGACTTCCTTGGCTACTGGATTAATCCCACCAACTCTCAGATGAGCTCATTGCTTGTGGGATGCGGTCTGCCAGGTGGAATGATGGGCTCGATGATGGCTGACCTCAGGGGCTTCCAAGGAGCCATCAATGCCGCGCAGAGGTCGCACGGTCGTCCTGAGATGAGCCTTGACACATTGATGGTCAAGCTCTTCCAGGAGGTTGAGTACGTATGGCCACGCTTAGGTTATCCGCCTCTCGTGACACCTTTCAGCCAGTATGTCAAGAACACCGCTTTGATGAATCTCTTCAATATGCTCAATGACAAACCTCGCTGGACCACCATTGACAAGGACACTTGGGGGATGATTCTAGGCAATATGGGGCAGCTTCCCGGTCCTCTCGCTCCGGAGATCGTGGAACTGGCTAAAGAGAAGGGTTTGGAGTTCTCAACAGGCAATCCTCAGGACAACTATCCCGATGAGCTTCCGCATTTCAGGAAGATGATGGACGAGGAAGGCTGGGATTATGGTGAGGATGACGAGGAACTCTTCGAGATGGCCATGCATGAGCGTCAGTACCGCGACTACAAGAGCGGCATCGCCAAAGAGCGCTTCAACAAGGAGCTTGAGGATTTCAAAGCCAAGGCTGGCGCACCGATAGTGGTTACCCGTCCCGTGGTTGAGATGCCCGCTTTCGATGTGGAGGAATACACCCGTCGTTATCCCCATGCTGTTCCCGTTCAGGCACCTGTCAAGGGCCAACTCTTGTGGCAGGTCGATGTTGACGATGATTCCAAGGCTCCTGTAGCTGGGACTGAGGTCAAGGCTGGCAAGGGAATGGGCTTTGTCCAGACATATTACGGGATGGAAGAGATTGTTCCCGCGGTGGATGGCCGTGTTGTGGCTGTCCTCGGTAAGCAGGGAGACAAGGTCGCCAAGGGCGAGATTATAGCTTTTGTTCAAGGTTCGGCTGAATAATGAGAAAGGTTCTCCAGATCGCTGTTGTCTTGCTGTCCGTCGCCATGATGGCGTCGGGGTGCGATTTCTTCCGTATGTTGGCTGGGAGGCCGACTTCGAAGGATATCGAGGTAAAGCGCGAGAAGATCCTTCGCTCCTATCAGGAAGAAGAGGTATCGGCTCCTGACCGGCGGGACGACGGGCAAAGGCCGTACTCAGCCGCAGCGGAGCAAGGCGAAGCGAGGATGGACTCGGCCGTGACCGATCATCCCGCCGGATCCCCGATCAAGCCTGGGATGACAGAAGAGAAGTCGGGGGTGACAGGGAAAAAGGCGGAAAAGAAGCGTTATTATGTGATTATGGGAGCATTCTCTAGCAAAGATAACGCTGTCAAATATGCCGAGCGTATCAAGGCCTATGGGTATGAGCCGGAGTTCTTCGGCTTCACAGAGGGGCGCACCGCCGTCGGTATCGGGGGGACTGATGATCCTGAGGAGGTTAAAGCTTTCATGAAAGAGTTGAAAGGGCAGGATTTTTGCCCTGAGGGCGTCTGGATTTTAGACAGAAAGAAATAATGACCAGAAAAGCTCTCATAACAGCCATTGCCTTTTTGTTGGCTTTAACAGTCAATGCTCAGTACAAGACCGGTTATTCGGACTTGGGCGACAGCGAGACAGTATCCGCTTTCAAGGAGCATGTGACGACCATCTCTTCCGCTATGATGGAAGGCCGTAAGGCCGGTTCTGAAGGCGAGAAACTCACTGCGGATTATATCACAGAGACATTGAAATCCTATGGGATCGATGTGATTTCACAGGATGGAGGAGATCCTTTCGGAATACGTCAAGAGAATGGCGATACCCTTGTCTCAAGGAATGTGTGCGCTTTCATTCAAGGAGGTGACAAGGCTTTGAGGGATAATTATATAGTCATAGGCGCCAGGATGGATAACCTTGGCACGGGGTCTATGACTGTGGATGGCGTGAAGGTTGAGAAGATTTATTACGGGGCAAACGGGAACGCGTCAGGTGTGGCCATGATGCTTGAGCTCGCTAGGATGCTCAAGACCAATAAGGCCTTGCTTCGCAGGTCTGTCCTGCTGGTCGCTTTCGGTGCCTCAAGGGAGGCATTCGCCGGTTCCTGGTATTTCCTGAACAGGTCGTTCTCTGATGTTTCCAATATTGACGCCATGATCAATTTGGACATGCTCGGCACCGGCTCTGACGGTTTCTTCGCATATACCGCCTCAAATGCCGACATGAACGCGATCGCAGAGGCCCTCTCCAACGAGTTGCAGCCTATCAGACCGACCATCACGGCGCAAGAGCCGTACCCTTCAGATCATATAGCGTTTTATGACAAGAAGATTCCTTCGGTCTTATTCACGACTGGCAGGTATCCGGCTCATGACACAGAGCGTGACACCCAGTCAATCATAGACTATGAGACGATGGAGAGGGAACTTGAGTTCATTTACAGCTATGCGATCGCTCTTGCGGGTGGGCCGAAGCCGATATTCAACCCTTCCGATGTGGTCAAATTGACTGGAGGTGTGCCTGATGCCGTACCATATTACGATTGCGACATCAAGCCTTCTTTCCTCGGGAGTGACGACCCGAAAGTGTTCCTTCAGAAATGGGTGTATTCTTATATGAAATATCCCGAGGAAGCTATCAGCCAGGGCATCCAGGGGCGCGTGCTTGTGGATTTTGTGATCGGTGAAGACGGTAAGGTCAGGAATGTGAAAGTCCTGAAGGGGGCGGATCCTCTTTTGGACGATGAGGCTGTGAGGATAATAAGCGCCTCTCCCCAATGGAAACCCGGCAGGGTCAGAGGGCAGAAAGTCAGCTCGGAGATGTCCCTTTACGTTGAATTCCGCTTGGAGAAAAAAGGGACCAAGAGTTTCGGTTTGAAAAAGTATTGATATTCAGAAATAACAGACAGATAATGGATTACGATTTCAGGACAATTGAAAGCAAGTGGCAGGCTTATTGGGCGGAGAAAGGTACTTTCAAGACCAAGGCGGACCCGTCGAAACCTAAGTTCTATGTTCTCGACATGTTCCCTTACCCTTCTGGAGCCGGGTTGCATGTAGGGCATCCCCTGGGTTATATCGCCAGTGACATTTTCTCCAGGTACAAGAGATTGAAGGGCTTCAATGTCCTCCATCCCATGGGTTATGACGCCTTTGGACTTCCCGCAGAGCAGTATGCCATCCAGACAGGCCAGCATCCTGAGGTCACGACCGTGAAGAATATAAACCGCTACCGCCAGCAGATGGACAGGATCGGTTTCTCCTATGATTGGGACCGTGAGGTCCGCACTTGCGACCCCGCTTACTACAAGTGGACGCAGTGGGCCTTCCTGAAGATGTTCGGAAGCTGGTATGATATTGATCTTGACAAGGCCCGTCCCATTGAGGACCTTGTCGCCGCTTTCGAGAAAGGAGGCGACGCCGCTGTCAATGCGGCTTGCTCCGATCATGAGCCTTTCTCCGCTGATCATTGGAAGTCGTTCTCTGACAAGGAGAAGTCCGACATGCTGATGAATTATCGTATCGCTTATCAAGGTGAGACATCAGTAAACTGGTGCGCCGGTCTCGGTACTGTTTTGGCCAATGACGAGGTTAAAGACGGACTCTCGGTCAGGGGAGGCTTCCCTGTTGAGCAGAAAAAGATGATGCAGTGGCAGTTGAGGGTCTCAGCGTATGCCGGAAGGCTGCTTGAGGGGCTTGACAGGATTGATTGGACCGATTCCCTCAAAGAGATGCAGCGTAACTGGATCGGCAAGTCTAAAGGCTGCGAGGTCATGTTCAAGTGCTTCAACGGGGATGTCGAGCATGATGTCACCATATTCACGACCAGGGTGGACACTATTTTTGGAGTGACATTTATGGTTTTGGCTCCTGAGAGCGAACTTGTTGAGGTACTTACGACCGATGGCCAGAAGAAGGAAGTGGCTGATTATCTGGCTTATGTGAAGAAAAAGACTGAACGGGAGAGAATCGCCGAGACAAAGACCGTCACGGGAGTCTTCTCAGGTTCTTATGGAGTGAATCCTTTGACAGGCGAGAGAGTTCCCATCTGGATTTCCGAGTATGTCTTGGCGGGGTATGGTACCGGAGCTATCATGGCTGTACCCGCACATGACAGCAGGGACTATGTGTTCGCCAAGAAATTTAATCTCCCGATTGTCCCGATCATCGAAGGTTGCGATGTGAGTGAGTCGAGTTTCGACGCCAAGGAAGGCAAGATGGTCAACTCCGGATTCCTGGATGGGATGGAAGTTAAGGACGCCATCCCCGCGGCTATCGATTATGTGGAGAAAAAGGGGCTGGGCCACGCCAAGGTCAACTACAGGCTACGTGACGCTATTTTCAGCCGTCAGAGGTATTGGGGTGAGCCCTTCCCGATCTACTATAAGGACGGGATTCCTACTCCGGTGCCGTTCGAGGACTTGCCTCTGACTCTTCCTGAGATAGACGAGTTCAAACCCACCGAGAATGGTGAGCCGCCGCTCGCCAGGGCAAAGAACTGGACTTATAAGGGTTATCCTCTTGAGACCAGCACCATGCCTGGTTTCGCCGGTTCCAGCGCATATTATCTCAGATACATGGATCCCCATAACGATGAGGCGCTTGTGGATAAAGAGGTGGATGCTTATTGGAGGGATGTCGATCTTTACATCGGCGGCACCGAGCATGCCACGGGTCACCTCATTTATTCCCGCTTCTGGAACAAGTTCCTGTTCGATCTCGGCTATGTGTGCGAGGACGAGCCTTTCCGCAAGCTCATCAACCAGGGAATGATTCAGGGACGTTCGAATTTCGTTTATCGAATCGTCGGGACCAACAAGTTCGTTTCCCTTGGACTTAAGGACCAGTACCAGACTACCGAGATACATGTGGACATTAGTCTTGTGAGGAACGACAAACTCGATCTCGACGGATTCAGGGCGTGGAGGCCGGAGTTCGCCGATGCGGAGTTTGTCCTTGAGAATGGGGAATACATCTGCGGATGGGCTGTGGAGAAGATGAGCAAGTCCATGTTCAATGTTGTCAATCCTGACAAGATTTGCGACGATTATGGCGCTGACACATTGAGGCTTTACGAGATGTTCCTCGGGCCTCTCGAGCAGAGCAAGCCTTGGGACACGAAAGGTATCGACGGTGTAAACCGCTTCCTCAAGAAGTTCTGGAGGATGTTCTTTGACGGTGACTCTCTCGCCGTTTCAGATGAGGAGCCTACCGATGAGGAGCTAAAGGTTCTCCACAAGCTTATTGGTAAAGAGGAATATGACATCGAGCACTTCTCCTTCAACACCACGGTCAGCGCTTTCATGATAGCGTTGAATGACCTTAGTGCCTTGAAGTGCCGCAAACGCGCTATTCTGGAACCCATGACAATACTCCTGTCGCCGTTCGCGCCTCATATCGCTGAGGAGCTTTGGTCTCTTCTTGGGCATGAGGATAGCGTGACGTACGCTTCTTTCCCTGTATTCAATCCATCACTGGCCGCTGAAGAGAGTGTCAAGTACCCTGTCTCCTTCAATGGCAAGACCCGCTTCATGGTCGATCTTCCAAAGTCTATGACTCCGGCCGAAGTTGAGGCCGAGATCCGTGGGATGGAGCAGACATCCAAGTGGGTTGGCGACAAGAGCATAGTTAAAATCATAGTGGTACCCGGTAGAATTGTCAATATTGTCATAAAGTGATTCAACCATGTCCCCGAGGCTGATTAAAAGCAAATCTTCGTTCCTGAGCGTTCTGGATGACTATGTGGTTATAACCATAGGAGTGCTCTTTTACACCTTCGCATGGGCGGACATGCTGATACCCAATGGTATAGCCAGCGGAGGTCTGACAGGAGCCTGTACGATTCTGAATTTCGCCACAGGCATTCCGGTGTACTTGTCCTATATTGTTATCAATGGTTTGCTCATATTGCTCGGAACCCTCATTCTCGGGAAAGGGTTCGGATTCAAGACCCTTTACGCTATAGGACTTTCCACTTTAGGACTTGATTTCCTCGCTGGAATGGAGTTTCTACATGTGTTTTTCGACAATAAACTCCTTCTTGTGATAGTGGCCGCCATCATTGAGTCTATCGGCATAACATGCATCCTCGCTCGAGGCGGAAGCACTGGAGGAACGGATATTGTCGCCTTGATAGTCAATAAGTTCTGGCCGGTTTCATTGGGTAAGGTCTTCCTTGCTATGGATGTGTTCATCATAGCCTCGATACTCTTGATTCCCGGCAAGACCGTGGAGGATATGGTCTATGGTGATGTCGCCATGGTCATCTTCTCGGTTTTTGTGGATTGGGTACTCCTGGGGCGGAACTCGACATGGCAGATTATGGTGTTCTCCAATAAATACAAGGAGATAGCGGACACCGTGATTCATGATCTCAACAGGGGAGTGACAGCCCTTGACGCCCAAGGGTGGTATTCCGGTGAGAGCAAAAAAGTGCTGCTAATCATGGTGCGTAAGCCCGAGCTTCATACAATCACCAAGACTGTGAAGGAGATAGATCCTTCCGCCTTTGTGACAGTCTCTTCAGCGAGCACTGTATATGGAGAGGGTTTCGACGAGATGAAGACTGGTCTCAAATTGATGCGTAAAAAGAAATCGAACAATGGCTAACAGACAGACGAACATCCTGCGGACAATTAAGGAGTACATCCTCATCACGCTTGGAATCCTGATATATACCTGTGGCTGGACAATCTTCCTCACTCCGAACAACATGTTCGGAGGTGGAGTGTCCGGTATAAGCGCCATCATCCAATTCGCCACTGGGATAAAGATGGGTTATACCTATTTCGTGATCAACGCTTTGTTGTTGTTGATCTCGTTGTTCATTATAGGACCTTCTTTCGGAATCAAGACTGTATATGCCATATTCCTGGCATCTTTCTGCCTTAATATTGAGCAGAGCATCATCCCGGCTCAGTTTATCCAGGATTTCGCTTTTTCAAATGGCAAGCTTCTCTGCTCCATAATTGGAGGTTCGATGGCCGGTTTCGGAATAGGGATGTCCATCTCTCAAGGCGGCAGTACCGGAGGTACGGACATCATAGCTCTCATTATCACGAAGTTCCACAACATCTCTCCTGGAAAGGTGATCCTGTTGATTGATGTGTTCATCATCGCATCATCTCTCCTTGTACCCTCCTATACTGCTGATGGACAACGACTTCCATTTGTGGATAAGTTCATCACAGCCGTATACGGAATGATTATCGTCACCGTGTGCGGTAATGTTGCGGATCTTTATCTGGCTGGGTCAAAACAGAGCGTGCAGATATTCATCATGTCACATCACCATGAGGATATCGCTGACATGATAGCACGGGATTTCCATCGTGGAGTGACAATCCTCGACGGGAAAGGATGGTATACAAAACAGGAGTCCTCTGTCCTTATGGTCATCACTCGCAAAACGGATGTGAACATGTTGCTCAGGGCGGTGAAGCAGATAGACTCAGACGCTTTCTTGTCAGTCTCCTCTGTCGCAGGTGTCTATGGTAAAGGATTTGACACGATCAAGGATAAAAAAGCTTAATTTCTGTTTTTTATAAGCGATTTTGAAAAGATACCCCCTGCGTACCACCACGCAGGGGGTGTTTTGTTTAGTTTTTATCATTAATTTCAGCATCGCATAAACGGAAAACTTTTTATTAACTAATCTTGAACGTCATGTCGGTTATCATCGCGGTCTCTCTGATTGTCGAGTATTTGTTTTTCTTTTTTCATGATTTCAATAAAAACAAGGCGCATCTTACCCCTCGGTTTGTAATCAGGATCATGGCGGGAGCTACAGGGGTCACTCTAGTCATCATGGAGATGATGGGGGCATATCCTCCGGAGTCACGTTATCTGTTATTGGATATAATGGCCGCTGTGGAGATACTTCTCCTTTATCCTTGCTCTTTCGAGAAGGCTGGAAAGTCTCTTGGGGCGGTGATAGCCTTGGATGGAGCCATCGCCATCTCCTTTGTCTTCTCTCTGTTTGTCTCTTCCAGAAGTTTCTCCTTCAGATCTGAGAGAGAGTTTTTCTCCTACATTGTGATACTTACTGTGTTCGCGGCATACTTTGTCGCGGTGGTGATCAAGAGATTAGGTGGAATAAGGATGTTTTTCCGCAACATAGCCGTATGGCACAACCTTGAGGATTATTCCCGATTCATTTATTCTATGGTGTATCTGGCTATGGTGGGCCTGTCTCTATGTTCCATCATTCTTCCAGGTGATGCCGGCGAGATTATGGTCTATTCATGCCTGGCGATGTATATGCTTTTGTACGCCATTCTTTATCAAAAAGATCTTACGGGGAGGACATTCCTGCTGCCGGAAATGACAGAACAGAAGGTGAAAAACATAATAAAAGGCAACCTTAGGACTTCTTTCATCGATAAGGCGGAAGAAGACAAAAAGATGAACAATCTTTACAATAGGGTTATGATTTATATGAACGAGAAGAAACCTTTTCTTGACCCTGATTTCCACATGGAAGATATGGCTGAGGAGATGTATTCTAATAAACTGTACTTGTCCCGTACCATCAACATCCTGTCAGGCAGGAACTTCCGTCAGTTTATAAACTATCATCGCATACAGTACGCCATCTCTTTATTCAAGAAAGACCCTAGGTTGAAGGTGGGTGAGGTGGCAACGATGTCGGGATTCCATTCCTCTGTGTCGTTCAATATGGCCTTCAAAGTCAATATGGGAAAGACACCAACGGAGTGGTTGGGGGAGCATACGTTTGAAAGGTGACATAGTTTTTCTATATTTGTCATCAGATAGACTCAATTATTCCGTTATGAAAAGATTTATCATTACCCTTCTTGCTTGTGCCATGGCGTTCACAACGGTTGGCGCTCAGAGCAGGAAAGCGGTCAAGCAGGCCAAGAAAGACACCAAGATTGAGGTGAAGCATCTCAAATCAGAGGGCTACAAATCTTTGGACAACATCAAGCTCGAAGATGCGGTCAACGGTTATCTGACTTCCAAGTATTCGACGAGAAACGCCGTCGAGGTCATAGGGAAGGCCACGGATAAGGATCTTAACGTCGCCAAGGCGGAGGCAAGGTCAGACGCTCTTTACGGGTATCCCGACGAGGATGTTGTGGACTCATTCTTTGTCTATAAGAAGACAAGGGGGAGATACGAGGTCGTTTGCTACGCTGCTGTCAAGGGGCGTTCGGCGAAAGATGCCTCTAAGGACCGGACACAGTCCCGCAGGCGTTCTGAGGGCACTGAGGCCGCTATAGCGAACGCCAGGGCGGATCAGGAAGCCCAGGAGGCTAGAGACAGGGAAAAGAAAGAGGCGAAGCAGGCCAAGGCTAAAGAGAAAAAGGCCCTGAAGAAGGCCGAGAAGGATGCCCAAAGGGCAGATAAGAAAGCTGAGGCGGCTCGCAAGAAGGCGGCTGAGGCTTGGGAAAAGGTAGATGACTATAGATAAGCCTCAATTCCTTTCCAGGAAGATGGAGGTGGCGCCAAAAGCGTCATCTCCTCTTTTTTTACCGGGTGTGTGAAGCGGATTTCCCTGGAGTGGAGGCTTATCCCACCATCCGGATTGGAACGTGGAGCCCCATATTTGAGGTCACCTTTGATCACACAACCCATTGCTGCTAGTTGACAGCGTATTTGGTGGTGGCGCCCTGTGAGGAGTTGTACGGAAATGAGTGAGTATCTGTCCGTCTTTCCCAAGAGCTGATAGCGCAACCGGGCCTCCTTGGCCCCATTCGCTCCAGCCTTCGCGATGAAACTCTTGTTGATCTTCTCATTCCTTATCAGCCAATCGGTCAACTCTCCCTTCTCATTGGGTGGTGTGCCACAGCATAAGGCCCAATATGTCTTGTGCATATCCCCGGTTCTGAACATCTCTGACAAACGTGAGAGAGCCTTGGACGTCTTGGCGAAGACGACTATGCCGCTGACTGGCCTGTCAAGACGGTGCGGGATGCCTAAAAAGACCTTGCCTGGCTTTGAGTCCCTCTGGGCGATATACGCTTTCAAGGTCTCTGCCAGGCATTCGTCTCCGGTCTTGTCCCCTTGGACGATCTCTCCGGGGACTTTATTGAACACAAGGATATGATTATCCTCGTACAGAATCCTCGAAGAGAGGTCCTCGGACTCTCCAGGGCCAAGTCTCCGATATTCCATGATCTTTATTTCTGGATGGGAACCAACGCGAAGGAGGGCATTCCCTTGCAGCAAAGCTTCCCGTTCACCTCAAGCTTCGCGGAGCAGAAGAAAAGCTGCCCACGTCTCTCGTCAAGGCTGGCGGTAACTTCGCACACGTCGCCCGGCTTCACCGAGTTCTTGAAACGGACCTTGTCGATGCCCGCATAGAGGGTGATGTTTCCGGGAATCTCATCTTTTACGAGAATCGCGCAACTCTGTGCCATTATCTCGCAGAGGATCACTCCAGGAACAACAGGATTGCCAGGGAAATGTCCCCTGGTGAAGAACTCGTCCTCCTTGATCGTGTACTTGGAGTGGGCCAGTCCTTGCTCGTCGATATAAGCCTCCTCGATAAGGAGCATGGGCTCCCTGTGGGGAAGGAACTTCTTGATATCTTCTTTGTTAAGTATTTGTGTCATAGATAAGAGGCTTAGTCTTCACATTTCCTGAATGCGACGCATGCGTCGTGGCCTCCGAATCCGAAGGAGTCGGAGATCCCGAGGGTGATATCCGCCTTGACAGCCTTGTTGGGAGTGTAGTCCAGGTCGCACTCGGGGTCGGGAGTGTCCAGGTTGATAGTGGGAGGGCAGATTCCGTCACGGATAGCGAGGATGGTGGCTATTGCCTCAGCCGCTCCAGCCGCACCGAACATGTGTCCGGTCATTGATTTGATTGAGCTGATATGCGCTTTGTAAGCGAAGTCTCCAAGGGCGTTCTTGTAAGCCTGGGTCTCGGCGGAATCGTTGAGTTTCGTGCCGGTGCCGTGGGCGTTGATGTAAAGGACATCCTTATCTTTGTCGAACTTAGCCTCCTCGAGAGCGAGCTCAATACATCTGGCCTGGGTTGTGCCATCAGGTCTGGGGGCGGTTGAGTGGTATGCGTCGCAGGTATTGCCATAACCGACCATTTCTCCATAAATCACAGCCCCGCGTGCTTTAGCGTGCTCATATTCCTCGAGAATGAGAGCGGCGGAACCGTCTCCCATCACGAATCCGGCCCTGTTGGCGTTGAATGGAAGCGAGGCGTATTTAGGATCAGTTGACCTTGAGAGAGCTTTGAGGTTGGCGAATCCGGCGATGCCGATCGGGATGGTGGCATTTTCGCTGCCTCCGGTGATGATGGCGTCGGCATAACCGTGTTTAATGGCCCTATAGGCCTCTCCCATGGCGTTGGTGGAAGTCGCGCATGCTGTCACGATGTCAAGGCAAGGGCCTTCGGCATGGTTGAGGATAGCGATCTGACCCGCCGCGATATTGGAAATCATCGTGGGGATGAAAAGAGGGGATATCCACTGCCCGGAGGGGTCGTCAATCATCTTGGCCATTTCCCTGTACTGGGTGGCGAAACCACCTATCCCGGATCCGAAATAAACGCCGAACCTGAAAGGATCGATATTCTTGCCTTCTCCGTCGGAAATAAGACCAGATTGCTTGACAGCCTGGTAAGCGGCGGCAACGCCAAATTGTGTGAACAAGTCTTGCTTACGGATGAATGGCTTGTCCATCCCGTAATCCTCAGGGTGGAACTCCTTGACTTTTCCGGCGATCCTCACCGGAAGCTGCTCAGTGTCTTCGCTTTCGATGACTTCGATACCGCAGTAACCGTCACAAAGGTTTTTCCAGAAAGTGGTCACGTCATTTCCCACAGGGGAGATGACACCCATACCTGTGATAACTACTCTTTTGTCCATGTATGATTTTATTTATTATTTCGTATTCTAACAGATTGCAAATATAACGATTAATGTGGAGATTACCACTCGAGTACAGCGGCTCCGGACAGTAGACCGGCTCCGAAAGCGCTGAGTACTATGATGTCACCTTCCTTGAACATGCCTTTCCTGTTGCATTCATCCAACAGGATGGGGCAGGAGGCGGAAGATGAGTTGCCATGATCTTGAATATTCACGGGGAACCTGTCAGCAGGAACCTGCATGAAGTCAATGATCGAGTCAATGATTCTCTTGTTGGCCTGGTGAACCATAAACCAGGACACGTCTTCCTTTTTGATACCAACCTCGTCGAGAAGGCTCTTCACACCATGAGTGCAGGCTTCCACGGCGAATCTGAACACCTCGCGGCCACGCATCTGAAGGGGAATGTCGCTCTCTGCCTTGTTGACATATGGAGTGGATTCGAGAACCCTCCTCATAAAGAGCTTATCAGTGTCCGGTTGGGCTTTGAGCTTCGTGCCTTTAATGTTGTCTCCGGCAGTCAGGACAACGGCTCCGGCACCGTCCCCGAAGAGGACACAGGTGGAACGGTCCTGCCAGCTAGGCATCCTTGTAGGCTCCTCAACACAAGCGATGAGGACATTCTTGGCTTTTCCGGCCTTGTAATATGCCTCCGCCATGTCAAGGGCGTAAATGAATCCGGGGCATGCGCAGTTGATGTCGAACATCGGGCAGCTCAATCCGATTTTCTCAGCCACGACGCAGCTCATACCAGGGGTGATATGTTCCGAGACCACATTGGACACGATAAACAGATCGATATCCTCTACACCCAACCCAGCCATATCCAGGGCCTTCATCGCCGCCTCCGCCCCCAAGTCCTCGAGCCTCTCGTCTGAGATGACATGCCTGCTCGTGATACCGGTGCGAGTGGTGATCCACTCGTCACTGGTGTCGAGAAACTCGGATAGCATCTCGTTTGTGACTATCTTTTTGGGAAGCGCGCTTCCTGTTCCGATTATTCTCATAAATTTCAGTTTAAATTTAATACGCCGCGAAAATACCAATCTTCCTCTCGGCATCAAAATAATTGTGGCGAATAGCGGTTTTAGCACTCTATAATAATCCAGGTGTGGTGAAGTGTGTGTATTTGTGGCGAAAGCGTCACATGCTGATGTCCTGAAAAAATGCTATATTTGTAAACTTCAAGGATAGTTATGGCAATTACTTCCAAGCTCCCGGATTATCTAAGGGGAAAATACCAACTGATCTACACCGTCACATTCGCGGCGTTCTTCTCCATCGTGTTTCTCCTGCTGAGTCTTCCATTCTCGCATAACAGTTGGATGGCTCTCGGTAATTCCAGGTTTTTCGTTTTCACTGTCCTTTTCGCCACCGGTTCCCTCGCCTTTGTGGCTTTGAGCCGTCTGTTGATGTATCAGACCAGGAACATTATCCCCATGACATATCTCGGCTATGTGGCATGGTGTATTGGAGAGGTTGTGGTCATCTGTCTGGCTTATTCATTCATCACTGTGCCAATCACTGCTATAGGATGGGACCAGTTTCCCCGAACACTCGGGAACGCTCTTCTTTACGGGACAATCTCTTTGATAATCCCAGACATCCTCGCAGGGATGTATTTCGCCCTTCAAGACAAGAACCAGACAATCCGTCTGATGAATTATGGAAACGTTGTCCTTGACGAGAATGTCCTTCCCTCAAGACTTGAGAAAATAACCCTTTTCGACAACAACGGCAACCTGAAACTCTGTGTCAGCGCTTCCAGTCTATATTACCTTGAGTCAGACGACAATTACATCATCGTCCGTTACACTGACAGCGCTGGAGATATGAAGCGGTACATGATCCGCAGCAAGATGAAGACTGTTGAGGAAAGTTTCCAAGGAAGCAGCCTTGTGAGATGCCATCGAAAGTATATCGTGAATATGGACAAGGTGAAGGTCCTTCGTAAGGAAAAGGATGGATATGAGTTGGATCTGGACAATGACCTGATCCCTCCTATTCCAGTCACTAAGACTTATGAAGCGAATGTGTTGGCTAGATTCAACAGCGATATCCTACCTCGTCAACCTCTCAAGTGACAACTCAGCGAGAGACTTGACCATCGCCTTGTAGTCAGGGTTGCTGCTCTTCAGATATCTGTTAGCTATGGCGCAACAAATTGTGCCCGCTTTATGTCCCAACTGCCTTGCCAATCCGGCCACCGCGGAACCTTCCATCTCGAAATTCGTGATCCTGTAGTCTCCATAACGGAAAGACTCGAACTTCTCGAGCATATCAGGCATGGCCAAGCCTAAGCGGACCACTCTGCCTTGAGGCCCGTAAAAACCGGAGGCTGAGATTGTCATTCCTTTGACACTGCAGTCCTCAAATCTCTCTATAAGATCCTCACTCGCTTTAGCGAAATAGGGTGTGGGAAGATGTTTGTCCCAACCAGTATGCTCAATGAAAGCTTCTTCCATGTCTTTGTCGGTCACTCTGTCCCTGTCCGCATACCAGTTGAGCAGACCGTCGCAGCCTATCGAATAATGAGAGAATATCGGAGATCCTATGGGAATGTCCTCCTGGATGGCACCCGTGGTGCCGATTCTCAATATTGTCAACTCCCTATGGTTTTTCTTCATTTCCCTTGTCGTGAAATCAATGTTAGCCAAGGCGTCAAGCTCGGTCATCACTATGTCACAGTTATCTGTTCCGATGCCCGTGGATAGGACGGTCAGGCGTTTACCGTTATATCTTCCAGTGATGGACACGAACTCACGGCTGGCATGGCGGAACTCCACGTCGGAGAGATAATAACCAATCATGTCCACCCTGCCTGGATCACCCACAAGTATCACAATATCAGCTAGTTCCTCTGGACGGAGGTGGATGTGGAAGGCGGATTGGTCGGAGTTGATTATAAGCTCGGATTCGGGTATTCTCATGGTGTTACTGATTATGTTTATCCCTCAAATATAACAAAAATCGCCGGAATTAGCTATTTTCGCGGTATGTGGCAAAGAATCCAGACATTGTATCTTGTGATCGCGACCGCATTGGTCGTGACGCTTTTCTTCAGCGTTAAATCTTTTACTGTCGGCACTGGCGGAGCGCACGTGGATGAGGTCAAGTATGTGGCTTTCATACCTTACCTGATATTGCTTGTCGTGGTTGGGCTGCTTCAGCTCATCTCGTTGATGGCATTCAAAGTGAGGGTGTTCCAGATGCGCACAGCTGTTCTGGCGGCTCTGGTCCTGCTTGGCTTGCAGGGCTGGCTTGTGTTTGATTATCTGGTAGCCGCCAAAGGTGTCTTATTCAATTGGACCGCCATTCTTCCCCTTATCGCGGCCATTTTGGATTTCATGGCCGCGAGGCGTATCTTCCGGGACCAGCTCCTGGTTGAGAGCTCGACCCGTCTCCGTTCACGTAAATAATAAGACTATCTGCTCTTCTCATTGAGGAAGCTGGCGATGTCGTCCTCGAGATACTTCGAGAACTCATCGTCACCCTGTCTCTTGGCTTCAGAGGCCATGTAATAGATCAACTGGCAGTTGTATTCGAACTCATTCTTGTAATCCGGGTAGAAATCAAGGAAGAGGGCGATAGACTCCTTGGCCTGCTCCTCTAACTCGATAGCGACTTCCTTAGCCTTGTCTTTCTTTCCGAGAATATAGTAATACTTCATCATCTCGATAGGGAACAGGGCATTGGAAGACCACCCGAGAAGGCTGTTGTCGTACGGATACCTGTCTGGACGCATGATCTTACGGCACATGTCCAGTACATGCTCGGCTCTCTCATTCTCTCCTTCCTTTAAGAAAGCGCTTGCGGAAGAGATGAAAAGATTGCGCAAAGACATCACCCCAAGGAAGGTGTACATGTTCTGGTAATCAATGAGATAGTCATCACCAGCCACAGCATCGAACTTGAATGTCTCAGTGAGTTTGTGATAAAGGTCATCCGTGTCCACAACACCCAAGTCGAAGGCTTTGATACTGTTCTTAATCGGAGTGAACCTGTATGAGAAACCATCATACATGAGGTAATTCTTAATGCCGACCTCAAGGTCTCCACCTTGATTAAGGAAGTTGAGAGGCCTGTCCCACTTGTAGTTGGAGAGAAGATCCAGAATGAATAATTCTGCTTTGGTGAGCCCGGTCTTGCCTTTGGGCATCTCCAGGATTATGGAGTCAGGGATCATGTCCGCGAACTTGGGACTGACAATGCCGTACTTGAGGCAATTCTCCTTATCCACCGGCATCACCATCTTCCTGGACACCCAGTAGTCCAATTTGCGTCCATTCTGGGTCATGACTTTGGCGTCTGGGTGCTTGAACACTTTGATGCATTCAGAAAGGCTCACGGTTTGGTTCCTGTTATCTTGGATGAGAACCCAGTCGTTGGTTCCATAAAGATACTGATCCTGACCGATTGAGAGAGGAATAGGAGCGGCGTTGTTAATGGCGTACCTCATCTGGTCAATGTGCCAGTCTGTACCGAGAAGGGAAGTGTTGCATATTCTCACGTCATTCCTGATACCCTCGACTTCCTGGGCATACCAGAGAGGGAAGGTGTCATTGTCGCCATGAGTGACAAGAATACCATTAGGACCGATAGAGTTCAGGTAGTTCCACGCGATCTCAACGGCGGTACGACGGTTGCTTCTGTCGTGGTCATCCCACTCCTGGGCGCACATGAGTGCCGGGACACAAAGGCAACCGGCAGTGACAACGGCGGCTACCACTGTGGTGTTCCTGGACTTGAGGGCTTCGGAAATCCATGAGTAAAGTGCGGCTACAGCCAGGCCGATCCAGAATGTGAACGCATAGAAGGAACCGGCATAAGCATAATCCCTCTCACGGACCTGGAATGGAGCCTGGTTCAGATACATCACGACAGCGATGCCCGTCATGAAGAACAGGATGAATGTCAGCCAGCATCCACGCTTGTCCTTGTCAAATTGGAACAGCAATCCAAGTATTCCGAGAAGAAGCGGAAGGAAGAACAAATGGTTCTTGCCTTTGTTCTCCTTGAGCCATGTGGGGACGTTTTCCTGGTTACCGAGATGGATCTCATCGATAGGCTTTATCCCGCTTTCCCAGTTGCCTGTGAACAGATCAGCGGTTGGGGCGTGGATCTCGTTCTGGCGTCCGACGAAATTCCACATGAAATACCTCCAATACATCCATCCGAGCTGGAAGTCGAAGAAAAACTTGAGGTTGGTTCCAAAAGTGGGTTTCTTGTAATCGGCTCCGGGAACAGTGATCCCTTTACCGTCCATGTAGGTCTTGTAGAAATCAATGTGCTTCTCGTCACTGCTATACATCCTCGGAAAAAGCATCTTCCCCGATGGATCGTAAACTGGCTCAGGAGGGCTTATCGCTTTCTTGTATTTCCCGTTTATGGGAGCCCAATAAGTGCCGTACTTGATCTCGGCCGGCGCACCGAAATACTGTCCGTAGACTAGCGGGACGGTGCCGTATTGCTCGCGGGAGAGATACCTGACCAATGTGAAGGCGTTATCTGGCTGATACTCATTGGTCGGGGTCTTGGCGCATGAGCGAATGACCACCACGCTGAAGATCGAGAATCCGATAAGGATGGTCGTGACGCACAGCAAAGCCGTGTTCCAGAACACCTTCCCCTTCTCCAGGGTCTTGAAAAGCCCCCAGAAGCAAAGCCCGATAAGGGCCAGCACGAAGAACGCGGCTCCTGAATTGTACGGAAGTCCGAATCCGTTGACGAATACCAAATCGAAATATGCCGCTATCTTGGGGAGCCAAGGTATCATGATGAAGAACATGAACCCGATCATCACCGCTGACAGCGCCAGGATTTTCACGCACTCCCAGAAGGTGTAGGGCTTGTCTTCCCGGATCTTGTAGTAATACATGAAAACGATAGTGGGAAGAGCAAGCAGGTTGAGCACGTGGACACCGATCGACAGTCCGAAGAGGAAAGCGATTAAGACAATCCAGCGGTTGGCGTACCTGCGGTCCTCGGCCTCGTACCATTTTGTCATCGCCCAGACAACCAAAGCGGTGAACAGCGAGGACATGGCGTAGACCTCGCCCTCGACAGCAGAGAACCAGAAGGTATCGGAGAAGCAATATGCCAGCGCACCCACGGCGCCGCTTCCGAAAATGGCTATGGACTCGCCAAGGGTGTAGTCCCCGTCGCTCCCGTCAGGATTCTTTTTGGGGAGGATCAGCCTTTTAGTGAAAAACACTATTGTCAGGTACAGGAAGAAAATAGTCAAGGCAGAGCAAAGCGCGCTCATGCAATTGACCATCACGGCCGCATGAGCCGCACCTCCGAACATGGAGAAGAATCTGGCTATGATCTGGAATACAGGGTTCCCCGGCGGGTGACCCACCTCGAGCTTATATGACGAGGCTATGAACTCGCCGCAATCCCAGAAAGACGCGGTTGGCTCTATGGTAGAGAGATATGTGAACGCGGAGACGAGAAACACAGCCGCCGCGGTCAGATGGTTCCATTGTCTGAATTTTCTGCTGTCCATAAATTAATAAGGCATAATCCTGACAAAGATACAAAAGGAATGCCTATCTTTGCAAAAATATCCGTTACAAAATGAAGCCCGACAACGACTGGAAGCAGAGACTCGGAGTGGTCTATTCGACCAATCCGGATTTCAAATACGACTCTGGCGAGAGCGAGGAGCCTCAAACGCTTCCTCCTTCCCGTCAACGCCTTATCGTGTCCATCGACAGGCGGAATCGCGGAGGCAAGCAGGTGACCCTTGTCACCGGTTTTGTGGGCTCCAAGGAGGATCTCTCAGCCTTGGGACGGACTTTGAAAGTGAAGTGCGGGGTAGGAGGTGCCGCGAAGGACGGGGAGATCACCATCCAGGGGGATTTCAGGGATAAAGTAACCGCGATCCTGAATGAGATGGGGTACAACGCCAAAAGAGGCAATTGACGCGATGAACACCATTGACAATCCGGTTTTTTGTGCCCTAGCGGTTTTCTTCACTCTTCTTTTCCTATTGAATCTGAAGAGTTTCCTGAAGATATTCCCGTCGTTGTGGGACTGTGTTGTCAGGTGGAAGGGTAACCTCGATCTTGAGAACAGCATCCAGCTCAGCAGGAGCCGGAACTGGATCGCCGCCATCCTTTTCGTTCCGTTTTGCATGCTTGTGTATGCGTTCGGGATGTATACGCCCGCCTTTTTCATGAGTATTTCGTCAGCCCTACAGCTTGCGGCTGTCACAGGTGTCCTCTTGATATACCTGCTACTCAGGACTTTCCTTAATTGGCAACTTGAGATGCACAACTACGGCACAAGTGTCTTCACGGCGGCGAACAGGTCGTTTTACAACTATTGCGTAATCTTGTTCTTCCTTTTGTTTCTCACAGGCGGCTTTTTATCCGTGATTTCTCATAATCAGAGACTTGTGAGGGCGGTTTTGTTGTGGGAGACTGGATTGACCTACGCTATCTACATCTTAAGGCGGGGACAGATTTTCGCATCCTATTGCAATCCTTTTTCGACATTTTTGTATCTTTGCAGCCTTGAATTGCTCCCGACTGCCGCGTTGGTGTTATCAGCCAATCTTTTATGATGCTGGCATCGGGCTTTTGAATGTGGAATTTATATGGCTATACGCAAGATTCTGATCTCACAGCGTGCTCCTCTTAACGAGGCACCTTATGCCTCATTGAAGGAGAAGTATGGTGTGGACATCACTTTCCGTAGGTTTTTCCTTATCGAACCTTTGACCTCAAGGGAGTTCAGGGCTCAAAGGATAAATATTCTGGACTACACAGCTATCGTTTTCTCTTCCCGACATGCGATCGACGCGTTTTACGGGCTTTGCGAGGAGCTCAGGGTTAAGGTACCAGAGACAATGAAATACTTCTGCACCACAGAGGCTGTCGCTATGTATCTCCAGAAACACATCGTCTATCGTAAGCGTAAGATTTTCTTCGGTGATGGAACCCCTGAGTCCATTCTGAGCCAGATTGGCACCAAGCATAAAGGCGAGAAATTCCTTGTCACCCAGTCCGACTCAGCGGGTAGCACTTCTCTCACCAAATTGCTTGACTCGCAGGAAATTGACTATAAAGCCGCCGTTTTCATCAAGAGTGTACCCCAGGACTTGAAGGACATGGATTTAAAGGAATATGACATGATCGTGTTCTATAATCCTTACGACGTCAAGTCCTTGTTGGAAAACTTCCCCGGATTTGAGCAGGGGAACATAAAGTTCGTGTCATTCGGCAAGTCCATAGTCAAAGCCATGGAGGACGCCGGACTCTCTATCGCCGTCAAGGCTCCCACTCCAGAGGCCCCGTCTGTCGCGAGGGCAATAGAGCTCTACTTGCAGGAACAACAATAATATCATCATGGAGACATTACCGAAATCCGAGCGCCTTAGCGGCAGGTCTGCGGTTTCGGCTCTGATGTCGAAAGGCCGCTGGGGATTCTCTGGTGGCCTAAAATATTGCTATCTAAGGAATGAGCCATCGGACGGAGCCAATAGGATCATGGTCTCAGTCCCTAAACGCTTCTTCAAGCGCGCTGTTAAAAGGAACCTTCTGAAAAGGAGGATGAGAGAGGCTTACAGGACACAAAAATCGATGCTCGGGCCTTCTTCGATAGACATCTTATTCCTTTACAACTCTAAGGAAGTAAATGATTTCCAGACTATTAAGGAGGAAGTCTCGGTCATACTGAAAAACATATCCGATGAAAGATAGCTACAGCATACCCCGTTGGAGGCAGGTTGTGAGGAATGTCCTCTCGGCTCCCTTTCTCGGATTGATATGGTTCTACAGGACTTGTATAGGACCATATATTCCCAAGACATGTCGTTTCGAGCCCTCATGTTCCACATACGCTCTGGAGGCGTTCCGGAAATGGGGACCCTTCAAGGGCTTGTATTTGACGGTCTGGAGATTGTTGCGTTGCAATCCCTGGGGAGGGAGCGGATATGATCCCGTACCTTGACGGCTATATTATCTTCTAAGACGGACGAAGATGGAGAGTGGGAGGACTTTGCCGAATTTGTCCTTGAGGGCGAGTTCACCAGATTCGAGCGGGATGTCTACTTTAAGCCCAAGCGCCTGACTGACAACAGTTTCCCCAAGGACAGCGGAGAATCCGTTGGAGTAGAGGTTGAGAACCATAAAGCTATTCTCCGGAGCTAGAATCGCACCCACATTACGCATCATTTCAAACAGGCACTCGTCAAGCTTCCATTTCTCTCCGTCCGGACCATGACCATAGGCGGGCGGATCCAGGATTATTCCGTTATAAACATTCCCTCTGCGGGCCTCTCTCTTCGCGAATTTCATGGCATCTTCGACCACCCAGCGGATGCCGTCCAGGCCACTGCGGTCCTGGTTCTCATGCGCCCAGGTAACGACCTGGCGTACCGAATCAAGGTGAGTGACATCGGCTCCCGCGGCTCTCGCTGCCAGCGATGCCGCACCGGTGTATGCGAAAAGGTTAAGCACCTTCGGGCGCTGATCCATGGAAGCGGCTATCTCTGAAGTGTTCCGGAATATATATTCCCAATTAGCGGCCTGCTCCGGAAATACTCCAACATGTTTGAAAGATGTCAGCCCCAGCCTCAGATTCATCGTCCCGCCACCGGAGATGCGGTATTTGATCCACCATTGGTCTGGCATGGCCTTCCGTCGGTCCCAAGTGCCGCTATCTTCCTTTCCGGCTTTGCCGAAACCGGCTCCCGGAGTGAAAACCACGTGAGCCGCCGAGTCCCATTCCTTCTGGGATAACTCCTTGCTCCACAAGGCTTTTGGCTCCGGCCTTGAAAGCACGAAACCACCGAACCGCTCGAGCTTCATCCCGTCTCCGGAATCCATAAGCTCGTAGTCTTTCCACCTATCTGAGGGAAACTCTGTCGCCATGATGGTGCAAAGATAAAAAAATAGTATCTTTGCTCCGGAAAAAAACGATAACAAAATATTAATTACTATGCAGCAGCACATTGACTCTTATGATTTCAAAGGCAAGAAGGCCATTGTCAGAGTGGACTTCAACGTTCCGCTTGACGAGAATTTCAACATCACTGACGACACCCGTATCCGCGCCGCACTTCCGACTCTGAAGAAGGTTCTCGCGGAGGGAGGCTCCCTCATTCTCATGTCCCATCTCGGACGTCCCAAGGGCGTGACGGAGAAGTTCTCTCTCAAGCACATCGTGGCTCATGTCTCAGAGTGCCTCGGAGTCCCTGTCCAGTTCGCTGATGATTGCCAGAAGGCTGACGAGCAGGCCGCCGCTCTCAAACCCGGTGAAGTCCTGATGCTCGAGAACCTTCGTTTCTACGCCGAGGAGGAAGGCAAACCCAGAGGTCTTGCCGAGGATGCCACCGATGAGGAGAAGGCAGCCGCTAAGAAGGCTGTCAAGGAGAGCCAGAAGGAGTTCGTGAAGAAGCTAGCCTCCTATGCTGACTGCTACATCAATGACGCTTTCGGAACAGCCCACAGGGCACACGCCTCCACAGCACTGATCGCCGCTTATTTCCCTGAGGACAAGATGTTCGGCTACCTGATGGAGAAAGAGATCAAGGCCATTGACAACGTCCTGAAGAACGCCCGTCGTCCTTTCACCGCGATCATCGGAGGATCCAAGGTTTCTTCGAAACTCGCTGTCCTTGAGAACCTTCTGGGCAAAGTGGATAACCTCATCATCTGCGGAGGAATGGGTTACACCTTCATTAAGGCTGAGGGTGGTAACATCGGAAATTCCCTCCATGAGGACGACTTGATTCCTCAGGCCAAGGGGATAATGGAGAAGGCTCAGGATCTTGGCGTGAATGTGTCTCTCTCCGTCCAGACCCGCGTGACCCAGGAGTTCGCCAACGACACTCCCGAGATGGTGGTTCCTTCCCACAAGATTCCTGACGGATGGGAGGGTATGGACTGCGGTCCCGCTTCAATCGAGAACTGGGCCAGGATCATCCTCGCCTCCAAGACCATCCTTTGGAACGGCCCCGCCGGCGTGTTCGAGTTCCCGAACTTCGCGACCGGAACCGAGAAGATCGCTGAGTGTGTAGCCAAGGCTACTGAGCACGGAGCTTACACCCTCGTGGGCGGTGGTGACTCTGTCGCCGCTGTCACAAAGATGGGATTCGCCGACAAGGTCAGCTATGTCAGCACCGGTGGCGGAGCGATGTTGGAAGCTATTGAGGGCAAGACTCTTCCCGGAATAGCCGCCATTCAGGAATAATATCCCAAAGCCATGGATCCGCTGGTAGTGCACTGGAATATGAATCCGGAGATTATCCGGATCGGGGGCTTCGCCGTGCGTTGGTACGGCCTCCTGTTCGTCTCCGGTTTCATTCTAGGGTATTGGATTTTCATAAAGTTTTGCGAGCGAGAGAAGGTCAATAAGGACTTTCTCGACCCGCTGCTCTACACTCTCCTCCTTGGTACTCTTGTGGGAGCGCGTCTGGGGCACTGCCTTTTCTATGGATTCGACTATTACTTCACCTCCTGGAAAGGTTTCCTGGAGATATTCAAAGTCTGGGAAGGAGGATTGGCCAGCCACGGCGGCACAATCATGTTGATTTTGTGCATGTGGTGGTTCGCTTGGAAATACGGCAAGAAGTATCATATCGACTTCCTGTGGATTTTGGATCACCTCTGTATCGCGGTGGCTTTCGCGGCAACCTTCATCAGGCTTGGAAACCTTTGCAACTCTGAGATTTACGGTGACGTTACGAATCTCCCCTGGGGCTTCATATTTGAGCGTAGGGGAGAGACGGAGCCGAAGCATCCGACCCAGATTTACGAGGCCTTAAGCTATCTGATTCTTGGACTGATCCTAGTCTGGCTCTATGTCAAGAAACTTGACAAGGTATACAGGGGAACCTTCATCGGGTTGTTCTTCATCGGTTGCTTTGGAATGAGATTCTTGATTGAGTTCATCAAGGAGCCGCAGGAGGCCTTCGAGGTCGGTATGGTGCTGAATATGGGACAAAAACTCAGCATTCCTTTCGTCCTTTTGGGAATAGGGCTGCTGATCTACGCGTTCAAGAAGAAGATTCCAGCCCGGGCGGTGATACCGGACACACGTCCCAAAAAGGCTGAGCCAACTCATTATGCGAAAAGCCTAAACGGCTGACATTGAGTTGAACTTGCATTGTCATTCTGAGCGAAGCGAAGAATCTAAAACGATAAACCGGAAAATGTTGAGGAATTTCAATGTTTTCCGGTTTTGTTTAGTATAACATTTGTAGTGTATTATTGGTTTTATTTATAGAAGAAGAATCAATAAATAGATATGACAAAAATGAACCTGATTGTGACAGCTGTGCTGACGTTGACAGTCACCACTCTGTCAGGACAGTACAGGACGGACGCCGTACCGGCGACGGGAGTGAAATCTGACACATCGGCGGTGGTTATCACACTTGATGACGCTCTTAAAATAGCTCTCAGCGAGAATGTGGCTGTCAAAGTGGCTGATAAGGAGATCGAAAGGAGCCAATATGCTAAAAAGGGCACTTATTCCTCGCTCTTTCCCCAGGTGGCCGGTTCCGGATCCTACCAGAGGACCATCAAGAAACAGATAATGTACATGGATTCAGACAGTGGGGACGATGAGGAAGGCGGCGGTGGATTCGGGATGCTGAGCTCTCTCGCACCTTATTTCATCAGAATCAATGAGTTGTCCGCCATTCAGGGGATGCCCCTGATTATCCCTGGCGAGAGTGAGAGCTCCAGCTCCAACAGCGGGTTCGCCGTCGGACGTTGGAATACCTACAACTACGGTGTTAACGCCCAAATGCCCTTGATAAACGCCCAACTATGGGAGAGCCTCAGGATCTCTGGCCAGGCGGTTGACCTCGCCGTGGAGAAGGCTCGCTCCTCGAGGTTGGACATGGTCACCCAAGTCAAGCAGGCTTTCTATGCGGTCCTTCTCGCCAAGGAAGCGTTCAATGTTTACAAGGATGTCTATGAGAACGCCGTGGAGAACTTCGTGCAGACAGAGAGGCGCTACAACGCGGAAAAGGCCTCCGAGTTGGAATATACCAGGGCCAAATCGGTTGTCGCCGGCGCGATTCCAAATGTCTATAACGCGGAGAGTTCTGTAATGCTTGCCCTCTGGCAGCTCAAGGCAGTGATGGGAGTCGACCTGGACAGGAATATTGATGTCGCGGGGTCACTCGGGGATTACTCCACACAGATGTTCAGGGACATCCACGATAATGATGATCCTTCCTTGGATTATAACACCACTTTGCGCCAACTTGAGCTTCAGGCCGACCAGCTTGCCTCGAGTGTCAGGATGTACAAAGCGGCATATCTTCCCACTCTGTCCGCGGCTTTCGCCTACAATATGATCGCGATGACCAACGACTTCAAGTTCAGTGAGTACAAATGGTCGCCGTATTCATACGTCGGACTTAGCCTTAACATCCCGATATTCACCGGGTTCAAGCGCCATTACGATGTCAAGCAGGCCAAGGTCCAGGCCGTCGAGCTCGATCTTCAGAGGATTGAGACGGAGAGGCAGCTGAGGATAGCTATCCGCCAGTTCCTCAACACCATGGAGACCAGCATGAACAGCTACCATGCCGCCACTGAGGCTGTCGGTCTGGCGCGAAAGGCGTACGACATCGCGGCTAAATCCTATAAAGTCGGTAAGGGCACCATCACGGATATGAACGATGCCCAGTTGACCCTCACCCAGGCGAGCCTTCAGCAAAGTCAGGCCGTTTATAATTTCATCGTCGCCAAGTCCAGCCTTGAGCAAATACTCGGAGGTGATTTCATCGATGAGGAGGGAAATGTCGATCTGGATAACATGTAGCATTGATAATAATAAAGAAACAAGATATGAATAACATTTACAGGACATTGGTTTTCGCTGTCGCATGTGCGGCCATGCTCTCTTGCGGTGGTAAGAAAACTGTGGAAAGCGATCCCGCCGCTCTCGCGGAGGAAAGGACCGTACTTGTCTCCACCGCTGAGGCTTTCACCATGGAAGTACCTCAGACTGAGGTGTATTCCTCCACTGTCGAGGCATATGCCATCAATAATATCGCCCCGCAGGCGCCCGGCAGGATCCAGACGATAAGGGTCGATGTGGGATCCTTTGTCGCGAGGGGACAGGTCCTTGCCACCATGGATGCGGCCCAGCTCGACCAGACCAGGCTTAAACTTGTCAATGATTCCACAGAGCTTAGCCGTCTGAAGAGCCTTTATGAGGAAGGAGGTGTTTCCAAGTCTGATTACGATGCGGTTGAGATGGCTTATAAGGTGAGCCGCAGGTCCTACAACAACCTCGCTGAGAACACATATCTCCGTTCTCCTATAAGCGGTGTCGTCACAGCCAGGAATTATGATAAGGGAGACCTTTACGCCGGTCAGCCAATATTCGTGGTCCAGCAGATAACCCCGGTAAAGCTCAAGGTGGGAGTGTCTGAGTCGGACTACACCAAGGTCAAGATCGGGAACCAGGTGGAGATCACCGTTGATGCCCTTCCGGGACAGGCTTTCACCGGAAAGATTAATAAGATATATCCTACCATGGATCCTGTCTCCCACACATTCATCACTGAGATTCTGGTTCAGAATTCCGACAGGGCTCTCCGTCCGGGAATGTTCGCCAGGGTCAAGATCGAGTTCGGTGTGAACAACAGTATCGTCGTGCCGGAAGAGTCTGTTGTCAAGATGCAGGGCACTGGCCAGAGGTGTGTATATGTCCTCCAGCCGGATAACACGGTGGAGAGCTCCATCGTCAAACTAGGCCGCCATATTGATGGCCGTTATGAGATTCTGGAAGGCCTCTCAGAGGGTGATGTGGTGACTGTCAAGGGTAGCACCAGCCTCAAGGATGGGGTGAAGGTGGAGGTTTCGAACAAATAATCAGAGAGACCTATGAGTGTCATAAGATCCGCAGTGAGCAAACCGGTCACGACAGCCTTGGTCTTCCTGGCTTTCGCGATATTCGGAATCTATTCACTGACAAAGACTTCTGTGGCTCTATTCCCGGATTTCGACGCCAATGTCGTTTTGGTGATGTCATCATATCCGGGCGCTAGCGCCTCTGATGTTGAGAATAACTTGACCAAGCTGTTGGAGAACACGCTCAACAGCGTGGCGAACCTGAAGAACCTTACGTCCCGTTCCCGTGAGAATGTCTCGATAGTTATGCTTGAGTTCAAATACGGAACGGACATTGATGAGGCGAGTAATGACATCAGGGACAAGCTGGACCTGGTGAATTCGTCCCTGCCGGAGGGAGCCACCGTGCCGGTGTTGTTCAAGTTCGGTATGGACGATATGCCTGTGCTGATACTGTCGGCCACGGCAGACAAAAGCATGGCCGGTCTCGACAGGATACTGGACGACAGGGTTGTGACTCCTTTGGGACGAGTGACTGGTGTTGGAACAGTTTCCGTGGCTGGAGCCCCCTCCAGGGAGATCCATGTATATTGCGACCCTAACAAACTTGCGGCATACGGGCTTAGCGTCGCGGGAATATCCCAGATAATAGCCTCCGAGAACAGGAATGTCCCCTCGGGATCGATTGATATAGGCTCTGAGTCATTTTCCCTCAGGGTTGAGAAGGAGTTTAAGGATCCTTCCGAGCTCCTTGATGTCGTGGTCAGCTATCGCGGCGGTCAGGTGGTTTATCTGAAAGATGTCGCCAGGGTTGAGGACGGATTGGAGGAGAAGTCCCAGGAGTCATACACGAATGGCCGGCAATCGGCCATGATCGCTATCCAGAAGCAATCAGGAGCCAACACTGTCAACGTCGTGAATGCCGCGAAGCAGAGAATCAGGGAGATCGCCCCCACTCTTCCTTCCGACATCAAGATAACTGAGGTCGTTGACAACTCATCCGAGATCCTTAACACGATTAACTCCCTCAAGGAGACCATTATCATAACCCTTCTCGTGGTTATGCTCGTCGTGTTCGTCTTCCTCGGAAGATGGAGAGCCACATTCATCATCGTTCTCTCGATCCCGATTGCCTTGCTTGGCTCTCTGGTTTATCTGTTCGCCACAGGGAACACATTGAATATCATTTCAATGTCCGCATTATCAATCGCGATCGGAATGGTTGTGGATGATGCCATCGTGGTTTTGGAGAATATATCCACACACTTGGAGAGAGGGGAGAAGCCAAAGGAGGCGGCGGTACACGCCACCTCCGAGGTCGGTATCTCCGTCATCGCTTCCACCCTCACGATGCTCTGTGTATTCCTCCCGCTCACGATGGTCTCAGGAATGGCTGGCATCATGTTCAAGCAGCTGGGCTGGATCGTGAGTATCATCATGATCATTTCCACGACCGCGGCCCTCACCCTTGTCCCTATGCTTTGCTCCAGGATGCTCAAGGCAGGCCCCAAGACAGGGAAGCTTCACAGGGCGATATTCGATCCTATTGAGAATGGTCTTGACAAGCTTTCGGCTTGGTATTCAAAGATCATTGCTTGGGCTGTCACCCACAGAAAGACTGTCATATTCGGGGCTTTGGCCATCTTTGTCGGTGTGCTCGCTCTTCTCGCTCCCGGACTCAAGACCGAGTTCTTCCCCACAATGGACGGAGGGCGTCTTTCCGTGTCTATCGAGCTGCCGGTAGGTACCGAGCAGAGCGTGACGGGCGCTTTCGCCAAACAGATAGCGGATCGTCTTGAGTCGGAAATACCTGAGATAGAGGTTCTTCAGTACCGCTATGGTCAGGCCAGCTCTGAGAATGTCATTGGAAGTATGCAGAATAACGGTTCCTATGTCATCTCAATGAATGTGAACATCGGGTCGATGGAGAACCGAAAGCGCTCCTCTTCTGAGATAGCTGACATCATCCGCAAGGATCTCCGTGAATATCCGGAGGTGAAGAAAGCCACTGTCACTGAGGGAATGGGAGGAGTCGGTGGTGCGGCCTCTCTCCGTCTTGAGATATATGGTTATGACTTCGATGAAACCGACAGGATCGCCAAGGAAGTCCAGGCCAAGATGCTCGCTGATCCTGCTTTCACACAGGTTATCCTTAGCCGTGATGATTACACTCCTGAGTATCAGGTCGACTTCGATCGTGAGAAACTGGCTCTCAATGGCCTGAATTCCACTACCGCCGCCGCCGCTTTCAGCGCGGCCATGAGCGGTTCGGTGAATTCCTTCTATCGTGAGGATGGAGACGAGTACAATATCAGGGTCATTTATGACAAGCGCTTCCGCACAAGTGTAGAGGATATTGAGAACATATTGATTTACACTCCTTTAGGAGGAACCGTCAGAATTAAGGATCTCGGAACCGTCGTGGAGTCGAAAGTTCCTCCGACAATTGAGAGGAAGAACCGTGAGAGGTATATCTCCATCACCGGAATCGTCTCCCGTGGATATGCCTTGAGTGACGGAGTGGAGACCACTAACAGGATTCTTTCAGAGACTGACATCCCCAATAACATCTCCACTGAGATCACTGGAGACTTCGAGGACCAGCAGAGCATGTTCAAGGACCTCATAGTCCTTATGATCTTGATTATCATCCTGGTCTATATGGTGATGGCATCCCAGTTCGAGTCGTTCATGAGTCCTCTGGTGATCATGTTCTCGGTTCCTTTCGCCTTCATAGGAGTGATTCTGGGACTTAGACTCACGGGGACGGCGCTCGGGGTCATGGCGATGATCGGTATCATCATTCTGTTGGGTATAGTCGTGAAGAACGGTATCGTGCTCATAGACTACACTATCCTTATGCGGGAAAGGGGAATGAATGTCTTAGACGCATCTGTGACCGCTGCCCGTAGCCGTTTGAGACCTATCCTCATGACCACCCTGACCACTGTCCTCGGTATGTTGCCTATGGCTCTGGGAAGAGGTGAGGGATCTGAGATGTGGCGTTCCCTGGGTATGACAGTGTGCTGGGGTTTGTCATTCTCTACCCTGATCACGCTTGTGCTGATCCCTGCTGTGTATTGCGTTTTCGCTGCACGCCAGGAGAAGCGCTCCAGGAAGAAATCACTTAAAGTGGCATAATGATATGAAAGCGATATTTATTGCATATAACCAGGCATATGGCGAGGAGATCGTCGAGTTGCTTGATGACCATGGACAGAGGGGCTTCACCCAGTGGATTGACATCCAGGGCAGGGGAGGAGAGCAGGGCGAGCCGCATTACGGCAGCCATGCCTGGCCCACCGAGAACTACGCCATACTCACTTTCGTTCCGGACGACAAGGCCCCGCTATTGATGGATGCCCTCAAAACAACGGATGAGAAGTACCCGGATCTCGGTCTCAGGGCCTTTGAATGGACCATTGATGGAATGGTGTAGTCTTTTTTGCAAGGCCGGATGTTTTTTTTAACTTTGTGGATAGACTTTTAATGAATCAGAATATGGAAATCACTGCTTCTAATGAGAATTTCGCGGGAATCATTTCCGCTAATAAGGTTGTCCTGGTTGACTTCTGGGCCACATGGTGTGGTCCCTGCAGGATGCTTGGCCCCACAGTCGAGACAGTCGCCGGAGAGTATGAGGGGAAGGTGACAGTCGTGAAGTGCAATGTCGATGATTGCGAGGATATAGCCGTCCAGTATGGTATCAGGAATATCCCCACACTCATCTTTTTCAAGGATGGCCAGGCTGTCGATAAACTCGTGGGCAATGTCCCTAAAGCCGAGATCACAGCCAAACTTGACGTTTTGCTCTAATTTCTTTAAACGATATTGATTATGAAGAGATTATTTGTTGCTGTCGCAGTCGCGGCTCTCGCTTTCAGCGTTAATTCGAGCGCTCAGCATTTTGACAATACCAGGTTCGGTGTCACCGCTGGAGTGACTTCCTCATCCACAAAGATCAAAGATGTGGACACCAAGAGCATCTCCATGTACCATGCCGGTCTCGCTGTCGAGATTCCTCTCGGAGCCGGTTTCGCTCTCCAGCCTGAGCTCCTTTATCAGGTAAAGGGAATGGCCCTTAATAATTGGGGAAGCGCCACCACCGGAGACATCGGCAAGTCTTTTGAGACAAGGGTGGGCTTCGTGGAGGTTCCTATCCAGCTCCAGTGGGGTCCGGATCTTGTCGCTTTCCGTCCTTATGGATTTGTTGAGCCGTTTATAGGCTACCAGATTTCCGCCAACGGGAAAGGTGAGGCTAAATCCTTCAACGACCAGCTTCAGAAGACGGAGTACGGTATGAGCCTTGGCGCTGGTCTTGACATCTGGAAAATCCAGGTTTCCGCCAAGTATTTCTGGAATTTCGGTTCTGTTTATAAGAGTGATATCTCCAAGACCGGATCGACCATTAGCGGCGTCCTGGACGGGAACAATTTCAATGGCTTCGCCATTTCCGCGGCTATATTCTTCTAATGGATAGCGGGATGGCCAGTGAGCGCAGGATAGTTTTTTTCTGCTCGGCCAGTAAAGACATAGACCCGAAGTTTAATCAAGCCGCGAGGGAGGCTATCCGCGCGGCTTGTTCGCTTGGATATACCATAGTCTCCGGTGGGACCGTCAAAGGTACCATGGGAGAGTTGGCGGACGAGGTCGTCAAGAACGGAGGGCGTCATATTGGAGTGATCCCGCGGTTCATGGCGGATGTCCTTTATCCGGACATGGCTGAGACTGTGTGGACCGAATCCATGGATGAGCGTAAGGTGAGGATGCGTAAGGGAACTGTCGCCGCTATCGCTCTTCCAGGAGGAATAGGCACTCTCGACGAGTTGATAGAGACTCTGACCCTCGCGAAGATTGGTTTGTACAAAGGCAAGATTCTGGCATTGAACATCGATGGCTTCTATGAGCCGTTGAAGGCTCTGTTGGACCACTATGTGGCCACAGGTATGCTTGACTCTCCATCCAGGAAACTGATATCTTTTCCCGAGACTGTCGGGGAACTTGCGGACTTGCTTAAGTGATTGACTGAATCTGAGATGCTTGACCGGATAAAGATGTTGCTGGGAAGCGATTGGACAAGGACAGATGAGCTGATTCATTCGTCCTTGAAGAGTGACATTTATCTTCTTGACCGGACCAACGCTTCCATACTTGAGAATGGGGGCAAACAGATGCGGCCTCTTATCGCTCTTCTTGTAGCCAGGGCTTGTTCCCCAGATCGCCTCCTAAATGAGGACAGCATCAGGTTCGCGGCCGCCTCAGAGCTCCTCCACAACGCGACACTCCTGCACGATGATGTCGCTGACAGTAGCGCGGTACGTAGGGGAGCCCCTACGGTCATGTCGCTATTGGGTGGCCCCGCATCAGTCCTTATCGGTGATTTCTGGCTCGTCAGGGCCATGGAAGACATTTTGGCATCCCCTGAGCTGGGCAATGTGGTCATACGTATATTCGCTAAGACTTTGAGCGACCTGGCTGAGGGGGAGATGCTCCAATTGCAGAAAGCGTCAAGCGGGGACACTACTGAAGAGGACTATTACCGTATAATCTACAACAAGACCGCCTCGCTCTTCGAGGCCACAGGAGTCTCTGCCGCCATCTCTGCGAATGCTTCTGAAGTTGTTGTGGAGGCTGTTCGGGAGTACTGTGTCAATCTTGGGATCGCTTTCCAAATCAAGGATGACCTTCTTGATTATTCGGATGGGGAGGTCCTTGGGAAACCGGTTGGGGTTGATCTTAAGGAAGGCAAAATCACCTTGCCTTTGCTCGGAGCGTTGAAATCTGTTGATAAGGACGAGGAATCCAGAATCAGGAGCTTGGTCATGGACATATGTTCACATCCTGAGAATATGCTCACGGTGAGGGAATTCGTCTTTTCCCATGGAGGAATAGAGTACGCCTTGGGTAGGTTAGAGGAATCTGTTTCCAAAGCGAAGGTGGCGTTGGATATTCTTCCGGATTCGGATGAAAAAGACTATCTTTCGGAAATCGCCGGTTTCACGGCCAGGAGAGAAAAATGAGGCTTGTTGACATCATAGGGAGCAAGGGTTCAGCCCAGGTGCTGGAAGGCATGATCCGTGAGGATCGTGTCCCGCATGCCCTTATGCTCTATGAGAACGACGGTTGTGGAGCCATGGCTTTAACGCTGGCCTTCCTCGGTGAGTTATTCGCCAGTGATCACAAGGTCTCGGGACTTATCCATCCGGATGTTCATTATGTGTATCCCGTCGCCGCTGGCTCCAAAGTGAATGAGAAAGTGGATAAGCTCAGGGCTGAGCTTTTCCTTGAATACTGGAGGGATTTGATGAAATCCAATCCGTTCGCCTTGGAATCGGAAGTATGTGACGCTTTCGGGATAGAGGGCAAGCAGACGGCTATCAACAACGCTGAGGCAAGGGAGGTCCTTGAGACGGTGTATTTATCACCGGTTGAGGGTGGCTGGAAAGCAGTGGTGGTTTATCTCCCGGAGAAGATGAACGCTACAGCGGCCAACCGTTTGCTCAAAGCGCTGGAGGAACCACCGGAGAAGACGGTGTTCATCTTGATCACTCACGCTCCAGAGAAGGTTTTGCAGACCATTTCATCCAGATGCCAGGCTTTGAGAGTCCTTCCTTATTCAAAGGAGGAAATCTCACGTACATTGGTCACTTGGTTCGGTAAAGAGCGTGATGAGGCTGAAGCCGCAGCTCTAGTGGCTGGAGGAAGTGTCGGCGAGGCGCTTCGCTACCTATCTGGTAAGGAGGAGTATGAGGAGCAGATGGAGATTTTCTCCGGGCTAATGGAAGCTATTGATTCAAAGGATCTTATTTCCGCATTATCTTTCGGTGATACATTGGCGGGGCTTGGCTCGCGGGAAAAACAGAAAGCTTTTTGTAAATTCGCGTCAGAGAGCCTCCGCAAGGTTTTCCTGATTCAGCGGGATCTTCCATCGATAGCGGGTGTCACTCCCGGAGAGGAGGATCGGCTGGCCGCGATGGCGTCAAGATGTAAGAAAAGCTTCCCTAGGCAGGCGTTGTCCTGCCTCGACAGGGCTAAGCTTCTCATTGACAGGAATGTGTCCCAGAAGATACTCTTCTGTGATCTTGTGGGGAGATTGTACTCAATTTATTGACCACCACGATGGAGAATAGAGATAACGAGACCATAAAATTCGATTGTAGCAGGGGTTGTACTGTCACCCGTGAGCCGGATACTGGCGAGTTTGATTGTGAGTATCGTCAGGGATGCTGCAAACTCGAGTCATACAATTGGCTCAAAGGGGTTACCCAGGAACAGTACAAGGACCTTTTTGAGGTCAGGTTCAAGAATACGAGGAAAGGTATATATATTAATGCCTCTGGCCAGGGAATCAAGACAGGCGACCTTGTGATAGTTGAGGCCGCCAATGGCCATGATCTTGGAATTGTGACCCTTGAGGGACCTATTGTAGGACGTCAGATGAAGTGCAAAGGCGTTGACCCTGAGGCGGTTCCCTTGAAGAAGATTTACAGGAGGGCAAAGCCGTTTGACATCACGAAATGGCAGGAAGCCATCGCCAGGGAGCAGGACACCATGATCCAGGCTCGTAGAATCGCCGCGGAACTTGGACTTGACATGAAGATCGGTGACGTTGAGTTCCAGGGAGACGGGACAAAGGCCATTTTCTATTATATAGCCGATGGCCGTGTGGACTTCCGACAGCTCATAAAGATATATGCCGAGGAGTTCCGTATCAGGATCGAGATGAAGCAGATCGGCGCAAGGCAAGAGGCGGGCTTGATCGGTGGTCTGGGCGTTTGCGGCAGGGAGCTCTGCTGTGCCAACTATATCACTAACTTCCAGTCTATCTCCACTTCAGCCGCGAGAGTGCAGGATCTTTCCTTGAATCCCCAGAAACTGGCGGGGCAGTGCGGAAAACTCAAATGCTGCCTCAACTATGAGGTTGCCAATTATATGGACGCTCAGTCCAGGATTCCCAAGGTCACAGAGCCTCTTGAATTTGAGGACGGTCCCGCCTACCTTGTCAAGACCGATATCCTTCAGGAGACAATGTATTTCTCATACGAGAAGGGTTCCTTGGCCAATGTGTACCCTCTGAAGGCTTATGAGGTCAGGGAGATAATAATGATGAACCGTAACGGTTCGAAGCCGGAGTCCCTTAAGAATGATCCCGAGCCCATCGGGCCGCAGTTCATATCCGCTGTCGGTGATGATAGCATCACCCGCTTCGACAAGCCTAAGAAGTCGAAGAATAAGAACCGCAACCGTAATGGCCGTTCCGGAGGCAAAGGGAATCGGCCACCTAAGGATCATTCTTGACAGGCGATGAGAGGGCGTGTCTTTCTCTATCTCCTGGCTTTAGCTGTCGTATCATGTGTCAGGCCGTCTTCCCGCGAGTTTTTCGTCTTGAGGGAGAATGCTGAGTATGGTGACACGTACTCTTTCTTTCTCGATCTTTCTGACAGTTCGGCCACTTATGGCATTGACTTTTTCACAAGGCTCGAGCGGGAGAGTTTCAAGTCTTTCCCTGGAGATGATATCATTCTGGATCTCAGGTGGTTCTCTCCATCAGACTCAATCCTCACAGACACTGCGTTCGTTAGGGTCGGGGATAATTCCGGGCAGTCATATTACACCAAGGATCTTGTCACTGGATATACAGACCGTCTGGAGCTTCCGGAGACGGGAGAGTGGCGTTTGAAGGCAAGAATAGTGAATGACGCGGGAGCGATTAGGGGATTGGGATTAATTCTCAAGAGAGACGATGGGACACGATAAACTTAGAAAATTCGCGGAGAATGATACTTTCTCCTGCCTGCTCCAGCCTGACGCTTCAGCGGTGTTGGATAAGAGCGGTGATCCTTCTTTAGGGTTGCGGCTCAATGACCATCCTGTAAAAGGTCATTGGAACTCGACAATGTTCAAGAAAGATCAACCGATAGTCCTGGAACTCGGATGTGGCAAAGGGGAGTACACGATTGACCTTTCGAAAAGGGTTCCCGTGAATAATTATATCGGGGTCGACATCAAGGGCGCGAGACTTTGGAGAGGTGCCAAGACGGCCACGGAGGAGAATCTTCCCAATGTGGCTTTCCTTCGCACGAGGATAGAGTTCATCGAGGCTTTCTTTGGCCCCGGCGAGGTTTCCGAAATTTGGCTGACTTTCTCCGACCCTCAGTTGAAAAGTGAGAATTCCAGGCTGACAAGTCCTTTATTCCTTGAGCGTTATCGTAAGTTCCTCAAGCCTGGCGGGGTCATCCATCTCAAGACGGACAGCCGTTTCCTTCATGAATATTCAAAAGCGGTCGCCTTTGAGAACAACCTTTCCATCCTCGCCGCCACTACGGATCTTTACGGTAACAGGTCCGGGAGTGTATCTCTCCCGGACAACGTCCGCTTTGCGGACCCCACCACCGGCAAAGCCGGCGGTTCCCCCTCTTACGTGGCCGAGGGTGGCCACGGTTGCCGGGAGGGATACACTCCCGGACCTGCGTTGTACGAGGTGCAGACGTTCTACGAGCGGATGTTCCTCTCGCAGGGGTACAAGATAACCTACATGGCCTTCACCATCGACCATGAGGGGCCCTACATGCATCCTTCTTCTTTTGATTCCGATTATTGGCGCTCGATCGAGGGACCGCGCCGATTCTCACACCAGACAAACTCCGTCAGGAAGGGCTGACCATAATAACGCAAATTTCAGATAACCTCCTCACTCACCCCTGAAGATGCTCCAGACAAGGTGAAGTGGGGTTCTGAGACAAAAACGCCTCGGAACCCCACTTGCTATCCCATTGGATTGCCTTAGAGGCAGCCTATGCGGTTATTTGAATTTCAGGTTGGTAAGGATGGAGGATAAAAGGTGAAAGGTTCTAATCTGATCCCGGAATGTTGCTCCCATCATATTTACCGTCCAGAACGTCCCTGACAGCTTCGAGGTAGCCGAAACCGTTCAGCTTGTCAGGAAGCAGGTAGCTCCCTTCCACCCACTCGTTCCAGGCATTGATCATCATGAAACGTGGCTGGTCGGTGTGGTTGTCCATGTATTCCTTGGCCTTGGCCAGGAAAGTGGCGAACGACTGCGGGGTGTTATGGAAGCGGGTGGTATGGTCAGGACCTTTGGCCGGGAACCTCGGGGTATCGTCCCAACCGATGGAGACGCAGGGGAAAACGGGGATGTCGAATACTTCGTCCATCTGCTTCCTGATTTCTATCGCTTCATTCCCCTGAACAAGGTAGTCAGGATTGAAACCGCCCATGTTGTAAAGGGCTTCGCTGTTGATCCCCAATGCTTCGATATTCCTTCTCATCGCCTCGACCCTGGCTTCACCCATCCTGGAACCACCGCCCTGGATCTCCTGGAGATGCAGGCCGGGATAGCCAGCCTTCCTGACTTCATCGCGGAAATACTCCATCGCCTTTCCGGCCTCTTCCAAGGAACCGAAACTGCGGACGAAGTTGCCGATGGAGAAGATCGCAAACACCGGGCATCCGTCGATCTTGACATATTCCGGTTGTGAAAAATACAGGTCGATCACCCTTGCGACCACCTTCTTGAACTGGTCCCAGTCCACGTCTGATTGAAGAGCCTTTCCTCGTTGTCCCCCCACTTGTGCCAGTTCCAGTAATTGTATTTCACGTCGTGATTGGCCCACATGATGTAGAAGTTCATCTTGTCGTGGCTGGGTGCTCCGAGGAAACCGTCGTCCAGGGCGCTCTCCAGATAGGGCCCGCTGTAGCCGTCAGGATCGTTGTACCAGTACCAGTCATAGATGAAAGTGTTCACGCCATACTTGAGGGCGGTCTGGATCCATTTCTCAACGACTACGGGATCATCGTCCATCTCGTATCCCCACAGCGGCTGCCTGGGCTGGTAGTGCTCCGGATAACGTTTGTCTCCCTGCTTTATGACCTCCCATTCACCGATCCCTTCTTCCCAAAGCCAATGGTGTGCAAGGGAATCATCGTGACAGGATGGCCATACATAGGCACAAATGAAGGTTTTCTCTGTCAAATCCTTATTCTTGGCTTTCGGACTGCAGGATTCGAAAACCAAGAATGAAAGGATTAATGACAGGTATGCAAGTGAATGATATTTGTATGTCTTCATCAGTATCCTATTGAGTATCCCACCCGGGATTCTGGACCAGATTGGGGTTTAGTTGAAGATCTTGCAAGGGAATAGGATAGAAATAGTCTTTGTTTTCGTCCCACACCCGCTTTATCGACGGACTGACAACGATTTCACCTGATGTCCCGTTTGTCAGGTTGAGCGATGCGATGTTCGCGTATTGTATTGATCCTTCGTGGACAGGTTCGCTGCCGCTATAAATGACCAGATCAGTTGTACCGTCATTGTCGAAATCAATTTCCCCAGGTCCGGCAATGTACATACCATGAGGGTGTTCTGCGAAAAGATGTCCCTCTTTCCAACGCAATACGTCATTCCATCTGAAATTCGCTTCCAAGAATAATTCCACTCGTCTTTCCCTTCGGATTTCCAGAATAATACCTTTGTTACTGCCGTTGACATTCAAATACTGTGATGACAGGTATGGATCCGGATTACTGTTGGCTTCTGCCAGATTCAACCCAGGCATATTGACCCTGTCTCTCAGCAGTTTAATTGAAATATCTAGATCACTCTGAGTTATGGTTCCGAGTTCCGCTTTGCATTCCGCATAATTGAGAAGGACTTCAGCATACCTGATGTAAGGCATAGCATTTGATCCATTGGTTGTCGTTACGTCAGTAACGAACTTCCGGATCTGATAACCTGTCGTGGTGGAATTGAAATCAGGTTGAAGCACTGATGAACTGTTGGGATAAGTGTATCCCTGCGTCCTGATGGACTGGGACAGACGGGGATCCCTGTTCTGTGTAGAGTTGTAGAAGTCTTCTGTCGCATAATCCTCCCTGTCTGTGAATCTGGTTCCATCAGAATTCAAGTAGCTGTTGAACAGAGCTCTTGTCATACTGGGATGTCCTTGTGAAGGCCCCTGTATGTGAAGGTTTGTGTAGTGCGTTATGTTCAGAGAAGCCTTGAACCGTTTGGCAAGGATGAATTCGGGGTCGGGGATTTCATTCAAAAAGAGATTGGCATAGGCTGTAGAGGCCGTTCCGCTTTTAGATATTGAATATACCTTCGCATTCATAAGCTTGGCGGCGGCATCCGCCCCTTGCCTGAGGATGTCTTCCCATCCGGACAAGTTACGGTACTTCCTGAAAGTGCCTTCAAAGAGACAGACCCTTGACTTGAATGCCATTGCAGTCCATTTGGATATCATTGTCGGGTCAACGGTTGATGACGCGTTCTCAATGGCATAGTCCAAGTCTTCGGTGATGTGGCTGAAGATTATTTCCCTGCTGTCGCGAGGCTTGGTCAGTAATTCTTCTTCGCTTTGTCCTATTACATGGTCGTACCAAGGCAGGTCTCCGAAACGAACCATCATGTTATAATAGAAGTAAGCTCGGAAGAACTTTGCGACACTGTTGTATTGTTTGACAGCAGTCTCTGAGGGGCAGTTTGAAGAGTGCTCCAAGAAGAAATTGATATTCCTCAAAGCAGTCCATGTCCATCCACCTCCACTTGCAGGGGTGGTTCTGAGTCCGGAATATGCGGTTGCGACCGTGTTCGGTTCAACGTCGTCACCGAAGCGCAGAGTGTACTCGGATGTGAAGGCTTCAAAGTTTTCAAGGTTTTGACTGTAGAAACTGTTTGTGTAGGTCTCCAGTTCGGAAGCCGTACTGAAATATGTTTCCGGTGAGAGGGATGATTTTGGGAAACGCTCCAAGAAAATGTCATTACACCCCATAGACACAGTCAAAGTGATGAGGGATAGTATAATATGGTATCTTGTTTTCATGGTAAACAACACTTTAGCGATTAGAAAGTAATATCAATACCGAATGAATATGACTTATTGAGAGGGTACGTCCTTGCATCTCCGTTACTTGAATTGATCTCTTCAGGGTCAATGTAAGCAGATTCAAGGCCGGTCCAGGTATATAGGTTTTCTCCGCTTGCGAACAGTCTGACATTTTCGATTCTGACTTTTTGGAGAACTTTTTTGGGGAGAGTGTATCCTATAGTCAGGTTGCGAAGTTTACAGTATCCGGCGTTCTGGAGATACTGGGTGTTAGGTTCCCTACAATCCCTTTCAGCGAGATAACCCATAAGCCTTGGGAAATAGGCGTTGGGATTATCTTCAGACCATATCTTATCCTCAAAATCCTTTGGCATAAAAGAAACGTACGGACTTGAATATGGTCCCCAGAAAAGAGCTGCTTTATTACTGGGAGCCCAATCACGTCGGCCTATTCCTTGGAAGAAGACATAGAGATCGAAGCCGTTCCAATTAGAGGAAAAAGTGAGGCCAAAAGAATAGCGAGGGGTTGTGTTTCCAATGATCGTTCTGTCTCCGGGATCATCAACTGTGTTTGCTCCGGAATTGATCTTTCCATCCCCATTGAGATCCAGGATCTTTGTATCACCGGCGTGATATCCTGGAACTTTTCTTGTCTGGATGCTCGTGACATTTATGCGGGAAGTGTACTCGGCAGCCTCTTCATCAGTCGCGAAGCGGCCGTCAAAGTGATAGCCCCAGATCTCCCCGATTTTCATGCCTTTCCTGTATTGTCCAATGATTCCAGTCGGGTTGTCAAACTCTGTAATGTAAGATTGATAATCGGAAAAGATGCCACCTATCTGATAATTGAAGGTCTTTCCAGCTAAATTGAAGCCATCTTTCCATGTAAGGGATAATTCATAGCCGTCAGTTTTCAATGATGCAGCATTCTCTTTAGGTTCGGTGGCTCCATATACGCTTGGGAGTTTTTTACCTGTCGTAAGCATATCTGTGGTCCTTCTTTCATAGATGTCACCGGTAAAAGAAAGTCTCCCTGAAAAGAGTTCCAAATCAAGACCCAGATTGTTTGTCGTTGCAGTTTCCCATGTCATGATATCCGAAACAGGGGATGGAACGCTTGTCTGTCTTCTGTAGTTGCCGGATTTGTCCAAGAAAGACGAATTACTTACCGACATTGTCTGTATGTAGGCATAGTTGCTGACATCCTGATTCCCTAAGGCTCCATAAGAGTAACGTATTTTGAGATTGTTTATGGTCGCCTTCAGCGGTTCAAACCATTGCTCCTCACTGATTCGATAACCCAATGAGAATGAAGGGAAGAATGCGAACCTGCTTTCTTTGGGGAATCTGGATGTTCCGTCATAGCGGCCACTGATTTCTGCCAGATATTTGCCGGCATAATTATAGTTGATTCTACCGAATACGCCTCGTAATGCATAATCTGTTTGGCTTCCTGTTAACGTCGGGGATGATCCGGTAGCTAATGAGATGTCGTTAAGTTTTTCTGAGAGCAATTCTTTATTAGCTACTTTGATTAATTTTTGGTAATAGTACTCTTGGTTAAAACCGAAAGTCGCCCCTATATTGTGTTTCCCGAAGGAGTTATCATAATTAGTGAAGGCGTTGATTATGTGCCTGTACGAGTCTTGAGACCATTCGGTAAGCTGGTCGGTTTTCAGGGCATCCCAGTTCCAAGTGACCATGACTCCCGGATTGATGGAATACTGGACAGGGACGGATCTGTACCATCTTGACAGCCTGGCAGAATAGTATGAATAGTTTGCCGTAGCTGTCCACCCGGGAAGTATTTTAAACAGCAGCTGGGCAGTCTCTTGAATGTTCTGATTGTGCTCGTTTCCCTTAGACTTCCCGTTTAGCTGGATCGCGTGGAGACCAAATCCCATAGTGTAGTTTGACATCTGGGAGTTTCCGGTCAGGGTACCATCCGGATTCACTGGGACATACTGGGGATGATAGTGATAATACGGACTGTAAAACTGAGCGTCATTGGAACCGACTGTAAAATTTGAATTATCTGGAGTGAAAGCTTGGTTAAAACCGTACCAGGAATAATCGGACCTGAAGAACCTGAAAGAATTGGTGATGGTCAACCATTTCTTGACGTCCATGTCGATCTTTGTCATGGCATTGTACCGTTGTTCCTTGTCATGCTTTATACGGAATATTCCGTCTTCTGATGAATAGTTCGCTGAAACCAGATACCTTACCTTACCCGAAGATCCGTTGACACTGATATTGTGGTTCTGCCTTGGCCGCCACTTCCGATACAGGTAATTGAACCAGTCGAAGTTGGCATAGTAATTATAACGGTCTTTGCCATTTACGTTCGAAACGGTTACCCACGGCCTGTCCGGATTCTCAGTCTTGTCATTCCGCCTTATGTACAGCTCATTCCATTGTTCGTCATTATATTTAAAAAGGTGGGTGCCATTCAGGTTAAAGAATGCTTTGTCATTAATGGTTGCATTGGTCCAGGCATCGGTGACAAAATCGGTTGAAGACACATGAGTCGCCCATCCGAAGTTGTTCTGATAGTTCAGTCTGACCTTGCCTTCCTTAGCGGTTTTTGTGGTGATCAAGATAACCCCATAGGCTGCCCTAGCTCCATAAATTGCCGAAGCAGAAGCATCTTTCAGGACGGAGATACTTTCAACATCATTTACGTTCATCTGATCCATGTTTCCTGGTACACCGTCTATCAGGACCAAGGGTGAACCGCCGTTGATCGAGGTTGTGCCTCGGATGTTCAGGGAACCGCTTGTACCAGGCTTCCCTGAACCGAAAACGATGTTCAAGTTGGGGACCTGTCCTTGAAGTGCCTGGGTCATTTTCGTTATGGGGCGGTCTGACATGTCCTCCGTAGTGATCTGAGAAACAGCTCCTGTCAAGTTGACTTTCTTTTGGGTGCCATAACCGACAACTACCACTTCGTCAAGAGCCTGGGTATCATCATTAAGGACGATGTTATAAACTTCAGATGTTCCTACCTGGATCCTGGCTGTCTCATACCCCAGACAACTAATTTCCAATACTTGTGTTCCATCTGGGATGCTAAGGGAATAACTGCCATCTGAACCAGTTATCGTTCCGATGTTGGAATTAGGAATGATGACCGACGCTCCGGGGATAGGTAAACCCTTACTGTCTTTCACAATTCCTCGAACAAACTTTTTTGTATCCTGAAGCATGGTATCAGGATTTGATGCTGACAGTAGGTTACTTTCTCCATAAAAAAGAGGGGAGAAAGCTATCAGCAGCATGATAAGTACTCGTTTCATGGAAATTGAGTTTTAAAAAGTATTATTAAATTTGTGACGTTATGATATTATTTGATTATTAGTTTAATGACTTTTTAGTTGATTAAATGCAAAATTATTTCATAATAATTACTGATAATTGAATTATTTGATATTATGATTGCAGGTTTTGAGAATAACGATTCCATTAGGGTTGGTTACCTTGGAATCAATAAGATCGATCTTGATTGGGGCATGGCCGTGAGTTCGGTAGGGATGCAGTTCGTTCCGAGAAACGTTGACTACCCTCCAATAAAAAAATACTATGCGGGTAAACCTTCGCGATATATTTTCTCACCCGAACAGGGAAGGATTTTGAACGAGTATCAACTTATTTATATTAGTGAGGGAAGAGGAAAATTCTGGTCCAAATCGACAGGAGAAGATCCTATTGTCCTCGAAGCTGGTTCTTTTTTTCTCTTGTTTCCCGGGGAATGGCATTCTTACAAGCCTGACAAAGAGATTGGCTGGAGGGAATACTGGATTGGTTTCAATGGAAAGATAATGGAACAGAGAGTCAACAGTAAGATTTGTTTCAAGCGTGAAATGCCGGTGTTCAAGGCTGGAGTCCAAGATAAGATCAAGGATATATATATGGAAGCGATCGATATTGCCTTGGAACAGAAGTCCGGGTTTCAGATTGTCCTTTCATGCATCGCAGAATACCTGCTCGGACTCGCATATTACAACGACAGGAACAGGAATATGATAACGACGGAATGGGAAGACAAAGTAAAAAGGGCAAAAGAAGTTATCTCCCGCGATTATTCAACCATTACTCCTCAGGAAGTGTCAGAAAGACTATCGATGGGTTATTCCAATTTCAGGAGACTCTTCAGGAAATATACTGGTTTTGCACCTCAGCAGTATATTATTAACATTCGGATCAACAGGGCAAAGGAGATGCTCTCTTCAACAGTTTTTCCGATAAAGAAGATCGCATTTGATGTGGGGTTCCTGAATTATGAATATTTCTTCAGGGTCTTTCGTGAGAAGGAAGGTATCCCTCCTGCTGAATACAGGAAAATGCATCAAGATCCATTATCCTATAATAAGAATTATCCCTCTTCTTCCCAGAGATAGAGCCGGTCGCCGCGGCGGAGTTTGCGGTCGCCTTTCCAGTCGTCGGGGAAAGATACCGGGATCGAGCACAGGTCACCCTTGACGGCCTCCTTTACTGGCTTCAGATCAACCCTGATCTCTTCCACAGAACCCTCGTAGACCCCGGTCGTGGCGCCTATGACAATATAGTCGGAACCGACCTTCATGGAAGATGACTCGACCAGGATCTCGGCCACGCCCAGACGGCCGTACCAATTGGTAATCTTCCCGCAATAGACTTTCCTCCGTGTTGCGTGGCTGCCGTAGATCTCGCTCCATTCCCCAAGCCTGGCTCCTTGGTAATAACCATCCCAGAAACCCCTGTTGAAAACCTCTGAGAGCCTTCCCTTAAGTGAAGCGGCAAGTTCCCGGGTGTACGTACCGTCACAGACAGCGTCAGCGGCTTTACGATAGCACTCCGATGTCCTCTTCACATATTCGGCAGATCTTGCCCTGCCCTCGATTTTGAAGACCTTTACCCCGGAGTCTATCATCTTGTCCAGGAACTCTATGGTGCATAGGTCCTTAGGAGACATGATATATTTGTTGTCGATGTTCAGTTTGTATCCTGTCTCAAGATCCGTTACCTCATATCCCCTGCGGCAAATCTGGTAGCACTCACCGCGGTTGCCGGATTTCCCGTAGGCATGGAGGCTGAGGTAGCATTTACCTGACACGGCCATGCAAAGGGCTCCGTGTGAGAACATCTCTAACCGGACCAGATTTCCGGAAGGTCCTGTAATCCTCTCTCGCTCAATGGCTTCACTGATGACTTTGACCTGGGGCAGACTGAGTTCCCTGGCTAGAACCACTACATCGGCGAACCTCGCCCAGAATCTTAACGCTTCTATATTGGAGACATTCAGTTGAGTTGACGCATGAACTTCAATGCCGATTTCCTTGCAGTACTGGATCGCCGCCATGTCTGATGCGATGATGGCGTCCACTCCGGCTTTTCTCGCGGTGTCAAGCGCCTCCCTCATCGGCTCAAGATCATTATCATAAAGTACTATGTTGAGGGTCATATATGTCTTGACTCCGGCGGAGCGGCAAATCCTGGTGATCTCCGGAAGATCCTTCGGGGAAAAGTTATTGGCGGAGTGTGAGCGCATGTTAAGGCGGCCCACACCGAAATAGACTGAGTCAGCTCCACCCTCGATGGCGGCGGCGAGACACTCGAAGTTCCCCGCCGGAGCCATTATCTCTATTTCATTTCTGTCCATGTGTGTGTATGTGACCGATTGTGCCCGCGAATATAACCATTTTCGGATATTTTGGCTATATTGCGTTTTAATGGCGGAACAAGGCCGCCGGTTATGTTATGCGTATCACTATCAGTATTGAATACTTCACTGTCCCGGGGGAGTCCCTTTCCTATCTTTGGCCTGATGGTAAGGAAACCCCGATGAGTTATGTCTCTGACGGCGTTTGGAGTGCCGAGGTGAAAGTGCCATCCACTTGGAAGGTCGTTGAATATGGTTTTGTTCTCAAGCGTGAAGGGAAAATAGTCCGCCGTGAGTGGGCTGGGCACACATTGAATATCCCATCTTCGAGGAAGATTACTTCCGTTGAGGTCAGGGACCGTTGGAACGACCGGCCATCGGATGCCCCCTTCTGGACCAAGGCTTTCACGGATGTGATTTTCGGCGGGAAGGCGATATCTCCAAGAAGACATGCTGGTGACATGACACTGGTAGTCGCGGCTCCCGGAATCCATCGGGGTGAGATTCTCGCTGTGACCGGTAGCGGATCATTGTTTGATGACTGGAAGAAGTTCATTCCTTTGACGGATGGGCCGCTCTGGAGAGTTTCTTTGAATTCGAAGGAAGTAGGTGAGTATAAATTCGTTATTCTTGATGAGGCGACAGGCCGGGCAAAGCTATGGGAGTCAGGTCCGAACAGGAGGCTCGTATCAGCTGTCCAGGAAGGGACGCTTCTAGTTGTCCGGGAGTCTGATCCGGTCTTCGGGAGGCAGCCATGGAGGGGAACAGGTGTCGCCATCCCCGTCTTCTCGCTCAGGAGTGAGGACAGTTTCGGCGTCGGAGAGTTCAAGGACTTGAAATTACTGGTGGACTGGGCTGTCGCGACCGGGCAAAGCATTATCCAGATCCTCCCGATTAACGACACGACTATGACACGCTCGTGGACGGATTCATATCCCTATAACGCCAACTCCACCTTCGCCCTCCACCCGCAGTTCATCTCACTTCCGGAAGCTGGGGTAAAAAAGACTAAGGAATATAAGGCTCTCCAGAAGGAGTTGAACTCTTTGCCTCAGATAGATTATGAGAGGGTTAACAATGAGAAAACCCGTCTCCTGCAGGCTGCTTTCCAGTCTATTGGAGCGGAAGTGCTTGAGAGTGAGGAATATAAATCCTTCTTCTCGGCCAATGAGCATTGGCTTGTCCCATACGCCGCTTTCTGCGTTCTAAGGGACCTTAACTGTACTCCACAGTTCGGGAAATGGACGGAATTGAGTGTTTATTCAAAGAGTGGAGTTGAGGCTTTCCGGAAGATCCATGGGGAGAAGATGGATTTCTATTGCTGGGAGCAATTCTGTCTTGACTCTCAACTCAAAGACGCCGTCTCCTATGCTCATTCAAAAGGAATCGCGATCAAAGGCGACCTTCCAATAGGAATAAGCCGTGATAGTGTCGACGCATGGCAATATCCTGAGTTGTTCAACCTTGACTCCCAAGCGGGAGCCCCGCCGGACGCTTTCTCTGAAGACGGACAGAACTGGGGATTCCCGACTTACAATTGGGAAGAGATGGCCAAGGATGGTTATGGCTGGTGGAAAGCCCGTCTCGCGAAGATGAGCGAGTACTTCGATGCTTTCAGGATTGACCATATTCTCGGGTTTTTCCGCATTTGGGAGATTCCGCTGGGCATAAAGTCTGGGCTTCTGGGCCATTTCAATCCGGCTTTGCCTTATTCTGCAGACGAGCTTCGTGGTCGTGGCTTCAATCCGGATTCCGATCTTTTCGTCCCGGACCCCCATCGCCACGGATGGTACCATCCTCGTATCTCTTCGCAAAAGACCGCCGCTTTCGAGGCTCTTGATCAGTGGCACAAGGATGAATATGACAACCTATACAATGATTTCTTCTATCGCCGCCACAACGCCTTCTGGAAGGAAACGGCTATGAGAAAGCTTCCCGCTTTGCTGGATTCAACCGGAATGCTCGCTTGTGGTGAGGATTTGGGAATGATCCCGGCTTGTGTTCCAGAGGTGATGGATGAGCTCAGGATTCTTTCTCTTGAGGTCCAGAGGATGCCGAAGTCACCGGAGGATGCTTTCGGGGATCCTTCCAGATACCCCTATCTGTCTGTCTGCACTACAGGATCTCATGACACCTCCTCACTCAGGGCGTGGTGGGAAGAAGACAGGGAGCTAACTTCCAGATACTTCCATGAGATGCTCCATTGTGAGGGCCAGGCTCCTTCTTTCTGCGAGCCTTGGATTTGCGAGAAGATAATCCGCCAGCATCTCGAGTCACCCTCCATGTTCTGCATCCTGCCTTTGCAGGATTGGCTCTCGATTGACGGGGAAGTCCGTTATCAGGGCGATCCGGCTGACGAGCGGATTAATGTCCCCGCTAACCCCAGGCACTATTGGCGCTGGAGGATGCACACAACTCTTGAGGATCTACTTACCCGCGCAGGGTTCAACTCCAGGCTCCGGGAGATGATCGCCGCCTCCGGTCGGTAGCTTGTTTTGGCAAACAGGCGCACCACGGAACGCTTTCTGATAAGCCTCAGGGCGTCTTGTGGTGCGAGACCGGCTGATATGGGCCATTGGCGCAAGCCTGCAACCATTCCACAGCAGTATAAGCTAATTATCCGTGCGCCAGTTTGGCGGTTAGAGAAAAAAGGAGGCGCCCCAAGCGGGGCGCCTCGATTAAAGCTGTCTAGCTGGATTAGTTAGCGAAAGTCACTTCAATCTTTTGGAGACGCCAGTGGCCGCCGCCAGAAGGACGAGAAAACACGACAGAAGAACCGGAGCCTGTCCATGTGGCGGTTGCTTCATTAAGTGAGATAGATCCAGTACTAATTGAGTAATTACTACCAGTTGGATAGGTCGGATTATTGCTGGCGGTTGCCTTATGGAATGTATAGACAATCTTTGTTATGGTCTTTGTGGAAGACTCTACACGGATGTAACCTCCGCCATAAGTACGTATTCCTTCTCCTGTAGTATAGTACTTACCGTCATTACCTCCACTTCCAAAGCAAACGTTGAAATCAGTGGCTTTGACGATAGTCTTGTCATCTCCACTGCCATTGTACTGTTCGCCGTTGGGGATATTGAGACTGGAGAACACGATCGTGTTACCTTCGACGGTGCCGCCGGGGGTGTCACCACCACCGCCGCCTTGGGCTTCAGGGCCTACGAGGGTAATGTCGTTGATTTGTGTGGCGATGACATAGAGGTATTTCTTGTTGTTGGTATGGTAGAGGTAGTAACCCTTGACAGTGACCTCCTGTTCATTCAGTGATGAGATATCCTCCGCAGGTTTCAATATGCTTCCAGTACTGACTGACGCTCCGCCAACCGTGATGTTATAGTAGTTGCCGGATATATTGAGCTTACCTTTGAAGGTCACATAATCCCTGGTCGAGGATGTGTAAGAGTCGAAGGTGGAGTTGATGTTGTTAGCGTCCGGGTGAGTCACTGTGTTGTTTTGGGACTCGACCGTGACTTTGGCTCCGGAAGCCACCTGCGGCTGCGGATCACCATTTTTGGTAGGATAGGTGGTGTACTTGCCCTCGACAACCACTTTGTCGCCGACCTTCGGGTTGGTAGCGGGTTGGTAGACAAGGATCTTGGCTCCGTCCTGATCCATGAGGAAGCTTGTGGCACCGGCGGCGATCACGAGGCCAGGACCGACCTTCAGCGATAGCTGGGTGTTAGCCATGGCAAGGAACTGGGCCACGGAGACCTGATCACCCTCGACAATAGTGGCGCCGTTGTCGTCCCTCTTCATGGCGATAACAGTGATCGCGCCACCGGACGTTCCGTAGTAAATACCGGTGATGGTAACATTGTGGTTGGTCAGGTTTTCATTGATAGCGGTATATGAGGCTGGCTTATAGATGTCGACTCTCTTGCCAGAGCCCTTCACGATCAAGTAATAACTGCCTGAATTATCCACATAGAAGTCTCCGGTGACCTTAATCACGGTAGGGACTCCCGAGGAGTAAGAACTGATTGAAGACGTGATGTCCTTGGCGGAGCTAAGGTGGCTAAGTATAGAGTTCTTCTCCTTAGTGACAGTATAACCCTGAACTGATTCGAGAGCAGGCATGCTATTAAAGGAAGTGGCCGTGGCTGAGAACTTCACAGAGTCACCAGCCCACTGTGGCGCATGGTTCGGATCCGTGACGAACAGATAGCTTGATCCGTCGGAGACCACATATCCGTCAGTTGTTCCGGCCACAATGATCGAAGGCTTGAGTTCAACCTCCTCTCCTTCCTCCGCTGCTGAGGCTTCAGTCACATCCATTGAAGGATCTCCTTCAAATACGCTCTGAGTGATGGTGCAGGCCACCTTGAGATTCTTTCCGGAGATCTCAACCTTGGCAGTCCTTTCCGCCTCGGAGGTATTCCTCTTCGCGGTGAAGTTGTAAATCTTCTGGGAGAGAGCCCTTGTCGAAGGAGTCGCTGAGAGCCAGTCGGAGCCTTCGGTCACAGTGACGCTGAGTCCGGTGATGTTCGTGTTGACGACCACAGGTACTATCTGACGTCTTCCGTCAATCTGGATATCGCTCTTTGTGAGGAAGAGGGCATCCTTTGTGAGCTGGGTGATAGTGATGACGGTACCGTCCTCAAGGGTGACCCTAGCTGTCCTCCAGTCGTAAGAATCATTCTCAGAGAGTTTGAGGACCACCTCGTCTCCAACGGAGACAACCTCCATCCAGTTCTCGCCGGTGTCACCGATTGTAACGGTGGAGGAAGCGATCGGGATCACAATCTCTCCACCCGTGTAATCGACCTCGTAGCTGGTCTTGACGGTAGGTTTCGCGGACTCGTTGAGACCTATGTTGATTATCTTGACGAATGAGCCTCCCTTGTCGTCGGTGAGAAGGAAAAGAATCTTGGCATCAGTGACCTTTGCGGGAGCCTTGATAGAGACCCTACCAGCCCTGTCGCTTGTCTCGTGGAATGTGACAGTCCAACCAGTGCTCTCGAAAGTCTCGATGCTGACCTTCGCACCCTCCGGGGCGATAATGTTGTAGGCTGTGCTGAGCAGCTCACCATCGCGCATCTTGGCGAAAACACTCTCGTCAAAGACAAGTTGGAGCTTCGGAGCGGCCCCTGTGAGAGGCACTGTGATGACGGTTCCGTCATAAAGGGTGAAAATGGCGTCACTGTCATTGGTCTCCACGTCTTTGAACATGGAAGCGGAAGCTCCCTGGCCTTCAATCTTGGTCCAGTTGGCGCCGTTGTCATAAGAGACCATCCACTGGTCATTCTCGATCTTTACCTTCGGGGTGTTGCTCGTGGATACTTTGGCACCTTGTGAGTCAAGGAGCCAACTCCCGTTTACGGTCCAATAATAATTGCCGTCAGAGTCGGCCTTTGCTCCGATTTGAGGTGTCTTGCCATCCTCGCCGTCGGATCCATCCTTAATTTTAGCGGTCTTGCCGTCTGAGAAGTAGATAGTGTATCCGTCATCGTTCTTGGTGACCGCGTTGACGGTGACCTGACCCTGGACGGATGAGACAAGGGATTGCAAGGCCCCGAGGTTTGAGTTCATAGTCGAGACTGTGCCTTCCAGGGCGGTTATCTTCGCTTTTTGGGCGTTAATCTCCTCCCAAAGGCTCGAGTCATCGTACTTGCAGCCTGTCAACGCAAGTACGAGAGAGAAGAGTAATAGCAGTGTTTTTTTCATGTGATTGATATTATATTTGTTTTAAATAAAGCATAAATAGTAGCTATGAAAGCATGCTAAATTAGATAGAAACTCCGAGAGGAGCAAGCAAGGTCGGTGACAGAAGGCGAAAAGTTATCAACATCCGATGTTCATAACTCGGGTTCGATTAAAATCGTTATATTTGCGAATATTGTTAGTACACTTAATACATATTCCGTCATGTTGTCATTTGAGAGCGATTACACCGAGGGTGCGCATGAGATGATCATCCGCCGTCTGGTTGAGACAAATCTGGAACAGACCCCTGGATACGGCCTGGACCATTATTGCGAGAGCGCGAAGGCCAAGATTAAGGAGGCCTTCGGGGTTCCTGGAGCCGATGTCTTTTTCCTTATCGGGGGGACCCAGACAAATTCCACTGTGATCGCGTCTCTCCTTAGGGAGTATCAAGGGGTTGTGGCTGTTGGGACTGGCCATATCGGAGTGCATGAGAGCGGGGCGGTGGAATACACTGGCCATAAGGTGCTGACTCTTCCTGATCATGGAGGCAAAATGGACGCCGGAGAGCTTGAGGCCTATCTGGAGGCGTTTTACGCCGACGGAACTTTCGAGCACATGGTCATTCCCGGTATGGTGTATATCTCTTTCCCTACGGAATTCGGGACAATTTATACAAAGGCGGAGCTCGAGGCTCTTCATGGGGTTTGCCAAAAGTATTCCATGCCTCTGTTTATCGACGGAGCAAGGCTGGGATATGGCCTTATGAGCGACTCTAACGATATTGATATCAAGGAGTTCGCCTCACTTTGCGACGTTTTCTACGTTGGGGGCACCAAGATTGGAGCCCTGTTTGGAGAGGCGGTCGTTTTCACTCATGGAGCTCCCTCGCATTTCTTCACCACCATCAAGCAGCATGGTGCTTTGATGGCGAAGGGAAGGATGCTCGGCCTTCAGTTCGATACCCTTTTCACCGATGGGTTATATTTCAGGATTGCCCGCCATGCGGACGAGATGGCATCGATCCTAAAGGGGATATTCCTGGAGAAGGGCTATGAGACTTTCATAGATTCGCCGACCAACCAGCAGTTCTTTGTGATGACACGGGAACGGGCGTCTGAGTTACATAGCATGGTGCGGTTTGAGGATTGGTGTCCTGTTGATGAGGAAAGGATAGCGGTCCGTTTCGTGACTAGTTGGGCGACAACGGAGGATAATGTGCATGCTCTCAGGGATATCATCTGATAAGTTTACTCTTCAGGTTTTTTTATTATATTTGTTATATGGGAGCAGGCTTCACTCTTGGATTGGAGAACGCCTGAAGGAGACTTTGACACCCTCCGTTTCCATTGGTTACCGGGTGATTACAAGAAAAGCTTGAGCACCAGGGATTTATTTTGTATGTATGGATAAAGAATGGACACTTGTCATAAAGCCTGAGAAAAAGCTTCTGGATGTCGACTTGAAAGGCATCTGGCGGTATCGTGATCTTTGGTATATGTATGTCAAACGCGATATCATCACTGTCTACAAGCAGACTATCCTCGGCCCGCTTTGGTTCATTATCCAGCCGATTTTCACGACGGTGATGTACATGTTCGTGTTCGGAGGATTGGCGGGGATCTCAACTGATGGAATGCCCCAGCCTCTGTTCTATCTTTCTGGTATCACGTTGTGGAACTATTTCAGCGCCTGTTTCAACGGTTCGTCGAATACATTCAGTGATAATGCCGGAGTATTCGGAAAGGTTTATTTCCCGAGACTTGTGGTGCCGCTCGCATCGCTGACTTCGAATCTTATTAAAATGATTATTCAGCTGCTATTGTTCGTGGCTGTCTACATCTACTACGCATCAGCCGGGGTTAACTTGTCTTTGAACGCAGCGGCTTTCCTTTTCCCGGTCCTTGTGCTTATGCTGGCGTTCCATGCCATGTCGTGGGGTCTGATCGTCTCGTCTTTGACATCAAAGTACCGTGACCTGAAGCATCTGGTCAGTTTCGGACTCCAGCTTCTCATGTACGCGACCCCAATCATATACCCTTTGAGCGCGGCTGGAGACAAGTATCGTTGGGCGCTGGAACTCAATCCATTGACTCCTATCTTTGAAGCTTTCAAATATGGTGTCTTGGGGAGCGGGTCGCTTTCCTGGGGAGGACTCCTGTATAGTTTCGCGTTTATGGTCGTGATGCTGTTCATCTCAATCATAGTCTTCAACCGCGTCGAGCGGAATTTCATGGATACGGTGTAAGGTTATGGAGCATGCGTTTCACAAGCCGGCATTATCTTCGGTGAGGGGGTTCGTTACCATTGCGACGGGGGATCGCCACTATTACGAGATTGCCAGGAATCTCTTGAGATCTTATCATCTGTTCTCCAGGCATCCTATGCCTTTCGCGATCATTTGCGACCAGAAGAATGACATCACTTCTGAGTTCGATGACATCATTCTGATTGATAACCCTTTCAAGTCCTTCCTGGACAAATTGCGACTCCCTGAGCTCGCACCTTATGATGAGACAATCTTCATAGATGCGGATTGTTTGGCTTATAGGGATCTGAACGGATTGTGGAAGTTTTTCTCTCATTGCGGGGATTTCGCCACGATGGGAAAGAATTTTCCCTTTGGGACTCATGGTTGGTTCCAACGGGAAGACGCCGGTGTTTTCAGAGATCAGGTTAAATTCTCGATGATTTGTCAAGGTGGAGTGTATTTCATGAGGAAAGGGAAACTTGACTCTTTCTCTGCCACCTGTCGGTTTATTCTTGACAATTATGAGTCTTTCCGTTTCCCCACTTATCCCTCCACAGATCCTGTGGATGAGCCTGTCTTGGCATTGGCATGCGCGGTTCACGATTATCCGCCCGCCTGCAATTATAAACGTGTCTTCTGCTACTATCCGATATGCGATCGCGTGGAGGCCGATATATCCCGGGGATGGTTATCTTATCGGTATTCCTCTAAGAAGCGGACCTCGTTGGGGCGTTATTTCCTTCATTGGAGCACGGCCCAGACAAGAGGTGATATGTATCGGCGCGAGGTGCGGAATCTTGAGAGGATGATAGATTCCGGGTTCAGACCTCCCCGGATATGGGAGATCAGGAATAGGTTGACAGATTGTCTTAGGCTATTTATAAATATGTTTCTCAGACTGATCGGTAAATAAGGCACCTTTTACCCCCGGTGATGTCGATTGCTAATTATCTTCTTATTTGCTATATTTGCGGCGTTTTTGAGCGCATTATTATTGACTTATGTTCTTAACTTTAGGGACACCTGTGGCGAGCCGTGTCACAGAAATCTTGAAAGATTATATCACAAGGAGCAATCCTTTGGTTAAGGAGTTATATGTCAATCTAGGTGATGTCAAGACAGTCCGCATCTTGTCTTTCTACCCCGGAACAGATAACATTATCGACAGGGAACTTGCCTTGAGCGTTACCTCTCCCGTGGCTATGCCGGACGCGACGGTTTGGCTTTGGAGGGAGGCCGGTTTCTCCGATTTTGTCAGAAGAGTCCTTGGTATTGATCTTGGGGAAGAGCAAGAGGAATCCCAGTGGCTGGAGTTGTTTCATCTTGAACAAGACGGCTCCATGGGTTGCATGGCGTCAGTTGACCCCACTGGAGAGTGGGGGGTACATTACTCGTTCAATGATGAATACTTTTACGGCTTGGACGGGCTCGGGCCCTCTAGCTGGTTCAAGGAAGGTCATATTATGGTCCAGTCCTTTTTCCGTATCCTTAATTTGCCGTCAACATCTCTTGTGCATGGGGCTTGTGTCGGTGTGGAGGACACGGGAGTGTTGATGTGCGCCAGGGGTGGGGGTGGTAAGTCCACGCTCTCAGTCCAGGCAATGCTCAAGGGCTTTGATTATGTCTCGGATGACTATCTGATCCTTCATAAAGATGATAAGGGGGTGACCGCTTCTCCGATTTATTCTTTCATCACATTGTCTCCAGAGATGTATGACAAGATGTATGACGATCTCGACCAGGCCAGGTTCCTCGGTGTCAGCCCATGGAAAGGGAAGTATGTGCTGGATATTTCAAGATATAGGGATAATTTCCGACGCCACTATCCGGTCAATGCCCTTATTTACCCCGAGATAAATCTGGATGCCGCCACTCCTTCCATTGAGAAATGCGCTCCTGCTGATAGAGGGAAAACCGTTGTCCAGATAGCGCATTCCACAATCTCACAGATGGGATTCCAGGGATTCAAGGGTGGGCAGACAGATAAGGCTTTTATTCTTAAAACCATCAAGATGTTATCAGGACTTGACTGCTATAAGATAACTCTCTGCCCTGACATTATTGCCAATGTGGACTGTCTGCGTGACTTCACGCGTTCTCTGAGAAATCGATAATAATAGACTAATGATATGGAATCACTTAATTTCAAACTTAATGACGCCAAGATGTTCGTCGATATCGCTGACGGAACAGCTATCGTCATTAATTCAGCGACCGGTATTTACTATGGTATGAATGGTTTCGGGACAGCGATTTACGAGAATCTCCAGGCAGGATCATCCACAGGTGATGTGCTAGCCGCCGCTGTCCAGCTGCCCGGTGTGCCTGAAGGTTTTGAAGCCGTTTTAGAGAGTTTCATCACCTCTTTGGTTGAGTATGAGATAATGGTGCCCTGCTCAGAGACATCGTCCAAACCCTCGCGGATTGATTTGGAGGTGGCGAAGGGGGATGGATTCATTCCCGTTTGCACGGAATATCAAGATGTTCAGGAACTTCTGTTCGCTGACCCGATTCATGAGGTTGATGTGGATGAAGGTTGGAAACCGGAGTAGATTCTTATGCCCGCCATCTCGGTTGTAGTGCCCGTTTTTAATACAGACAAGTGGCTGGACCGCTGTCTGGATTCTGTCCGGAGTCAGTCTTTCTCTGATCTGGAGATCCTTTGTATTGACGACGGGTCGTTGGATGGTACGCCGGAAATATTGAGTAGACATGCGTCAGAGGACCCTAGGATCCGGGTTATTACTTTTCCGGAGAATCATGGAGTACCTTATGCCAGGAATGTGGCAATGGAGGAGGCCTCTGGGGAGTATCTATATTTCATGGATTCCGATGACTGGATCGACCCTGATTACCTCGAGGAGATGTACGTCGCGGCTGAACGAACCGGACAGGATGTGGTCATTAACGGCAATTGGTACCTGGAGTATGACAATCCTTCCAAGCGAAGGCATTGCGGACGTTTCGGCTTCGTCCATGAGGAAGCGGGTTTCTATAATCCGGTAGTTGTCCAATCAAATTTCTTCCCTGTAGTCTGGAGCCGCCTTTACAGACTGAAGTATCTCAACGATAATGACATCCGTTCCCCTCTTTTGAAAGGTGGGGTTGAGGATAACTATTTCACTTCCCTGGCGGAGATCCTTCAGGAGAGAAGCTATATTTTCAACGGATCTTACTATCACTATTACCAGAGGGAAGGCTCTTTGGTCCATCAGCCGGACGCGGCGTTCCGACATTTCCAGAATTTCAGGATTTTCCTGGACGAGCTCCACAAGAGGGGCATACCTCCTCATGCGGCCAAGCGGTTTTACTCCCAAAAGGGTCTGGAAGTCCGGGACGAGGAGCGGTTCAGCTTCCTAAAGGACTATTTTGTTGATGTTGAGCCTGATGTCCTCGCTTGTCCGGAACTCTACGGGTCGCTGGACGTTTTTTTCATGAAAGCTTTCGTCTCATCCCCGAATCTGGAGACATTTCTTTCATGTTATGGTCCCGTTCCCAACATGAAGTTCACCGCCAAACTTATCCGTGGGGGAGTTTACCCCTCCGTGTCTCAAATTCTTGATGGTTCTTGGTGGATATGATTTCGGTAGTTATCCCCGTTTATAATGCGGAATCTTTTATCTCCAAATGTGTCGGGTCGGTGCTTGAGCAGACTTTCTCCGATTTGGAATTGATTTGTGTTGATGACTGTTCCAAGGACGGATCGTCGAAACTACTGGATGGTTTTGATGATCCGAGGGTGAGGGTAATAAGGTTCGCTGAGAACCGGGGTGTCTCGGCGGCCAGGAATGCCGGCTTGGAAGCCGCTGTCGGGGATTATGTCTATTTCCTGGACTCTGACGACTGGCTTGATCCAGACTACCTTGAAGCGATGTTCCTCAAGGCTCAGGAGACAGGAGAAGATATAATAGTCAATTCAAATTACATCGAAGAGTTCCCAAATGAGGGTAAACGGGCGCTCAGCAGCAGGTTTGGGTTCGTCGAGGATGAGCCTGGTTATTATCCTATGAACGTGATACAGAACAGGTTCCCTCCGGTTGTTTGGGCAAGGCTTTTCCGGAGGGGATTCCTCTTGGAGAAAGGTGTCCGTTTTCCTCCGCCATTTGTCCGGAACGGGACGGAGGACATTTTTTTCACGGGATTGGCAAGCTCGTTCCATAGTAAAGGATTCGTGTTCAGGGGACCATACTATCACTATCTCCAGCGTTCCGAGTCTCTACTGCACCAGAGAGACCTATGCTACCATAACATAGTGAGTTTCAAGGCTCTTCATGATGAGAGAAAGACCAGGAATTTGCCAACCGAGGGATTGAGGCTTTTTTACGGAGGCACCGTCATCGTAGACACTGAGGAGAAATTCGATTTCGCGAAAGACTTTTTTACCGAGATCGCGCCGGAGGTGCGTCGTCACAAAGAGCTATACGCTCCTCTGGATGTTTTCTTGATGGAGGCCATCCTCATATGCCCTGATTATGCCGGTTTCAGGGAAAGATACAACCCTAATATTTCTATCTCCTTCATAAGGAGCAGGATGAGAATATGACGTTTTTTCTCAAGAAGTTGTGTTCCTTCGGCATATTATTGATCGCGGTATTACTCGCGGCCGATTATTGCCTTTCCAAGGTCGTACGCCATGCTGATGAGCCTAACTTCGAGATTTGGAGGGATGTGATGTCCGGAGAGGCATCCACTGACATATTGATTTCCGGTGATTCCAGAGTCAATACCGACTGCTACCCTCATGTCATTGACAGTGTCACCGGCTTGAGGTCATACTCCTGCGGAGTGATCGGGCATCATTTCACCATCCAGAAGATAAGGTATGATATGTACAAGAGATACAACGAGAAGCCAGACTTGCTGGTCCAGTTTGTGGACAATTGGTTGTATGACTCAATATCCAAGTACGATTACCAGCAGTTTCTTCCTTGGATGTGGAATCCATATTTCCTGCTGGATTTCTTCGAGATAGATCCCTCCAAAACGGTGAGTATGTCCATACCATGGTACCGTTATCATGGCCTTTCTATCCGAGACATGTTCCATGAGTACAGGCAATCCAGCAGAGGCTATTACAATTTTGACAAGCATCGTATTAACAGTCCCGTCTCCAGGCTTTCAGATTCAGATCTGGCATTCCGGATCAAGCCTCGTAAAGAGTCTTTGTTCCGTTCCTTCTTGTCTGAAGTGTCGGCCGATGGGATAAAACTGGTCCTTGTCATGGCCCCTCTGTATGGTAGCTCGGAAATGCCCGAGGATCTTTGTGAGAATATCCGGAGGTATTTCAGGGATATTTCCGAAGAGTACGGTATTCCTTTCCGGGACTATTCGAACATGTCTTTGAGCGATGACAAGACCATGTTCATAGACGGGTTCCATTTGAACAGGAAAGGCTCGAGAGTCTTCTCGGATTCTCTTGCGAACGATATTGTCAACTTGGGCTTGATATGACATTCAACTCTTTGATATTCGCGGCTTTCCTGCCGATTGTCTTCTGCCTCTACTGGTTTGTCTTCGGGCGGAATTTAAAATGGCAGAATGCTTTCGTGGTAGCCGCCTCTTATGTCTTTTATGGATGGTGGAACTGGAAGTTCCTGATCCTGATAGCGATAACCTCTTTCTGCAGCTGGGGGAGCGGTTTGTTGATATACAACTGCAAGGATGATCGTAGGAAGGCGAGATGGATCAGCGCGGCGAACATAATCCTGAATCTGGGGATACTGGGGCTCTTCAAGTACTACGATTTCTTCGCCCAGTCCTTCGCGGACCTTTTCCTTGGGGGAAAGGCTGACGGGATTCTGCTTCATCTTATCCTTCCTGTTGGTATCAGCTTCTATACTTTCCAGGCACTGAGTTATTCGATCGATGTGTACCGGGGCAAAGTCGAGCCTACGAAGGATATCGTCCAGTTCTTCGCTTATGTGAGTTTCTTCCCCCAGTTGGTCGCAGGCCCTATTGAGCGTTCTACGAACCTTCTGCCGCAGTTCGGCAGAGAGAGGGTCTTTGATTATTCCCAAGCGGTGGACGGACTGAGGCAGATGCTTTGGGGGTATTTCAAGAAGATCGTGATAGCCGATTGGTGTGGGATCTATGTGGATAAGGTTTTCGGGGATATCCCGGGTCAATCCGGAGCCAAGTTGATTGCGGCGGGGATTCTTTTCGCATTCCAGATTTACGCCGATTTCTCAGGTTACACAGATATAGCGATTGGTACGGCGAAACTATTCGGAATCAAGTTGATGCGAAACTTCGCCACTCCTTATTTCAGCCGTGACATCGCTGAGTTCTGGCGTCGCTGGCATATTTCTTTGACAACTTGGTTCCGCGACTATCTTTATATCCCCATGGGGGGCAGCCGATGCTCAAAGCCAAGGGTGGCTCTGAACACTATGGTCATATTCCTGGTCAGCGGATTCTGGCATGGAGCGAACTGGACATTCATCGCTTGGGGCGCTTTCCATGCCTTGCTTTTTTTGCCATTGATCCTTACAGGTAATAACCGGAAATATAAGGAGATTGTCGCTCCGGGACGTATTCTCCCATCATTCAAAGAGTTCTGGCAGATATTGCTGACTTTCTCCCTAGTGACTATCGGATGGGTGATCTTTAGGGCGGATAGTCTTTCCCAGGCTTGGTCTTTCTTTGTCGGAGTTTGTCACTGGAATTCAATAGGCGATATATCGGTTTTCTTCAAGGATGACTTTTTGATTCGGGCTGTATGGATAGCCATCATGCTGTTTGTCGAGTGGATTGACAGAGGAGAAGAACACGGCCTCTCAATGAGAGGTGTCCGCCACAGGGCGGTACGCTATGCCATCTACTTCGCTGTCATACTTGTCACGATACTGTATTTTGACGACGGCTCACCGAAGTTCATTTATTTCCAATTCTGATGGTGGTTCGGTTTCTGGCTCGCTGTTTTCTCACGGTTGTTGTCTTTTTCCTCTTGCTGGCTGCCTTTGACTATGTTTTCTCAAAGGTGGCTGAACGCGCGAACTACCAACCAGTTGAGATCTGGCATGATGTGTTGGGCGGCACGGTCGACGCTGATGTCGTGGCGCTTGGCAACTCACTTGTGACGGTAGGTTTCAATACTGAATATATGGACAGTGTTCTTGGCGTACGGACATATGCCCTTGGATTCAGCGGCTCCCAGTTTGACCGCCAATCGTACATGTATTCATTGTATCGAGCCAAGAACCGGCCTCCGAAGGTGGTCGTCAACTTCGTTGACCATAACGCGATGAGTCTCACAACCCGTGTTCCAAACAGGGATCAGTTTTTTCCCTTTTTTTCCAATAAGGATTTCAGGAAGGCTGTTTTCCCGGTGGAAAACTTTTCTTGGGCGGAGAGGTATATTCCGATGTGGAGATGGCATAGCTACGGGACCAACAAGTTCTTATCCAGATCTCCCAGGCATTTCAGGAGTGGTTTCAAGTATATCACGTCCACCCGCACTCCTTTCACCACAGGCGCCCGCGACTCAATGCGTTTCGGATCGGATATCGAGGTTTTGTCACCCTTATGGGACAAGTATCTGTCAGAGAATGCCAATGGTGGGATACGAACGGTGTTTGTGTTTCCTCCTCTGTATAAGAACAATCATTTCGCCCAAGGATTTGAGGAATTGATGACCTCGACATTCCAAGACTTCACGGAAAGATACTGTGTCCCTTTTCTGGATTACAGGTCTCTTCCGATAGTGGAGGATTCCACCTGTTTCAGGGATCCGTTCCATCTGAACGGCAAAGGTTCTATAGCTTTCTGTGATACCCTCGCTAAGGATTTAAAACAACTTGGACTGATATGAGGAATGATCAAGTAAATAGGATCGTTAATATCCCACGTCTCTCGCGGAACTCTGTCGTCATTAGATGGCAGGTCACAGCTCTTTGTAATTATAATTGTGATTTCTGTATCCAGGGATCCCGTGAGGCTCATATAAGGGCTTCAGAAGTGGAGAGCCGTGAGAAAAGGAAAGAGATTGCCGAGTGCCTTGTCAATTACATCGAGACAAAAGTGCCATCGGAGCGGGTTGTCGAGTTGTTCCTCATCGGGGGAGAGGTGACGATATTGAAAGACTTCCCCGAGATACTGGGCGCCTTTGTGAACTGCGGTTTCAGGGGACGTCTTATCATACAGATGACGACTAACTTTTCGAAGGATGCCGGTTATTACGCCAGCCTCTGCGAATTGTTCAAAGGAAGGAAAAACAGAACCCTGAAACTTTCCGCAAGTTACTATAGGGCATATACTTCCATAGAAACTTTCAAGGAGAAGGTCGCCCGGATCGGGAGATATTCATTGAGAAGGAAATGGAACCGCTTTTTCAACAGGACGGACATTAATATCTTTGTCGGGGTTCCGATTCTGGATGACGAGAGTTACCTTTTACTGGAAGAGCTCCGAGGTTTTTGCGCCCGGTATTCCATAAATGTCAGTCCGATAGTTATACGGAGCTATACGACCATCTTGTCTGAGAATGTGAAGGGGCTGTTGAAGTCAAAGACTGAATCCTCGAGGAAAATGCGCGTCTCATTCTCTGACGGGAGCGGGCGTTATTTCGACAGTATCCAACAGCTCGGAATCTTTTTGGAAGACGGAGATGGACGTTTTTCCCCTCTCGGGTTCTACTGTGACGCAGGCCAGAAGAGTTTCTCTGTCTCTCCGGACGGAATTGTCAGCAGATGTCCGGTCCTGTCGGAGAATGATATCCCAGGACATAGGTTGGGAGTAATTAAGGATATTGACACAGAGCTTCTTACCGCTCCGGCCCGTTGCATGTCAAGCCATTGCTCATGTAACTATTTCACATGCATCAGCCATGCATAAGTTTATTCTCAATTCACTGTTCTTCATCGTGATTGGATACATCGCTTTTGCAGCGGTGGACGCCATATTCTCGAAGGTGGCTTCCAGATCCGGTGCCGAGGGAATATGGCAGTGGGGCGAATGGATGGAAGGCGGCGTTGAGGCCGACTGTGTCATCCTCGGCAATTCCAGGGCGAATCAGCATGTCTCTCCTCATGTGGTGGACTCCATACTGGGTACCAATTCCTTTAACTTGGGAGTGGCGGGAGCTCATTTCGATCTTATGAAAGCAGTCTATCAGCTTTTCAAGGAGCGGAACGGAATACCTGAGTTTGTCATGATAAATGTCGATTACTCCTCATTGATTCCGACACGCCCTGAACTTAACCGGTTGCAATACTGCCCCTGGTTTGGAGACATACGTTTCAGGGAATTGGTTTTCCCGATCATGCGTCCCACGATTGCTGAGAGACTTCTTCCGATGTATAGATACCATGATTCTGGTATCCGGCTTTTTATTCCCCGGAGACCAAGGTTGAAGGGGTTCAAGCCCCAGGACTTGACTTTTGATAGGAGTGTAACAGACAAGAATACTCTCCTTTTTAAAAGACAAAAGGAGATTGAATTGTCTTTCAATGATTTACTCAATATGATCGAAGTAGATGGGGCGAAAGTCCTTTTTTTCTTTTCCCCTTATCAGGAAGACACATTCAACCGCATGCCGAATTCTGGAGAAATGTTCTCGTATTATGACAGTCTGGGAATGGCCAGGGATATCCCCGTCTTGGATTTCTCCCGGATGTGGATCTGTTCAGATACGACATTTTTCACGGACGGGCTTCATCTCAATCGGCGAGGTGCGATGATATTCTCGGATAGTCTGGCTCAGATTGCCTCTCGAGTTGGTATATCCGGGAAAAAGTTGTAAATTGCAAAGTTTTTTAAAGCACAAAATGCAAACCAGCGATCTATCCATATCTGTCGTGATCCCTGTCAAGGACGAGTCCGCTAATATCCGCGGCTTGTTCGAGGATATAAAACAGATGTGTGAGAATCATTTCTCCCGGTATGAGATTATTATTGTCAATGACGGCTCTACTGACGGAAGCAGGGATGTTTGCCGTGATCTCCATCCATTGAAGTACGTCGAGTTTGACCATAATTATGGACAGACGGCGGCTCTTGATTGCGGGTTTAAAATGGCGACTTATGATTTTGTCGCCGCTCTTGACGGGGATGGCCAGAATGTCCCGGGAGATATTCCCAAGATGGTACAGTATCTAGTCGATAACGACCTTGATGTGGTCTGTGGGTGGCGTAAAGTTCGACGAGACAATCCTTTCAGGCGTCTGCTCATGAAAATGGCATATGTTCTCAGGCAGGCATGTCTTCATGATGGCATCCATGACTCAGGGTGCACATTGAAAGTTTTTAGAAGGGAAGTCCTTGAGGGACTTGACCTTGTAGACGGTCAGCATCGTTTTATCCCGGCTATTCTCATTAATCGTGGATGTAAGGTGGGCGAGGTTGAGGTCTCACATCACCGGAGAAAAAACGGTAAATCGAAGTATCATTCTTTATCCAGGATTTTCCACGGCTTGATGGATATGTATGCGATAAGGAAGGGTTCAGTGAAGGAGCATCCGTCCACATACGTTGTGAAGGGAGTCTCAGATCTTTAGCTGTATGAGAATCCTTATTCTCATATCATCTCTTGAGGGAGGTGGAGCGGAGCGGATCGCCACAAGAGTGGCGAGTTCGTTGGCTGAGAGGCATGATGTTCATATCATGCCCTTTTCTGTTTCCTCCAATCCTTATCCGCTTTCTGATAAGGTCAAGGTTAATAATGCGGGATTATTTGATTTAAGACAGCGCTCCAGTATTCCATACAGGTATCTCATATCCATCGTTTATGGATATATCTACCTTACTATCATACGCCTTTCTTTTCGTCCTCAAGTGACATTGAGTTTCCTTAACAAGCCGAATCTACTCAATGCTTTCACATTAGGGGGTGGAAAGAAGATCATGTCTGAGAGGAATAATCCCAAGAAAAAAGGGGAGCGTCATTTCCTCGCCGCTTGTCATGCGTACCGTCATGCGGATAAAGTCTTTTTCCAGTCTGAGACAGTCCGGGATATGTTTCCGGAAGAAATACGGAGGAAAGGAGTTATAGTCCCGAATCCGGTTGAGGTGACTTGCAAGGCGGAAGGGCACAGTCAAAGGATTGTGGCGTCAGGCCGTCTTAAACCGCAGAAGAATTTTCCTCTTCTCATCCGGGCATTTTCCCGATTCTCTGAAAAGCATCCAGGCCATACCCTGCATATTTACGGTAAAGGCCCACAAGAAGGTGAGTTGAGACAACTGATCGGGGACTTGTCATTAGACGGCAAGGTATTCATCGAAGGTTTTGTCGGGAATATCCATGAAGCGATCAAAGATGCGGAGATGTTCGTGCTATCTTCAGATTACGAAGGTATGCCCAACGCTCTACTGGAGGCTATGATGATGGGACTTCCGTGCGTGACGACTTCATTTGAGAGTGCGGAGGAACTATTCGGAGATTCTGACAGTTGCCTCATGGTCCCAGTCGGCGATGAGACAGCTCTTTCTGATGCCATGTCTCGTATGGCTGAGGATGATCGGTTGAGAGAGGCTCTATCCACAAAGGCCTCCAAATTCACGGAAAGATTCTCGATGGAAAGAGTTATTCCTCTATGGGAGAAAGAGTTATGAGCAAGAAACTCACGAGGCTTATCCTTTTGGTGATAGTCGTGCTTCAGTGCGGCGTCATGCTCTTTTGGGCTTTGCGCAAGGCTTACTATTACATTGACGAATGGTATACCTTCGAATACTCCCAGAGCATCAATCATCGAAAGGGTGATATTGAGTATATGCCTCTCAGCCCCCAGTGGAAGAATAAGCAATGGATGGATGTCGGGGACTTGAAAACCAGGTTCACACTTGAGAAAGGGGAGAGTGTATTCGATATTCCTTTCTCCAAATCCGTTAAGTTGTTCTTCAAGGATAGGAATTACATGTGGATAATCAATGTCCTTGAGACCTTTTTCGGTAATGAAGAGGCTCCGAAATGGATATGCATTATCTTCAACATCGTTATCCTGGCTCTTTTCCAGTTCCTGCTTTTTTATTTCATGGCGGGCTGTCTTGGGGTTGATAGGCGTTCTGCTTTATTAGCGGTTGCGATGTGGGGCTTCTGCCCGTTGGTCATGGGATTAGCGGTTTTCTGCCGTTTCTATGCTTGGACCTTGTTTTTATTCCTTGTCGCCCTTATCCTACATAAACTCATGTGGGATAGTTCATCCCACATCAAGATTATAATCTGCGAGCTTGCTGCGATGCTGGCTTTGTATCTGGCTTTCAGGAATTCCGAATTGGTGTTCGTCCTTGGAGGATCCCTGATTCTCTTTTTCACTATCGCGTTGATTGTCCGGAAACGATACGTTCAGTCCCTTTATTACATCCTGCCCGTGATAGGAGCGGCGCTTCTGATGCCTCACACTATCAAGTTCATTAAGGTTGTCTTACATCCTGCCGCACACACCGCCATTTATCATGGGGGAATGAGAAGTCTGGTCTCAAAACATGTCAAATTCATGTTGACGTCAACTTGGGCGGAAAAGACTGACGCTCTGTTTAATTCTGTCAAGCAGTTTGGTGACTCGGTTTTTGGATCTCCGATTCTTCTTTTAATCGCTGTTGTCTGTCTAATTGTTCTCTTCATCACTGTTGTGGCGGCGAAAAAGAAGGTTCCTAGGCGTGTCGATGGGTTTGTGCTGGGCATTTTCGGGGTTTCGGTTGTCTTCTGGTTTTTCTGTGGAATATGCGGAATAACGAAGAGCAGGTATCTCTCTTTCCTGTTCTTGCTTGGGGCAATCCTTCTCTGGACTGTTTTTGATAGATTGGTCCGTGGACACCGAACCGAAGGTTTGATCCGCAAGGCGGCCCTTTGTCTGGTCTTGGCGGTGGCTGTCTTGCCGTTTTTCAGGAAAAACATTGATTATGTTTACGACGGATGGCAGCCGATATTCGAGAAATTGGACGAGTATAAAGGAAGGGATGCCTTAGTGGATTATACCTCTCTCTTTGTGCTATATGAGAGTGTGGATTTCCTGGACCCTTCCGCTCATATATATCCCGTGAAATCTTCTTCTCCAGGCGATGGTTTCTTTAATCGTTTTGGCGTGACTTTGCCAGATCTGCCACAAACCTTCCTTTTTTGGACAGACAACACCATGAGTCCTTATCTCATCTTGGGACAGATAAGACAGCATGGGTACAAGGTGTCGGAGACCATTGAGTGGGGGGTGACCACTGTGTATGTCTTTGAGGAAAAGAAGCCACAGTAGTCATGCCCAGGAAGCAGTCATATCTGATACTTGCGGTTATTGTCGCCCTTCAATGCGTTGCGATGTGCTACTGGGCTTCCAGGAAGTCCGGCTTTTTTATTGATGAGTATTACACATTCGAGTATGTCCAGAATATTAATGATCACAAAGATCATATCGAGTATTTGAATGACAGCCCGATGTGGAAAGCGGAAGAATGGCTGCCTGTGGAAGAATTGAAGACCAGGTTTACGATCGAGGAAGGGGAAAGTGTTCTTGATTTGCCGCTATTTAAGTCTGTCAAGAAATTCTTCTTTGACAGGAATTATATGTGGATCATCAATGTTCTGGAGACTTGCTTTGGAAATGGTAATCCGCCGAAATGGATTTGCATCAGCTTTAATGTGGTTGTGTGGATCCTGTTTCAGTTCCTGTTGTTTTATTTCATGTCTGGCAGCCTTGGACTTGATCGTAGGACATCGCTGCTAGCTGTCACCATGTGGGGATTCAGTCCCTTGGTCCTGGGGCTGGCGGTTCTCTGTCGTTTCTATTCCTGGACGTTGCTGTTGTTTCTTGGTGTCCTTGCACTTCATAAAGTGATGTGGGATAGCACCTCCCACAAAAGGAATCTATCTATTGAGGCCGCTGCATTCCTCTTGCTGTTTCTTGCATTCAAGAATTCCGAGTTTATTTTTGTCCTTGGTGGGGCATTAGTGTTCTTTTTCACTATAGGTTTGATTGCCAGAAAACGGTATGTGCAGTCCCTTTACTATTTTGTCCCGGTGACAGTCGTAGGTCTTTATTATGTTTGGAAGGAGACTCCCTTGTTCAAGATGCTGTTCAATCTAAGTCTCTATTCGGTAAGTGGCCATAACACGGAATCTGAACATGCGTCTTTCATTCTGGACTCGTCTTGGTTAGAGAAGCTGGAAGCCATGATTGGTTCAGCAGTGTCTTTTGGGGATAATGTATCTGGCTCTCCATATTTGTCGCTGATTGAAATCGCTTTACTTGCGGCACTATTCCTTTCGGCTAAAGGGAAAAAATGGCGTCTTTTTGACAGTTTTTATCTGATAGTCGCCGGGACAATGATCGTTTTCTGGCTTTTCTGCGGAATCGGAGGTTTCGTTTATACCAGGTATCATTCATTCATGTTCCTCCTGGTGGTTATCTTGATCTGGACACTTTTCGATAAGTTGGCGAGGAATCACCGTTTTTCCAAATTAGCGTATGGAATCGCTTGTTGCCTTGTTTTGGCAGGTGCAGTGACCTCATTCCACCGAAGAGATATAGATTATGTTTACGAGAAATTCAAGCCTTCGATTGAGTGTGTCGCACAGTATAGGGACCTGGATGCTGTCGTGCATTATCATCAGAACGTTAATTCCAATGCTTACTATAGCGCTGACATGCTGAGCGACCAGTCATCTGTTTTCCCTATATGTCGACTCCCATCAAGCGGATTATTGCCAGAGTTGCCGGACAAGTTCCTCTATTGGGCCTCTCGAGGGTCATCGTCTCAAATGGTTCTTGAATTGATTAAGGAAAGAGGTTATACCCTTGACCTGCTATGTGATACAAATATCTCGATAGTGTATTTGTGCGATAATAATGGAGACTTGGAATAAGATTGTTTTGGGAAGTGGAGACAGGGGCAAACTTGCGGATTCGCAGGATAGCTTCCGTTTTTCATACCTGGAAGTGGACCCCCGGAAAGAGAGTTTCTCAATCTCCGCCACTTTTGAGGTTGAGGATGTCTCAAAGGCTGATTTCCAGTCTGGATATGGTATCATGGTGGTGGACACCGTCGAGAATCCATCTAACAAAGCGCGCTATCGTAACCACATGTTAGTCGGTCGTTTCCGTGCTGCTGATGGCCGCAATTTCACCTATGGAGTGCGGGTTGTGGGAGGTTATACCAATCATAAAGCCTTGCCTCAAGACGGCCACCGTAAGTTGGATCCATCAAGGCTTTTCCCGTCGCAGGATCAGGACGATATAATTAAGGACGGAGACACAATACGATTAAAGCTTGAAAAGACAGACGGCGGTTTCAAGGCCTCGATGTTCGTCGGTTCAATAGTTGAGACAATTGACTTTCCAGGCCATGATTTCTTATTAAAGCAGGACAGGAAAAAGGTTTATGTCGGGTTTGCCGTAGCTGGGGATATAAAAATCAAAGTATCTGATGTCCATTTCGAGACAAGTCCCGGAAAGCTGAGTAAGACTCCTTCAGATGCTATCCGGCACCATGTCCCGGACTACCCGTTTGAACGTTCTTTGTTGCCTATTGTAGGCACCTCTTGCGCTGACGATCCCATGGATTTATCGTCTGCTATACTTCAGGTTGCCCCAGGTAGTGAGATAATCCTTCCTGACGGGGTATACAAGGGTGGGCCATATTACATCCCGGATTCTCTGTCAGGAGAGTCGTCCAAACCTATAATCCTCCGGGCTGAGCATCCTGGCAAGGCTATCATTGATGGCTGTTCCTTCTCTGCTAAACTTCCTGCCATGATATTGAGGGGGCGTCATTGGGTTATTGATGGTTTATTGTTCAGAGGTTCTCCTTCTTGCGGGTTGTTCGTATGCGGTTCGGACAATGTGATAAAGCACTGCGAGGCTTCCCATAATGGGGATACTGGCGTTTTAATTTGTTCATTCCCAGGAGTTTCCAAGAAAGAGTGGCCGTCCCGTAACAGGGTTGAAAGGTGTCTTTCGCATGACAATTGTGACGGAGTGCGCAGAAACGCTGATGGCTTTGGGGCAAAATTATCTGTGGGAAAAGGGAATGGTTTTTATTCTTGCAGGGCTTTCCATAATATTGATGACGGTTTCGACTTGTACACCAAAAGCACGCTTGGACCTATCGCACCTGTTACTCTTGATAATTGTGAAGCCTCTTATAATGGATGGCTGTCCGGTGAGGAGCGCCCTTTGGGAGAAGTGAGAACGGGAATCGGGTTCAAACTCGGTGGGGAAAACCAGAAAGTCACTCATATGCTTGTAGGATGTGCCGCTCATCATAACGCGCGTGCCGGTTTTGATTCCAATAGCAATCCTTCTGCCACGTTAAGCCGTTGTGAGGCATGGGACAATCCGACGGATTTCAAAGCGATGGAGAAAAAACCGTCGTTCAAGGATCGATGGAGATCAAACATGACTGGTTTTCAGATGCGAATGGATAGGAAGGTATTACCTAAGCTTCTGTTCCATAATCCCTTTTTCCGTAACCAATCTTCCATTGCGAAGTTTGAGGCTCTTATTCCTGAGTTAAAGTATTACGAGCCCAATCAAGTATCCTTGCAACTCTGCGGGCAAGCGCTCAATAACGGATTCTTTTCACTGGATAGGTATTACAATTTCGTGGTTTCCGACCAGGAGGGCTTGTCAAAGCTAAGAAGGAACCTGACTTTCTTAGGCTCACATTTTTTCCGTGGAGACATTTGGCCGCGGCTCAGAGAGGAATGCCAAGAGGCTTTCCAAGAGACCTCAAAAGAGAAGATACGTGTCTGGTGCGCTGGGTGTTCAGAAGGCAAGGAGGTTTACAGCATACTTATGGTGTTGCTTGATTTCCTTCCAGTCGAGAAGATTGAGTTACTTGCCACAGACTATAATATCAAGATGATCAATACAACCCTGAAAGGCGTCTACCCGTTAAAACTTATCAATGAGATTCCTCCGGAGTATAGGCATTATGTGGAGGCTTATATCCCGGAAGAATTAGAGGACATCAAACGGCTTAGAATACAGATCCCTTCTAAACTTAGGGATATGTGTCAGCTTCGTCTTCATAATCTCATCTCAGATGAGTACCCAGTTGGTTTTGATCTGATTTTTTGTCGTAATGTCATCAAGTTTTTTGAAGACGAGACCAAACTCAAAGTGCAAACCAAACTTGCCGCATCCCTCAATCATGGAGGGTATCTTGTGGTCTCAGATGATTTGAAAAGGGAGTGCATATCAGAACCGGCATCATTAGGATTGGTTCAAATCGATAATACTTGCATATACCGCAAGCTTTAAGGTTCATGATTTCCTTTTTTTTCACTATTTTAGCGACAGTAATAAACGATCTTCATCCTTGGGAAAGCTTGTATCAGTCATAATCCCGGTAAAAAACGGGTCGAATTATCTCCGGGAGGCGATAGAAAGTCTTAATCGTCAAGATGTTCCGATGGAGATAATAGTTGTGGACGACGGATCGAACGATGATACGGCAGCCATTGCTTCCAGCTACGGTTGCGTTGTCCTTTCCCACCCAGTATGCAAGGGGCAGGTCGCGGCTAAGAACACCGGTCTTGCAGCCGCTAAAGGGGAATATGTTGTCTTCATGGATCACGACGATGTGATGCGCCAGGGAGCGTTGAAGACAATGTGTTCCACCATTGAGGCCGATCCTGAAATCTCTGCTGTGCAAGCTATGGTGAAGGATTTCATCTCTCCGGAGATTGGTCAGATGCCCGGGACCATCGTTCGTCCGGAGCCATATTATGGCTTGTTCACGGGAGCGATTCTCATCCGGAGGTCAGTGTTCGACGTTATCGGGCCTTTCTCAGAGTCCAGGAAGACCGGGGAGATTATCGAATGGTCGACAAAAATGGACGCCAATGGCTTTATCATAAAGAAGTTGGATATGGTCTCCACAGACAGGCGCATTCATGGCTCCAATTTCGGGAAAACAAATCGGGAGACTGAGTTCAAGGACTACGCCTCCATTCTCCGGGAACGGCTTAAAATGATTAGGAAATGAAACAGATTCTAGTTACCGGCGGCGCCGGTTTTATAGGTTCGCACCTATGCGAGCGTCTGCTCAATGAGGGTAACGCCGTGATATGCCTAGATAATTTCTACAGCGGTTCCAAGAAGAATGTCTGGCACCTTATTGGACATCCTGGCTTTGAGCTCGTCCGTCATGATGTCACTGAGCCATATCGGGCGGAGATCGACGAGATCTACAACCTCGCTTGTCCCGCTTCTCCCGTGTTTTATCAATATGACCCGATCCAGACCACCAAGACCTCGGTTTTCGGTACTTTCAACATGCTCGGTTTGGCGAAAAGAACGAAGGCCAAGATCCTTCAGGCGTCCACGTCCGAGGTATATGGCGATCCTTCCGAGCATCCTCAGCATGAAGACTATTGGGGCAATGTCAACCCTATCGGCATCAGGTCATGTTATGATGAGGGCAAGCGTTGCGCGGAGTCTCTTTGCTTTGACTATCACAGAATCCATGGTGTTGATGTCAAGGTTATAAGGATATTCAATACTTATGGCCCCAGGATGGCCGTCAATGACGGCCGTGTCGTGTCGAATTTCGTGGTGCAGGCTCTCAAGGGTGAAGACATAACGATCTACGGTGACGGAAGCCAGACCCGGTCATTCCAGTTTGTCTCTGATCTTGTCGAGGGCATGATCAGGATGATGGCGACCCCAGTCGGGTTCACCGGTCCTGTGAACCTTGGAAACCCGGGTGAGTTCACAATGATAGAGCTTGCGGAGAAGGTACTTTCGAAAGTGGGGGGCAAGAGCAAGATAGTGTTCAGACCACTCCCCGCTGATGATCCAAAAATGCGCAGGCCGGACATCACACTCGCCAAGAAAGAGCTCGGATGGGAGCCTAAAGTCTCCCTGGATGAGGGCCTTGACGAAGTTATAGATTATTTCCGCCAGGTTCTTTTCCAATGAGCCTATGAGCGATGCTCTTGATCTGATTCAGCCTCACTGGGTAGAGAAGTATCATCTCCGTGATCATGAGTATGAGGTTTTCTCTTTACCCGCCGCGGAGTTGTTGAGTCCTCTCCGATTTGACCTCTTCGCCAAACTGTATTATATAAGGAACAGGAAGGTCAGGCCACGACTGGCAAGAAGAGTGTATTATGAGAGCTTACGAGCGTTGGTTCCTCTTGGTAAGGAGTGGGGACAAGAAGAGGAAAAGAGCAGTTTCGCTGTCCATTTCAAGGTTTTTGACGCTCTTATAGATAGCTTTGGGTCTGCTGAATTCGATCCAGGCGTATCTATAGTCCCTATCGGGAAGAACCATGTCTTGCTGGATGGAGCCCATAGGGTGTCTACGCTTGCGTATTATGGTAAGGACGTGACAGTCAGTTACTTCCCTGAGGTGGTCGGAGATAATTATCCATATACTCTTTTCTTGGGGCATGGAATGTCGCGTCGCTCAATGGATTTAGTCGCGTTAGAAGGGATCAGATTGCTTGAGGGAATAAATGTCCTTTGTGTACGGCCTGGAGCGGAAGAACCGGATTTGAGCGGTACCAAGGTTTTTTACCATCGAATCATAAAGCTTGCCCGGAATCACTATGTCAAATATGTTTTTTTCATTCCGGAAGCTGGATGGCGACTACCAGAAGATAGCCAAGTCTCACTCATTACTGAAAAAGAGTCTGTTAAGAATGTCTCTGAACAAGTTTTGACGTGGAAAGGCCGTCGTGAAATCTACCAAGATGGTCCTCTTTCATTCTTTGTCAGTCGCATGATGGAGAGTCTCGATTGCCGACTTAAAGCTGAGGTGAACTACCTTGACTTCAGGAGCTATTTTGAGAAGGATACACTAGGGAGAAAGATAAAGAAGAAGATTATTAAGAGTCTCCGCCGCTTGAATAAGAAGTGACTATGAATGAGCACATAGATATATCTGTTGTAATTCCCGTCCACAACACTGGGAAGTATTTGCGCCGGTGTTTGGACTCGGTTTTAGCGCAGACATTGCAAAGCTTCGAGGTGATTTGTGCTGACGATGGGAGTACAGACGACTCAGCCGCTATTCTCAAGGAGTATTCCTGTAAGGATTCGCACTTCAGGGTTATCATCCTTGAGGGGAACCATGGTCCCGCATACGCCCGTAACGCGGCGATGGATGAGGCTAGGGGAGAGTACATTTATTTCATGGATTCCGATGACTGGATTGATCCTGATTATCTGGAAGATATGCATTCCCATGCGGTCTCCACCGGGCTGGATGTGGTGATCAATGGCCATTGGTATATAGAGCATGAGGACGGTAGACCCACCGTGAAAGCGTCGCAAAAGTCTTTTGTTGAGGGGGAACCGGCGTTTTATACCCCAATGCACACGCAGGGCGGTTTCTTTCCGGTCGTCTGGTGCCGGCTTTACAAGGCTGATTTTTTGAGAGTCAATGACATAAGATTCCCTCCTATTAAAGGGGTGGAAGATAATTATTTCGTTTATCTAGCTGAGGCTATTCAAGGGAAATGCTATGTTTTCTTCGGGTCTTTCTACCACTACTTCAAGCATAGGGACTCCATATCCGCATCCAAGGGCTATGAGTGGTATCATATAGATGCTTTCAAGGCGCTTGCGGTGGCTCTTCGGGAGAGAGGTATCCCTCCTTCCGCCATCAAGCGTTTCAGAATGTGGAAAGAGATGGACTTGCAGCTCAATGAAGAAAAATATGCCACCATGAAGGCGTTCTTCGAGGATGTGGAGGATGATTATAGGGCGGCATCCGGGAAATATACGTACTACGAGCGAGCCATGATTGAGACGGTGCTCTCATGTCCGGATCTTAAGTCTTTCCGTAAAAGATATTATTTATGTGTTGATCTGCGCAGCCGCTACAAGACGATGATCCGGCGTGCTGTCAAGACATTCCGAAAGCATGTTATTGTGCGGGTGAAGGGACTCGAACCCATACGCCGAAGCACCAGATCCTAAGTCTGGCTTGTCTACCAGTTCCAACACACCCGCAGGTAGCGGCTGCAAATATAGTGATTTTTTATTACATCGCCTCCAGTTCCTTCTTCATACTCTCGGAGAGTTCCTCTGTCTCTTCCGCCCCAGTATAGGCTACTTCCGCCTTCTTCTCCTCAATAGCTTGCTGGGATTCCTCGTTGCGACGTATCGCCTGCTCGATTCCACGGTCGAATATATTGTGAATTGAGCTCACGAGGTTGACTCTCAAGCCGTCTATCTCATCATCGAACAGGGGGATTTTCACACTCTTGTACTTAGCTTTCCCAAGCTTCCATCTCCAGTCTGAGAAGGTGCCGCCAAGATTGACACCGAACCTGAATGGTATCGGGGACTTTATGGCGGCCACGTGGTATTTGAATCTCTGGTCAAAGCCTTGCAGTCCGTTGAGCGCGAGTGTATAGCGATCGACATTCAGGATGAATGGGAATACCTCCAACTGATTCTCTTTGACTATGCCTCTCACCGACATTCGGTCGATGTAGCTGGAGTCCCTGTCCTTGAATCTCAAGGTCTTGCGAAGCTTGTCGAGGTCCTCGCTCTCGGATAGCGAGAGGTTCTTGCCGTCGATCTTGACCATGCCGCTAAGGGATGGCAAGACTATGTTCATGGAGGTGTCTATGGCGGATGTCGCCGCTATCTCGCAATCCAGGAGGCCTTTAAACGCTTTGAGCATCGGTATGATACTGTCCACGGCAGGGAAGAGTTGTATGACCTTCTCCGCCGTGATGTTTGAGAGCATCAGGTCGAATCCGGCGGTGAGATCTTTCTTTGTGCGGGTGGAATAGAACCCTTCCAGGAAGACCTCTCCCATATTGGTCATCGCGAAGGTGTTCGTCATCTGTAGGCACCTCTCTTTCATCTCAAGGTCCGTGGACACGAACGATGTCTCAAGGTCTGAGTATCTGATGGTTCCGGCTTGGACTCCAACCTTGGCGTTGAGATTGGAAGGAATCACTATGAGAGGACTCGCGATGACGGTGTCCTGGACGGCTTCTTTCTTGACGGAACGCATGTAGGAGGCGTCGTCAATCTCAGACAAGGCGGCTTTCTCTTCAGGAGGAACATATTGTCCGCCGGCATTGATCGCGAGCAGAAGCTCATTCAGGTCAATCACTTCCGAACTAAGATTGAGATCGAGTGTAAGGCGCCCCCTCGCCGATGTCAGGGCCCTTCTCAAGCCGGACAAGCTTCCGCTGGCTGATATGTCTGAGGCTCCGGAGTTGATTGTGAGAGAAGACAGGTCGATCTTGTTGTTGGTGAATTTGCCGTTAAGTCCCGAGAACTTGTTCTCAAGGGGGAAATACGGTGTTATCACCTTCCCTTCCTTGACTTTCAAACTACCGGAGAGGTCCCATTCCTTAATATACTTGGATACCGTCTCGCCAAGGCTGATATGGATGTCTTTCTTCTCAAAATCTTTTTCTGACAAGTAGTCTGGTCTTGTCCTTCTGAGGGAGTCTCTTCCTGGAAGTCTCTTCCTTTGGATCGTCTCGGCGGAAGCGGGCTGGGCGCTGACATTCAAGGTGGCGCCGTCTAGGGAATAGCGGTTCACGCTTTCCCTGATCCTGACGGATTTGTTTGAGCTGCCGAGACTCAGATGGGGGATTGTTCCGTTCTCTTTGGGGATCTCGGTGAGTTTAAAGGTGTTGCTGGATCCTCTGACGCCGACGAAACAGGAGTCGAGGTCCATCATCCCTATTGAGGATATGTCCAAGTGTCCCACGAGAGGATGGCGTCCTTTAGTGCCTTTGATCGTCTCATCTGCGTTATGGGCTGAAAGCCTGACTCCTCTGCCGCGGAAGTATGTCGATGCCCCATAATTAGCTGTGAGACTGTCCACGGAGGCAGTCAGTACGACATGCCCGTCCTCGGAGTCCGTTTCTTCTTCCTTTGAAATATCACTTTTTGCTCCAGTACGGCCGAGGGAGATCGCTGTCCTGCCCAGATAGGCGGCCAATGTGTCTCCGAAGGCACGAATCCTGATTCCGTCGCTTTTCAGGTCACCTCGCAGGCTGATTTTGTCGAAATTGTAAATGTCCATTTGGGACAGCCTGAAACCACCTTTCAGGTTGCCGTCCAGATTACCTCTGGCGCTCAGGTCGATATTCTCAGGTATGAATCTTTGCAAAGAGTCGAGCACGAGATGGAGGCGGCTGTCAATCTTGAAAAGAGGGTCGTCGCTGAGCAGGTCATCCGATGAGCCATTAAGTTGTATGTCCGCTCCCTTGATCTTGAACATCAGGTCGGGGATTCGCGCCGAAAGTTTCCCGTCAGAGACCACTGCGGTGGCCTCAAGGTCGAATCGGCCTTTCTCATCTATTCCCTCCCATGCCACCTTTGAATCGGGTACTGTCAAGTGGATGGAAATGTCAGGGAGTTTACCGTCCTTGGGATTGTAATAGCCGTCACATTTCGCTTCGAGGGATATCTTGGCGTCCGTGTCGAGTTTCTTGAGTATAGGGAAGTTGTCCCCAAAATACTCAGTGACCTCATTGACCGGCTCATTCTCCAGAGCCGCTTCGGCCTGTATGAGAAGACTGTCAGAAGACACGTCCACTGAGCCTTCAGCGGTAAAGTCTATCATGGCGACAGACGCTGTCAAGTCCTTGACCGCGAATACATTCCGTTCGAAATCAGGAAAGAGGGCGGCATTGATTTTGACTGGCAGATCCATCTTGCCTGTCCCGTTAGTCTCAAGATGAATTTTTGAGTCTAGATCAACCCCATAGTGGTCTTTCTTGCCTTTTATTGTCAGATGATCCATCGAAGCTGCCACATCGATGCTGTCAGGGACGCTGTTGAAGGAGATATAAGGAGAGTTCTCAAGACTGACTTTCCCGATTGAGATGGGAGGCACCTTGAAAGAAGAAGTGTCGTTCTCGTCAGCGGAAGGAATCCTGATTATGTTCCAATTCGCTCTGGTCGAGTCATATTGCCGGAGGAATATCCTCGGGTGCTCAAGCACGGCGTGCCGAACCCTTATCTTTCCTTTCAGGGCTTCCATGTAGTTGACTGAGAGGCTGAGGCGGTCCAAGCTCGCAAGGGTGTCCGGCGGGTTTTCCCCGACTATTGAGAAGCCATCCACCGTAAGGTTCAGATTCGGGAAACTCTTCAGCACTGAAGCCTTGATATTCGTGAACTTGACTTCCCCGTCCACATATCCAGCGGCTATGCGGTTCGCTGTCTTGGTGAGGATAGATGGCCTGAGGGCAATCTGAAGGGCGACCAACGCAAGTACCCACAGCCCGATGAAAGACCATAGGAGTATCTTGAATAGGCGATGGTACCAGCGTTTGCTCACATCTACAAATATACCATATTTCACGCCAAAAAAAGAGACTGACCAAAGATTCTTCGCTATGCTCAGAATGACTTTGGTCAGTCAATATTCATTATGCCGCGCTAGCGGCCTTTTTTACTGCTCGTCCTGGAGCTGGAGGTGCTGGACGTAGATGGCTTTCATCCTCGCCGCTCTCTTCTTCACAGAAGGCTTCTCAAAATTCTTGCGGGCACGCATCTCACGAATAGCGCCGGTCTTCTCGAACTTTCTCTTGAACTTCTTCAGAGCGCGCTCGATGTTCTCGCCTTCCTTTATGGGAACTATGATCATAACTAATTTACCACCTCCTTTTTATCAAAGCGGGTGCAAAGATATGAAAATTTTCTTAATTTTGTCAAAACAAAAATGTTATTTCAATGGACAGCCCGTTTTTATACAACAAGTATGTGACAGGCCAGCATTTCATCGGCCGCAAGGAGGATTGCGCGATTTTGTCCAATCTCTTGTCCCAAAATGAGAATGTTGTATTATGGGAGCCCGTCGGTGCGGGAAAGAAGTCCATTGTTCATCAAGTCCTCACAAAGATGAGGGTCTCCGGCTCTCGCTTTGTGACTGGCGAGATGACGGCTCTGGATATTCGCTTCAATGAGGCTTTCGCCAGGCGCTTCGGCTCGGCTGTGATACGTCTGGTGGCCTCCACTCCTGATGAATATTCAAGGATTGTAACCACCTATCTGCAGGGAAGTCACTTTGTCTTTGACCAGACCGCCTACTCCAGCTCCGACACCATCCTGTCCACCAATTGGGAAATAGACGAGAATGACATCAGGGCGGTCTTACGTCTCCCGTACCGTCTTTCAGTTGACAGGGGGGAGCGGATCATAATGATTATTGACGAGTTCCAGAATCTGGATCTGACTGAGGATGGTGAAAAGCTGTTCAAGCTCATGGAAGAGGCTATTGACGAGGGGCGTCGGCTGGGAATAAAGGGATTCTCTTTCATCTTCCTAGGCTCGATGTGCAACGCCATGCGTGACATTTTCGTCAAGAGACACTTTTTCTATCGCAGGGTTGAGCGCCTTAAGCTCAGCAAGGTGGATGAGAGGGAGATCGTTGAGCATATTATTAAAGGTTTCCTTGCGAGCGGTAAGGTCATCGACCGGGACCTGATTGGTGGAGCTTGCCGGTTGTTCAAGTGTGATTTGTTCTATATCAATCACTTCACATCGATTTGCGATTCCCTTTCCAAAGGGTATATCATGGAACCGGTTCTTCTCGAGGCCCTGGACACTATCATCTCGATCAATCGCGGGCGATTCATATCCATAATGAATGACCTGACCACTTTCCAAGTGAGCCTTTTGAAGGCGATCGTGGATGGCTACACTAAGTTCAGCACCGCCGAGGTGATCCGTAAATATTCCTTGAACTCCTCCGCCAATGTCAGACGCTTGAAAGACGCCCTGATGAAGAAGGAGATCCTGACCTTTGTCGGAGATGATGAGCGTCCGGTCATTTTTGACCCGCTCTTTGAGTACTGGCTTAAGAACACATATTTCAAAAACCAATAACCTTATAATGTCGAAGAAAAAGATAGCGGTCTTGACTGGCGCGGGAGTGAGCGCCGAGAGCGGCCTTTCCACGTTCAGGGGATCCGGTGGACTTTGGGGGGAATACGATCCCCAGGAGGTGGCATCCATCGAAGGCTGGTACAGGAACCGGAAACTCGTTCTGGGCTTCTACAACCAGCTTCGCAAACAGCTTTCCGAGGTCAAACCCAACGCCGCGCATCTGGCGATAGCCGCTCTTGAGAAAGACTATGACGTCACTGTGATTACTCAGAACGTTGACAACCTCCATGAGAGGGCAGGCAGCACCAGGGTCATCCATCTCCATGGGGAGGCGACCAAAGTTCGTCCGGAGAATGGTGAGTATGACAGGACATATTCAGAGAAAGAGGTTATTGATGTCGGATATGAGCCGGTGAATCTTGGAGACTTGGCTCCCAATGGCAGCCAGCTGCGTCCCCATATCGTTTTCTTCGGGGAAGCTGTCCCGAAGATCGAGAGGGCTATCGACGTGGTCGCCGATGCGGACATAATGCTTATCGTGGGCACTTCTCTCAATGTCTATCCGGCAGCGGGGTTGTACAGATACGCCAAGAGCGGTGTCCCGGTATATCTGATTGATCCTGAGGATGTGGCAATCTATGATCCACGAATCACACATATCCGCGAGGTCGCCACTAAAGGGATGGAGGTATTCATAAGCGAATTGTGAGTATGTTTTTGTTAGGTTACGATGTGGGCAGCTCGTCGGTCAAGGCGAGCCTTGTGGAAGTTGAGAGTGGAAAGATAGCCGCCAGTGCCTTCTACCCAAAGCATGAAAACACCATTATATCTTTAAAGGCCGGATGGGCCGAGCAGGATCCAGAAAGCTGGTGGGAGAATCTTAAGCTCGCCACCGCCGATGTGCTGGAGCAGGTCCGTAAAGGGGTCCCCGGTCAAGCCGGGAATGACATTGTTGTCATGGCCGGCAGGGACCGGCCATCCATAGCGGCGATAGGAATATCCTACCAGATGCATGGCCTTGTCTGCGTGGATAAGAACGGCCGGCTTCTCAGGCACTCGATAATCTGGTGTGACTCCAGGGCAGTCCCTTATGGAGATGCCGCTTTCGAGGCGCTTGGTAAAGAGAAATGTCTTGGCCACCTGCTTAACTCTCCAGGCAACTTCACCGCCGCCAAGCTTGCCTGGGTGAAGGAAAATGAACCGGCTGTTTTTGACAGGATAGATAAGATCATGCTCCCTGGTGACTTCATTGCCTACAGGATGACAGGTGAGGCTCGTTCTACCGTTAGCGGGCTCTCTGAGGGTATGTTCTGGGACTTCAAGGAGAATAAGCCGGCTTCATTCCTTATGGACTGGTTCGGGTTCGGGGAGAGCATACTTCCGGACTTGGTCCCGACTTTCTCAGAGCAAGGAAGGCTTACCGGAGCCGCCGCTGCGGAGTTGGGCTTGGAGGAAGGTATCCCTGTCACGTACCGTGCCGGGGATCAGCCTAATAACGCCCTGTCACTGAATGTGTTCGAGCCGGGAGATATTGCTGCGACGGCAGGGACGTCCGGTGTTGTGTATGGAGTGAGCGGTAAAGTCGCATATGATCCTCTATCAAGGGTCAACACATTCGCTCACGTGAATCACACGTCACAAGATCCAAGGCTTGGTATTCTCCTGTGTGTGAACGGAACAGGCATAGCCAACGCTTGGATCAGGAGAAATGTCGTTCCGAGAGGAATGATGTACGACGAGATGAACGCTGCCGCCCAGGAAGTGCCTGTGGGCTGCGACGGAGTCGGCATATTGCCTTTCGGTAACGGAGCTGAGAGGATGCTTTGCAACAAGGAGACCGGCTGCGAGGTTTATGGACTGAATTTCAATGTCCACTCTTGGAAGCATCTTGCGAGGGCTGTTCAGGAAGGAATCGCGTTCTCATTCAAATACGGCATCGACATCATGGAGGAAATGGGAATGAGAGTGGGCGTGATAAGAGCCGGCGCCGCCAATATGTTCCAGAGCGGAATATTCAGGGACACTCTCGCTTCTGTGACCGGGGCTATTATTGAGCTGTTGGACACTGATGGCGCCGCTGGTGCCGCCAGGGGAGCCGGAATAGGGGCCGGGATCTATAAAGACCATTCAGAGGCTTTCGCCAGCCTCAAGAGACTCGCCCTCATCGAGCCTTCAGCCGATCGCTCTAAGTATTTAGAGGCATATTCAAATTGGAAGAATCATCTGAATAATAACATTTAAAACAAAGATTATCATTATCATGAAAGAGTATTTCCCGCAAATTGGAAAGATTCCCTTCGAGGGACCAGAGAGCAAGAGTCCATTGGCGTTCCATTATTATGAGCCGGATCGCATGGTACTCGGAAAGAGGATGGAGGATTGGCTGAAATTCGCCATGGCATGGTGGCATACCCTTGGACAGGCCAGCGGAGACCAGTTCGGCGGACAGACACGTGAGTACGAGTGGGATAAGGCTGGAGATCCGATACAAAGGGCAAAGGATAAGATGGACGCCGGATTCGAGATCATGGAGAAATTGGGTATCAAGTACTTCTGCTTCCATGATGTGGATCTCGTCGAGGAAGCTCCCACCATCGCCGAATATGAGGAGCGCATGAGGATCATCACCGACTATGCGCTCGAGAAGATGAAAGCCACTGGCATCAAACTCCTTTGGGGTACAGCCAATGTTTTCGGGCATAAGAGATATATGAATGGGGCCGCCACCAACCCGGAGTTCGGTGTTGTCGCCAGGGCAGCTGTCCAGATCAAGAACGCGATCGACGCCACCATCAAGCTGGGAGGAACCAACTATGTGTTCTGGGGTGGCCGCGAGGGCTACATGAGCCTGCTCAACACCCAGATGCAGAGGGAGAAGGATCATCTCGCCAATATGCTCAAGGCTGCTCGTGACTATGCCCGCGCCAAGGGATTCAAGGGCACCTTCCTCATCGAGCCGAAGCCGATGGAACCTACTAAGCATCAGTATGATGTAGACACTGAGACCGTGATCGGCTTCCTCCGCGCAAACGGTCTTGACAAGGATTTCAAGGTCAACATCGAGGTCAACCACGCCACGTTGGCGGGTCACACATTCGAGCATGAGCTCGCCGTGGCAGTCGACAACGGTCTCCTTGGCTCAATCGACGCTAACAGGGGAGATTATCAGAACGGCTGGGACACCGACCAGTTCCCTGTTGATCTCTTTGATTTGACCCAGGCCATGCTTCAGATCATCCGTAACGGAGGTCTCGGTAATGGTGGGTCCAACTTCGACGCCAAGCTTCGCCGTAACTCAACCGATCCTGAAGATATATTCATTGCCCATATTTGCGGTATGGACGCTATGGCCAGGGCTCTCCTTGCCGCCGCCGCGATTGTGGAGGAGTCTCCTATCCCGGCTATGGTCAAAGAGCGTTACGCATCCTTCGACGAAGGTGAGGGCAAGAGATTCGAGGATGGTAAGATGAGTCTGGAGGAACTAGTTGATTACGCGAAGACTCACGGAGAGCCCGCCCAGAAGAGTGGCAAACAGGAGCTCTACGAAACCCTTGTCAACATGTACATCAAATAATTAGGCGAAATATTTTGCCGGATTCGCGGAAATTACTATTTTTGCAGTCCTTTTATGGCCCGGAGGCTCCGGAAGACGTACGCAGGGTCGTGCGCGCCTCAGGCTGAAACTTAATAAAGTTTTGTTTTTTATGTACGCAATTGTTGACATTGCAGGCCAGCAGTTCAAGGTCGAGGCCGGGAAAGAGATTTTTGTCAACCGCTTGGCGGCTGCCAAGGATGCCTCTGTAGAGTTCGACAAGGTCCTGCTGATTGACTCCGAAGGGCAGATCCAGCTCGGTAATCCTTATGTGAAGGGTGCTGTTGTCAAGGCTACGGTTCTCGATGACGAGGCCAAGGCGGACAAAGTGCTCGTCTTCAAGAAAATCCGTCGCAAGGGCTTCCAGAAGCTCAATGGCCATCGCCAGAAGCTTTCCAAGATCCGCATCGACGCTATCGCTTAATTTCAAAATCCTCTAGATTATGGCACACAAGAAAGGTCAATCCAGTTCAAAGAACGGCCGTGAGTCTCAATCCAAAAGACTCGGACTCAAGAAATTCGGCGGTGAGGTCGTGAAGGCCGGTAACATCATCGTAAGGCAGAGGGGCACCGTCCACAACCCTGACAAGAACGTCGGAATGGGCAAGGACCACACTCTTTACGCTCTCGTTGACGGAACAGTGAAGTTCACAAAGAAGAAAGCCGACAAATCCTACGTCTCTGTTATCCCTTTTGAGAACTAGGCTCGTCAGGATTGATAGAAGAAAAGAGGACTGGCTTCAAGTTGACGCCCATGTCCTCTTTTTTATTTAGAACGATCAATAATTAATAGATATGCTTACACTTAAGATGCTCAGGGAAGATCCCGAGCGTGTGATAGCCAAACTGGCGGTCAAGAATTTTGATGCCAGGGAATTGGTTGGCAAGATCCTCGAGCTGGACGCCAACAGAAGGGCTCTCCAGGCCGAGAGTGACGCTCTGCTCTCTTCGCAGAAACAACTTTCAGCCAAGGTAGGTGCCTTGATGAGAGAAGGCAAGCGAGATGAGGCTGAGGAAGTGAAGAAAGAGGTTACCGCTCTGAAAGCGAAGTCTTCCGATCTTCTCGCCAAGGCTGATGCCAACAACAAGGAGTTGGACGACACCATCGTCTTGCTCCCGAATATTCCTTGTGACCTTGTCGTTCCCGGCAAAGGCGCCGAGGATAACCAGGTCGTGAAGATGGGTGGCCCGGAGGTTCATCTTCCTCAGGACGCTCTCCCGCATTGGGAACTCGCCAAGAAATATGACATTATTGATTTCGACCTCGGAGTGAAGATAACCGGGGCAGGTTTCCCTGTCTATAAGGGCAAGGGAGCCAGGCTTCAGAGGGCTCTGATCAACTATTTCCTTGATTTCAACACGGCTGCCGGTTACAAGGAGGTCGAACCTCCGGTGGTGGTCAACGCCGCCTCTGGATTCGGCACCGGCCAGCTTCCTGACAAAGAGGCCCAGATGTACTATGTCGGCCTTGATGATTTCTATCTCGTTCCTACCGCCGAAGTCCCTGTGACCAACATTTTCAGGGATGTTATCCTTGAGAATGACCAGGTTCCGCAGAAGATGACGGCCTATACTCCTTGCTTCCGCCGCGAGGCCGGCTCCTACGGCAAGGATGTCAGGGGACTGAACCGTCTCCACCAGTTCGACAAGGTCGAGATCGTCCGTGTCGAGAAGCCTGAGAATTCCTATGCCGCCCTCGATGAGATGGTCGCCCATGTCGAGAAGCTTGTGAACAGCCTCGGGTTGAAGTACAGGATTCTCCGCCTTTGCGGAGGAGACATGAGCTTCACCTCGGCCATAACCTACGACTTCGAGCTTTGGTCCGCGGCCCAGGGTCGTTGGCTTGAGATTTCCTCAGTCTCGAACTTCGAGACCTACCAGGCCAACAGGCTCCATCTGCGCTACCGCGACGAGGAAGGCAAGATCCAGCTTTGCCACACTCTGAACGGCAGTTCGCTGGCTCTCCCGAGGGTGGTCGCCGCCCTTCTTGAGGACAACGAGACCGAGGACGGGATCATCATCCCTGAGGCTCTTCGTCCGTACACCGGTTTCGACAAGATCGGTTAACATCCTGGATGGAGAAAAGAACAATCATAGGCATCGACCCCGGAACCAACTTGCTTGGTTTCGGGGTAATCGATGTCATTGACAATAAGCCTGTATTTGTTGACATGGGCGTGCTCGACCTCCGAAAGGAAAAGGACGCATATTCCAAACTCCGCCAGATCTACGACACTGTCAGTGAGGTCTGTAAGACCTACCATGGCACCGAGATGGCCCTTGAGTCCCCGTTCTACGGGAAAAACGCCCAGGTTGTGCTGAAACTCGGCCGCGCCCAGGGAGCCGCCATGATAGCCGCGATGGTATATGGTATTACCGAGGTCCATGAATATGCCCCCCGCGAAGCTAAACAAGCGATCACTGGCAACGGCGCCGCCTCGAAGGAACAGGTGTCGATGATGATACGTAAGACCCTCGAGGTCGAGATCAAAGCCGAGCATCTGGACGCCACGGACGCCCTGGCTATTGCCCTTTGCCATTATTATTCAACTTCAAGTCCTTTGGCGGGAGTGAAGTCTTCCTCCAGCTGGGAAAACTTCATCAAGGCTAATCCGGACAGGGTTAAATAATCTTTTTTTATCATATAAAATTAAACCGTAAGCCTTCACCGTTGTCAAACTAGTGTTTGAATTATTTATTGTATGAACTTCAAGAGATTTATCGCTATCCTGGCCGGTGTGATATCGGTTGCCGCGGTGGCTGCTGAACAGAACTTTTCCTCCCTTAAGGGAGTCCTGGAGGACCAGAACGGAGAGCCTGTGCCTTTCGCCACTGTCTCCATCTCGAAACCGAATTCCAGCAAGCCTTATAAATACGCTTTGAGCGACGCTGAAGGTAAAGTCGTCATCGAGAAAATAGTCCATGGCAAGTACGTGTTTAAAGCCGAACTGCTTGGCTATAAGGAATATGTCAAGGAAATAGAGATCAGGAGCAATCTTGATTTGGGCGTGATCCGGATGGAGGAGGACAAACATGTCCTTGACGCCGCGAGCGTATCCGCCACCGGCAATCCCATTATCATCAAGAAAGACACGATCGAGTACAACGCCTCTTCTTACAAGACGACCGAGAATGACATGCTGGTAGATCTCCTGAAGAAGCTCCCCGGCATTGAGATCGGAGACGACGGCAGCATTACTTCCAACGGGCAGACCATCTCCAAGATAACGATCGGTAACAAGACTTTCTTCCTCGATGATCCGCAGCTCGCTTCACAGAACCTGCCTGCCAAGATTGTGGAGAAGATCAAGGTTGTCCGCAAAAAGTCCGAGCAGGCTGAATTCACCGGCATTGAGGACGGCGAGGAGGAGCAGGTGATTGACCTGACCGTCAAAAAGGGCATGATGGACGGTCTGATGGGCAATTTCTCCGCCGGTGGTGGAAAAGACTTCCCGTCGACCACCAGCACTCTGGCGGTTGGTGACGACTTCCGTTACCAGGGCGGGGCATTTGTCGGAAGGTTCACCCAAAAAAGCAACATCAGTTTCATTCTCAACGCGAATAACACCAATAACCGTGGCGCCACGGACATCTCCGGCAACATGATGGGTAACATGATGGGTGGAGGCGGAGGCTTTGGCGGCGGCGGTGGAGGCTTTGGCGGCGGCCAAAACGGCATCAACCGCACTTTGATGACCGGTTTGAATGGAGCGTGGGATCTGTTCGACGACAGGATGAACCTGGGTGGGAACTATGTCTACAATCAGTCCAAGAGGGAAGTCCTGTCGAGAAGCACAGAGACGGAGAATTTGAGTGATGGTTCCATGGTCACCATCAACGGTGTGGATTCTCCCGGATTGAACAACAGGGTAACGTACGGACACAGGTTCGGAATGCGTCTGGATCATAAATTCTCGGAGAACACGTCTATCCTGTTCCAGCCTCAGGTCAATTTCGGATCAGGGAATTATATCCAGTATTCGGATTTCTCCAAGGAGAGGTTCGACATCAACAATAACCTCACCTCATCCAATACCGGATTCTCCAACAACACCGGAGACAACAGGAACTGGCGAACAAACGGATTCCTGCTCTTCCGTCAGAAGCTTGGAATGCCTGGCCGCACCCTTTCTTTCATGGGCAACTATAATATAAGCCACAACCAGATGGACGGCTTCAACCAGTCGCTCAACTCAAACAAGAACCAGGATGGTGAGTCTGTTGATATCGTGAACCAGAGGATAGACCAGCTTTCAAACAGCGCCTCTCTTTCCGGTAGGCTTGTGTACACCGAACCGCTTGGAGGTGGTTTCTATGCCTCGGCCAATTACAGCTATGCCTGGAGCAAAAACACCTCCACTAAGGATGCCTATAACAGTGGCTCCAATGTGCAGGGAAAGAACTCATTGGTTTACGATCCCCTCGGCGAGACGAGGGATGACACTTATTCCAGCAATATCCTTAACAGGTATAATAACCAGAGCGCCGGACTTGATCTCCAGTATCAGAAAGACAAACTTCACGCGCAGTTAGGGTTCTCCCTTATGCCGACCAAGACCCACAATGAGACCAACAAGGAGGTTTATGACACGACAGTCGTCAACATCGCTCCATCCGCGATGTTCTGGTATGACCTTGGCGAGACCACCAATGTGAGGATATTCTATCGCGGACGTTCTTCGCAACCTTCCACATCGCAATTGATGAGGGTCCCGGACAACTCCAACCCCAACAGAATATCAACCGGTAATCCTGGCTTGATCCCTTATTTCAACCACAACATGAACGCCGAGTTCAGGATGACCAACAGAAAGACTTTCACGAGTTTCAATATCAACCTCAACGGCGGTTTCGTCCAGCATCCGATAGTGTCCGCCCTGTTGTATGACTCCAAGAATGTCCAGTATTCCATCCCTTATAACGGGCCGAACTCATTCAACGGCGGAGGCCGGGTGTTTTTCAACTCTCCCATAGCGAAATCCAATTTCTCTGTTTTCACTATGAGTAATGTGACTTACTCGCAGTCTACCTCTTACATGGATGCCGGATCGAAACTTGACATGTCGAAGTACCGCGATGATAAAGGGGCTTTCACTAAATACAAGGAGTTCCTCCAGGACTATCCTGATCCCGCTAATGCTTCCATTTTCAGGGAGAATGTTACACGCAGCTTCTTCTACATGCAGAGGTTGAGGTTGACTTACCGCAGCGATGATCTTGAGGTGGCCCTCGGCGGTGGCGCCAGATACCAGCACATCACTTATTCCATCAATAAGGGTGATAACGCTCCGGCCAATGGTAGCAAGAACACCGAGACGTGGTCCCCGGATCTGACCGGATCCATAACTTGGACTTCTCCTTCAGGTTTCAGGTTCAAGACGGATGCCAATTACAATTGGTACATCAATTACACTTCAGAGATCGATCCCACCCTGCGGATCAATCTCGACATCCAGAAGCTTTTGTTCAAGGACCGGGTGACCCTCGCTCTCCGTGCTTATGACCTTCTTGACCAGGCCAGGAGCATCAATATCAGCAACACCAACAACAGGATCACTGAGAGTTGGACCAATACTCTCGGGAGGTATGTCATCGTGGCGCTGACCTACCGCTTCGGAACGTTTGGGAAGAAGGGGAACAATATGCGGATGGGGCCTGGAATGGGCGGCCCTGGAATGAGAGGCGGAATGGGAGGCGGAATGGGAGGCGGAAGACGTCCGTTCTAGATCCTTCGCTTCGCGGATCCTTCGCTTCGCTCAGGATGACACGTATTTACGCCATTTAGCGATCATCGACTCCATATCCTCCGGGATATTGGAGTCGAATTTTTTTATCTCTTTTGTGCGTGGATGGACGAAGCCCAAGGTTTTGGCATGGAGAGCCTGCCGGGGGCAAAGCTCGAAGCAGTTCTGGATGAACTGGCGGTATTTGGCGTAGATCGTGCCCTTTTTGATCTCCGAGCCTCCATATCTGGCGTCATTGAATAGGGGGTGCCCGATGTGGCTCATGTGGACCCTGATCTGGTGAGTCCTTCCTGTCTCAAGACGGCATTGAATCACAGTGACATAGCCGAAACGCTCAAGCACTTTGTAGTGCGTCACCGCATGCTTGGCCCTTTCGTCATCTTCCGGATAAACCTTGAAGCGAAGCCTGTCGTTGGGATCCCTCCCGATCGCGGCGTCAATAGTGCCTTCATCATCCTTGACATTGCCCCAGACCACCGCGACATATAGCCTTTCTATGCTGTGCTCGAAGAACTGCTTCGCGAGGTCCATCTGGGTCTCGTCGTTCTTCGCGACCACAAGAAGCCCTGATGTGTCCTTGTCGATACGGTGCACCAATATTCCCATCCTTTCCGGTTCGGCCGGCCCTTGTTCTTGTATGGCGGCCGGGTCTATTCCGAGGTGGAAAGCGAGGGCGTTCACCAGCGTACCGTCGTAGTTGCCGTGTCCAGGATGAACCACCATCCCCGCGGGTTTGTTCACGACGAGAAGATCGTCGTCCTCGTAAACTATGTCAAGTGGAATATCTTGCGGGATTATCTCGGTCCCTCTTCGCCTGTACGGCATCATGAACCGGATAATATCCCCAGGGCGGACAATGAGGTTCGCCTTCGCGGTTTTCTCCCCGACCTTGACATATCCTTCCTTGATCGCGAGCTGGACCCTGTGCCGGGATGTGTCCTCCAAGTGAGTGGCCATGAACTTGTCGATCCTCATTGGGGACTGCCCTGGATCCACATTAAGCCGGAAATGCTCGAACATTCCCTGCTCCTCATCCTCGACGTTTTCTTCGGGGTCGGAGTAAAGCTTGTTCTCGTCCACGGCTAGTAGTTCTCCTTGATGTCCAGCGAAAGATGCAGGGTCACGTCAGATCCCATCAACAGGGGACTTTTCGACGCACCGGGAGTCTGCTTGTACACCATGGCGTTGAGTGAGTCGGTGTAGTTCTTGACCGTCTTGTCAAACACGACCTTGCCAAGGTTAAGGGAGTTGTCATGAACGGCGTCCACTGCCCTTAAATATTTCATACCCTTTACGTTAGGGACGTAAGTCATGTTGTCTGAAGGGTTGAGTCCGACCTGCAGGTCAATCTCGGAACCGGTCTCGATCTGCACTCCGGGACGGATCTCCCTGTTGCGGTAGATTTGACGGAGCACGTTGTTGGTGGCTATGTCATTGACATAGATGAGCTTCCCGAGAGCCAGTCCGCGGGAGTTCAGCTCGGCCTTGGCCTGTCTCATCGAATATCCCACAAGATTTGGCATGCTGACCTTTTTGGCGTGCATGGCGTTGATTGTGAGAATGATCCTTCTACCTTTCTTTACCCTGGATCCAGCCTTCGGATTCTGGCTGTAGACCGCTCCTTTCGCCATCCTGCGCACGTAGATCGAGTCTGTCACCTCGGTCCTGAGGTGATGGCGAGACGCCTCCTTGTGTGCCTCGCTGACGCTCATGTTCGTCAGGTCAGGGACCTCGATGGACTGTCCGTGGTGAGTGATGACGCTTAACATTATAGACGCCCCGATCAGCAGGACGGCAAAAAACGCTACCGCGCCGATCAGGTTCTTCACTATCCAGTTGCTGAAGAAACCGGTTTTCTCTTTTTTGATATCAGACTCTTCCATGGCTATTTGGCTCTGATGAAGATTTGCACAGGGCAGCCCAGAAGGTCGAAATGCTCCCTGAGTTTATTCTCAAGGAATCTCTTGTACGGGGCCTTGACATACTGCGGCAGATTGCAGAAGAAGGCGAAGGCCGGGAACCTTGTGGGCAACTGTGTCACGTATTTGATTTTGATGTACTTGCCCTTCCATGCCGGGGGAGGGTAGTTCTCTATCTCGGGAAGCATCACCTCGTTGAGACGGGCGGTAGGGACCCTGCGGGCGTAGTTGTCGTAGACGTGCGCGGCAGCGTCGAGCACATCCATGATCCTTTGCTTGTTGATGACGGAGGTGAATATGATCGGGACATCATCAAATGGGGCCAGCCTCTCTTTCAGAGCCTTCGTGTATTCCTTCATCGTGTTGCTGTCCTTTGTGAAGAGGTCCCATTTGTTCACGACAAGCACGCAGCCTTTGCGGTTGCGGACGATCAGGTTGAATATACTCATGTCCTGCGCCTCCATGCCGGCGTTCGCGTCAATCATCAGGATGCAGACATCGGCATGCTCGATCGCCCTGATAGCCCTCATGACAGAATAGAACTCAAGGTCCTCGTTGACCTTGGTCTTCCTTCTCATTCCCGCGGTGTCGACCAGCATGAAATCGTGGCCGAACTTGTTGTATCTGGTCGAGATCGAGTCTCGGGTAGTGCCGGCGACAGGTGTCACGATATTCCTTTCCTCGCCTAGAAGAGCGTTGGTCAGGGAGGATTTGCCGACATTCGGCTTGCCGACGATGGCGATATGCGGCAGGTCAGGATGGTCGTCTTCGGCGGAGGTGTCCTCGGGAAGGAGCCTCAGAACTTCGTCCAGAAGGTCCCCGGTGCCGCTGCCGTTGGCCGCTGAAATACTCCACACTTCTCCGAGGCCGAGTCCGTAGAACTGGTAGGCATCGTACATCTTCTCCCCGGAATCCACCTTGTTGACACAGAGTACCACCGGCTTCCCGCTCCGGCGAAGCAGGTCCGCGATCTGTGAGTCGTAATCGGTTATCCCGGTGGCGGCCTCGACCATGAACAGAATCAGGTCAGCTTCTTCCAGGGCAATGACGACCTGGCGACGGATAGCCTCCTCGAAAACATCGTCCGAATTGCTTGTCCATCCTCCGGTGTCCACCACGGAGAATTCCTTCCCGTTCCATTCACATTTCCCGTAATGACGGTCGCGGGTCACACCCGCTGTCTCGTCCACAATCGCCTGACGCATTCCAACGAGGCGGTTGAAAAGGGTTGATTTGCCCACATTGGGCCTTCCTACTATGGCTACCAAGCTCATGACTAATCAGTTTTTATAAAACCCGCATCCCGCGCAGGCGTCTGACATGACACCTGTGCAGGACGCGTTTTTCTGGCGTTGCCGTTCAGAACCGAACATTTCTTTTTCCTGGTCATGCATGCACTTGATGCCCAGCTTGCGCATGTTCTCGTTTTTGCTGACCTCAGTCTCGGGGAACCGTCCTTTCACGATGATTCCCACGCACATCAGGGCGATGGCGATAGCGAGGATGAGTATGGCCGCGAGCAGGGTGCGCATGGTAGGGGATGGAATCAGAATATGAATTCGGAGCTGATAGGCTCGTAATTATATACTTTATGGATGATCGAGGCAAAGGTCGATGTCATCGAGACCACCTTGATCTTGGACGTGTCAGCGGTGGTCCGTAGCGGAATGGTGTCCGTGACGTAGACCTCCTTGAGGGACGAGGCGTTGATTCTTTCATAGGCGGGCCCGGAGAGGACAGGGTGTGTCGCGCAGGCTCTCACGCTGGCGGCGCCTTTCTCCATGAGGAGGTCGGCGGCCTTGGTCAGGGTCCCGGCTGTGTCGATCATGTCGTCAACGATCACGATATTCTTGCCTTCCACATCACCGATGGCGGTCATCGAGCCGATCACGTTGGCCCTTTCCCTTGTCTTATGGCAGATGATGACGGGGCAGGCAAGTTCCTTGGCGTAGGCATTGGCCCTCTTAGCGCCTCCCATGTCAGGCGCGGCGATTGCCAAGTTCTCGATATTCAAGGATTTAAGGTAGGGGATGAATACCCTGCTGGCATAGATGTGGTCCACCGGAATGTCGAAGAACCCCTGGATCTGGTCAGCGTGGAGGTCGCATGTCATGATCCGGTCCACTCCGGCGGCTGTCAGAAGGTTAGCGACAAGTTTGGCCCCGATGGAGACTCTCGGTTTGTCCTTGCGGTCCTGACGGGCCCATCCGAAATACGGCATGACGGCGATAACTTTGTCCGCGGAAGCGCGTTTCGCGGCATCGATTGTCAGAAGGAGTTCCATGAGGTTCTCGGTGGGCGGGAATGTGGATTGGACCACAAAGACAGTGGCACCTCTGACACTGTCTGTGAATGAAGGCACGAATTCCCCGTCGCTGAACTGGGTTACCTCAGAGTCGCCGAGATGATACTTCTCGCCGAAGCGCTCCCCGATTTTGTTCAAGCTTTCGACTACCTTGCATGCGAAGTCCCTTGAGGCCCTGCACGCGAATAATTCCATTCTGTGTTCGATGTACATGGTTATATATATTGTTCAATATAGTCGAGTATCTCCTGCTTCCCCGCACCGGTCTCTGAACTGGAAGTGAACATCGCCGGAAGCTCTTCCCATTGCTCAAGAAGGATCGCCTTGTCTTTCTCTATCTGGGCCTTGAGGGCATTGTGGCCAAGCTTGTCTCCTTTTGTGAATATGATCGCGAAAGGAATCCCGTTCTCACCGAGTCCGGAGATGAACTCAAGGTCGATCTTCTGGATGTCATGCCTCGAATCGACCAGGACGAAAAGCAGGACCATCTCCTCCGATCCGAGGATGTAGTCATTGATCATCTTCCGGAGATCTTCCCTCTCTTTTTTGGATATCTTGGCGAATCCGTAACCTGGCAAGTCGACCAGATACCAGCTGTTGTTGATCAGGAAATGGTTGATAAGTTTTGTCTTTCCTGGGGTAGAGGACGTTTTCGCGAGCTTGCTGTTGCCACAAAGCATGTTGATAAGGGAAGACTTGCCGACATTCGAGCGTCCGATGAACGCGAACTCGGGCAGTTTTCTCCCAGGTTTTGTTGCCACCCTTGTGCTGCTGCCGGCAAATTTTGCCTCAAAAATCCTCATAGTGCAAAGATAGTGGATTTTTGTTAATTTTGTAAGAGAGTAACCATAGAGTTTGACAATGGATTCGGAATACATGGAGTTGGTGGACTTGACAGCCCTGCTGAAGGATGGGATAGAGTCTGTGGTGCCGGGAATTATCTGGGTCAAGGCCGAGATCTCGGAATTGAACCTGAAGAGGAACGGGCATTGCTATCTGGAACTGTCCCAGAGCGAGGGGGGAGCGGTCTTGGCTAAGGTCAGGGCCACTATCTGGGCCTCAAGATGGAACTACATCGACCAGTATTTCAAGAGCGTCACCGGCTCGTCGCTCGGCGTCGGAATGGAGGTTCTTTTCCGGGCTCAGGTCAATTTCCATCCTGTTTACGGATTGTCCCTTAATATTGACGATGTTGATCCGGATTTCACGCTTGGGGCTAATGAACGTCAGAAACGTCTGACGGTTGAGCGTTTGTCCAAAGAGGGACTGATGGACCTGCAGAGGCGTCTCTCGCTTCCTGAACTGCCATATTCCCTGGCTGTGATCTCCGCTCCAGGCGCCGCCGGACTGCGTGATTTCGAGCGTCATCTTCTTGAGAACGAATATGGTTTTGTCGTCGAGATGGAATTGTTCGAGGCACTGATGCAGGGTGAGCAGGCGGCGGACTCGATGATCATGGCCCTTGAGGTAATCCAGGCCTCAGCCAAGGGTTATGACGCGGTGCTTATCATGCGCGGAGGCGGGTCTGAACTGGATCTTTCCTGCTTCGACGATTATGATCTGGCGGTCGCTATCGCCACGTGTCCTTATCCGGTTTTCACAGCCATCGGCCACGACAAGGATTATCATGTCGCCGACATGGTCGCCAACACTTTCGTGAAGACTCCGACCGCCTTGGCGGACCTAATCCTTGATTGCTACATCGCTGAAGACCAGCGGATTTCCTCTTTGGAGACAAGAGTCAAACTGGCTTTCTCCGGCCGTTTCTCAGCGATGTTGTCAAGACTTGACCTCCTTAAGGGAAATGTTGTTCACGCTGCGGACCGTCGATTGTCCGACGCTGCCCACAGGCTTGACATCCTCGAGTCCCGGATCGCCTCCGGAGATCCGAGAAAGATTCTCGAAAAGGGATATTTGCTCGCTCTCGACGACAAGGGCGTGAAGTTATCCTCCGCCTCGAGCCTGAAAAAAGGCGACAATTTCAGGATGATGTTTTCCGACGGCACGGTCACCGGCACCGTCACCTCTGTCGCTTATAAAAAATGATTATATTTAAAACGAATATGTCAGAAGAGAGATTTGATTATGCGAAAGCGATGGCCGAACTGGAAGACATCGCCGCGAAGATTGAGGATCCAAAGACGAGCCTCGATCACATCGGAGCGCTGGTGAGCCGTTCCAAGACACTGATTGATCAGTGTCGTAACTATTTGCGCTCAGTAAGGGAATCAATTGAAAAAGAAGAGGATAAGTAATGAAAGAAATGTATCTGGCCGGCGGCTGCTTCTGGGGAGCCGAGCATTATTTCAGGAATATCGATGGAGTCGTGGACACCGAAGTGGGTTTTGCCAATGGTGACACGCCTTCCCCGACCTATGAGCAAGTCTATACCGACACCACAGGCTACGCCGAGACAGTCCGGGTAATCTATAATCCGGACACCCTCCCTCTGGAAGAACTTGTCCGGGATTTCTTCTGCGCCATCGACCCGTTGAGCCTTAACAAGCAGGGAGAAGATGAGGGAACCCGTTACAGGACAGGAGTTTACTACTCCGATCCAGCGGATTCCGCACCTATCCGCAAAGTGTTTGACGAGGTCCAGGCTCTCTATGCCGAACCATTGGCAGTGGAACTTCTTCCCTTGAAGAATTTCTTCACGGCGGATGGCCGCCACCAGGACTATCTTATAAAGAATCCCGACGGTTATTGCCATCTGCCTTTTAAGATATTCCGTTACCCGAGACTGGTCTGCGATCTTAAGCACCTTCTCGGAGACGAGCCGGACTATGTCGCTAGATTGTCCAACGCCGCGGCCCTGGTGAAAGAGAAAATGGGCTTTTTCTGGACCGGTTTCTATTTGGTCGGACCCGCCTATGTCTCGCCGGAAAGCCATGGCCATGGAACGCCTTCTCCGGATGGGAAGGAATTGATCCTCGGACCGTTCCAAGGACCTTTCGCCTGCATGAGGATCGGTTATGGAAGCGGGGTCTGCGGAACCGCATGGAAAGAGGGCAAGACCATTGTCGTGCCCGATGTTGACGCGTTCCCCGGTCACATCGCCTGCTCCTCTGCCTCAAAGTCGGAGATTGTTGTCCCGATATTCAAGGACGGTCAGGTCGCCGGTGTCCTGGACATCGACAGCGACGAACTCTCCACTTTCGACCAAATCGACGCCTTCTGGCTCCAGAAACTCGTCGCCGTTCTCTAACCGCCGGGGCAGCCTGTCCCGCGGGAAACCCGTGGCCGCCCGTGGCCACGTGAACGGGGGGACCGCCGGCTTAGCCGGTGGTGGGACGAGGGCCGTCAGGCCCGAAGGGTTTCTGTGGGACAGGCTGCCCCTGCGGCGAAGGACAATCAGTCGATCTTGAAGGCGGCGATCTCCTTGTTGAGGGACTCGAGCATTGAGATTTTCTTGTTGTAGAGGTCTTCGGAGATGTCGACCTTGTAGTAGTGAGGATTGATAAGACGCCTCTCTGACGGGCTGAAGTGGTTCAGCGTGTCCCTGTAGAACGCCCGCTTGTCTTCCAGGGAATGCTTTTCCGAGCAGTCCTTCCCGTCTTTGATTATCTGGAGCTGAAGAGCCCTCCACGTGTACGACCCGGCCTCGAAAGTCTTGTGCTTGAACCTGTCGTCCTCGGCGAAGATCGTGAACTCTTCTCCGGCCTCGATCTTCTTCGCGATCGAGTCACCCCTGAGGCAAGTCACGTCGGCTTCGTTCAACTCGCCATGGTCCGGATCGTTTTTCATGATCCTATAGGTGATCTGGAAGCCGGGATTGATCAATTTGATAGTGTCCTCAGAACGTTTCAATACCGGCTCACCTTCGATCTGGACTAGCTTGTAGACATTTCCGAAGCATGGAGCCGCCTTGCTGGTCGCGATCGCGTCACCCACGCCGTAAGAGTCTATGCAGGCCCCCTGGCGCTCCAAGTCGGTGATCAGGTATTCGTCCAAAGAGTTGGTGGCGAATATCTTGCATTTTTTCATTCCGTGCTCGTCGAGTATTTTCCGGACCTTCTGCGACAGGTAGGCGAGGTCGCCGCTGTCCAGGCGAATTCCGTAACCCGGGGCGTAATTGTCGTCGATCCCGCACTCCCTGAATGACCTGATGGCGTTGAGGACACCGCATTTGAGGGTGTCATAAGTGTCGATCAGGAGAATGAGGTTTTCCCCCTTATGGGTATTGCAGTAGTCGACAAAAGCCCTGTGCTCACCCTCGACGCTGCTTCCGTACGAGGTGACGAAGCTGTGGGCCATGGTCCCGGTCGAGGGAACCGAGTTCATGACTCCGGTCAGGATGTTCGAGGTGCTGGCGCAGCCGGCGATGATGGCCGCCTTGGCCCCATAGATGGCGGCCCAGGGGCCGTGGGCCCTTCTGGAGCCGAACTCGCTGACCGGACGATTCGTCGCCCGGCAAACTCTGGATGCCTTGGTCGCTACGGCCATCTGGTGGTTCATGATGCAGAGAATAGGTGTTTCCAGAACCTGGGCTTCGATGAGAGGGGCCTCAACAGTGATGATCGGCTGGTTGGGGAACACGATCTCGCCCTCGCGGAGAGCCCAGACATTGCCGGTGAACCTCATGGTTGCAAGGTACTTCCGGAATTCGGCGTACTCGTCTCCCGGGAGGAATCTCTCGAAGAAGTCCGGCTCGGCCTTGCCGAGGTTGAGGATGCACTCGATCACCTCGTGGGTGCCGCTGCAGACCGCCCAGTTGTTGTTCTCCGGGGCCTTGCGGTAAAACATGTTGAACACGGCCATCTCATCCTTGCGGCCAGTTTCGAAGAAGGACTTTCCCATCGTGTACTGGTACTTGTCCGAGCAATAGGAATAGTTAAGCATGTATTTTTTCGTTCTTGATTATCTTGTCGAGCAGCATTCTGGAAGGAGTGGGATCGCCGGAGGCGACAAGCCTCACGTCGGGCAGGGAAGGGCCTCCGTCCTCGCGGACCAGGCCTTCAGTTCTCATGACATCCAGCAGATGCCTCGCGACCGCCGGGGCCGGGTCAATAACCTGGACATCCGGACCGGCGATACGCTGTATCACATCCCTCAGGAAAGGGTAGTGCGTGCAACCGAGGACAATCCTGTCGGCCCCTTTGTCGAGCAGGGGCTGGAGACTCTCCCTGACGGTCGCCTCGGCGATCGGTCCGTCCAGGACTCCGCTTTCAACCAGCTCCACAAAGCCTTTCCCGACGTGTTCCTCGATTATGACGTCGTCTTCGTATAAGCCTTTGGTGTTGAGGTATTTCGATCCTTTGAGGGTCCCTGAGGTCGCAAGCACTCCGATCACTCCTGATTCCGAGCTCAAGGCAGCTGGTTTCACAGCGGGCTCCATCCCGATGAACTTCACCTGGTATTCCGCCCGGAGAGTGGAAATCGCCGCCGCGGTGGCTGTGTTGCATGCCACCACGATTATGTCAGTTCCCTCGCCGAGAAGAAAATCAGTTATTGCTCTTCCCCTGTCCTGGATAAAGCCCGGGGTTTTCTCCCCGTAAGGGCAGAAGGCGTTGTCGGCGTAGTAGATGTACCTCTCTTTCGGGAGAATCCTGATGATTTCCCGCAGAACCGAGAGGCCGCCAGATCCGGAGTCGAATATGCCGATCATATTACAAATATACTCATATTCCCGGATAAAATGTTATTTTTGCATATTGTTTGATATAATCGTCCAGAAACAGAAGTCATGAGAAATATTTTTCGTTTTTTAGTCATAGCGGCAGTATCCGTTTCCTCCGTGGTAGCTTGTGGAGACAAAGACGATCCGGTCACGAATGGAAACACCGATGGCCCCGACACTCCCACACCTGTATCGACCAAACCCTCAAGGGAGATCCAGCAGGCGAGCAATTTCGCCCTGAACACCCTCTACACTTATTATCTCTGGAATCAGGAGATATTCAATGATCTTGAGAAGCTCGATCCTGAAACTTGTCTTGATCCGAAGACGGTTGTCCACGACATCCGTTATCACGCCAACGGCAAGGAAGTTGACCATTGGACCCAGTTGACAGATGACATGAAGGCCATGACCAGCTCCGTGGAAGGGTTGGGATTGTCCTATGGTTATAGCCTTGAGGCAGGAAGGATCTCGAACAAGGAGGGAGTGTACTTCCTGATCGTGGATTATGTCACGAAGGGAGGGCCGGCCGACAAGGGCAAACTGAAGAGAGGAGACCTTATCATGACCATCGATGGGAGTGAGATAACCTCTTCCAACATCAACAACGTGTTCAACTCGGAGAAGATCACCCTCGGGATCGCCCATCTCACGGCTGACGGTTATCTCGGCGCGGTGGAATATGATGTCACCCTTTCCGCCGCGGACATCTGGGAGGATCCGGTCCTTTTGGACACGACTTATAACATCGGAGGCAAGACGGTAGGCTACCTTGTCTATAATTCTTTTGACTTGAAATCGATGGAGACCCTTCCGGACATTTTCCGCGAATTCAAGGAGAAAGGAGTTCAGGAGCTCATCCTCGACCTTCGTTACAACGGGGGAGGATTCGTGACTACCGAGTGCGAGCTCGCCTCGCTCATCGCCCCGTATGCCAATGTCGTGGCTAACGACATATTCCAGACAGAAGTTTTCAACTCGATATTGACAGAAGCGTGGAAGGAATCAGAGGACTTCAACACGTATTTCTCGACCGAGTTTGAATACAAGAATGAAGATTACGACATCAACGAGGACATCTCCGATGCCAATCTGGACCTGAAGAAAATATATTGCATCGTGACCAGCAGTTCCGCTTCGGCTTCGGAAGGCCTTATCGTGGGCCTGACGCCTTATGTGGACATTACCGTTATCGGACAGCAGACCTATGGGAAGTATTGCGCGGGTTATATGCTTTCTCCCAAGAATGTTTTCTCCAATAGTCCGACGGTGGACATATCCAAAATCGGCAATTGGGGCATCTATGTGATGGTCAGTAAGTTCGCCGACAAGAACGGTAACAACCAGGCTATGCCGGACGGCATTCCTGTCGACATCGAGGTCCAGGACAACGCTTTGGATGGATTCCAGATCGGGGATGAGAACGAGACCATGTTGAGGGCGGCTCTTTCTGCTGCCGGTAAGGTGTACACCAAGGCTCCCATTGAAGGCCGTAGAAGCGGCTTGGAGACGGTGAGACTTGAGCATGGCGCGCCTCGCGGGATGCTGATCAAGACCGATATTCCTGACATTCCCCTTCGATAATGACTTCAAGAGAACAGATAGAACTCCTTCGAAAGCGTCTGGAGACTCTGGACTCCTGTCTTGACATCCCTGGGAAAAAGGGGCAGATCGCCATTCTCCAGAAAAAGACCGAGTCTCCCGATTTCTGGAACGATCCCAAGGGCGCGGAGGCTTTCATGAAGAATCTCAACGGGATCAAGTCCTGGGTCACCGCCTACGAAAAGGCTTTTTCCGAGACCGAGGATGTGGATGTCCTCTATGAGTTCGCCAAGGAAAGCCTTGACAGCGCTTCCGAAGAGAGTGGCTCAACTCCTGAGACAGAGGAACTTGACCAGGCTTACGCTCTGGCCTTGAAAGACATAGAGGCCTTGGAGATGAGGAATATGCTTGGCTCGGAGGGGGACAATCTCGGGGCTGTGCTGACGATCAATTCCGGGGCGGGAGGCACAGAGGCCAATGACTGGAGCTCGATGCTGATGAGGATGTACCTTCGCTGGGGCGAGCGCAACGGCTACAAGACTGCGATAACCGACATCCAGGACGGCGATGAGGCCGGAGTAAAGTCTGTCACGATAGAGTTCGACGGGGAATATGCCTACGGCTATCTCAAGGCGGAGAATGGCGTTCACAGGCTTGTGAGAATATCGCCCTTCAACGCCCAGGGAAAGCGCCAGACGACATTCTCGTCAGTTTTCGTATATCCTCTTGTGGATGATACGATCGAGGTAAACGTCGATCCCTCAAGGCTTTCCTGGGACACTTTCAGGGCAGGAGGACATGGCGGACAGAATGTCAACAAGGTTGAGTCGGGAGTGCGCCTGCGGTATCTCTATCAGGATCCCGACACCGGCAAGGAGGAGGAAATCCTCATCGAGAACACCGAGACCCGGGATCAGCCGAAGAACAGGGCGAAAGCCTTGCTGCTGCTTCGTTCAAGGCTGTATGATATCGCGATGAAGAAGCGTCAGGAAGAGAAAGACAAGATCGAAGGCCAGAAAAAGAGGATTGAGTGGGGTTCCCAGATCCGTTCCTACGTTCTCCATCCGTACAAGATGGTCAATGACCTAAGGACCGGCTATAAGACAGCTGACACGCAAGGAGTCCTTGATGGCGACCTTGGCGAGTTCATGCGCCGCTACCTCATGCAGGAAGGGGCCGGGGGAGCGGTCGAGCCAGTGGAAGATATTATATAATTACACCATCTTTTGAACTTAATAACTCCACTTATGAAAAAGATTATTATAGCTTTTTTCGCCGCGCTCGCGTTCTTATCAAGCGTGCAGTCATGTTCCTCAAAAGAGGAACCGATTCCAACGCCTAAGCCGGGGCCGGAAGTCACACCTGTTGAGGTAGAGTCCATTACCTTGGACAAGACAGAAGTTGTTTTGGATGTTTATGGAGCATCTTCGGTCGCTCTTAAGGCAACAGTCAATCCCGCCAATGCCAGCGACATCAGCCTGGACTGGTCCTCGAGCAATAATAAGGTAGCTACAGTTGACGCCAAGGGAAATGTCGTCGCTGTTGGGCTAGGCTCCGCTGTCGTGACTGTCAAAGCTAAAAATGTCACTGCCACATGTGCTGTTACGGTCAAGGACCTTATCAAGAGTACCTTGATTGATATTTACAATAAAATGGACGGACCGAACTGGAAAAAGCAGAAGAACTGGTGTTCGGATGCGCCTATCTCCGAGTGGGAAGGCGTGTGGATGCAGCCTGAAAGGATGGAGCTTCATGTGGTTTTCAGCGGGACAGGACTAAAAGGTCAGCTTCCGGAGTCCCTGGGAGACCTTGGGGAATGGTTGTTCGATCTGCAAATAGGTAATGAACCTGACCTCACCGGTACCTTGCCGGAATCCTTTTCCAAACTTGTCAGGCTTTCGGATTTCCGTATAAAAAGTACCGGAATCGAATCCTTGCCGGATGTTTTCGGCGGCTTGACGGAGTTGAGCTATATCAGTATTTCGAGCAATCCTAATCTGACAGGAACTATTCCAGAGAGCCTTGGTAGCTCTGACAAGATCACGGACCTTTCTATTAATAACAATTATTTCACCGGCTCCATCTATGATTCATGGGTCAAACTGGAGGATAAATTCAATATTAATAATAACTGTCTCTCCGGGACAATCCCTCCGGCGTTCCTCGACACGGATGAGCATTTGAGATGGTTTGTGAAAGGTGCCATGACCCAGAAATCAGGCTATGGATTCGACATCTCCGGTATTGAGATCCCAGGCTATAATTTCTGGCCAGAAGGTTATGTGAAGGATCTGGAAGGGAACCTGTTCACTTTTGATGAGGTGGTACATGACAACAAGTACACCGTTTATCTTATGTGGGCTCCCTGGTGCACCTTCTCCAAAGCTTTGCTTCCCAGACTGAAGGATTACTACAACATCTACAAGCAGGATGGCCTTGAGGTCATAGCTACGGTTCAGTTGGACATTGTATCTAGTGGGGCGGGAGAGCTCTGGTCTGACTTCGCAGGTCAGAAGAAAGAGGTTGACGAAAAAGGCTACGGTATCTGGTATAATTACTATTATCCGGATTATCTTTCGTCTTTCATGATGTCATCCCCCCATGCTGAGGTTTATGACCAGAATGGCCATGTGTTGTTCAGCTCGATCGAAGACTACCCGGATCCTGTAAGAAACCGTTTCGGGAAGATCGCGTCGACAGACCTGATTCCTTTCCTTGAGACTGTGCTTGGCCCGGAAGAACCAGGCGAGGTTTATAGCTCCACCGATTTCTCGAAGGACAGCGAGGTGCTGACCCTGCAGACAGCATCTGTAGGAAAGGGGATCAATGTGGTATTCATGGGTGATGGCTACACTGACAAGGATATGGCTCCCGGTGGTGTTTACGAGACCTTGATGAAGAACGCGATGGAAGAGTTCTTCGCGATCGAACCGTACAAGAGCTTCCGCGACCGCTTCAATGTCTATGCGGTTAAGGTCGTGTCTCTCAATGACAGGATAGGCTCCGGTTATTCCACCGCCCTTGAGACATATTTCGGAAACGGTACCTATGTGGGTGGTAACGATGAGAAATGCCAGGCGTATTCATTGAAGGTTCCTGGGATAACGAGTGTTGACAACCTTCTGACTGTAGTGTTGATCAATTCCCGTCATCAGTCTGGAACGGCGAGCTTGTACCAGGGGACTCAGTCGGGTATAGCTTATGTTTCGGCCGAGGACAACGATCCCGAGTTCTTCGGTCCGACACTCCGCCATGAGGCGGGTGGCCACGGATTCGCTTTCCTCGCCGATGAGTATGCGTCTCACGACGAGTCGGCCCCTAAGGAGCTCGTGAATAATTACAACATGCTTTACAACACCTACGGGTGGTATTCCAATGTTGACTTCACGTCCTCGCCAACGGAGATCCGTTGGAGCGCTTTCATCTCAGATGACCGCTACAAAGATGAGGTCGGCATTCATGAGGGAGGAGCATTATATACTAAGGGAGCCTACAGGCCTTCGGTCAACAGCATGATGCGGGAGAACATAGAGTTCTTCAACGCTCCTTCTCGTTGGGCGATCTACAAACAGATAATGGTCCGTAGCGGCGAGAGCGCGAGCTTCGATAAGTTCCTTGAATATGATGCCGTGAATAGGGAAGCGGCGAAGACCATGTCAAGATCCAAGTCAAAACGCAAGTTTACGCCTACCGCCCAGCCGGTTGTTCTCCCGTAATGATTATTAATTAATTCATGACAGAGTATTACAAGATACTACAATGAAAAAGTACTTCATCTCCCTTGTGAGCCTCGTCGCTATCTGCGCTTGTGGCCCAGCCAATCAAACGCCCGTTACCTCCCGGGTGGACGAAGAAGTCAACGTCGGATATGGGACCATGTCACGCAAGAGCGTTGGTTATGCCATCGATAAGGTGCAGGTCGACGAAAAGGTTATTTCGTCCTACACTAACATCGCGGATTATTTGAGAGGCCGCGTTGCCGGACTGGAAGTCAATCCAAACGGTACGATTCAGATCCGGGGCAAGAATTCCCTCAATTCTCCCACTGAAGCCCTCGTCCTCGTGGACAACATTCCCTGCTCGGACATCAACACCATCAACCCGATGGACATTCAATCCGTAGAAGTCCTCAAGGACGGAAGTGCCTCCATCTATGGGTCGCAAGGCGCCAATGGGGTCGTATTGATAACGACC
>JAEEGL011113179.1_pt1 | contig 112002 bp, 82 predicted proteins | sample 9134231 | NCBI WGS metagenome assembly JAEEGL01 (sample SAMN16246548, study PRJNA631951) | gut metagenome | biome: gut microbiome; feature: rumen; material: fiber-attached | host: Bos | place: Iran: Karaj | collected 2018-10
AACAGCAGCGGCCCGAAGATCTTGGCGATGAGGTAGTGCAGCACCCCCGCCCCGACAACCCCGGAGAGCAGGTAGTACCAGAATCCCTCCATCTGCATATTCTCGCGACAGATAAGGCCGAGGAACACCAGAATGTAGCTGCCCACGGTGAACTGCACGAACTCGCGGGCGTGTTTCCAACCCGCTGCCATCAATATTCCCCCAACGCCGAGGCAGATACCGATGTAGGAGAAGTTCAGCAGAAAGAAAAGGTTGCCTGTTGAGAGCCAAAGCGATACGGCAATAATCTCGAAAATGGCGAAGAGGAGGATGGGGGTTCGGTATTTCTTCATAACGGGCTGTTTTTAACGGTGATAAAGTACAAGACAAGCCTATTGTCTCTCAATTGGTTTCGTTCTCTTTCTTTATCCGAACTTTCATTTCACGATACTCTTCCAGCGCATTCCAAATACCGTCCTCACTGAGCACTCCGCGTTTCAAGTCGGACGGAAGCAACCCACCCTCTTCCGCGGCCAGATCCAATTTCCAATCGTCACTGCCCAAGTAGTCATCCAATGCACGAACATCTTCCTGTATAGCATCAAAGTCTGCCAAAGCATTTTTCATTTCTAAAACGACTGCAACCACCCGGTCAAGCCGCTTTTCCATCTGCTCAATACGGTCAACATTTCGCATAACATATTGTTTTTCAAATATTTCTAGCAATAATTTTTCATTTTCCATCATTTGACGCAACTGCTCAAGTCGCTCCGCATTGGAAGAATGGTCGAACCAAAGGTGCAGATAGCCATTACGACCATATTTCTCATGCAAATGCTGAAGAGTCCTTTCGTAATGCGCCTCCTTATCCAATTCGGGATAGTGTTCCAATCCGTACTGCACAGTACGGCGAATGATAGTGACAGGGTCTATAAAACGGTCGGCTTCCGCCACTATACGGCCATAGAGTGATCGAGGTGCATGGTCGGAAGAGGCACGATGGTCTTCCACCGCCTCTGCCATAGTCTGTAATTGACTATCTGTAAACCACTTCCGCAATTCATCATCCGCCAGTAGCATCTGCCCCGACACTATATGATGCCGTTCGCGTCCCTCACAAAGTCCCACATCATGATAGGCGGCAATCGCATACACCATGTCCGCATCCACCTCCATTTGCTCCGCTAATTCCATGCTCTGTCTGATCACCATCTGCACATGGTCACGCCTGTGCGCCTTGTCAAAATGGTCGTACAACGGAATAATTTTCCGCTCCACATAATCCACAAGTTCTTGATTCACTTTATCTAAAATCATTATTGGCAATATATCCAAAATCATGTTAGGAGCAGAATCAGGTGACACCGCAGGATCGGTGTACGAAAACCGCCCACAAAATCACAACTACTTCTTCATTAGTTGTTTACGTTCTTCTTCTGGAAATTTCTCAATGGCATAGCGAAGCATCGTGCGGGGCATTGTCTGCCGGCGTCGGTACACCCACTCCTTCAAGCGTTGTTCATCGCGCTTGCCCGCCTCACGGAGCAACCAACCCACCGCTTTCTGCAACAGATCATGCAATGGGGCCGGTTTCTCCAAAAACAATTCCGCCAAAGCGTATGTGTCGTCCAACTCACCGTGGCGTACAAACTGCATCGTGCTTACAATTCCAATACGCTGTTCCCAGATGGTGCGACCTTTGCGCACCATATCGTACAATATTCCCCTGTCCTTATCGAGCAACCAATTGCCCAACAATTCATAGCATGACAAATCCACCAAATCCCAATTGTTAACATATTCAATATGTGACAAATAGAAATTAATACAGATTTGTTGCAGTCCACCGAGGTTCTGGGAAGATTTGTAAAACTGCACCAAGGTGAGCAAGGCCGCAAGTCGCATCTCATGATATTCGGAGGTGAGGCATGTTTCCAACTCATCAAAGGATACCGCTGACCAACACCGTTTTACCGTGGCACGCACTTCAGGCACCTTGATTCCAAGAAATTTGTCACCCTCGCCGTATTCTCCTTTGCCGGTCTTGAAAAAATGGCTAAGATGCTGGGCTTTTTCAGCGTCTTGTTGTTGGAGTATGGCTTGATATAAAGATTCTACTTTGGGTTGTTCCGGATTAGCATTCGTTTTTTTCATAGATCATATTGTTTTAGCAGCAGTTCCAAGCAGATTATCATTTCTCGCGAAGCGATAGCGCAAAGCCCCCGCACGGGGCCATACGCAGCTTCAATGTACTCTTCGAAGTGACTTTTTTCTTGGTAATAGTGTATGCTTGTGGTTTGTAACCATCGCCGGGCATACCGCTGGCATCTTTGGCATCAGCATAAATGGTGGCGTCATAGGTCACGCCCGGTTTCAGGAAATCCAATTTCACCGTAACCTCGCGGGCATTCTCGTCAGTAATACCGCCCACATACCACACATCACGGGGTTGTGATAGAGACACACGGCCTTTTGTCTCTATGGAATCCGGAATGGCATACACGAACCTCGTAGCGTTGGAAATAACGCCCTTTTTGCCATCGGGCAATTGTCCGACACCATCGGCGGCCTTATTCAGAGTGGCAGTTTTCGGATGGCGCGCCGTCACGATATACGCACCGGGTTCGGCCTCCAAATACAAGCTCTTGTCCCAATCGACGGCCACATCCTTGATGAACTGGAAGGCGTCCAAGAAGGGTTCGTAATGTTCCGGAAAATCGGCGGCCATCTGCAGCGGCGAGTAGAAGGTAACATACAAGCCCAGCTGGTTGCAGATGGTGGTCTTCATCGGTTTGCCCCATGGCACAATCTTGCCCATGTCGGTCTCGAAAATACCAGGCGTGTAGTCCATCGGACCGCCTTGCAGCCGCGTGAATGGCAAAATGGTGGTGTGTCCGGGATTGATACGCTCGCGGAACTCCGTGCCCATGGCGCTCTCGTTGCCAATCATGTTGGGCCAGGTGCGGCACAAACCCGTAGGACGCACCGCCTCATGTGAATTGACCATAATATGGTGCTTGGCCGCCTCCACAATGGCATAATGATAGTGATTGTTGATGGGCTGGCTGTAGTGCCCCTCGCCAAACGGAATTATTGTACCCACATAACCGCCCTTTACGGCATCATAACCGTACTGGTTCATCAGCGTGTATGCCTTCTCCATCCAGCGCTCGTAATTCACGGTGGAAGCGGAACTCTCATGGTGCATAATCAACCGGATGCCTTTCTCGTGGGCGTATTTGTTCAGAGCAGGCAGATCAAAATCAGGATAGGGCGTTAGAAAATCGAAGACAAACTCCTTCTGCTTGCCGTACCAATCCTCCCAACCGATGTTCCACCCTTCGATGAGCAGTCCGTCGAAGCCGTGAGCGGCGGCAAAGTCTATATAACGGCGCACATTGGCGTTGTTCGCACCATGCGTGCCGTTGGGTTTGGCGTGTTCGTAATCGGTCTGTCCCAATTTCACTGAAGGGAAATCGTTGGTGTAGCTCCATGTGCTCTTGCCGGAGATCATCTCCCACCAAACACCCATGTATTTCACAGGGTGAATCCAGGAAACATCTTCCAAAACGCATGGCTCATTGAGATTGAGGATAAGACGCGAAGCGAGCACATCGGTGGCCTTCTCACAAACCATCACCGTGCGCCAAGGCGTGTGACATGGCGCCTGCATACGGCCCTTATAGCCCGTGGCATCGGGGCAAAGCCAAGCGCGGAAAACAAAGGTCGTGTCATTGAAATCCAGGTGCATGGTCGGATAGTCGAGCGTGGCGGCCTCATGGATGTTGATGTACAGCCCGTCGTCCGTCTTCATCTGCAAAGCCGTCTGCACACCTGTTTTCGAAAAGGCAGTCCATGGCCATCCACCATCTTTATGTCCCGCTTCCCACAAATTCCGGATTTCCGACAATTTTGACTCCGTATAGTTGTATTCCTGCGTGTCGTAATCACCTGGAATCCACCAAGCGGTATGGTCGCCAGCCATAGCGAACTCCGTCAGTTCCTCCTTAAACCAGAAGCAGACCAACGCGTTTTCCATCGGGAATTCGTAACGGAAACCTAATCCGTCATCATAGAGGCGGAAACGGATTTGCATCACGGTGGGTTTCTTTTCCGTGGAATGGTCCATACTTTCCACGGAACCGACAGGTTGCTCAATCGTCACGAGCATCTCGTTGTAGTGGTTGCGGATTTGGGACTCCTCACCCCAAACGGGCTCCCAAGTCTCATCAAAGGAACTGTAGGTCTTGTCTTTGAGCACGAATGCATGCGCCAAATCGTCGCGCCATTCCAATGTGAAGCCCATGCGGGATGGCAGCACCACCGGTTTCCCGGCACGATCGAGTGAATATTGGGGACAGCCGTCCACCACAGCGAATTTCAACGACAGTTGCCCGTCAGGGCTTCTCAATGTCAGCGCGTCCGAAGGCATGGCGGGCGCTATAGAGTTGTTTTGAGCGATGGCATTCATGCCATAACATATAAACAGAAGCAGAATCAAAAAGGATATTTTCTTCATTGCAGATGGGTTTATAAAAAAACGGTTGCAAATTTACGAAATTTCTATCTTTTATGTATTTTTGCAATAAAAAACCATTATGAAAAAAGTATTGACACTCAGCATCATATTGACGGTCATTTGCTCACTCAGCATATCCGCACAAATCCAGCATTTCACATGGCAAAACCGTGATCGCGAGTTTATCATACGCATGCCTGCGGAGCATGAAGGAAGCGTTCCAGTGATATTCTTCCTGCACGGACTGGGAGACAACATCACGCGCTGTGACCAAGAGTTCAATTTCAGCCAATTAGCCAACGATTATGGCTGGGCCATCGTTTCCCCACAAGCCATCAACCAAGGTGTTGGCGCCATGTGGAACGCCGCACTGATGAGTAGCAGCATCGACGACTCCGGGTTCCTGATGGCGCTACTCGACTCACTAACCGTGCAGTATCAGTTGGACCCCGACAGTGTCTTCTTCACGGGTTTCTCCATGGGCGGATTCATGACACACCGGATGGCCATTGAGCACGGCGACCGCATCACCGCCTGCGCGCCTGTGAGCGGACTGATCACCAACGCCATGGCCGCACAAACGCCAACCGTACCTGTTCGGATGCTCCATATTCATGGCACAAACGACAATGTCGTGGGATACGATGGCAGTTCCTCCACCTTCCAGATGACACTCGGACTCGGCGTGGAGGATATTCTCCAATATTGGCAAAATGCCAACGGATGCTATGGCGAACCCGACATCGACACACTCCCAGACCTGCAAAACGACGGTCTTCGTTTCGTCAGATACACCTATAACTGCGGCACAGAGCTTCAGCACTTAAAAGTATTAGGCGGCACGCACAGTTGGTATAACAGCGACAGGGAGTATGACATAGGATACAAAACCTTTATTTACAATTTCTTCAAAGGGAATGATAGTTATACAGGACTCAACAACCCTGAGGTGAAGCGGTTTAAATTGTGGCCCAATCCAACCAGCGGACCTCTTTTCATCGAGGCGGACCAATACACGACGGTCACAGTGATGGATGCCCAGGGACATGTGGTAGCACAACACGAGCTCCAGCCGGGCACATCACAGCTGGATTTGCAGCATCTTCCCGATGGCGTTTATTTTGTCAAGGAAGACAATGGTGCCGTAACGAAAGTGATAGTGGGACGATAAGTACAATGCTAGAGAATGATAGTGGAACAGAGCTTATTTTAACAAGTGGAGTTTGGTTGAAATGAAACGGGAAAAAGAAATCTATAAGGTGACACTCGTGGGCAGCGTAGTAAACATCATTCTACTGCTACTCAAGTTTTTAGCCGGCATCCTAGGACGCAGTTCGGCCATGATTGCCGATGCCGTGCATTCGCTTTCTGATTTTGTGACAGACATCTTCGTACTGGTTTTTGTCAAAATCAGCAACAAACCGAAAGACCAGACACACGATTATGGCCACGGAAAGTTTGAGACATTGGCGCTCACCCTCATCGGGGTTGCTCTTATGGCTGTTGCCATCGGAATTGTGGTCAAGGGCGCGCTAAAAATCGCCGCATGGGCGAATGGGGAGGCGCTTGAAGCACCGGAAATGATTGCCTTTTGGGCCGCTATCCTGTCCATCGTGATGAAAGAGGCCGTTTATCGCTACTCCATCATCAAAGCCCGGAAACTGAACTCGAAGGCAGTGGAGGCCAACGCCTGGCATCATCGCAGCGACGCACTGTCTTCTATCGGCACAGCGGTGGGCATTGGCGGTGCGGTATTCATGGGACCTCGTTGGACCATCCTCGACCCCATTGCCTCCGTGGTGGTAGGCGCTTTCATCATCAAAGTGGCTTTCGATTTGCTCAAGAATGGTTTTGGCGACCTGATGGAACAGTCGCTGCCCGATAGTGTGGAGAATGAAATTCTGGAACTGGTCGCGACTGTGCCCGGTGTCTCTGACCCGCACAATCTGAAGACACGCCGCATCGGCAACCACTACGCCATTGAACTCCACATCCGAATGGACGGCCACATCACGCTTAACGAAGCTCACGACAAGGCCTCCGAAGTGGAACAGTTACTTCGGCAGCGCTACGGTGAGGAAACCCATGTGGCTGTACATGCAGAGCCGGAGAAAGAAAACTCCCTCCGGCCCAATTTATAAAACAGTATTAACAATCTTATTTTTTGCCTAAACTCCGCTATTTCAGGTGGATATCAAACCAATCCAGGAAGTTGCGGTGCCAGAGCAGACTGTTTTGCGGTTTGAGCACCCAGTGCGTCTCATCCGGGAAGTAGAGGTAGCGGGCATCCAATCCGCGCATCTTGGCAGCGTTGTAGGCGGCCATGCCCTGGGAAGCCACAATACGGAAGTCAAACTCACTGTGAATAACACAGATAGGGGTGTTCCATTTATCAACATACAAATGCGGTGAGCAAGCATAACTCTTCTTCACCTGCGGGTTGTCCCAATCCCAATACGGTCCACCAAGGTCCCAGTTGTCGAACCAGAGTTCCTCGGTTTCAAGATATTGCTGATCGAAATTGAACATGCCGTTGTGGGCGAGCAGCACTTTGAAGCGACGGCCGTCCTTGTAGCCAGGCACATCATGGTTGTGACCAGCGAGCCAATAGACGCTATAGCCGCCGAAACTGGCACCGCAAGCGCCAAGACGCTCTTTGTCAATCTGTTTCACGCTGTCAGCGAAGTGATCGGCAGCGGTCATGTAGTCCTGCATGCAAAGACCGCCATAGTCGCCGCTGATTTCCTCGGTCCATTCAGTGCCGAAGCCGATGGTGCCGCGACGGTTGGGCGCGATGATGAAGTATTCGCCACCGCTCATCACCATGAAATTCCAGCGCGTGCTCCAGAACTGTCCCACCTCCGATTGAGGACCGCCTTCGCAATAAAGCAGAGCGGGATACACTTTCGTGCTGTCGTAGTTGTAAGGATAAATCAACCATGTGAGCATTTTCTTGCCGTCAACCGTCGTAATCCAATGCTCCTCCACTTTGCCCATGCGCACCTGTGAGAGCACATCGTCATTGATGGTGGACAATTTCTTGCCTTCGGCCTTGTTGTCATTCAAGTTATAGACGAATATTTCAGCAGGATACTGCATGGATACTTGGTCTGCGTAGAGTTTGCCGTTCACCAGCTCAAAGCCATGCACATCGTGGTAGCCGTAGGAAATCTGGCGGAACTCTTTGGTGGCAAGGTTGCAGGCGAAGATTTGGTCTGTACCAAAGTTCACCACGCCCAAAATCTCCTTATCATCATCCGTCCAGCTGATGCCGGTGAAGTTATAGTCGAAGTTCTCAGACATATCCGTGCGCTTGCCGGTGGCAAGGTCCATCACCATCAGGCGGAGTTTGTCGCTCTCGTAGCCATCTCGCTCCATGCTCTCCCAGGCAATCATCTTGCCGTCGTGACTGAACACCGGGTTCTGGTCGTAGCCCATAATACCTTCGCTGATATTCTTGGTGGTCTTTTTCTCAATGTCATACAGGAAAATGTCGCTGTTGGTGGAATGGGCGTATTCGGCGCCGGTTTTCTTACGGCAGGTGTATGCAATGGTTTTGCTGTCGGGACTGTAGTTGTACTGTTCCACGCCGCCCCATGGACGCATCGGGCACTCGAACACGCCGTCGATGATGGCTGTAGAATGCTCAATGTCAACCTTTTTGCCATTAAACGGGGCCAGGAAGATTTGCGGATACTCGTCCACCCAGTTGTCCCAATGGCGGTACATCAGGTCCTCATTGATGCGGCCGGTGGTTTTGTCGAGACCGGCATAGAGTTTGTCAAGATGTTGGGGACGCACCACCGGTTTGGTGGTGATATAAACTATAGAATTGCCGTCGGGAGCGAGTTTGAAACCCTCAATTCCGCTTTCCACGGTGCCGAGTTTCTTCTCTTTTTTGGATTTCACATCCATGGAAAGGATGTCGTTGTCGCGGCAGAAAAGCAGCGTTTTGTTGTCTTTCCAAACCAAGTTGAACTCGCTGGCAGCCGTCGTGGTGAGTTGGCTGGCTTCGCCGCCTTCAGCGGGAATCAGGTAGATTTCGGCATTGCCCTTGTTCTCGTTCATGTCATAGTAAGTAACCGTGTAGGCGATTTGTTTGCCGTCGGGGGAGACAGATTTCTCGCCCATCTTACCCAACGCCCACATCACCTCGGGGGTGAAACGGCCGTCCTGGACCTGAATTTCGGGCTTGCCGATAATTTTCTCATTGTTTTGATCTTGTTTCTTCATACAGCCACAAATTAGTGTCAGTAAAGCAATTGCGATAAAAAGTTTTTTCATAGGATATAAAAGATTAAATATTTTCAAAAACCAATTCCCAACCACCCAAGCCCAACACACAATCAAAAGTGCAAAACTAAAAAAATATTCCGTACGAACCGCTTGAAGAGAAAATTTGAAAAAATATGATATTTTTGCAAAGTCATTTCGGGACGATCGTTCTTTTTAATACAAAATCATTATGAATATTGAACTTTCCCTTGACAAAACAACAGTAAAAGCCTGCGAGATTATTGAAATAAAATGGACTTGCGAGGATGCGGATTCCGCACAGATCTCCATAAACAACGGTTACAAGCAAGTTGTGACAGACGTGCCTATTTCTGGCAGCAAAAAAATCCGTCTAAACCGTTCAAAAGGAAAAACCCGCATCACCTTGACGGCAACCAAAGGTGAAGAAAAATTCTTCAAGAGCGAGGACGTGAAAGTGAAAAAGAGATGGTTTTGGGGTGAGGAGGATATTATTAAAGATGAGGCTTCTCAAACAGCAGAAACTATTGATGGCTGCGAGAATGTTTTAGAAAACATAATTGTATCTGTGATGGGACTCTTCATCTCCCTTCTAGTATTTGCCTGGACACGAAGAATTGTTCCTGATCTACATTGGATATTATCATTAGACCGCATACTTGAATTATTCGTTATAATATTAGTTATTGAAAAGATATTATCTTACTTCAAACGTGTTACATACGTAGTATTCTTTCTGCTTTTGGCAAAATTAACCATAGGTTCAATCAAAAAATACGGATATGGATTCAAAGAGTTTGGAAAGGATTATGTTGCTTTATGTTACGACATAAGCCATTATTATAAACCAAAGACATCTAAACCACAAGCCAAAAAAAGTTCACCTATTCCACATAATCCAGCATTCAGTTTTGATTTTGTTGCTTCACAAATAAAAAAGGCAGTTGATTACAAACACGACACCGTAAAACTTTTTGCAAATCGACAAACAACAGATTCTCTTTTTATGGAAATTCGAAAGAAACAACGGTCTGCAAACATGAGAACAATAGTTGATGCCCTATCTGTTTTTAAAACCGTTAACAATCAGTGGGAATGGCGAAATGATCCATACGATTGTGAATTTTTTTCCAAAGCAAGTAAAACTATAGAGAATAAATCAAATGGCGTTTTCACAGGAGACTGCGATGATCATGCCATTCTAATGGCTGCCTGTGTAATGGCAGTCGGAGCAAAAGCACGAATAGTCTTGGCACCTGGTCATGCTTATCCTGAATTATATTTAGGATCACAAACGACCGCTGATTCAGTCAACCGGCTTATTGGCCAATTATTTGACAGACCATATGGTTTTAATATTTTCACATGCCATAAAGACAAAAACAACAAATTATGGCTAAATTTGGATTATACAGCAAATTATCCAGGTGGACATTTTATGCATGATTCTGATACTATAGATTATATCATCAACCTACCTTAACCCCGCACCCCCTTTTCGCGGCGGCACATGAACCGCTTCGGCGCACGCGTGTCGCGCGCCGCGACACCCTTCCTCCACCTATTACATTTTGCTTACCAACTGTTCTGTAGTTACATAAGGATGCTTTCTCATTCCCATAACAATAGAATTGGATGTCGCAAATTGCGATATCCAATTGTTTAATTCATTTTGATTTAACTGGAACATAAAATCTTCCGGAAACCGTTCAATATTACGGCGAACTTGTTCGTTAAGACGCCTTGTTTCTACGCCATACAACATTGCTAAATCCCTGTCTAACATTACTTGCCTCCCCCGAATCTCATATATCATTTTCTCTATGGGGAACAAATCTTGGAGGTCTGAGACCAAGACAGATGGAACTTTTGATGAATTTTGTTTTGGCATTGGTTAGTATTAATTAATAAAAAGATTATTTCCCGTTTATTTTGTCTTTTATTTTGTCTTGCACCCACCGCCAAATCTCCGCCTCAGTCTGCCCGCCACCCGTAAATCGGGCTATCTCAAGCCCATTCGACAACAAGACAACCGTTGGAACCGTTGTGACATGGAACATTTCCGCAGTTTTGGGGCACTGGTCGATATCAATTTTCAGCACATGACATTTATTACTGTTTTTTACCGCCAAACTTTCCATCACTGGGTCCATCTGACGGCAAGGCACACACCATCTCGCGCCGAAATCCAACAACACAATCCCCTTCCCCACTCTTTTCACAAATTGCTTATCATCAGATAATTCCTGTACCTTTCCTGAGCTATTCGAGAACACCATCTTTGCCATTTTCAAACTGTCACGACCCGTTATAAGCAATCGCCCGTCCTCATCCAACCTCACCAAGACCGCACCTTCCTCATCCGGCAGTGCGAAGAGCAATGGGTCCACTTCGCCTTCCACAACCTCTATCAGTCGTTTGCGAACCTTTATTTTAACGCCTTTCACCTCCGCTTCCGACTCCATTTCCACAAGCAAACCATGCGGAATGTTCAAATACGCCCCATAATTATATGGAATACGATACGAGGTGTCCACCAAACTCCTGTTCACCCCTCTCATCATATTGGATTGCGTCATACTCGTCACACGCACACAACTGAAGTCCCCTATTTGCGCCAACTCATCAGCGAACTCAAGTTCCACCGTATCTGTCTTCTCCAAATTCTTTTGCGTAATGACAGGCGTTCCAGCCATATCTTGTATCGAAACAAGTTTCCCCAAATCCTGTCTGTACAACAGTTTGAGTTTCATATCCGGCATCACCGTCAGCACATTCCCATTCTTGTGATATTCCATAATTTGCGTTTCAGAAACAAGTCCTTTATCCATCTCTTGCACATAGATCAGTTTCCCCTCAAACATATTTTGTGAGAACATTCTGTTGGCAGAGAGCACTGCCAACAGAATGAACAGGAACAAAACATTTTTCATAAAAACCAGAGATTAAAGTACACATTGCACATTTTGACGCATGTCAACACGCATGGGACAAACAGTTCCAGTGTGGACATGCAGGCCATAGAGCAGATGAACCAACAGTCGGCCGGTTCCAGTTTATCCACAAGCGCCGATTGTCCATTATGGGTCTGCACATAACGGCCGACCTTTTGAAGCACCTTTCCGGAACATTCGGAGCAAGAGGTTTCCATATATTTTGATGTGATGCCCGGATGATCGCGCTCTATCCTGGCCTGTGCCTGCACAATATCATCCTTAAGCTCCTCAAAAAAGGCATCATCCAACTGGGTTATCCTCTTAAACCCATCAAAATCGTTCATCTCACAGGCCGTCATAAACTGGTCCGGGTTCGTTTGATAAGCCCTATCACATGCCCGCCAAAAAACATCCGCACGCCGCTCCGCATCCTGAAAATAAGAACCGAAATCAATGCGAGCCGAATCATGGTCAGGCACATATCTCTTGTTTTCTTCCTCCTTATTGCAGGAAACTATGGTAATGGCGAAGGCGAAAAGAGCCAGACCAAATAGAATCAATATTTTATTTTTCATAGAATATTTTGTTTAATTGTTTAATTAATAATTGTTTCATGCGCTTATTGCCCTTGCCGCGCGCGCCATTCATGCGACAAGGGCAATAAAAGAAAGTTGTTTTTCCCCAACCTGAAGATATCAACCCATACGGAGAGGGCCGACACAGGCAGGCCAAATATTATGATTGGTTTTGTTTTCATGTTTTATTATTAATAATTTGCAAAAATAATAAAAATTATTATTTAATTTTATAAAATATTGATAATATTCATTTTTATATCTTTGTAAGATAGAACATCGTATCGGATTTTTTCATAAACAATTCATTATAAGAATATTATAAAACAGACTATGAACAGGAACCGTTTCATCTTAAGTTTTGTTTTTCTTTTCTTTTACATAAGTTTCTCCTTCGCTCAAACTAGCAAACGGGTATTATTTGTCGGAAACAGTTATACGGAAGTCAACAATTTGCCGCAAATGGTGTCGCAAATCGCGCAAAGCATGGGCGACAATCTGGCGGTCACCGCCAACACTCCGGGGGGATGCACCTTCATGCAGCACTGCACGAACCAATCCATGACCCTGATATGCCAAGGCGGTTGGGATGCGGTGGTTTTGCAGGAACAGAGCCAATACCCGTCATTTCCTCAAGCGCAAGTGGAAGCGGAGGTTTTCCCATACGCCCAACGGCTGGTGGACTCCATATACGCCCACAATCCCTGCGCAGAGCCCATGTTCTACATGACTTGGGGACGCAAGAACGGCGACGCCGCCAATGCCGTATATTTTCCTGTATTAGGCACATACGAGGGCATGGACAGCATGTTATGCTTGCGTTACACCTATATGGCAACCGCCAATGACGCCTCGTTGTGCCCAGTTGGACGCGTCTGGCGTTATTTGAGGACTCATCACAGCAGTATCGAATTGTACCAATCAGACGGCAGCCATCCCTCCCTGGCCGGCACTTATGCAGCCGCCTGCGCCTTTTATGTCATGCTGTTTCATCACGATCCCACCCACATCACCTACGACAGCGGACTCGACAGCAATACAGCGCAAATCATCCGCAATGCGGTACGCACGGTGGTTTACGAGCACATGACCGACTGGCAGCGCCCTGAACCACAAGCCGCATTTGACATAGAAAACACTGACAACCAAACCGTTACACTAACCAACAACAGCACACATGCCAGTGAACTGGCTTGGGATTTCGGAGATGGGGAAACGCTGGTCTCTTCCGACAGCATCATCACGCACACCTATGCCGACAGCGGGCAATACACCATCACGCTTAACGCAAGCCGGCACTGCATGAGCAGCACGGCAACCGCGCTCATTACCATCCCACAAGAAACCGGCATTGAGAACTGGGAAAACACGGAAAGCTCGCTTCTGTTATTTCCAAATCCTGCCCAAAATACCGTCACCATATACGCCGATGGTGAGGTTTTCATCTATAACATCACGGGACAATTGATAAAAACAACAAGGGTGATTCAAGAATGTACCACATTGGATATCAGCGATTTCCCATGTGGTATTTACATCATCAAATCCCAAGGTGAGAGTGCCAAATTGATTGTCCGATAGCGGGCGGCATTATTCCTCTTTCCGAATGTGCACATCCATCTGATTGAACGGGATTTCTATACCCTCGCGACGGAAAGCCGCATACACTTCCTCATTGAGTGAATACAGCGTGGTCCAATAATTCTCGGGCAGTGTCCACGCATAAAGTGTCATATTCAGAGAACTGTCCCCGAACTTCTCCAAAGTGGCGAAAGGCGGTTTCGGTTCCTGCAGCACTTGAGGATTAGCATTGGCCACCTTCAACAGCACCTCTTTGGCCTTATCCACGGACTCGCCATAAGCGACCCCAATCGGGATGGCGATTCGCCGTTGAGGCAGGTTGAAATGGTTCACCAGCGACTTGGTGGCCAACTCCGTATTCGGAACGATAATTTTGCGGGCATCGTAAGTGCGCAATGTAGTATTGAAAATCTGGATACCCTCCACAAAACCGGAATAGGAGCCCTGCTCTATGTAGTCGCCGACTTTGAACGGCTTGAGTAACAATATGATAACCCCACCGGCAAAGTTCTGCAATGTGCCCTGCAGTCCCATACCGATGGCCACACCAGCAGCACCCAGAATAGCGATAAACGAGGTCATTTGGATGCCCATGATTCCCATCGCGGTCAGTACGAGCAGCACTTTCAGGATGATATCGATCACGGAATGCAGGAACTGTTGCAAGGAGGGGTCCACTTTGTGCCGGTCGTAGGCGCGCTTCATCACCCGATTCAGCAGATTGATGAGTTTCCAGCCCACAAAAAGCACGATGACAGCCACTATCAACTTCGGCACATACTGGAACACAACATCGTTCAGAAACTGTTTGGCCCCAGCTGAAAAAGAATCCCAAGTGGATATGTTATTTTTTTCCATAATTCTAAAATCTAAAGATTTATCAAGGGTAACTTAAACACGCTCGAACAGGTCACCCTTGTTTTTCACGCCGCAAAAATACAACAATTTCGTCTGTCGGGCTTGCATGTTTCCCATATCTCCTGATTTTTTAAAACCCGCTGACATGAATAAATTCAAGGCACTCGCCATTATTTATTATTAATCTATGGCAAATTCATAAAAAAAGGGTATTCTCAAGGAAATGGGCTATGCATACTTTTGCACACAGTAAATAAACAAGCATGAAGAAGCATATCCTACTTATCCTTTCAAGTTTTTTAATCCTTGCCTATCAACCTGTTAAAGCGCAAGAAAACATCGAAAAAAAATCAACTGAGACCATTGCCAACGACAGCACCAAGCGTCACGGGCAGCTTACCATTGGCGGTTATGGCGAAGCCGTTTACAAATACAATTTTTTCAGCGACAACATGTTTCGGTACTCCCATGCGTCCAGTTATGCCGAATCCAAAGGACATGGGCGTGTGGACCTTCCTCATGCCGTGTTCATGCTGGGTTATGATTTCGGGCGCGGTTGGTCGTTCAATGCGGAGATTGAGTTTGAGCACGGGGGCACGGAATCGGCGGTGGAGGTAGAGGCGGAGGAGACCGGCGAATTCGAGAAAGAGATTGAGCGCGGCGGAGAGGTGGCCCTGGAGCAGTTCTGGTTGCAAAAAGCTTTTTGGGGCGGGAAGATGAACATCCGCGCCGGTCACATCGTGGTGCCCGTTGGCGGCACCAACAACGCACACCTGCCCAATGAGTTCTTCGGCGTATATCGTCCTGAAGGCGAAAACACCATCATTCCCTGCACATGGCATGAAACAGGCATTGAAATCTGGGGGCGCATCAAGGGATGGCGCTACGATGTGATGGTCATGCCGGGGCTCAACTCCAGCATGTTCGATGTGTCCGGTTGGATACACAACGGTTCCGCTTCCCCATACGAGTTCAAGGTGGCCAACAAACTGGCCGTGGCAGCCCGTGTGGACAATTACAGCATACCCGGATTGCGCATCGGAATCAGCGGTTATGTCGGCAACTCCTTCCAGAACGATGTGATCACGGATGAGCACACCACCCGATACAGGGATGTGAGGGGAACAGTAGCCATTGGCGCATTGGACTTCAGTTACAAGCACAAAGGACTCATCTTGCGTGGCAACGGGTTGTACGGTTATCTGGCAGACGCCGCCATGATATCCTCTTACAACGCCTCGCTGTCCAACAGCAACCAGTCGCCCTACCCTCACACGCTGGTAGGGTCCTCGGCCTGGACCGCCGGAGGTGAAGTGGGCTTCGACTTTTTCAGCATCGCCAAGGGCAATGCCAAACTCGCCAACCAGAAATTCTACCTTTTCGCCCGCTACGAGTATTACGACTCATACATTCCCGCACCCATGCTCACCGACTATCAGTGGAGCGACCGTCACTGTGTGAGCGGAGGCATCAACTACCGCCCCATACCCGAAATCACCGTCAAGGCAGAAGCGGGCGTCCGTCTGCTGAAACCGCAATACAACGACGAGCCATGGGTAGCAGTAGGCATCACCTGGGCGGCATTCTTCAAGCATCATTCATCAAAATAAATTCATAATGTTCCTATTAAATTCCACTAAAATGAAAAGACTAACACTATTCTTGGCAGCAGCATTTGCTGTAGTATGCATTCTCTCATCCTGCAATCATGGTGGCGGATATTTCACTGATGAGAAGCAGGCCCAAATCCTGGAGCAATATGTGAATCACACCATTGCCCCAACCTACACCAACCTAGCCAATTACAGCGAACAACTCGTCACGGAGCTACAGGCGTTCCGCAACAGTCGTTCACAAAGCGATTTGAACAAAGCATGCGAGACCTTCCTCTCCGCCCGTGCATGGTGGGAAAAAAGCGAGGCCTTTCTGTTCGGTGCCGCCTCCGATTTCGGCATTGACCCGCACATTGACTCATGGCCCCTTGACGAGGATGCCTTCAACAATCTGATGAACAGTCCGAACATGATTGCCGCCCTTGGCGGGGAAGACGGTGATGTGGTTGCCGGCGAGCAACTGGGCAATTCCTTGTTGGGATTCCACGGCATAGAATACATCCTTTTCCGCAACGGACAAGTGAGAAGCGCCTCCGAAATCACAGACATGCAGATCACCTATGCCGTCGCTGTGGCTGGAGACCTGCGCAACCGTTGCTTCCAGCTGGAGGTAAGTTGGATTGGCGACGATGCGTCCGCCTCCCATCGCAGAAAGGTTGAAGAACTGGAACTGAACTCCACTGTCAATGGCGGAAACTTCAGTTATGGCCAGAATTTGAAGAAAGCCGGCACCGCTGGCAGCACCTACATCAGCACTGTTCAGGGACTTATGGCCATTGTGGACGGTTGCAAGACCATAGCCGACGAGGTGGGCACTTCCAAAATCGGGAAACCGTATTATGGCGAGGATGTCCACTACATAGAATCCCCATACAGTCAAAAGTCCATTGAGGATTTCTTTGACAATATTACAAGCATTGAACACGCCTACTACGGCGGCATTGAAGGTTCCCAAAGCGAAGACCTTTCCTTGCACGGATACATGAAGAAAATCAACGCCGATTTGGACGCCCGTGTCATTGAAGCCATCAACAACGCCAAGGCCAAAATCAACGCCATGCCCAGACCTTTCGTGAAAAACTACAGCAACCCGGCAAACGAAGAAGCCATTCTGGCATGCCAAGCCTTGGATGATATCCTTTCCGAAGTGAACACAGAACTTCGTCAAAACGAGAAATAATTCACAAACTTCTATAACAATTGCTATGAAAAAACTATTTTCAACCATCATGCTGGTCTCCTGTTTTTTGACAGCCGCCATTATCCTTGACGGATGCCACCGGGAGACAGAAACGGATTTGTCGTGGCTTGAGGAAGAAACCTACGCTGGCGGCAAACTCGGCACCACATTCAACAGTTCCTCCTCCGCCTACGAGGACCCGGCACCTGCCGTGAACGACATTGCCGCATTCAAATACGGCGAATACCTGTTCGAGCGTGACTTCACTTGGAACACTCCGCCGTTCAATGGTCTCGGACCTCTCTACATCCGGAGTTCCTGCATCGCATGCCATCCTGGTTATGGTCATGGCAAGCGCATGGAACGGTATTCCGCTTCCGACTGGGGCAACGGGTACCTGCTTGTAGTCACCGACCAGAACGACAACTACATATCCTCTCTGACGGGTATGCCGCAAACCAAGGCCGTCAGACCGTTCAAAGCCCCCATTGACGAATCCCAGATCCAAATCAGCTGGTTGGACTACACGGATGAATGGGGCAATCGTTTCCCCGATGGCGAGACCTACAGTCTGATTTATCCCGAAGTGCATATTCCAGCATCCGCGTACTATGTGCCTCTGGAGTCTAACGGCACGCAAATCCCTTACGGAAGTGAGATTGTACGCTTGGAGTCCACTATAGGCATATACGGCACGGGACTGTTGGACGCTATCCCGGATGATTCCCTGAAAGCCCAATATCAGCGCGAATACAATGCTGGCGTGCGGCTGAATCCAGCCATGTGGGCAGGAAACGATTGGGCACCGACAGGACTTTACGGAAACACGAACCATCCCAAACGATTCACATACGCCTGTTCGCGTGGTCCGCTGCAAGACGGCCCTGGCGCCAACGCCATCTGGAACATCACCAATGTGACGAGAGGAGACCGCCGCTACCACTACATGACAACCACTTATGCGCGCATTGCCTCACAAGATCCTGATGTGCAAGCCGATTTCTACACCTATTATCCCGAATTCAACATTACAGGAGACCCTGAAACGGACATTTTCAACTACCTGACCAGCCGTAACCTTCCCGTTGAGATGAGCAATGACGATTATGCCAACCTTATGATTTGGCACCGCGGTTTGGCCGTGCCCGCAGCGCGCAACCTGAAGGACACCACCATCCAGCGCGGGCGCAAACTCTTCCGCGAAATCGGATGCGCCACCTGCCACCGTCCCAGTTGGACCACCGGCCCCGACCGCTTCACAGACCCCAACGGATTCTTCACTACGGGTGACCAGCGTCTGCCGCGCTACCCGAACCAGAAGATCTGGCCTTACACCGACATGGTGCAGCACCGTTTGTGCATGGTGAACGACATTCGCACGGGCTGGTGCAGGACCACGCCTCTCTGGGGCCGCGGACTCTCCGCCATCTGCACCGGAGCCAGCGACCGCCTGCACGACTGCCGCGCGCGCAATGTCATCGAAGCCATCATGTGGCATGGCAACTCACAAAGCGATGCCCGCAAATCGGTTGAGAAATTCCGCAACCTCAGCAAATCTGACCGCGATGCTATCGTTCAATTCATCAATGCCATTTAATTTTATATTTTTGTAGGGACATAAATCCATATGTCCCTACATTCATTTTAAACCAATACAATGAAACACACACGTCACTTCTTGTCTGTCTTATTTATCACCCTGATTGTTGTTATGGCTGCAGGAACTGTGGTCGAAAAATTCCACGGCTCTGAATACGCATTGAGCCATGTGTATGGTGCCTGGTGGTTTGTGGGGTTATGGGGATTAGCCGCCGCCGGTTTGATCATCATGATGCTGCTTCGGAAATTATGGCAGCGTCCTGTGGTCTTTGCCTTGCACACCTCAGTTTTGCTGATCCTGCTTGGCGCCCTACTCACCATGCTCACCGGCCAGCACGGTGAAATGACCTTGCGGCCGGACACCCCCGCCAGCAGTTTCACCATCGAGAAAGACGGCAACAGCAAAGAGGTGGCACTGCCTTTCTCCCTGACACTCGACCGCTTTGAGGTGGAAACCTATCCCGGCACCCATTCCCCAATGGATTTTGTGAGTTATCTTCAAATCCATGACGGTGGGGAAAACACAGATGCCAAAATCTCCATGAACCACATTCTGAAGCACCGCCACTACCGTTTCTATCAAAGCGATTACGATGAGGAAGGCAACTCCGTGCTGTCGGTGGCGCATGATCCCTGGGGCACGGGCGTTACATACGCGGGATACTTCCTGCTGTTTATCGCCTTAATCGGGCTGTTTTTTGATCCTAACGGACAATTCCGGACGATGCTGCGAAAAGTATCAGACAAAGCCGTTTTGCTTATTGTCCTCCTCACATTGGGAGCCGCCACCCCTGCCCTCGCCGGCAACAAGCCCACTACCCTGCCCCGTGAGAGCGCCGACAAAATGGGACAAATGTATGTGATGTACAAAGGCCGTGTGTGCCCATTGCAAACGCTGGCAAAGGATTTCACCACCAAACTATGCGGCAACGCCACTTATCGCGGATATACGCCCGAACAAGTGTTCGCCGGATGGCTGTTCTATTTTGACGAATGGAAAAACGAACCCATGTTCAAAATCAAAGGCGATTATGTGCGGAAAGATCTCGGCATCGACAGCAAGTATGCGCGATTAACCGATTTTACGGACATTTACGGGAAATACAAACTTGAGGATGTTGTAAAATCCATTCCCATGGGCGATCCCAAACGGAAAAAGTACCGTGCGGCGGATGAAAAGCACCAACTCATCAGCATGATGCGCAACGGTCAGTTGCTCAAGATGTTCCCTCACGCCGACAGTTTGAAGGAAATTACCTGGTACTCGCAAAACGATGCGCTTCCCCTGGACATTTCCGACAACGAATACCTCTTCATCCGCAAGCAACTGAGTCTATGTCAGGAATATGTGATTAAGGGTGATTTCAAGGCCTTGGACGAAGTCTTTGAAAAAACCAGAATATATCAGGAGAAATACGCTCTCGGCCATGTGCAGTCCAAGGCACAATATCGTGCCGAGCGGCTATACAACAAACTCACGACGGGCAAGTGGCTGGCCATGCTCAACATCATGTTGGGACTGGTTTGCTTCGCTGCCGCTTTAATCTGCATCGGGAAAGGCCGAAAACTCTACAAACCAATGCGTACTGTCGCTGCGGTGTGGATGACCCTGTTATGCGTCTTTTTAGCCACCTTGTTCATCTTGCGCTGGATTGCGGGCGGGCATGTGCCTATGGCCGGCAGTTTCGACTCCATGAACTTGCTGGCGCTGAGCATCTGTGTCATCACCCTGCTCTTAATGCGGAAATATGAGATGGCCCTGCCCGCCGGCCTGCTCATGACCGGATTTGTGCTGCTGGTGCAGATGATCAGCGGTTCCAATCCGCCCATCACCCACCTGATGCCGGTGCTCACATCCCCATTGCTGAGCTTGCATGTCACGGTAATCATGATTGCCTATGCCCTGCTGTTCTTTGTGATGCTAAATGGTATCAGCGCTGTCATTGTCCGTTTCACGCAGCCCAACAACCATGCGTATTTGGAGCGGTTGCAGGGCATCAGTACGCTTCTGCTGTATCCGGCAGTGGCGCTGCTGGCCATAGGCATTTTCATCGGCGCCGTATGGGCAAACATCTCTTGGGGCAACTACTGGTCATGGGACCCGAAGGAAGTGTGGGCGCTCATCACACTATTGGTTTATGCCGCCCCGCTTCACAACACCATTTGGAAGGCGTTCCGGAACCCGATGGTTTTCCACATCTATGGCATTATCGCCTTCCTAAGCGTGATCATCACCTATTTCGGTGTGAACATCATCTTGGGAGGCATGCACAGTTATGCTTAACAGAAGCACACGGAATGTGCCTAGTCTTGAATCATTGGGGACTTTTTACTAACCGCCAACAAAGAGGCAAAAACAAGTAACCCATTAACTATAAGTAACTCATACCCAAACTTATAGCCAAATAGCCATTGCACCGAGTGGGTGGAAAGCACATAGCATAATGACGGAATCAGCACCGCTATCACTGGAACCAGCCAGCGGCGGCCCGCAGGAATCTCCCGTTTGGTGAACATGCCGAAAATAAACATGCCCAACAGCGGCCCGTAGGTATAGGAGGCCACCATGAAGATGATGCGGATAAGCGCGTCGTTGTGATGGCTGGACGCAATGATGATGACCGCCAGGAAGAGCATGGATATGAGCACATGCACGATGCGGCGCACCTGGGTTTGCTTTTTCTCATCCGGATAGCGGTTCTCAATGCGCAGGATGTCATAGCACACTGTGGTGGTCAGGGCTGTGAATGTGCCGTCAGCGGACGAGAAACCCGCTGAAATAAGGCCGAACACGAAAACCAGCGCCCCCGCCTTGCCCAAGTAGTTGAACGCGATTTCAGGGTAGATGCGGTCGGTAGGCATGTGGGCAATATCGATACCGTTTTGCTGGGCAAAAGCCATCAGCATACCGCCCAGAAGCAGGAACAGGATATTCACCACCACAAGAATGGAGGTGAACGACGCCATATTGCGGCGCGCGTCACGCAACGATTTGCAAGACAGGTTTTTCTGCATCATATCCTGATCCAGTCCCGTCATGGCAATGGTGATGAACATGCCACCGATAACCTGTTTCACGAAGAAACTGTTGTTACGCCAGTCGGTGTTGAACACCAGCCGACAGTCGGAGCCATCCTTTCCCGCAGTGCCCATCGCTTGCCATATTTCCGAGAAGGAACCGCCCATATTCTTCATGATCACAATAATGGTGATTACCAATGCGGTAAGCAGAAAAGTGGTCTGCAGCAAATCCGTCCACACCACCGTCTTGAGTCCGCCACGGAAAGTGTAGAGCAGGATGATGATGATCATCACAATGGAGGTAAGCCAGATCGGAATATGCCAGCCATCGAAGACAAACACCTGCAAAACAAAGATAACCAAATACATACGGAGCGCCGAGCCCAGCAATCGGGACACAAAGAACAGCACAGAACCTGTTTTGTGCGCCTCCTTCCCTATCCGCGAACCCAAGTATTCATATACAGAGGTTACATTCAACTTATAGTACAACGGCAGCAAAAGTCCACCAATCACCAGATAACCAAGCACATAACCCAGCACCACACCAAAATAGGTGAACTGAGTGGTATAGACATCGCCCGGCACGGACATGAAGGTCACACCCGACAGGGAACTGCCAATCATGCCATACGCCACCACAAACCACGGGGACTTGCGGTTGCCGGTGAAATAGGTTTTATTGTCCGCCTTCCGTGAGGTTATTCCGGTGATGACAAACAGCAGGACCACATAGAAGACAAAAAAGGAGAATATGAAGATTTGCATAGGAAATATGGCTATTCGCCATTGGCTGTTGGCCGTTGGCTTATCAACTCTAAACTTTCAACTCTAAACTATTTATTCTCGTAGCCGGGTTTCCCTAACAATCTGAACATATTGCGTTTGTACGCCTCCACGCCGGGTTGGTCGAACGGGTTGACTTTCAGCATATAACCGCTGATGGCGCAGCTCATTTCGAAGAAATAGATAAGTTCGCCCAAGTGGAACTCGTTAATCTCCGGAATGGTGATTTTGATGTTCGGAACTTTGCCATCCACATGGGCTTGGCAAGTGCCTTGCTGCGCAATATGGCAAATCTCATCAATGCTGCGATGTTGCAGGTAGTTCAATCCATCGGTGTTCTGCTCATCGAACGGGATGTTCACAAACTTGTGCGCGTGTTCCACGGTCAGCACAGTCTCAAACATCTGACGGGTTCCTTCCTGGATATACTGTCCCAGTGAGTGCAGATCGGTGGAGAAGATGACGCCGGCAGGGAAAATGCCTTTGAGTTCCTTGCCTTCGCTTTCGCCGAAGAGTTGTTTGAACCACTCCACAAAATAGAAGAATTTCGGTTCGAAGGAGGCCATCAATTCCACCTTAAGTCCCTGGTTATAGAGCAGATAACGAAGCAGGGCATATTGCATGGCGGAATTGTTCGCAAAATCCGTATGGTCGTAGAGTTCCTTGCGCATAGCTTTGGCGCCGTCGAGGAGTTTGCGGATGGAGAACCCTGCGATGGCGATCGGCAGCAGGCCCACGGGGGTGAGAACGGAGTATCGGCCGCCCACATCATCGGGGATCACAAAGGTAGGATAACCCTCTTGGGTAGCCAGCGACTTCAGGGCGCCTTTGGCACGGTCGGTGATGGCCACAATGCGGTCACGGGCGGCATCAACGCCATATTTCTCCTCACAATGCTGTTTCAGGATACGGAATGCCAATGCGGGCTCCGTGGTCGTTCCCGACTTGGAAATCACCACCAACGAATAGTCTTTCTGGTCCAGCACATCGAGCAGGTCGTGGATGTAGTCCTCGCTCATGTTGTTGCCGGCATAGAGCACCGTGGGCGCATCTTCCTGCATCATCGGGCGAAAGCAGTGTTGCAGGGCCTCAATCACGGCGCGGGCACCCAGATAGGATCCGCCAATGCCGATCACCACCACCACTTTGGATTGGGCGGAGAGTTTGGCGGCACAATCCTCAATCTCATGAATTTCCTCTTCCGTGACATCTTCGGGCAGCGAGAGCCATCCTAAAAAGTCGTTTCCTCTCCCACTCTTCTGAATGGTTTCCTGATAAGCGGCCAGAGCCAGATGTGCGTTAGCGTCAAGCTGTTCCTGCGGAACTGCGAACAAAGCGTCGTTGTATTCTAATTTCATATTGGTGATAGTTTTGATTATTAAATTCTTTTAAAGAAGATTGCAAAGATAAGAATTATTATACAAACCTTCATTCGGGGAAAAGAAATTTGTTGTACTTTTGCACTTAAAAAAAACCGAATGACAAAAAAAGTGTTCTGTGTCGTTATGATGTTGCTGGCCATGCTTATTGGGCATGCACAGCGGGTCACATTGTCGGGCACGGTGAAGGCCTCCGAGAGCGGCGAGTCGCTGATGGGCGCATATGTGATCCTAACCGACACGACCAATCCGCAGAACAAACAGGGATGCATCACCAATCAGGCGGGGTTCTACTCCATCTCGGTGCCGGCAGGCACCTACCGTCTGATGGTCAACTACATGTCGTACAAGAGCATACAGGAAACCTTTCTCATCACCAAAAGCATGGTCCGCAATTTCGAGATGGAACCGGAGGCCATCGCCGGTGAGGAGGTTGTGGTCACGGGCGAGAAGGTTGACCACAACATTGCCTCCGCCGATGTGGGGCGCATGGAGATGAAGATTGAGACCATCAAGGCCATCCCCGCGCTCATGGGCGAGGCCGACGTGATCAAGTCGGTGCAACTGCTGCCGGGCGTGCAGTCGGGCGGCGAGGGCAACAGCGGTTACTATGTGCGCGGGGGCGGCACCGACCAGAACCTCGTGCTGCTTGACGAGGCCACCGTTTATAACGCCGGACACCTCTTCGGCTTTTTCTCCATCTTCAACGCCGATGCCGTCAAGCATGTGGAACTCGTAAAATCTGGAATGCCAGCGTATTACGGAGGAAGAGCCGCTTCCATCCTCAGTGTTTATCAGAAAGAAGGGAATTTGAAGAAATATGAAGTGGAAGGCGGACTCGGACTCATCTTCTCCCACCTCACCGTGCAGGGCCCAATCAAGAAAAACAAAGCTTCTTTCATCATCTCGGGACGCCGCACCTATGCCGACATACTCATCCAGCCGTTCCTCAAGGCAACCTCGCCGCTGAAAGGCATGGGATTTTACTTCTACGACCTCAACGCCAAATTCAATGTCATCATCAACGAAAAGCACCGTCTTTATTTCGGCGCCTATTATGGCAATGATGTTTACGGGTTTCAGTCCGCGTCAAAACAAACGATATGCAAATTCCGCTGGGGTAATGCCACCGCCTCCGCGCGATGGAACTACATCATCTCCGACAAATTGTTTTTAAACACCTCTGCCACATTCAGTTACTACGACTTCGGCACTGAAATGGGCATGGATGTATTCAATTTCAAGTTGAAATCCGGCATCCGCGACTATGGGTTGAAGAGCGAACTCACCTGGCTCCCCACCCCGAAGCACAACATCCGGTTCGGCGTACACAATGTGCTCCATCAGTGCCTTCCAGGCCAGTATGCCGTGCAGGCGGGCGAGGGTTTTGATTTCGCGCTGCCCAAAGTGCAACCCTATTTAGCCAACGAACTGAGCATATACGCCCACGACGAATGGGACATTGTGCGCCGCCTGAAACTCAATGTGGGACTTCGCTACACCAACTTCTGCCATATCGGGCCGTTCACCCGTTACATCTTGAACAACACGGGCAATGTGGTGGACTCCATCACTTACCGTCCCGGCGAACTCATCAACCAATACAACAAGGTGGAGCCGCGCCTGTCCATGCGCATCCTGCTTGATTCGGCCACCTCCATCAAGGCCTCCGCCACATTGAATTACCAGTTCCTACATCAAATCTCCATCGCCAGCATCTCGCTGCCCACCGATGTCTGGATGCCCTGCACCGACCTGCTGAAACCCCAAACGGTGGTTCAAGTCTCATTGGGCGTGTTCCGTAACTTTTATCATAACATGTTTGAGACTTACATCGACCTCTATTACAAGAAGATGTACCATCTCGCCGAATACAGGGACGGGCTCGATTTCGGCGCGTTCACCATCAATCCTGACCAGTTGTATGTTTACGGGCAGGGGTGGTCCGCCGGAGCCGAATTTTTCGTCAAGAAAGCTCGCGGCCGTTTTACCGGCTTCATCGGCTACACTTTGGGCTACACCCGACGCCAGTTCGATGACCTCAACAACGGCAATCCCTTCTGGGCCAAATACGACCGTCGGCACGATGTCTCCATCAGCTTGAGCTATGAGATCCTGCGCAACAAGCTGAGCGTTTCCGCCCTTTGGGTGTATCAAACCGGCAACACCATGACTATCCCCATCGGATACTACTTCTACATGGGTTCGTACATCACTGAATTCAGCGACCGCAACGGCTACCGGATGCCACCCTACCACCGCCTCGATTTGGCCGTTAACTGGACCATAAAGAAATCAAAACGATTCGAAACAGGTCTCAATTTCTCCATTTACAATGTTTATAACCGCAAAAACCCCTTCTTCATATTTCTCGAAACCCATACCGACATAGACCCCGAATCCACCAACTTCACCATCAACTCCAAGGCCTACCAAATGAGTTTGTTCCCGATAATCCCGTCGGTTATGTGGTGGTTTAAGTTTTAGTTCATAAAGTTCGTAAAGTTTTTAAAGTTATTGTTTTATAGATTGTTTTCAGACATAAGTCTTTCATCAATATGCAGCCACTCAAACATCATATCATCTATAGCGGTTTTGTTTTAACCTTGTGCCTGTGGTTGTCCGCTTGTCTTTCGAGTTGCCAGAAAGAAATCGAGTTGGACTTGCCCGAATACGAGTCCAAAATGGTTATTGAGGGAAGCATTGAATTGGGTGAACCCGCCATGGTCATCCTCTCCAAAAGCATTTCCTACTTTGAGAACATCGATCTCAACTATCTGATGAACAATGTTTTCATTCGGGACGCAGAGGTTTATGTGACCGCTTCAACCGGAGAGACGGAACGACTGACCTTTAAATACTGTGAGGATTCGCCGATTTATTTCGCCTACTGCGGCAACAACATCAAAGGGAAAGAAAACACAAGCTATACCTTGACTGTCAAATATAACGACAAAACCTACACAGCGGAAACCACCATTCCACACACTTTCGATCTGGATTCACTGTGGTTTTCCGTAGTCTCCGAGTTCATCAACGCCGACACCATGCGCACCATACGGGTGCAGCTGACGGACAATCCCGCCGAGGACAACTATTACGCTTTCTCCCTCAAGGTATCCTGCCCGAAATTCAAGGACCGCTTGTGGGTCAGCACTTTACCTATTGCTTTTGACGACAAAACCTTCAATGGGATCACCTTCAATTACGAATTGGAGCGATATGGGGTTTCCAGCATGTTCAATTTTCTCCAGTCGCAAGAGGAAACCGACGCGCAACGGCGGCTCACTTTCCGACCGGGTGACACCGTATATGTGAAACACAGTCTTATGGACTACAACACTTACCGATTCATGATGACGGGCGGTTCAGAAGCCGTTATGGGCACCAATCCGTTCACCAATCCCGCCCCTGTCATATCCAACATTCAAGGAGACAATGTGTTAGGTGCCTGGTGCGGTTTCGCATCCAAAACCGACATCTTGATATGGCCCGACACCATTGGCTATCTGGACGGGACATACGCGCTGACACATGCTTCCAAATAACTAGCAACCAGTATTTTATACTAATCGTATTCCAGATCTTCCTCCCAGAAATCATAATCGAAATCGTCCCAATAGATCGTATTGTCATCCTCTTCCGATTTGGTTTCGATGAGATGATAATCGGAGGCATTGAAGAGCCAGTGCTCCATGGTTTCGCAACCGGAAGCCAAAAACAACAGCACCCCGACAAGCGATAAAAGTATCTTTTTCATTATTTGGATTTCTTCTCAATGGGTTTATGTTCTTGCCCCACCACATAGTGCAGGGTTTCATGTCCGGGCACCCGGATCTCCACATCATACAATCTGTATTTTTCCTTTTTGGAAAGTGAGGGGAGTTTCAGCGAGCATTCATTATCCGTATTACTCACCGTAAAAGAACGGACAAACGGTTTCTTCAAAGCCGATGAGGACACCTTCACCTCAATTGTTTTAGGCGAATTATTTTCTTGAGGTGTAATTAATTTAAAATCAAACAAATCATCGTCTGTATCAAAAGCATCCGTTGAGATCCACACGGTGGGGTTTTCTTTCTGCAGCAGCAGGTTGTAGGCGGTCAGCATATCGGGTATGCCGTAACCGTACAAAGAGTCTGGAGAGTCGTAGCGGTCACCGCTCCGGCGCACGGCATCCATAATTTCCACATTCGATTTCTCGGGGAACGCCTCCCAAAGGCAGGTCACCATGCCCGAAAGTATGGGGGATGAGAACGATGTGCCGGCGGAATAATGGATAAAACCCTTGGCCGATGACACAAAGCAGCCCAGTCCGACGGCGCAGACATCCGGTTTCACGCGCCCGTCGGCGGCGGGACCATGGGAACTGAAATTCGCGATTTTGCCTTTGGCATCCACGGCACCCACCGACAAGATCCCTTCGGCATCCGCAGGAGCACCGAGATAGCGCCATTTTTTAGAGCCCTCATTGCCAGCGCTGTTGCACACAATCATACCTTTAGAAACGGCTATTGTGGCCGCTTGCGAAGCGCGGCTCACACGCCCGTTCAGGTCCTCATATTTTCTCACTTGAGTGGAATCGTCAAACTTCGTATAACCCAGCGAGGAGTTCAACACCTGGCAGCCCATACTGTCAGCCAGTTCCAGACCGGCCACCCAGTTGTCCTCTTCCACTTTGTTCTCGCTGCGAGCGTCCTCCGTCTGGCAAAGATACACCTCCACCATAGGCGCCGTGCCCACCAACTTGCCAGGTCTGTAGGCCGCGATGCAGGAAAGCACAGAGGTCCCGTGCGTATGTTTCCGGAAGGGATTCTTTTCCGGCTGCACCAAGTTCCGCGCGCCCAACAACCGATTGTCCTCGCGCAAATTCACAAACACACCCAGTGTATCCACATTTTGGAATCCGCCATCCATGACCATCATCCGCATATTCTCCCCGCGGAATCCCAAACGGTGGAGCCAATGCCCGTTATTCATGCGTATCTGGTTCTCGCCATTCCCATAGTCAAAATCTTTATTTTCCTTTATATCAGACAAATATGTTTGCTTCACCACCGCATCCGAGGGCCGTGAGCAGACAAACGGCGTGTCCGGATTGGTTTCCGGGTCCGGCATCGGGACAGTCTTTTCCACAAAGGCCACGCAAGGCAGCAGCACAATGCTGTCCATGATGCCCTCGCGCTCCGAATAGACCGTGATGCCGTTCAGCCATTTCGACCGGGTACACAGGCGCATGTTGCTGTCCACTGCCAGCACCTGCTGGATGTAAGCCGCATTCACGGGGATGTCGCGCTCATCGATGGGGATATGGTGTTTTTGGCGCAACTGGATGGCGCGTTCCGACAAGAAGGCCTCCGGAGCACTCACGGAATAGGGAGAACCCGACTTATCCTTAAACTGCACCCAATATTTGGCGTATTCTTGGGCATTTGAGGAGAAAAACAAAAGCAAAAGCAGCAAAATGGCATTTATCCTTTTCATCTGAATCAAAATTTGCTGCAAAGAAACAGAAAAAAATCATTTCCACGACAATCCCAATCAATTTTCTGTTTCACACCCGCACTTCCGTCTTTTCAACAATCCATTGTTTAATACCAAAAAAAGATTATATTTGCCGCTTAAATGAGTACTGGTTTTCATTTTGATTAACCTATTATATTTCAATCAGATGAAAGAAATTCTATCGAATATGAACAGAGAACATTCTGCAAAGAATTGGACATGTACGGGCATTTACCTGCTATTGGCCGTCTTGATGCTTACTGGAACGAGTTGCCGTAAAAACAAAGGTGATGCGGACGCATACGGCGTATGTGAGGCCACCGAAATCATCGTTTCCTCCGAAAGCAACGGCAAAATGTTATCCTTTGACATTGAAGAGGGGCAAACCTATGAAAAGGGGGAAGATTTGGGTTGCATTGACACATTTCATACCTATCTGCAAATCAAGCAGTTGGAATCCTCCATCAATGCCGTACTGGCGCGCCGACCGAACACAGGGTCCCAAATCCGGGTGTTGGAAGACAAACTGGCCACCTTGGAAAAGGAGAAGCAGCGTGTTCACAATCTGATTGAAGCCAACGCCGCCTCCACCAAGCAGATGGATGACATTCAGGCGGAGATAAACATCACTAAGAGCCAGTTGGCTGCCACCAAGTCCACTCTTTCCACGCAGGACCAATCGCTGTTGGAAGAGGTTGAGGCCATGCGGTTCCAGCTCCAGCAACTGCAGCACGCTTTGGAAAGCTGCCATATCAAAGCCCCGATTACCGGAACCATTATCAACAAGTACATCGAAGAGAATGAGTTGGCGTACCAGGGGAAACCCTTGTTCAAGATGGCCGACCTCACCAACATGTTCATCAAGGTTTATATCACGGAAGACGCTTTGTCATCCGTCAAATTGGGAGAGAAGGCGATTGTGCGTTTGGACAACAAGGATGGAAAAGCCATCAAGTTGAACGGCACGGTGAGTTGGATATCCCCGAAGGCGGAATTCACCCCCAAGATGATCCAGACCAAGGACGAGCGCGCCAATCTGGTGTATGCCGTGAAAGTCAGTTTCAAGAACGACGGTTCCGCCAAAATCGGCATGCCCGGTGATGTGATTTTCAAATAGTCTATTGGCTCTCGGCAATTGAACTTTGGCTGTTAACCAACTTCACCCTATTTCATCATGAGCGCCATCCGTATTCAGGGAGTAAACAAGACCTACAGCGGCAAGATCACCGCCCTCAAGGACATCAATCTGGAGATTGAGGAGGGTGAGGTGTTCGGCCTTGTGGGGCCTGATGGCGCTGGAAAGTCCACCCTTTTCAACATCCTCACCACCCTACTGTTGCCCGACTCTGGCGACATCAACATCTTTGACATGGATGTGATTCGTGACTACAAGGCGGTGCGACAAATCATCGGATACCTGCCGGGCACTTTCTCGCTGTACCCTGACCTCAGCGTGCAGGAGAACCTGGACTTTTTCGCCGTGATGTACAAGAGCAGCATTGAGGAGAACATGAGTTTGATCGCACCCATCTGGAAACAGATTGAGCCGTTTCGCGACCGTAAGGCGGGCAAACTCTCCGGTGGCATGAAACAGAAACTGGCCCTGTGCTGCGCCCTGATCCACCGCCCACACATATTGTTCCTCGACGAGCCGACCACGGGCGTGGATCCCGTTTCCCGTAAGGAATTCTGGGACATCCTCAAGTCCATCCGGCAGCACAACATCACCGTAGTGGTGTCCACCCCCTACATGGATGAGGCCACGCGCTGCGACCGCATCGCCATGATTCAGGACGGTCAGATTATCGGAGTGAACCCGCCGCAAACCATCATTGACAATTTCAAGGGCAAACTATATACCTTCAAGAGCGACGACATCTTCTCCCTGCTGAAAGTCATGGAGCAATGTCCGCTCAACTGCAACTACTACCCTTACGGAGAGCACTGCCACATAGCGTTTTACGAGGACATGGCAACGGCAATGCCACAATTCGAGCAATTCCTGTCGGAGCAGCACCAGCAGCATGGCGAAATCACTGCCATCCTGCCATCGGTGGAAGACTGCTTCATTGAGATTGTCACACATGCTAATGGAGAATTGACTTAAATATAGGAGATGTAAGACTGGAGATGTAAGACGCAAGACTTAAGACTAAGACTGAAGATTATTTAACTAACTATACAATGAACAGCATCGAGGCGAACCAACTAACCAAGCAATTCGGCACATTCACTGCCGTGGACCACATCTGTTTTGAGGTGCGGGAGGGGGAGATTTTCGGTTTCCTCGGAGCAAACGGAGCGGGCAAGACCACTGCCATCAAGATGATGAGCGGCCTGCTGCTGCCCACATCGGGCACCGCCACCATTGCCGGTTACGACATTCTGACGCAGTCGAAACTCATCAAGCGCAACATCGGGTACATGAGTCAGAAGTTCTCCTTGTACGGCGACTTGACGGTTTTCGAGAACATGCAATTGTTCGGCACCATCTACAAAATACCGCGCAAGGAACTGAAAGACAGAATCATGGACAGTTTGAGGGAGTTGGATATGGAGAAACAGGCCAACACGCTGGTGGACTCCATACCATTGGGATGGAAGCAGAAACTGGCTTTTGCCACGGCCATCCTGCACAGGCCCAAGATTGTATTCCTTGACGAACCGACCTCCGGTGTGGATCCCATCGTGCGCCGTGAGTTCTGGAAACTCATCTACCAGGCCGCCTCCAAGGGTGTAACCATACTGGTGACCACGCACTATATGGACGAGGCGGAGTATTGCAACCGCATATCCATCATGTCGGACGGACAGATCAAACTCATAGGCACGCCGGAAGAGTTGAAAGAAAAGATGGGCGTGAACACCATCAACGACGTATTTGTTAAATTTGTCAGAAGATAGCGCGATGAAAGAGTTGAGAATGATATTAAAGAAGGAGTTCATCCACATCTTCCGCGACACCATCACGCTGGCGTTGGTGCTGGCCATGCCGATCGCATTGGTCCTGCTGTTCGGTTTCACCATCAGCACCGACATCCGTAACGCCAAGATCTCCGTGCTTGACCAATCGAAAGACACCCAGTCCAAAGCCCTGATCGACCGGTTGTCCGCCTCCGGCTATTTCCAAGTGGTGTCCTACCCCAACAATGAGGTGGATATCGACTACGATTTCAAGAACAAAGGCATCAAATTGGCGGTCATCATTCCCACCCATTTTGAGGAATCGCTTTCCAAGGAGGGTGTCGCCACGCTGCAAGTCATCAACGATGTGTCTGACCTGAATGTGGCCTCCATTCTGAACAACTACATACGGGCCGTTGTGCAGAGTTACACCAGCGATTACAACGACAACAGTTTGAGATCCGCCGCCTTTGACATCACCGTCAAGATGCTGTACAACCCTGAGTCCAACAGTGTCTATATGTTCGTTCCAGGCATCATTACGCTGATTATGGTGCTGGTAACCGCCCTGTTGAGTTCCATCACACTCGCGCGCGAGAAGGAGACGGGCACGATGCGGATGCTGCTGATTACCCCTGTGAAAAAGATTTACATCATCATTGGAAAGGTCATTCCCTACATGATCATCTCCTTCATCAGCACGATTGCCATTCTGGTTATCAGTGTCACGGTGTTCAAAATGCCCATCAACGGCAGTCTGCTGATGTTGCTGTTTCTCTGCATCATCTTCATGTTGACCGCCGCCTCATTCGGCATGCTCATCTCCTCCATCAGCCGCACGCAGGTGGACGCCATGATGATCACGATGATGGGGTTGTTCCTGCCCACCGTACTGTTGTCGGGTTTCTTGTTCCCGTTGAACAGCATGCCGATGGTGTTCCAAGTGCTGGCCAACATATTCCCCGCCAAATGGTTCATCCTCGCCATCAAAGATGTGATGATCAAGGGCTCGGGATTCTTTGACATCTGGCTGTACCTGCTCATCCTGTTCAGCATGGCCGTGGTATTCATCACTTTCAGTATTTCACGATTAGACAAACGGAATTAGCCATGAGAACGATATTGATTTTGATAAAGAAAGAGTTTCTGCAGGTCTTCCGTAATCCCCTGTTGCTGAGCATCCTCGTGGTGGCCCCCATGGTGGAGTTCATGATTTTCCCGTTCTGCGCCGACTACGAAATCAAAGTGCTCAACATCGCGTTCATTGATAACGACCATTCCCAAATCTCCAAAGACATCATCAACAGTTTCAACTCCTCGGACATCTTCGTGTCGAAAGGCAACCTTTCCAACAAAAAGAAGGCGGACGAAATGATGAAACATGACAAGATAGACCTGCTTATTGAAATCCCGTACAACTTCGAGAATGATTTGTACAATAATCAAAACACGAAAATCGCCATCACGGCCAACGCCATCAACAGTGTGAAGGCGGGTATCGGCACCGGTTATGTGCAAGAGATTATCGGAGGATACATGCAGGATTTCGCCGCCACACACAGTCCCGGGAACCTGCAGAGCATGATGCAGCAGATGCAAAGCAACATGCCTGCCGTTTTTTCCACCACCCGCGACGAATCGAGGAAAAGGCAATCCACCACACCTTCCGTATCCGTATCGTCCAAACCACAACCCATATCGGTTAATATCTCCAACATCTACTGGTATAATGAGCAGATGAACTACAAAAACCTCATCGTGCCCGGAATCTTAGTGATATTGGTGACGCTGATCGGTTGTTATGTCACCGCTCTGAACCTGGTGCGCGAGAAGGAAATCGGCACCATTGAGCAGGTCAATGTCACGCCCATCAAGCGCTGGCAGTTCCTGTTGGGCAAGATGATCCCCTTCTGGCTGTTAGGCATGACGGAATTCATGGTGGGATTGGTCATCATGAAATTCGTGTTCGGCATCTCGGTTCAGGGCAGCATACCTTTGTTGCTGGGCCTTACCGCCATTTATCTTTTTGTGATGTTGGGATTGGGATTCTTCATCTCCAGCGTGTCCGAGAACCAGTTGCAGTCCATGTTCATCGTGCTGTTCCTTTTCATCGTATTCGTTTTGCTGAGTGGCGTATTCACGCCTACAGAGGGCATGCCGGAATGGGCTCGCTACATCAATTATGCCAATCCTATGTCATTTTACATAGAAATCATCAAGAAAATCATATTGAAGGGCAGTGAGTTTGAGAGCATGGTGCGGGAGACTGTCGTTCTTTCTGTCATGGCCGTCATCATCAACACAGGGGCGGTGCTGAGTTACAAAGAGGCAAGCAAGTAGGAATAAAAATTAAAAATTGAGAATTGAAATCAATTATACATTAAATAATCAATAATATGAAAAAGACATTATTCTTTCGGATCATGCTGATATTGTGCTGCACAGTGTTCAGCATTAGCGCATTTGCGCAGGCACTCCTCGTGGAAGATTTCGACTACACCGTCGGCACCACTTTAGTTTCCAATGGTTGGAATGTCACCGGCACCAGCACGGACAATCCCATACTAGTTGGGGAAGGTTTGGCTTTCAACGGCTATGCCGGCAGCGGCATTGGCGGAGCTGCCCTGGTCGTCAACAATTATCAGGACGTGAACAAAGGGTTTGCACCCGTGACCTCTGGTGTAATCTATGTGGCCTTCATGTTCAAAACCGGGTCATCCAACTCTCAAGGTTACTTCTTGCACTTATCAGAACCCGACACTACCGGAGCCTGCAGTACCACTAAATTTTCAGCCCGCGTTTTTGTTAACGGCAACGGCACAGCAGTAGGTATAGCCCAAAACAGCACTTTCCCTTCCGGTAACACATTGCCTGTAACACCTGGAACCACTTATCTCGGCGTAATCGAGCACGATTACGCCACGGGTTACAGCAAACTATATGTATTTGACCAATTCCCGACCTCTCAACCCACCTCCGGTTTTGTCACGTCGGCATCTTCAACCACCAATACGGCAGGTTATATCTGTCTGCGCCAATACAACAACAACCAAGACATCACTGTGGACGGCATCCGTGTAGCCACCACTTGGGCCGACGCCGTTGCTGCTTCCAGCTCCAACCAAGCTGCAGCGCCCACATTCAGTGTACCCGGCGGATTGGTAAACACGGATAATGTAACCCTTTCCCTCTCCTCCACTACCCCCAACGCTGCCATCTACTACACGCTTGACGGTTCCACTCCCGACAACACCTCCACACTATACAGCACACCCATCACGCTGACGCAAACCACCACAGTGAAAGCTATCGCCTATGCCACCGGCTACAATGCCAGTCCTGTGGCCTCAGCCACGTACACATTTCCAACACCCGTGGCTAACATTGCTGCCTTCAAAGCAGCAGGTGCCGCTGACAATACGCAAACCTACCGCATCACAGGCGATGTAACGGTCATTGCACAAAAAGCATCTAACAATCTGTATCTTCAAGATGCCACCGGAGGATTGGTATTGTACGAAATGGGCAACAGTTTGGATTTCCAGCCAGGCGATGTGTTCCAAGGCACACTCGTTGGCACCTATACCACCTATCAAAATCTGCCCGAGTTTATTCCGCAAGGCACTCTCACAGCAGTTCCCGGTGGTACAGTCACCCCCGTGGTGGCCACAGCCAGCCAAATCATGTCCAATTTCGAACAATATGCATACAACCTGATGACATTGGAAAATTGCATCATTCTGCAAAATGTCACATACACATCCGGAACACAGGGATCCAGCATTCTGTTCACCCAGAATGGGGACACTATGACTCTTTACAATAATTTCAGAACATTGGACACAACCCTCACCGCCGGTGCCACATGCGACATTACTGGCGTTGCATTAAGATATGTCAACAACAACACAGGCGCTACCACCTACGAAATAGCACCCCGCTTTAACGCTGATATGTCCACCAACATTACTTTACCCACCCTCAGCATCCTCTCCCCTGCCAATGGCGCCAACTACTCGACTTTGGACACGCTGAGCATCAGTCTTGACATCCAGAACTTCAACTTGGGCACCGATGGTTTGCTGAAGATTGAATCCAACCTCCTCTCAGAAGCCGGTTTGCCAAGTCCGTACTTTATGGATGCCATCACATGGACCATATTCCAAAACCTGACTTTCTCACCGCTGCCTGCAGGCACATTCACCGCTACGGTTTCTCTGGTGGGTCTGGATTCTCTGCCGCTGGCCACACCCGTGACAGCCACCACCTCCTTCACCGTCACCGCCCCCACCCTGGCCACTCCGACCATCACCGTGACGGGCACTGACGCTGGAGCTACCAACACTTACTATTTCACCGCCAATGTGACGATTGCCGCTGAAACCGGCGCGTCCGTTTACTACACTACCGATGGCACAACCCCTGACAACAACTCCACATTATACTCCGCACCATTTGATGTGACCACCTCCTGCACGGTGAAAGCCATCGCTGTGAAGGCCAACTATGCCAACAGCGACATTGCTTCCGCCGTCATCGTGATTGACACACCCACCGTGGCCGCACCTGTTTTCACACCTGCCAGTGGCGTGTTCACCGACAGTGTCCAAGTGACCATCACCTGCAGCGATGAGACGGCCATCATCCGCTATACCAACGACGGAACAGAGCCAACGGAAACATCCACACTCTACGGAAGTCCTATCACATTGACCGCCACCACCACGCTCAAAGCCAAGGCATTCAAAACCGATTGGCACGCATCTGACATGGTTGAGGCCACCTACACCATCGTGAACGACGCCATTTTGACGGTCACACCCGCCACATTGACATTCAACAGCAACACGCTCACCAACAACATCACCGTGAGTGCCGCCTTCATCAACGGCCCTATCGTACTCACCTGCAACAACACGCATTTCTCATTGTCGAATGACACGCTTGGCAACGGCAACAGCACCGTAACGGTCACTTTCGACGGCACCGAACCCGCCACGGGCATCATCACCATCACGGGTGACACCTTGAGCGCTCAGGTCGCTCTTACGGCCACTGCCACGCTTCCGGCACCGACATTCACGCCGGCCAGCGGCGCTACTGACACCCTGATTGAGGTGGCCATCGCCTGCGCTAACGCCAACGCCAGCATCTATTACACGACTGATGGAACCACACCCGACGCCAACGCCACACTCTACAGCGCACCTGTTGTGCTGAACACTGTCGGCGACCACACCATCAAGGCCATTGCCATACTGAACAACTGGGACAACAGCGAGGTGGCCACCGCCACTTACACCATCGTAGCCCCCGTTCCTCCCGCTCCAATTTACAACGACACATTAGCCTATTACACCGGTTTCGAACCTACAGAAGGATTCACCCCTGGTAATGTTTACAACAGTATTAATGAGAATCCGGATGGTCCCGCAGCTCATCAATGGGCAACGGTTTATGGCACTGTTTCCTACAATTCCGCCATCAATGACACCAGTTCCATGCAATTGAGATGGTACACCAATTTTCCAAACAACATTGGATACACGCGTACCAATTTTGACATTTCCCATGCTACCCGCATCCAATTCAACGCCAAAGCCAACCGCAATGCCAATGTGCTTGTTTCCTACTCTACGGACGGCGGCAACACCTATGTGGATTCTGTATTTACTTTAACATCATATCCTCAAACATACAATTGGGTCATCAGCGAAACCGCAGAATTCGACAATGTGCGATTCAAATTTGCCATTTCCCTGCCGTCTGAAACACCCGCAGGCCGTGTGGACCTTGTGATTGACAGCGTATGCATCTACAACTTCCCCAGCATCATTTCCGGAACTGTGGAGATGCCTGTCATCAGCCCCAACGGCGGATTTGTTTACGATCCTGTCCAAGTGGCCATCACCTGTCCTACGGAAAATGCCTCCATTTACTACACCACCGATGGTACCGAACCTGACATGAACAGCAGTCTCTATTCCGCTCCGTTCACCGTTAGCAGTACCACCACGGTGAAGGCCAAGGCGTTCAAAGCCGGTTATGATGCCAGCAATGTGGCTTCCGCCACCTACACTTTCCCGATTGAAGTGGCCAATATTGCCGCATTCAAGGCAGCCAACAACACCACTAACAACACGGTTTACAAGATCACGGGGGATGTGACCTTCGTCTTTGAAAATGGCGCCAACTTCTACATCCAGGATGCCACTGGTGGCCTGCTGGTTTACGACAACCAGAACAACAATGTCATCACAAGAACATACACCGAAGGTGATGTCATCTCCGGCGGCGTATGCGGCACATACACACTGTACAACGGTCTTGTAGAAATGGTTCCCACCCACGACCTCGCTGCCGCTACCAGCAACACTGGCACCGTATCCCCTGTTATCGCCACTGTAAGCAACATCATCAATTCATACGATCAATTTGAATCCAGACTGGTCAAACTGGAAGATGTGACCTTCACAGAAGGAGGTGCGTTCACCACAGCATCCGCCACCAATATGACCATTGGACAGAACAATGAAACTATGCAGGTTCGCAATGTGTTCAAGACTTTGGATATGACTATTGACGCAGATGCCACGGCCGATGTCACTGGTTTAGTGCTGCGTTATATCAACAACAATAATGTCACCAACTATCAGATTGCGCCGCGCGACAATAATGACATTGTGCTCTCCACGGTGGAAATGGACACGGTTGCCACCCCTGTCATCACCATCAACCCGCTCACCAACAACATGATTAGCGTGGAGATCACCTGTGCAACCCCAGGCGCCAGCATCTACTACTCCATTGACGATGTGTTGCCATCCACCAGCACTGATTTGTACAATGGTCCTTTTGTCTGGCAAAATGTGGAACTCACCTTTAATGCCATTGCCGTAAAAGAAGGTATGGTCAACAGCGCAATCGCCTCCCTCCATTATACACCTGCCGGAGTTAACGAGCATGAAATCAATGTTTCCGTCTATCCGAACCCGACAACAGGACAATTCAGAATTCAAAATTCAGAGTTCAGAATTCAGAGCGTGGAAGTGTATGATGTTTTTGGCAAACTGATTTCGAGCACAGAGGTGAACGACAATGATGTCACCATCGATGTTTCCAACTACACCAATGGCGTTTATTTCACCCGCATCCGCACCGAAAACGGAACGGTAACGAAGAAGGTTGTGAAACAATAACAAAATCCTTTTATTAGAATATTGACATAACGGCGCGGCAATCCCGTGCCGTTATTTTTTATATTTTTGCAGCAATAAAAAAACATCCTCAATGAAAAAAACAATCCTTTCCACCATAATCTTTTTTTTGTGTGTAGCAGTCTCCGCCCAGCAGAAACTCACATACGAGTACGCCGTCAAGGACACCAACCATTTGAAATTGGATGTCTATGTGCCCGCACAACAGAACGCCGAGCACAGCTGCATGATATTCGCCTTCGGAGGCGGTTTTATTGGCGGCGCACGCGATGACAACCAGATTCCGGAACTGCAAAAGTACTACACCAGCAAAGGTTGGGTGGTCATCTCCATCGATTACCGGTTGGGACTGAAAGGATACAGCAACTACAATCTTTCCACCGGGTTGAAGAAATTCACCAATGCGTTTGAGATGGCCGGTGAGGACCTGATCAGCGCCACGGACTTTATCCTGAAAAACCTGCTGAACACGCCCCAATTCACCATCAATCCCGCGCATATCGTCACGATAGGCAGCAGCGCCGGAGCCATAACCGTACTGGAAGCCGATTATTTCTTAGGCAACCGAATCCACGGGGCCGAAATGCTGCCCGACACCTTCCGCTACGCAGGTGTCATGCCCTTCTCCGGAGCGGTTTACTCCAACCTCGGCAAACTCAAATACCGCGTGCACGCACCCGCCCCCACCCTGTTCTGCCACGGCACCAAAGACAACCTCGTGCCCTACAACAAAATCAGATTCTGCAATATGGGATTCTATGGGAGCAACTCCATCGTGAAAACCTTCGAGAAAAACGATTATCCCTATATGATCCGCCGGTATGAAGGCATGGGACATGAGGTGGCCGGATATTTCAAGACCGAGTTCAACCTTATTGACCAATTCCTGGAAGAGATGGTCTTCGGCCATAAACAACTGCAAATCGATGAGTTATATTATAATCCGGATCTGAAGAAACATCCTTGGGGCACGATGAAGCCCAAGGACATGAAAAAGGCGACCATATAACCGCATGGTCTTATTCGACTATTTTTTCTTATACGCGTTGTCAAAATCGGTACGGGCCAGCAATGACCGGCCCAGCGTGACCTCGTCGGCATACTCCAGTTCCTCACCCACGCCAATGCCGCGCGCTATAGTGGTCACTTGCCCTACCTTGTCCCTCACATTCTTGTAGATGTAAAAATTCGTGGTGTCACCCTCTACGGTGGCCGGCAGCGCCAATATCAGTTCCTTCACCTGCTCCTGCCCTACTCTGTCAAACAGTTCCTGCAATCGCAACTGGTTGACCCCAATGCCATCCATAGGCGAAATAACTCCGCCAAGCACATGATACACGCCCGTAAACTGATTCGTGTTCTCAATGGCAATCACATCCCGAATGTCCTGCACCACACAAATAGTGGAAGCATCACGCCTGGGATTGGCACAAATATCGCAAATCTCACTGTCGGAGATGTTATAGCACTTGTGACAATAGAACACGTCCGTCTTCAACTTGTTGATACGGTCAGTCAGCAAGAACACATCGTCCTTCTCGGACTTCATCAAATGCAATGCCAGACGCAATGCCGTGCGCTTTCCTATGCCGGGCAGTTTGGCGATCTCATTGACTGCGTTTTCTAGATTCTTGGAGTAGATGGATAACATTTTTGGTGAGCTATGAACGATGAACTATGAACTTATTCGAAGGTTAGCATAGAGAATTTGTCGGGTAGGAGGATTTCGTTGGCCACTTCAAGGATTTCATCAGCGGAGATATCACAGATTTCGGCGAGACTTTCCTCTATCGTGTCCACTTCTTCGAAAAACAGTGCGACATGGCCGATAGAGAGCATCTCGTTCAGTTTCGCCTCATACGACAGGTTGAGTTGGCCGATGAACTGCTGCTTGGCGTAATACAACTGCATGGTGCCGAGTTTCCGCTTGCGCAGTTTCTCCATTTCATTATATATCAAATCAATACAGCAATCCCGATTATGCGGATCGCAGCCAAAGTAGATGGAGAAGAATCCGATATCGGAAAATGGCGTGTAGTTGGCTTCTATGGTATAGGCAAGGCCTTTTTTCTCGCGCACGCTCATATTGAGGCGCGTGTTCATGCCCTGACCGCCTAAAACATTGGTCATCAGCAAGAAAGGCGCTCGTTTGTCCTCCTTGACCGAATACGCCAGATTGCCCATCATCACATTGGTTTGCGAGGTGTTTTTACGGACTGTTTTAACGGTGGGTGTATAGGTGGTGAACGGCGTGCGCAACCGCTCGTGATTGGGCACCTCATAACCGCCGAAGTAGGATTCACAGAGTCGCACCAGACGCTTTTCGGAGATGTTGCCCACCGAAGCCAGCACAATATTGTCCAGCGTATAGTTCTGCGCAATGAAATCCAAAATTCCCTGACGCGTCATCTTTTTCACGCTCTGCTTCGTTCCCAGAATATTCTTCCCTAACGGATGACCCGCGAACAAAAGGTCCTCAAAGTCATCGAAAATCAACTCCGCAGGAGAATCCTGATAATAGTTAATCTCCTCCAACACTACCGTTTTCTCTTTTTCCAGTTCTTTTTCTGGAAATTTGGCATGGAAAAAAATATCGGCGAGCAGCTCTACGGCACGGGGATATTCTTTGGAAAGGAACGAGGCATGGAAATAGGTTTCCTCCTTGGATGTGCTGGCATTCAAATCGCCGCCCACGGCCTCCATCCGGCTGATGACATGGTAAGCGTTGCGTCGTTCAGTGCCTTTGAAAATGGTATGCTCCACAAAATGCGCCAATCCCATCTGTTTGGCCGACTCGTCGCGTGTGCCGGCATTCACAAGCACACCAAAATGAGAGATTGGGGAATCCGTCTCCTTGTGAATCAGCCGCAGACCGTTCCGTAGTCTTATAATATGGTGCGGCATTGCTCGATGGTAACCTTTTGTATCGTGTTAATCAGACTTTCGTCATAAGGGATGGAGACGCGAATGTAATTATCCGTGAAACCGCAAAGATGGTCCTCCACCAGTTCCGCCTCCACCAGCACGGGACGCTCTTGTCCCTCGCACTGCTGGTAGAACGCCGTTTTCTTGGCGTGTGACAACTCCAGCAGACGGTCGGTGCGCTCGCTCTTGACATCCTCGGGCACCTGGTCTTCCATCATGTTGGCCGAAGTGCGCGGACGGCGCGAATAGGTGAACACATGCATATAGCTGATTGGCAGCGATTCCAGGAATTTGTAGGTCTCTTCGAAATCCTCATCCGTCTCGCCCGGGAAACCGGTAATCACATCGCAAGCCACACAAGCGTCCGGCATCAGTTTCTTGATGAGGTTCACCTTGGCGGCATAATCCTCCGTCTTGTAGCGACGGCGCATGAGTCCCAAAATGCGGTTGCAACCGGATTGCAACGGAATGTGGAAATGCGGCATCAGCATGGGGTTCTTGGCCACCAATTTTATGATATCATCTGTAAGCAGATCGGGTTCCACAGAAGAGATGCGCACACGCTCCATCAGATTCTGCTTCACGATGGCTTTCAGCAATTTGAAAAGGTTCTCATCCGTGCCACGGCCGAAATCACCCACATTGACACCCGTGAGGTTCACCTCATGAACGCCTTCCTCGTGCAGTTTCTTGATGTTGTTCAACACATTCTCGATAGTGTCACTGCGGCTCTTCCCACGGGCAATCCACACCGTACAATAGGTGCAATGCACATTGCAGCCATCCTGAATCTTCAGGAACGAACGCGTGCGGTCGTGAATGGAATACGCGTCAAAATAGTTGGGTGTAGGCTGAATGTCGCGCTGCATCAGGTAATCGACCACATCCATCTTGTTCTGACTGCCGAACACCTTGATCACGCCAGACCAGCGTTCCAGCAGTTCGGGTTTGAGAGCACTGTAGCAACCCACCACGATAAGGGAGGCCAGCGGGTTGTCGCGGTGCAGTTTGGATGCCAGGTTGCGGGTTTTCTTCTCCGCAGAACTGGTCACGGCGCAACTGTTGATAATGATGACTTCAGGAATGCCACCCTGGTTCCAGCCGTTCTCCACCAATTTGGCGGCGATGGCGGCGGACTCGCTGAAATTCAACTTACAACCTAACGTGTGGATTTCGAAATTTCTCATATTGCTTCGGATTAATTTTTCTGATTTTGATGGGGCGGATAGTCCAACGAGTAATGCAATCCCCTACTCTCCTTGCGGGCCATAGCGTGACGGATGATAAGGTATCCGACATTAATCATATTCCTCAACTCACATATTTCCGGAAAGAGGATGGACTTCTTGTACAAATCCTCGGTCTCACGATAGAGGATATCCAACCGGTCGAACGCGCGCTGCAAACGGAGGTCGGAGCGCACAATGCCGACATAACTGCTCATGATGGTCTGCAGTTCTTTGCGTGACTGTGTAATGAGCACCATTTCCTCGTTGAGCACGGTGCCATCACTGTTCCAGTCGGGCACCTCGTGGCAAAATTGGATGCCAGGGAGAGTTTGCATCGCTTTGATGCAGGCACGGTGTGAAAACACCAACGCTTCCAGCAAAGAATTGGATGCCAAACGGTTAGCGCCATGCAAACCGGTAGAAGCGCACTCTCCGGAGGCAAACAGGTTATGGATAGAGGTTGCCCCCCACTCGTCGGTTTGGATGCCGCCGCAGGAATAATGGGCCACCGGCACCACGGGAATCATCTCCTTAGTGATGTCGATGCCGATACTGAGACATTTGGCGTAAATATTCGGGAAATGGGCGAAAATCTCCTCTTGGGGAATAATGGTCGCGTCAAGATAGACATGGTCCACGCCCTGGCGTTTCATTTCGGAGTCGATGGCGCGCGCCACAATGTCGCGAGGTGCGAGCGAGCCGCGCTCATCGTATTTCTCCACAAAAGTGGCGCCGCTAGCGTCCTTCAGGATGGCGCCTGCCCCACGCATGGCCTCGGTGATGAGGAACGACGGGGACTCTTTGGGATTGTAGAGGGATGTGGGGTGGAACTGCACGAACTCCATGCCGCGCACGGCGCCTTTAGCGCGATACACCATGGCCACTCCATCGCCAGTGGCGACCAGCGGGTTGGTGGTGTGCTCGTACACCATGCCCAGACCGCCGGTGGCCATCATCGTAATCTTGGCCAGCACGGTGTCCACCTCCTTGGTTTCCGGATTGTAAATATATGCGCCATAGCAGGTTATATCCTGTGAGCGGCGCGTGACTTCCACACCTAAATGGTGTTGGGTGATGATTTCCAACGCAATCCGGTTCTCAATAATCTCAATGTTCTTATGTCTTTTGGCCGCCAAGATGAGTTTCTCCTCAATCTCGTAGCCGGTAATATCCTTATGATGGAGCACCCGGAACTCGGAGTGGCCGCCCTCTTTGGCGAGAGCGAAACTGCCGTCCTTGTTCTTGTCGAAATCAACGCCCCACTCCACCAGTTCCATCACACGTTCAGTGGACTCGCGGATGGTGAGTTCCACAATTTTGCGGTCGGAAAGCTCATCTCCGGCCACCATAGTGTCTTGAATATGTTTCTCGTAAGTATCAGGTTGATAGACCACGGAGGCGATGCCGCCCTGCGCGTAGCGGGTGGAGCCATCGTCCATCTTGGCTTTGGTCACCATGAGCACCTTGCCGAAATTGGCGGCTTTCAGGGCAAATGTGAGACCAGCCACGCCGGAACCAATCACTAGAAAATCAACTTCTTTGCGCATTTTAGAGTATATTTTTAGCGTTGCAAAGATACAAAAATCTAATGAAAGTTTAAAATTAAAATTTTTGCAATGATATAGACTAAGCCGGTCAGTCATAGATTCCGCCCAACGCTGTAATGGTGCGCCGCACACGGAAAAAAAGGGCGTGACACAAACGGTCACGCCCAAATATGCTACCATTAGATTTCTTGGTTGTTTCAGTCGCGGACACAACGCACCGGGTGCGCCCAGGTTTTGCCATGCGTCCCATATATGCCAAATTCGGGCTCACAAAATTCAATTGCGCTATAAAGCGCATACGCCGAAGTCGTCCAGTGCGAATTGGTTGAACACCAGAAGCTGGCCGTAAAACCGAAATCCATAAAATGCCAACCTGTTGGAGCGGCATCATAATAACCACATGGGATAATGCTGAATCCAGTGGCATTCGTATTATTCACACCGGAAAGATAACCCGGAGAACAAGAGGAAGGATCACATGGATCAAGCAAATCCCACATATAGGAGCCCGTCAAGCACTGCGCCAAATAACCGGAGTCTGAACCACACTGGTATCCAGGCACATTGATGGTATTGAACAACAGCTCACACTCCGCCAAACTGGGGATGTGCCAACCTACAGGACAGATGCCCCGAACACCATCCGGCATAGTATCGCAAGATGCACATCTCCTCACAGCCGCAGACCAATTGTACAGATAACCGCAAGTGGCCACCGTGGAATCCTCTCCTCCGGGAGCCAAACGATAGTACGCATGAGAATCGGTAGTGGGAGACTGGGATATCGATGTACCGTCATCATAGGAAGTGGTACGCAGATTCTCTTTCAACCAACATTGGGAACCGATTTGAACTGTATTGTACACATTACCTTCGTGGTCAGTCACTAGGGGCATTTCAGGACAGGCGGCACCGGATGTGTTGAAAAGCATTTCTAAGGTTTGCCGCTCCGACAAAGACATCACATGATACGAACCCACGATCGGGACTCCCTCCTTGTTGGTGTATCCCACAATTTGCATCTCATCCCCAAGTTGGACCTCAAACGAGAGGTCTTTCTTATTTGATATCGGCATTTTAGCATCCACAAAACCTTCGTGAACAATTCTGTCTGTACCACCCTCGCCCAAATTCATCAATTTGGCGCTGTATTCACCATATTTTGTTCTCAAACGAAGAAGATACATCTGTGAATGCGACATGGTAATATTTAACGAGTGATACCCTTCTGACAAAACCTTGCTATATTGGGCGCAGATCCTTCCCTGCATATCCACCAACCACACATGTACATTTCCGGTATTTTGGTGGAAAAACGACACCTGAGCGCTTCCATTTGAAGGATTAGGAGCAATCTGAATAACCTGTGGCTTTTCGACATCAGGGATTCCAGTTAGCACAGGAAATTCAACAACCGTGTCTGGGGAAATGACAGTCTGACGCCAGTTTTGCGTAACATTATATATCTGCATACTGTCAATTTGCACGAGAGCGCCAAATTCATTTTTCGCCTTGATATGGACATTACATGTCTGCGGTTGGGAATACGATGTGACCAGCAACATCATGAAAAACACGATGGGGAAAATGATTTTTTTCATAAAAGGAATATTGATATGCAAAACTTGAAAAGTTGATGACGCAAATATAAATATAATTCCTTCATATACAATCGTTTGGTTATATTTTTTGGAATTTGCGGGGAGGTAATTAATTGTTATTCAGCGTATTACAAACTATGAAACCCTAACAAAGCCCAGAAAAATGCCCATTTTTGTAGGTTGAAAACGATGTGGAAGAAGATGAAATCAACATTTTTCGGAGAAAATCCGATATTTTTTGGCGATGATATCGAAGTAAACCCGGCTATGCGGTAGTTTCCGCTCAACGCTAATCTTCTATATTATTGCCCACAAAAAAAGCAGACCCTCTTGGAGAGTCTGCTCTGTAACGGAACCGTATTCGGTGCGGATTACTCGCCGATCTGACGGCGAATGAAAGCGGTGCATTCCAGCTCTTTATCATTGGCGTGGATGTAGTCGCGTACATTCTGTTTGCCGTCGCCACCCATAACGAGCACTTGGTACATCAGGGTGCTTTCTTTGAAGAATTTCACCAAACGGCCTTGGGCAATTTGTTGGATCTGGGCCTCGTTGAGGTTGGCGGCCTTGTTGGCGGCTTCCTCTTCCTTGATCTTGCGAGCAAGGTTAGCCTGTTCTTCGGTAATCCAACCCTTTGCCATGTTGGAGTTGATGTGATCCTCGCTGTCAACATGGGCGGGATTGATACCGGCTTTGTTCAAAGCGGCGTCAACGGCCTTGTTGATCAGTTCAAGACGGGTCTTCTCAACGCCCACAGCGAGTTCGCGATCCTTCACTTCTTGCGGGATAGCGTTCTCATCGAGTGCGAGCGGATTCATGGCGGTGATGTGAAGAGCCACATTGTGAGCAGCGGCCTTCGCATTGTCGTCATTCTTGTTGAAGCCCACGAGGGTGGCCTTGTGGTTGCCCATGTGGTTATAAGCCTCAACATAAGCGGCTTCCAGTGTGTCGTAGTGAGGAAGTTCAATCTTCTCACCCGTCTTGCCGGTCAGTTCGGTCAGTTTCTCGGTCACGGTCATGCCATCAACATTCATGGCGAGGAGTTCGTCACGGGTGTTGACATTGGCGGCGATGGCCTTGTCGAGCATGGAATCCACGAAATTCACGAATTCCTCGCCTTTGGCCACGAAGTCGGTCTCGCAAGCCACTAAGAGCATGTAACCCTTGGTGTGGTCAGCGTTGGTCTTGGCGATGAGGCGGCCCTCATTGGACTCGCGGTCAGCGCGTTTGGCGGCCACTTTTTGACCTTTCTTGCGGAGGATATCGATAGCTTTCTCGAAATCGCCGTCGGCTTCAACCAAAGCCTTCTTGCAATCCATCATACCGATACCGGTCTGTTGTCTCAATTTATTTACATCAGCAGCTGTAATTGCCATAGTTATAATTCTTTAAAGGTTAATATTTATTCTTTGTCAGCAGGGCGTCTGCCAGTTCTTCTGCGTCTTCCCTCATTAGCTTCGGTAGCTTCCTCGGTGTTCATTTCCTCAGCGGCTTCCATTTCCTCTTCTGCCTGGGCCTCTTTGTTCATAGCGCGCTCATCAAGACCTTCCTTGATGGCTTCGCAGATGGCTTTCAGGATAACGGCAATAGACTTGGATGCGTCGTCGTTTGCCGGAATCGGATAATCAACCATGCGGGGATCGGAGTTGGTATCCACGATGGCAAATGTCGGGATGGCGAGTTTGCGGGCCTCAGCCAGAGCGATGTGCTCTTTCATCACATCCACGATGAAGACGGCGGCGGGGAGACGGGACAGGTCGGAAATAGAACCCAAGTTCTTTTCCAATTTGGCGCGCTCACGCTGGATTTGCAGTCTCTCGCGTTTGGAGATGTTGCTGAACTGGTCGCTTTCGATCAAGCGGTCGATGTCGCTCATCTTCTTGACGGCCTTGCGAATGGTGAAGAAGTTGGTCAGCATACCGCCGGGCCAACGCTCGGTGACATAAGGCATACCGACTTCCTTAACCATAGCGGAAACGGTTTCCTTAGCCTGTTTTTTGGTGGCCACGAACAAGATTTTGCGACCGGACTTGGCGATTTGCTTTGCTGCAGCAGCGGCCTCGTCAACTTTGTCCATCGTCTTGTAGAGGTCGATGATGTGAATACCGTTTTTCTCCATGAAGATGTAAGGAGCCATAGCGGGATTCCATTTTCTTTTGAGGTGTCCGAAGTGACAACCTGCGTCTAATAATTCTTCAAATTGTAATCTTGACATTTTTTAATTTTTAATTGTTTACATTCTTTAAAACAACCATGGAGTAGTTCGTGCGAAATCTCCACAGTTTCGATACTAAACAGTTTTTCGTCAGATATAGATAAATACTAACGTTTGCTGAATTGGAATCTCTTACGAGCCTTCGGTTGGCCGGGTTTCTTACGCTCAACCATACGCGGGTCACGACGGAGAAATCCCTGAACCTTCATGGCGTGGCGGAGCTCGGGATTGATTTCCACGAGAGCCTTGGCGATAGCCATGCGGAGGGCTTCAGCCTGACCGGTGACGCCACCGCCGTCCAAGTTAGCCTTGATGTCATACTTGCCCATCACTTCGGCCAGTTGGAGAGGTTGCTCAACCTTGTATTGCAAGGTGGGAACGCAAAAATATTCTTTATAATCACGGTTGTTGACCATGATTTGACCGCTACCGCTCTTCATGTACAAGCGGGCAACTGCGGTTTTTCTTCTGCCTAATGTATTGATAACTTCCATGTTTCTTATTTGAGGTCTTTAACATTGATTAACTTGGGTTGCTGTGCTTCATGCGGGTGGTTAGGTCCACAATAGATGTGGAGGTTGCGATACAACTGGGCACCGAGCTTGTTCTTCGGAAGCATACCTTTGATGGCGTGCTCGAGAATGCGCTCAGGGTATTTGCGCATGACTTCCTTCGGAGTAGCGAAACGCTGTCCGCCAGGATAAGTGGTGTGGTGCACATACTGCTTGTCCGTCCACTTGTTGCCCGTGAATCTCACCTTCTCAGCATTGATGATGATCACATTGTCACCACAATCGAAACTTGGGGTGTAATACGGTTTGTTCTTTCCCTTCAGAATGCGGGCCACTGCAGTTGCCAGACGGCCGACGATCATTTCTTCAGCGTCGATCAGGACCCATTCTTTCTTGACGATTTCTTTATTCGCCGAAATTGTTTTGTAACTTACTGCATCCATTTTTCAGTTTGTTGTTTGTTGTTTTGAGAGCTGTCTTCACCCACAACTCTCTGATTACTAATTAATTTTCCTTTACTAACATTCAGGACAATAATCGGTTTTTTAAGGTCGGCAAAAATACACTTTTTTTGATACCAACAAACTGATTATGAATATTTTTTTCAAAAAAAAGAACGGGGCTCGAAATTTGCGCCCCGCGACAGCTGATTTGGAAATAATATAGATTGGTGATGCGGCCCACCATTCCGCCGTGAACATAGTGAACGGCGGAATCCAAATCAATAGGCCGTCATGTAGGTCAACTACTATTTTATTGCCTTATTTGAAGACTATATTTTATAGGTCTTGACATTGGATTTCGGTTTTTTCTCCTCATCGCTGTCAGGGACTGCCGGGGCGGTGCTCCGGCGGGCAGGATGCACCTCAATCTGATAGTCGGGTGACGAGATGGTCCTGTAGGTCCCCATCTCATAATTATAATAGGTATAGGTGGCGCCGGGAATCAGATAGGTGCCCTCCGAACGCGGGATGATGGTGTAGCGGAAAGTTTTGGAGCCCGTCACCATATCGCTCTTGGCCGAGACGCTCCCCGTGATGCGCGGGTAGGTCACATCGCAGTCGGCCGGGAAGTCAATGCCCAAATCCTCCGCAGTAATATGATGCAGATTGCCCGTGCCGGACACCGTCACCACCAGGGTAATCGGTTCGTTGGCGTAGGTCTCGGTCTTGTTCAGATTGGAACTGATGGTGAAATTGCCCACCACTTCGGTTTTGTCGTTCGAGTGCGCGCCAGGCAACACTTTCACCTTCAAAGACAGGTCGTTGGAGGTGACCGTCACATCCTTGCGGCGGGTGGTGCTGATGCTGCCCCAGAACGGGTCCTTCACCGTGGCGGGCACGCTGATGCGCAAGGTTAGTGTCAGTTTCGGAATAATGAGTTTGCCCGTCTTGGTAGGATAAACGGCCGTTTGCTTCACCACGAACACACTATAATTCTTGCCGTTCACCGTCTCGGTGCTCTCCGTGGCGCGGTTCGACAGGTCCAGGGGTTCTAGCCACATGTCGCCGGTGTTGGCGAAACTGGCACGCTCGATGGCATATCGGCGGTACTCCTGTTTCACATACAGTTTGTGCGTCACCACAACGGCCTCGCCTTGGTATGCCTCCAATTGCGAGGAGGATGCCTTGATAAAAATGTCATCCTTCCCTATCTTGTCGTCAATCTGCACCTTATCTTGCTGTTTCTGTTGCGGTTGCACGCGCGAACCGAAAGGCCATTCTATCTCCGGCATTTGGAATTCCCAATTGAACCAGCTGTCATTCGGTGCGCGCTCCTCCTGTTGTGCAATCTTGGGCGCTTTCACCACCTTGACAATCACATAGTTGCTCTTAACCACACGGCCATCAATGGAAATAGACACGCCCGGAATGGTGAACTCGCCCTCCTTGTTTCCTATCAAATAATAGGTATAGGTATAAGATGTGTTCTGTTCCACCTTCCCGTTTATCATGGAGATGGAGGTGCTGGAACCCACGCTGGGGCCGCTCACCATCTCAAACTTCCCGAAGTCGGAGGAGATAATTTCCCCTCTCTCTTCGGTGGTTACCGTGTACTTGAACTGCTGTCCCACAGCCACTTCCGCCGGAGCGGACGCTTTGCAGGATTCGTCATTCTGCGCCGAAGCGACCGAACAAAACAGGATGAGAATCGACAACAATCCTGAACATTTGCATAACATCTTTTTCATAGTTCCTCCTATTATTTTTTTTGCGTTAAACTAACGGACAAGCGTTCAAAATATTGCAAAAAGCGTACCAAAAAAAATATCTTTGCATTCAAAAAAAAATATCTCTGCATTCATACAAGTATTCATATACAAATACAGTTTGCCTTATGGTCGCACGAACATTCCCCTCTCCTATCCTATTCTCCTTGCTGGCCTGTTTCCTGATTCTTTCTTCGTGCCAACGGGAACCCATTTATAATCCGAACAAGAAGATTTCCAAAATATACTACAAATCTTCTTATGACAGTTCCCTGCTACTTAGTGAGACATGGGTATGGGACAAGGATTTGTTGAAAGAGATTTATATCGGTGAAAGCAGCGGAGTCATGCGCTTTACATACGACAAAAAACGACTGACAAACATACATTACTCCACACGCGGATCGAACATGCTCTATTATTTCCAATATGACAAACACAATCGGCAGATTATCTCCATTGACGGGTATAAGAGCACGCAATCCTGGGAATCCCCGGAGAAAGAAGTTCATATTGACCTATATTACAATTCGGACGGTTTGATTTCCGGATTTAAAAAGGAACACTTTCAGGTTTATTATAACAACAAGTCCTGTGAAAAAGATGAGGAAGCCACTCAGACCGTCCTTCAGTTGTTATGTCCTGAGTTATCTTTCATCAAAACGCTAAAACACGCTCCTAAATCGAAAGGCCCACTATTCGTTTATTCCGCCTCTTTTGAATACAAAGATGGCATGCTTGACGCTTTCCAGTATGGTTTGGAAGGCAATGACACCTGTTTCGGCAAGATACTTTCCTATACGGATGTCGTCAATCCTTTTTACAACAGTTGCAATATCCTTTACATAGACCCGACATATTCTATTACGAACAAATACATCCAACACATGCCCGAACACATGACTTTGGTGTATAAAGTGAATCCTCAAGTCATCACACACGACTTTCTTTTTTCCTATTCCACCCATGACAACTATCCAACTCTGATTTCGCAGAATTTTAAGGAATATGCCGAAAACTATCCCGACACCAATTACCTTAGCACGACTATGGTTCTTGAATACCTTCCTTAATCTTACAGCATCTTATTCGGATTCAGAATTTTGCATCTTCTTGCGCACCACGACGCGAACCACAATATCCGCCACAGTCACCAGTGCAACAGAAATCGCCAACGACACCAGCATACGCGTATTGTCGTTGGCGATGATATTTTTCAAGCAATCTCCAAACAAACCCGTAAAACCGGCCACTGTCGGGATTAACAAGAACAGCAAGCCCGTGAAATCATACGAGTTTTCTTTCCGCCCACTCTTTTTCCCTAACAGGTAACGGTACATGAAGTATGTCATTCCCGCAAAAACCGGAATGAAAACAATGAGCGATACCACTATGCGGGGTGCCATGAGAGAAAAAAAATGGATAACCTATTTCAGATCGAACTCAAACTCGTCGCCGGGCTTCTTCTCCACGGGCTTCTTGCCGTAGCGCAGCACAATCATGTTACGGGTGCCGCGGAGCGTAATGCGCTCGTGGTCCACCCATAATGCTGTACCCTCACGCAAACCTGCCACGGCCATGTTCTGGTTGACGGCCAGATACTCGTTAATACGCACTTGGCGCGTCTCGCCGCCATGACGGATGGCATCGTTGATGTCTTGCGGATACGGATCAATGTAGTGGGGATTGATCTGGAACGGTACCAAATCCAGGCACTTGAAACTCTCGGGCATCACAATAGGCATATCGTTGGTGGTGCACAAGGTCGGGCAAGCCACATTGGAACCGGCACTCCAGCCGATATATGGAACTCCCTCCATCACTTTGCGACGGATAGGTTCGATAAGTTTGTTGCGATGCAATTCAGCCACCAAATGGAATGTGTTGCCGCCGCCCACCATGATCATCTTGGCCTTGTTGATCAAAGCCACCGGATCTTTCGCCGTGTGCACGGACACAATCTTCTTTTTGAACTGGTCGAACACCTTCTGCACGCGTGCCGTGTAGGAGTCATAGCTCTTGGGATAGACCTCGCCACCCACATCCACGCCCGCGTAAGGCACAAACACGATTTCGGAAGCGGATTTCTGGATGAATTCCTTGATAAGAGGGGTACACCAGCCCAGATAGGGCTCTTTGTAATTGGTTGAGTTGCTGATAAGTAAGAGTTTCATATTGGTTGTTTTTTTTATTGTTGAGCCGCACGGCCGTGCTATATTGCCGCGCGTCTTTACTGTTCACTTGATTACTGACGACTCTTATACGCTTTCATTGTATTTTGCAGCAGGCATGCCATGGTCATGGCGCCCACGCCGCCGGGCACGGGTGTGATGGCCTCGCATTTCTTGCTCACCTCGTCAAACTTGACATCGCCGCAGACACGGTAGCCGTTGGGCTGAGCAGGATCGGGAATACGGTGTATGCCCACATCGATAACGGTAGCCTTCTCTTTCACATAATCGGCGGTAATCATCTCCGGCTGACCGATGGCCACAATAAGGATGTCAGCGCGTTGGCACACGCGCTTCAGATTCTTGGTACGGCTGTGGCAGACGGTAACCGTAGCATTAGCGTCTTTGTGCAAGAGCATCATTGATAACGGTTTGCCCACAATGTTGCTGCGGCCCAGAATCACACACTCCTTGCCGGTGGTGTCTATGTTGCTGCGACGCAGCAATTCCATCACACCATGCGGCGTGGCGGGCGCATAGCAATCTTTGCCCAGCAGCAGGTTGCCCATATTCACGGGATGAAAGCAGTCCATATCCTTGCGCGGGTCCACATGAGCCACCACCTTGTCAATGGAGACCTGCTTAGGCAGCGGCATCTGAATGATGTATCCGTCCACCTCGTCATCACCATTCAAAAAATCAATGGTGGCCAGAATATCGCTTTCTTTGACATTGGCGGGAAACTTGTAGGCGGAGCAGATGTACCCTACCCCTTTGCACTGTTTCTCAATGCTGTTCACATAACTCAGTGCAGCGCCGTCTTCACCGGCAATAATGACCGCCAGATGCGGTGCTGGTTTCCCATGGTCCAATAAGGACTTCACTTCGGTTGCGATTTCTGTCTTGATTGCGGAGGCGATGGCCTTTCCGTCGATTATGGTTGGCATTTTGGGTTGGGGTTTTGTTCTGTTTATTTTTTGGATAGAGACACACGGCCGTGCGTCTTTATGGGGTCCTACAACGGTCTCCGGCCAGGCGCATTCATGGCGCGCATGAGATTCTTGGCCTTTCCGCTGTTCACCATCTTCATCATTTTGCGGGTTTCCTCAAACTGTTTCATCAGTCGGTTCACATCCTGGATATCCCTACCGCAACCGGAGGCGATGCGTCTGCGTCTGGAACCGTTGATGATATCAGGGTTAGAGCGTTCTTGCGGAGTCATGGATTGGATAATCACTTCCACACTCTTGAAGGCGTTGTCATCCAAATCCATATTCTTGACCACTTTGCCCATACCTGGGATCATGGACATCAAGTCTTTCACATTGCCCATCTTCTTGATTTGCTGGATTTGAGCCATAAAATCGTTGAAGTCGAACTGGTTTTTAGCCAGTTTTTTCTGCAATTTGGCCGCTTCTTCCTCATCAAACTGGTCTTGGGCTTTCTCCACGAAGGAACGGATATCACCCATGCCGAGGATACGCTCAGCGAGACGGTCGGGATGGAACACATCGAGGGCTTCCATTTTCTCGCCCGTGCCGATGAACTTGATGGGCTTGTCAACTACCGCCTTAATGGTAAGGGCGGCACCACCGCGGGTGTCACCATCCATCTTGGTCAGAATGACACCGTCGAAGTTCAGTTTGTCGTTGAACGCCTTGGCGGTGTTCACGGCATCCTGGCCGGTCATGGCGTCCACCACGAAGAGGATTTCATGGGGGTTAACGGCATCCTTGATGTTACCGATTTCGGTCATCATCTCCTCATCCACAGCCAAACGGCCGGCCGTATCAATGATCACCACATCGTAACCGTATTCTTTCGCGTGTTTCACGCCGTTCTTGGCAATCTCAACCGGTTTCTTGTTATCGGGTTCCGTATAAACGGGCACGCCGATTTGCTCGCCCAGCACTTTCAACTGGTCGATAGCGGCAGGACGGTACACATCACCGGCCACGAGCAACGGTTTCTTGTTGCGCTTGTTTTTCAGCAAATTGGCCAGTTTGGCGGCATGGGTGGTTTTACCGGAACCCTGCAGACCCGACATTAGGATGATGGCCGGATTGGCTTTAATGTTGATATCGACCGCCTCACGACCCATGAGGTCAATCAGTTCGTCGTAGGTGATTTTCACCATCAACTGGCTGGGTGACACGGCTTTCAGCACATTCATACCCAGCGCTTTTTTCTTCACATCATCGGTGAAGTCTTTCGCAATCTTATAACTGACATCGGCGTCAAGCAGTGCCTTGCGCACCTCTTTCATCGTCTCGGCCACATTGATTTCCGTGATGTAGCCCTGTCCTTTTATGATTTTAAACGCTCGTTCTAATCGGTCGGTTAAACTCTCAAACATTTCTACTACAATATTTTAGTATGATTTTTAATTCAAAAATTCAAGTGGCAAAGATACGCAAATTACGAATACGCACGGAATTCACCATTTCATCACCCATGGTATTTCACAAAAAGGCCGATACCCAGCACCGCCAACACAATGAACACGATGAACAGCACAAACATAATGGTGAAGGCCAAGAAGGTTCTCAGAATGGTACTCAACCAGCTGTAACCGCTCATCTGCTTAAGCGGGATAATAGTGAGGAGTAAGGAGAGTGCGGTCAATTTTGTCAGACTGAAGAAATCGAACACAATGGAATAGACGGTGTACATATTGGCGATATAAACCAACGAGATGAAGAGTTCCGGGTAGCGCAAATCGGGGATGTTCGGACAGTGCCGGAAGAAGAGGAAGAGGTTCCCCGAAATCAGCATCAACAGCAACAAGATGTTAATACTGGGGTATTTTTCCGCAAAATGTTCTATCTTATCCAAAGTACGGTTAATGATAGAATACATACGCGACTCTTCGGGATAATCTGCTTCAAAAGAGTTATGGACACTTTCTTCATCGACGGTGACATTTATTTCCTTGGCAGAAGCATTTTCTTCAGAAGTGCCACTTGTTGTTTTCTTCGATTCACTATCCTGTCTCACCTCCTCTGTGACATTATCGGAATCGTCGTGGAGGGCGTGCCCCGTGATGTTCAGCCCGTGGGTCACGAGAAGGGAGATGGCCGCCAGCAGGAAATACATCTTGAAGGGAGCGAAATAGGAGGCCCGCCTGCCGCGGAGATAGTCGAGAATCAGGTAGCCGGGGCGTAAAATGAGGTCACGGATGGTGCGGAACATACCACGCTCGCCCATACCGTATGCTTCCGCAAAGTTCTCCGCCGCCACCTTCATCGAAAAGCGACTCGTGGAAGCCGCCTGTCCGCAGCGGGGACAGAAACTGCCGGTATAATGGTTGTGACAGTTCAGGCACTCGTGCTCTTCTTGCGACATCGGGGCAACTTGGCGAGGCCGCTCCCGCCACGCCTTGAATTGCTGGATTTTCTCTTTTAAGTAGATTTTTTTCTTCATATTGACGGTGCAAAAATAGGAAAAAAACACCAAGTTTGCGCAGCATTTATAACCCGAAAAAGTGTACCTTTGCGCCTGCCTTCATCCCCGAAGGGAAAAACCAAATAACCTTTACAGACAGAAAAATAGCAAAAACAGTACCTGTATGCTGGCGGAGAAAACATTGGAGAAGCTGCGCATTCTGGCGGAGTCGGCGAAATACGACGTGTCGTGTTCGTCGAGCGGCACCGTGCGCGGCGGCAAGAAGGGGATGGTGGGCAACACTGTGGGCGGCGTGGGCATCTGCCACTCCTTCGCCGACGATGGCCGCTGCATCTCGCTGCTGAAGGTGATGCTGACCAACCACTGCATGTACGACTGCGCCTACTGCGTGAACCGCCGCTCCAACGACATCAAGCGCGCTACGCTCAGCGTCAGCGAGTTGGAGGAGATCACGATGGAGTTCTACCGCCGCAACTACATCGAGGGGCTGTTCCTCTCCAGCGGGGTGGTCCGCAATCCTGACTACACGATGGAACGGCTCACCGCTATCGTGCGCGACCTGAGGTTAGTGCACCATTTCAACGGATATATCCACTTGAAAGCCATCCCCGGCGCCTCGCAGGAACTGCTCAATGTGGCCGGGCGCTATGCCGACCGTATGAGCGTGAACATCGAGATTCCCCGCGAGGAGTCGCTGAAGATGCTCGCGCCCGAGAAGGACCACCAGAGCGTCTTCCAGCCGATGAAGCTCATCCAGCAGGGCGTGCTCGAGAACAAGGAGGACCGGCAGCGCATGCGCCACGCACCTCGCTTCGTGCCCGCCGGACAATCAACCCAGATGATCGTGGGCGCCACCCAAGACTCTGACCGCGAAATTCTCACGATGTCGTCGCTGCTCTACGGCCAGCCCTCGATGCGCCGCGTCTATTACTCCGGCTATGTCAGCGTCAACACCTTCGACTCGCGCCTGCCCGTGCTCAAACAGCCGCCGCTCGTGCGCGAAAACCGCCTCTATCAGGCCGACTGGCTGTTGCGTTTCTACCATTTCAAAGTGGAAGAAATCGTCGATGACCTGCACCCGAACCTCGACCTGGAGGTGGACCCGAAATTGTCGTGGGCGCTGCGCCACCCCGAGGCATTTCCTGTCGATATCAACACCGCCGATTACGAGATGCTGTTGCGTGTGCCTGGTCTCGGCACCAAATCAGCGTGGCTCATCGTCAACTCCCGCCGCTTCAACCGCCTCACCAGTTTCGACCTCAAAAAGATGGGGGTGGTGATGAAAAAGGCGAAGTACTTCATTACCTGCCACGAACTCGGCGCCTCCGACCTGCAACCCGTTCTCGGCATTAACGAACTGAGTCCCGAACGGCTGCGCCCCCTACTCGTTTCCAAGACGGAACTAAAACTCGCCGCGAAGGAGAGGCAGTTGTCGTTGGAGTTTGGAGACGAAGGTGTTGAGACTTGAGACTTTCCTTAAGCAGTCCCGAAGGGACAAGATCTTAATAACCCCGCACAAGGCGAAGCCGCAGTGTGGGATCTCTCACACAAGCGCAGCGCAGTGTGGGGCCCCTCACAGAAGCAACGAAGAAGCCGCAGTGTGGGAATCCGCAAATCGCAAATAGTAAATCGCCCATCGCAATGACCTACTACTCTTTCGACAACACCTTAGATGGTCTCCTTACCGCAGTCTTCGAGGCCTTTGAGCTGCATGAGCGACCAGAAGCGCTGTTGTCGGCCGGCGACCCCGTGCCATTGTTCTGCGACGACCTGCATCAAGTGCTGACCGACGAAGAGAAGGCCCGCCGCGTGTGGAAGGGGTTGGAGAAACGGCTGTCGAAGGAGGCTGTCAAGATGATAATGGTCAGCTGGTTGTCGGAGTTGCCCGAGCTCAACAACGCGCTGTTCCACTACATCTGCAAAGTGTTCCGGCAGCCGGAAGGAGGAGAGAGCATCGAGCGCAACTTCGCCGACCCGGATGTCCTAGCCGTGACTAACATCGCCCGCAAGGTGATGCACGAGCAGTTGCGGATGAAACAGTTCATCCGTTTCCAGAAGGCCAAAGACGGCACCTATCTGGCGGTTATCTCCCCTGACCACAATGTGCTGCCGCTCTTCACCGACCATTTCGCCGACCGCTTCAACGACCAGCCGTGGCTCATCTACGACGCCAAGCGGCACTACGGGTATTACTATGACGGAAATGCCGCCCCCGTACGCATCACCTTCGAAGACGAGTCCGCCGTGGCCTTCAGCCTCACCGACGGCCGCCTGAACGACGAGGTGCTGAGCGACGACGATCACCTGCTGCAGGACCTGTGGCGCACCTACTTCAAGGCCATCTGCATCAAGGAGCGGATGAACCCCCGCAAGCAACTCCAGGATATGCCGAGAAGGTACTGGAGGTATCTGACGGAAAAACAGACAAATAAGAGTTAATAGATGATAGATAATAGTTGTTGGTAGCTCAAGGCTAACGGCTAATTCCTAACTACCACAAACTTCACATCGCTAAATAAAAGGGATCTCTTATGAAGCAAAATGAAACGGAATTATCCCTTTAAGTCTTGCAAAAAAACGGTTTGATAATCCGCGTTAATCTGCGTGGTCTGCGGGACAATCATAAGCCCCTAAACTCGCAGAAATACGCAGACAGGATATTTACAAGATTCAAGGGGATAATTCAGAAAAAAATGGGAGCAGGTACATTTCCCTACTCCCATTATTAATTATCAATTCTTCATTCTTAATTCTCAAGCTCCGCTTTGATGGCCTCGTTGATGAGTTTCACGAAATCGCCGAGCGGCATCGTGCCGTCGTTGATGTTGCCGTGGCGGCGCACGCTGACAGTGCCGTCCTTCTCCTCATTCTCACCCACGATGAGCATATAGGGGATCTTGGCAGTTTCGGCGTCGCGAATCTTACGGCCGGTCTTCTCGCTGCGCTCGTCGATGTAGCAGCGGATGTCCTGCTCGTCCAAAGCGGCGCGCACCTTCTGCGCGTAGTCCATATACTTCTCACTGATGGGCAGGATGACGACCTGGTCGGAGGTGAGCCACAACGGGAAGTTGCCGCCGGTGTGCTCCAACAAGACTGCCACGAAACGCTCCATAGAGCCGAACGGGGCGCGATGGATCATCACCGGACGCTTCTTCTGGCCGTCAGCATCGGTATATTCCAGACCGAAACGCTCGGGCAGGTTGTAGTCCACTTGGACCGTACCCAGCTGCCACTCGCGGCCGATGGCGTCTTTCACCATAAAGTCGAGTTTCGGGCCGTAGAAGGCGGCTTCGCCCTCCACCTCGATAGTGTTGAGACCCTTCTCGGCGGCAGCCTCGATGATGGCGCGCTGTGCCTTCTCCCAGTTCTCGTCGGTGCCGATGTACTTCTCCTTGTTGTTCGGGTCGCGCAGAGAGACCTGTGCCTTATAGTTTTCGAACTTCAAAGTCTTGAAGATGTAGAGGATGATGTCGATGACCTTGCAGAACTCCTCCTTAATCTGGTCGGAGGTGCAGAAAAGGTGGGCATCGTCCTGCGTAAAGCCACGGACTCTCGTCAGGCCGTGCAACTCACCGCTCTGCTCGTAGCGATACACGGTGCCGAACTCCGCGAGACGGAGGGGTAGCTCTTTGTAGGAGCGCGGACGTGCAGCGTAAATCTGACAGTGGTGCGGGCAGTTCATCGGCTTGAGGAAGAACTCTTCGCCCTCTTGCGGCGTGGTGATGGGACGGAAAGAGTCCGCACCATATTTGGCATAGTGACCAGAGGTCTTAGAGAGGTTCACATTACCGATATGCGGAGGGATAACCTGCAGATAACCATATCTTTTCTGCACTTTGCGCAAAAACTGCTCGAGGCGGTCGCGGAGGGCGGCACCCTTCGGCAGCCACAACGGCAGACCTTGTCCCACCAGCGGAGAGAAGGTGAACAGTTCCATCTCACGACCCAGTTTGCGGTGGTCGCGCTTGGCAGCCTCTTCGAGGAGGGCCAAGTATTCGTCCAATTCTTTCTTCTTCGGGAAGGTGACGGCGTAGATACGGGTCAGCTGTTTACGCTTCTCGTCACCGCGCCAGTAGGCACCGGCCGTCTTGAGCAGCTTGATGGCCTTGATGGCGGAGGTGTCGTGCAAGTGCGGACCGCGGCAGAGGTCGGTGAAGGGACCGCTCTCGTAGAAGGAGATCTGTCCGTCTTCCAAACCGTCGATGAGCTCCAGCTTGTACTCGTCGCCTTTCTTCTGGAAATAGTCGAGGGCCTCGGCTTTGGGCACCTCGCGGCGCACGAACTGAATCTTATGGGAGGCCAACTCCTTCATCTTCTCCTCGATTTTTGGAAAATCGTCGGAGGAGATGTTGTAGTCCATAAAGTCGATGTCATAGTAGAAACCGGTCTCGATATGGGGACCGATACCGAACTTGACACCGGGATAGAGGGACTCGATGGCAGCCGCCATCAGGTGGGCGGAGCTGTGCCAGAAGGTGTCCTTACCTTCGCGGTCGTTCCAGGTGTAGAGGGTGAGGGTGGCATCCTCGTTGATGGGTTTGTCCAGCTCGACCAGTTGGTCGTTCACTTTGGCCACTAAGACGTTGCGGGCCAGGCCTTCACTGATGGCGAGTGCCACCTGATAGGGGGTGGAACCCTTCTCCATCTGCTTAATAGAGCCGTCAGGCAATGTTATATTAATCATAATATCAGTATGTTATAGTAAAAATGGGGTTGCCTTGAAAAGGCGTGCAAATATATAAAAAAAGTAAACGGTTAGGGCAGCTTGGATGTAAGTCTGTAGTTTCCACTGCCGAAGGTCTTCACTTCATAGCCTTTTGAGGTGGGTAGCCACACTTCGGCTTCCGTGTTTGCCGGGATGTGTATGTTCCATTCCAGCCGTCCTCTGTTGTGTCGCCAGCTGCTGGTGATGTCTCCGGATACCGACTGGTAGGTGCAGGTCACCCGGTTCAATCCATCGACAGGGTAGGGCTTGAGTTGTATTTTGCGGTATCCCGGCTCCAGGGCACGGATGCCGGCCAGGTATTCGTACTCCCAAAGGATGAGGTCGCCGAGCAGCATCACGTGGTTGCCCGAATTCATATAGGGGGCGGCGGTGTTGCCGTTCCAGAGTTCCCAGATGGTGGTGGCGCCGTTGCGAACCATATAGCCCCAGCTCGGGTAAGTGTCGCTGCTGGCAATCTTGAAGGCGAGGTCGCCGCGCCCGTGGTCCGTGAGGGTGCGCATCAGTTGCTGGATGCCCACCACTCCGGTGGAGACGTGCCCCCCGAACTCGTTCATCGTCTTGTCGATGATGTTGGCAAACACCTTGTCCTCCATATCTTTCGGCACCATACCGAAGGCTAACGGCAGGATGTTGGCAGTGACGGTGTTGTTGTCGTAGCGTCCGGTCTTTTGGTCAAGATATTTGGCATTGTACGCTTTTGTGATATTGGCGATGTCTGCTTGAAACATAGCGACATCTGTAGTTTTTCCCAACAATCCTGCAAAATAAGCCATTTTTCCTGCCAGATAGCAATAGAATGGGGTGGAGATGACGGGCGCTTGCGTCATACGGGATGGGTCTTTGGCGTGTACCAGGTCGAGTGACTCGGGCGGCATACACCAGTCGCCGTAGCAGTCGCGGGTGAGGATGCCATCCACCAGGTAGCTGCGTTTCATATAGAGCATCCAGCGCTTCATAGCCTCGTAATGCAGACGGATGGGCTCGATGTCGCCGTAGCGGGTGTAGAGCATATCGGCCACAGTGATGAGCGCCCCGGGCCAGGTCATATTGTCGGTGTAGCGTCGCCAGTAGTTCGGCCACACGTCCGACAGGGAACCGCTGTACCATTGGCTGTCCTCGCCGTCGATGAGCCATTTGCTATAAAGGCGGTGGTTGTCGAAGATGTACGACTCGCCGTAGTTGCCCGTGGTGCGGTCGCCGGTCCAGCCCATACGCTCGTCGCGCTGCGGACAGTCGGTGGGCATACTGCGGTAATTGCCGCGGATGCCCCAGTAGGCGTTATGGTACACGGCATTGAGAATCTCGTTGGAGGTCTCGAAATGCCCGGTCACGGCCATTTCATCGTAAAGCACAAGTCCTTCAAAATCGCTGAGGCTGGGCTTGCCACGCAATCCGGTGATTTCCACATAGCGGAAGCCGTGGTAGGTGAAGGTGGGGTGCCAGTATTGGGCGGTGCCACGGTGACCGGCAACATATCGGTCGGTGAAGCCGGCACCGCGCAGGTTCTCGGTGTAGAGGGTGCTGTCGGGGTTGAGACTCTCGCCAAAACGCAGGGTGATGGTGTCGCCGTCATACTGTCCGCGGATGTGCATACCCAGATATCCCACCATATTCTGCCCCATATCGAGCATCCATTGGTCGCCCTTGCGGAACAATGCGACGGGCCTCACGGTGTCTTGCACCTTGAGGTTGGGGTTGGATTGCGGCATCAGGCTCCCTTCGGGCGGGTGAACGCCGAAAACGGGTATCCATTGGGAGTCGTCGTAACCTGCTGAGGTCCAGTCGCCGAGTTCGAGGCGCGCGTCGTAGGTCTCGCCATCAAACTCATTCAGGGTGCGGATGGGCCCTTGGTTGGTGATTTTCCAGCTGTCGTTGCTGACGATGCGCTCGGTGGTGCCGTCCTGGTAGGTGACCTCCAGCTGGAGGATCATTCTAGGGCGTCCGTAGTGCATCACGTGGGTCTCGCCGCCCCATTCATTCTCGCCACGGTTGTAGCGCATAGCGAAGTAGCGGCCGGCCGCGAGAATGACGCCGATGGCATTGTCGCCCTTATGCAGCTGCTGGGTCACATCAAAGGCGTTGAAATACACCCTCTTGCGATAGTCGGAGAGGGCGGGCTTGAAGATCTCTTCCGCTGCAACTTCCGTGCCGTTGAGGAAAGCGCTGTACTGGCCGAGGCCGCACACATAGAGCCGTGCCTCGCGGATGTCGTCGCGCAGGTGAAACTCCTTGCGCAAGTAACGCGCCGCGATGCGGGTCCTGCGCAACAGACTGTCGTCGTTGAACTCGTGACCGATCCATAACGCACTCCAATCTTCGGAATTTAACAGGCTGATCTCAAACGATTTGACTTCACTTTCCAATACTTCTATTATGGTTGACGTTCCCGTATTGTTTTTTTTCTGATTTCTATTCTCTACAGTGTATGTAACATAAGTCACGACTTTCCAATAGGCCTTGTCGCGGCTTTCCAACGGCTTGCCTTTGTAAGGAATATAGAGCATTTGGTCGGAAGAGACGGTCTTGGTGTCCCAAAGGTCGCCGATGTTGCGGCGCGCATTTTCCTTCGTGGAGGCCACAATGAGACGATAGGAGGTCTGCCGGACATTTTGGACAGAATCATTGTCGGCATATTTCCAGCTGAAGCGGGGCTGGTTCGTGGCGAGCGGCTGAGAACCATCCTGCATCTCCACGGTGGGACTGACGATGCGAACCGGTTGGGTTTGCCCGAATATCGCGGTGCACCACAAGACGGAAAGGAACAATAGTAGAGTCTTTCTCATAAAGATGTGAGTATTAAAACTTTAGTATTAAAGACGATCTTGACTTCTTGGTTTAAAATCAAAGCCTTGACGGTTGACTATAGGTACAGGTTCGAATCCCCGTAGCTGAGGAAGCGGTAGCCGTGGTCGAGGGCGTGGCGATAGATAGCACGCCATTGGTCGCCGACAAAGGCGGAGATGAGCAGCAGCAGCGTGCTTTTGGGCTGGTGGAAGTTCGTGATGATGCCCTGCACGACACAAGGCTTGTAGGTGGGGAGGATGATCAGGCGCGTGGCGGCGCGCAGCAGGTCGGTGTCTTGTTGTTCCAGATAATCGTGGATGGCTGTGAGCGACTCCTCGAGGGTGACGGCGCGCAGGGCCGGGTCGTCGTATATTTCCCATTGCTCCACCAGAAGAGGGTGGGGGCGTCCGGTTTTCAATTTGGCCCCGATAATGAAGAGCGACTCCAATGTGCGAGCCACGGTGGTGCCCACGGCGATGCGCCGGCGGCCCATATTGTTCAGCAGCAGGTTGATGAGTGCCTCTGTGATGACGATTTTCTCCTCGTGCATATAGTGGTCGCCGATGGTCTCTGTAGAGACGGGCTTGAAGGTGCCGGCTCCGACGTGCAAGGTCACATACTCGGTGCGAATGCCTTTTTGATGGAGGGATTCGAACACGGCGGGGGTGAAGTGCAGTCCGGCGGTGGGGGCGGCCACGGAGCCGTCATATTTGGCGTAAACGGTTTGATAGCGTGTCTCATCGTCGGCGGTGGCGGCGCGCTTGATGTAGGGTGGGAGGGGTATCTTGCCGTAATGTTCCAGCCATTCGGCAAACGACACGTCGGGGGCGTCCCACGAGAAAGTCACCTCGAAGGAGGCGCCTTCCATATTTTCGCCGCGCGTGGCGGTGACGCGCACTTGCCGGTCGCCGATAGGCACGTCGATGAAGAGCGGGTGTTTCCAGCGCTTGGCGTTGCCCACCATACATTTCCACGTCACCGTGCCCGTCTGGGCGAAGGCCGTGGCGGGGTCGGTGGTGGGGGCGAGGGGCTCGAGGCAGAAAATCTCGATGGCCGCGCCCGTGGTGTTGTGCACCAGCAGTCGCGCGTGAATGACCTTGGAGTCGTTGAGGATGAGCAGGTCGTTGGGGGAAAGCTGCTCCGCCAGCTGGCTGAACTGACGGTCCGTTATTTTCCCGTCCCTGTAAACAAGCAGTTTGGACTGGTCGCGCTGGGAGGCGGGGAAGAAGGCGATGCGCTCTTCGGGCAGCTCGTAGTTGTAGTCCTCGATTCGTATGTTTCTATCGTCTGTCATAATGGCGGCAAAAATACGAAAATTAGTGGCGAAAGGACGGAAACAATGTCCATTATAATCGGTTTTGAAAAGCTTGTCGTTGTATATGGCTGAATTACAAATAAATAAAAAACGGTTGCTTCATTTTGCCCAAATGAAAAAAAATGTATTTTTGCAGCCTCGAAACGGGATATAGCGTAGTCCGGTTATCGCGCCTGCTTTGGGAGCAGGAGGTCGCCTGTTCGAATCAGGCTATCCCGACGCGGATGGTTCCGTAGCTCAACTGGATAGAGCAGCTGCCTTCTAAGCAGCAGGTTCTGCGTTCGAGTCGCAGCGGAATCACACAAGCTCAGGCACTTGTCAATAGGCAAGTGCTTTTTTTGTGCCTTTGTATTGCAAGAAATTGTATTTTTGCACAATCAATAATTGGAAGATGCCATATTCGAGCGATTTGTTGAAAGTGAAACAGACAGGATACTCGCTGTCGGCGGGGCGGGTGCTCATATCCGCGCCCTACTACAACGACGCCTTCTTCAATCGCTCGGTGGTGCTGCTCACCGACTACGACGCGGAGCATTGCGCCGGGCTTATCCTCAACCACAAACTGCCTTACAAGGTGAATGATCTCGTGGACGAATTGCACGTGGATTCGCCGATGTTCTTGGGCGGCCCTGTGCTGCCCTCGGCCCTCTTCCTGCTGCACAACTACGAAGGCAGCAAGGCCTCCTCCCGCGTAGTGCCCGACATTTACGTCGGCTACGACAAGTCGCTGCTTGCCCTCATCCAGGACCAGGCCATCGCCAACCTGCACTACAAGTTCCTGATGGGCTACGCCGGCTGGTCGCCGGGACAACTGGAGGGCGAGCTGCGCAAGAATATGTGGGTAATCGGCAACCCCACGCCCGATCTGGTATTCCGCACGGAACCCGACCAGATCTGGAACCGCGCGGTGCAGATTCTCGGTCCCGACTACGCCCACTGGCTTCAAATCCCCAAGTACATAAATTTGAACTGATGGCTCTTAAAAAACATATTCTCTGTCTCTTTGCCCTTGTCTTTGGGGCATCTCTGACCTTGCAGGCGCAAGATCTGGAATCTGTGGGCACCTTTGCGGGAGGCGTCTCCGCAGGCCTCACCGCCACCCAGATTTCCGGCGACAACCTGGCCGGCTTCCATAAGGTGGGCGCCACCGCCGGCGTGTTTGCCAACTGCGTGCTTGCTGACCAGCCTAAGTTCGGGCTCAAGCTCCAGCTGGAGATGAACTTCGTGATGAAGGGCAGCCACTCCTATACGCCGCCCAGCCAGCCGGTGGACCCGATGTCTAAGTATGTGCTCAATTTGGGTTATATCGAGGTGCCGGTCTTGTTCCGTTTCCGTTTTGCGCGCATCACCATCCGCAACCGGAGTGATTTCGAGTTGGAAGCCGGCCCCGCTTTCGGCATCCATCTCTATACCCGCGAGCGCGATGCATACGGCGCTGTCGTGGGACGTCCCGAATTCAAATGGTGGGAACTCTCGATGATGGGCGGGCTGAGCTATCGGTTCAAGGAACATCACGCCGTCACCTTGCGCTACTCCAATTCCATTTTGCCGGTGCGCAAGCCTACCTGGGCCGTCAACCAGACGGTCAAGATGCAGTTCAACTCGGTGTTGTATCTTATCTACTCGTATCAATTTTAAAATCCTCCTCCACATCCCAGAAGGCGCGCACGTTAATGTCGTGCGAGAAGGGGATGATGGTTTCCGGCTGCACGCCTTTCTGGTAGTCGCCGGAATCCCAGCGCCCGTTGCCGTTACGGTCCAGAATGGCCCGGATCTTGTAAGGCCCCGGCTCCAGATGGCTGTAGTCCTTGGTGGCATCTCCCGTGAGGATGTCCTGCTGTAGCGTTGTGCTCCCGCTCAGCAACTGCACGATGACAGGATATCCGCATTCTCCCACCTGATAATGAATCTGGATGTTGCCGTAGTCTTTTTCCGACTTGTAGCTGAAGGAGGTTCTGAGCGTGTCGTTCACCAGTCCGTTGTACCCGAAAAACAGGGAGTCGGGAATCATCACTTTGTAATGTTTCTTGGTCTCGAACGGGTAGGGGATGGCGATTTCGGTCAGGACAGTGTCTTTCGGGAGGGGAATCCACACCGTTGCGGTGTCGTTTTTGCCCTGTCGTTGCGAGTAGATGTAAACAGGGAAGGAGTCAATCGGCTGGATGGGGTAGGAGAATCGCAAGGTCAGGGGCTGGTAGCAATGGCCTTCGTTGAGGAACGTGCCCCTGAGGGTGTTCTGGGCACCGCCGCCACGGCCGGTGTTGGGCTTGGCCTTGAAGGGTTTCAGATGGACGGTGTCCGTGTGGCTGTCAGCGATGAATATGACGGCCAGGGTGTCGAAATCCGTTTTCTTCAGGTACCAGGTAAGCGTGTCGCGCCCTTGGTTCCATACCTCGATATGGTCGGCGGGTCCCCAAAGGGGCTGTTGTTCGAGATGGGACACGGGGGTGCTGAAGGGGAACTTGTAGATGCCGGCGGCCGGGTTTTCGTAGCGCATCAGCTTCGGGAAGGAGTCCTGGCTCAGGAAGCTGTGCAGCTGGATTTTGGCGACGGTGGAGTCGGCCGACAGGGGATTGCCGCTGCTGTCGGTGGCGGGCGGCGGAACGGCCGATACGAGTTCCTTCTGGTAGGCAATCTCCTCGTTGGGCAGGTCATAGATGTAGTTGCCGTTGATGTCCTTGAGCGCGAAAATCTTGTAGTCGCCCGGCGCGATGTTGCGGAACTGGAACGAGCCGTTCTTCTGGCTCTTGGTGACATAGTCGGGCAGGGCGCTCAGCGGCAGCGAGTCGATGTCGTGGTGATAGAGCATCACCAGCAGGTCCTCCGCCGGCGTCAGGGAGGATGCGTTCTGGATGCTGCCCTCCAGCATAAAAGAGTCGATGACGGGGCCGGTGGAGAAACTGTAATGGAACAGGCTGAGCGGGTTGCCCTCGTTGTAGTCCTGGATGCAGTTGGTGAACACCATATTGTAGGTGGTGTTGGCGCGGAGCGTGTCCTTGAACTTGACCACGAGCGTCTTGCCCTTCACGGTGTAGGTGGGTTTCTCCTTCAGCGGGGGCGATATCATCACGTTCTCCTGCGGGTTGTTCAGCGTGAAAAACTCGTCCAGGGTGATGTGGATCTGCTTCTCCCCGAAGTTGACGCTCTGGTTGTCGGGCGTGGACTTCAGCACCTTGGGCGGGGCTGAGTCACGCGGGCCACCGGTGGGCGTGACCACCTTCGCACACGCCCCGCAAAGCAGGACGAGAGCCAAAAGGGAGAATATGTGCCGGACGGTTTTCAAGTTTTTTTTCTTTTGTAAAATGATAAAAAGAAGAGAGCGTTTTCAGGATTACTGTCCCTTCGGGTGGTCGCTTTCCACTTGCGGGACGTTGCTGTAGCTGTAGTAGTTGAGGTCCACGCGCTCGGTCCAGCCCTGGGAGCGCCAGAAGGCGTTGCCGATCTCGTTGCCCTTCATCACCAGCAGGCCGCTCTTCTTGATGCCCTCCTGCTCGATGGCCCCATAGACAGCGGCCAGCAGGGCCTTGCCGATGCCCTGGTTGCGCAAGTCGGCGCGCACCACGGTGTGATAGACGTAGGCGCGGCGCCCGTCCATCCCGCACAAGATCACCCCCACTAATTCGTCGCCCCGCAGAGCCACGAAGTTGGAGGTCGGGTTCTTCTTCAGGAACTTGGTGATGCCCTCTTCGGAATCGTCGTAACTGCGCAGCGCCATCCCTTCCGTGATGGACCAGAGATGGTGTACTTGAGGATAGTCGGCGGCTGTCATCAGCCGGATGGTTGTGCCTTCCATATTACGGTTTCTTTTCTTGTTGATGATGTTGAAGATTGTTTAATGCCTGGTTTTGGGATGCTTTGAGCATTTCGGACACAAACCCTTTATCGTGAAATTGGCGGATTGCTTGGCGTATCCCTCGGGTAAGTTCACCTCCGGAATGGGGATGTCGTCGAGACAAAAGGTCTGGTGGCATTGCTCGCAGTGGAAATGGGCGTGCAGGTCGTCGTCCGACTCGTCGTTGAGGCTGCGGCACAACTCGTAGCGCGTGCCCGTGCAGCCGTCGTCGATGGCGTGTACCAGATGGTGCTCCAGAAAGAGCGTCACCGTGCGGAAGATGCCCGACTTGTCGATGGTGACGATTTCCTGCTCCAGCTCGGAAAGCGTCAGAGGCCTCACGGCATCTGCCAGCGTGCGAACCACGATGTCGCGGTTGGCAGTGGGCCGGATGCCGTGATGTCTCATCAACTCCAAACTTTCGTTTTGTTTCATAGTTGTTTCAGAACAATGATTATTTCTTGATGACTTTCAGCACCGTAGAGCCGTTGTCGGTGCGCACGTGCAGGAAGTAGTTGCCCGGACGCAGCGTGGAGAGGTCAATGTCTGTGCTGAGACCATTGACGTTGTGCTGTGCGACCAGCTGGCCATAGATGTCATAAACCATCACATCCACCACGTTGTAACGCACACTCTGGAGAGAGACTCTGTCGTTGGTCGGGTTGGGATAGACGGAAATGGTACCGGCCAAATCACGGTCGCAGATGCCGCTGTGGGTGGCGGTCACCACGTTGCTGTTGGCCATACCATCCTTCATCGCGATGGCCTTGATGGTGAAATCACCAGAGTAGGAGAGCACGTCGTCGTACACGGGCGAGTTCTCGTCAGGAGTGGTGCCGTCGAAGGTGTAATGGATGGTGGCACCGGGAGTGGCGCACGTGATGGTGATGGCGGACATATTGTTGGTGAGCGGCTGGATGTCGATGACCGGGTCGGCCACGGCCTCAGCGCCTTGCAGCACGATGTCGTCATTGTCGCGCGGGGCAATCTGGTAGGTGCCGTTGTATTGGAGCACGAAGCCCGTCACGTTGGCCACGCTGCCTGCCGGGATGGTCATATCCACCGTCTTGTGGGTGTTGCGCACCTGCATCGTCTCGCCGTTCTGCTCAATCTCGAGGTTCGTGGCGTTGGCCGTGGTGAACTGGCCGCCGTCGGTGAAGGTGACACCCGTGAGGGTGACCAGCTTGGACTCGTACTGATAGTAGAAGGCCGCAATGTCCTCAACAGTGGCGTTGACGGGCGAAACGGTGCCCGTGTTCTGTGTGGAGGCGGCGCAGTCGTGGGTGGGAACCATCTCCACCAGTCCGCCGTAAAGTGTGTAGGTGCCGTAGAGACCGCCGCTGATCACATCACCTTCGTTGTAGCTGTTGGTGATGACATTGTTGTTGTCATAGACCAGCAAACCGGCGCTGTTGTCCTGCACATAGATGTTCTTGCCGCTCTTGAAGACGAACGTGACGTCACCGGCGATTCTATAGACCGTGGAGTTGGTGGTGGTGTTGGCAGCCTTGAAGGCGGCGATGTTGGCCACCGAGACCGGGAATTCGTAGGTGGCGCTGGCTACCAGACTGGGCACGTCACCCTCCTTGAAGGCCTTGGCCTTGACGGTGGTGGTGCTGTCAACGGTGAAGGGCGCTGTGTAAAGCGTGGAGTTCTGCGTGGGCACGCTTCCGTCGGTGGTGTAGTAGATGCTGGCGCCAGGGGTGGCACAAGAGATGGTGACCGTCTGGGAAGCGGCATAGACCATTCCGCCGTTGGGGCTGATCACCGGAGTGGTCACGTTGTTGTGGACGATGCCCGGGATGCCATAGACCACCACGCTGTCGATGGTGACTCTGGAGGTGCCGCTCGGGGGAACGATAGGTGCGGCGATGGCGAAACGCAGACGCACGAAGGCATAGGCGCCCGTGTCGCTGACCACATAAGTGTAGTTCTGCGCATTCTGCGTCAGGTTGATGAGCTCTGTGCCCTGGTAGGTGTTACCGCCGTCGGTGGAGTAGGCAACCGTCATATTGAGGCCGTTGGTGCTCTTGGCGGAGAAGGTGACGCGCGTGACGTCGTTTAGGTCGAAGTTGGTGAAGGTGTAGCCGAGGTGCCCGATGTGGTCGCCGCTCACATAGTAGCGCATCTGCATCGACTGGTCGCCGCTGATGGCGCTCGTGGTGGTCGCGGTGCCGTGGTACGTGCCCCACTGCTGGCCGGTAGGACCGTTGAAGATCACTTGGTCGTTCTGGAAGTTGTTGCCGCCGAGGAAATGTTCGGTAGAATCAAAGCTGGTATAATAAATAATAGTATCGTTATACACAGGGGCGGGCGGCTCAGGCACGGTGATGGTGTAGGTGGCCGTGGCTACAGGACTGTTGTCCCAGCCGCTCTTGACGGCGATGGCGTTGACCGTGTAGGTGCCGGGTGTGTGCAGCACAACAGGAGCATTGTAGGTGGCTGCAGAAGCCGTGGGCGTGCTGCCGTCCGTGGTGTAGTGGATGGCGGCGCCGCTGGTGGCGCAGGTCATCGTCACGGTGACCATCGTGTCTGTGGTGCCCGTGGCGGGCGTGATGACAGGAGCGGGCAGCGTGGCCGTGGCGGTCAGTGCGACCTGCGCGGTGAGCGTGTCGCTGGTGAAGGTAACAATGCCTGTGGCCGGCTCGGTACCGTCAAAGGTGACCGTCACCTGAGCGGAAGTGGTCGTAGCCGGGATAGAGGTGGCCGATAGCGTGAAGTGCGTGTCGTTGCAAGCCACCGTGACGGGGCTGGCCAGGAACGCGGAAGTGACCGTGATGACACCCGTCAGCGTGGTGCTGTTGAATGTCAGGGATGCCGGCGTGGCGGCCAAGGCCGGCTCGTGAGCGATGGTATAAACGGCCGTCACGCTCTCGCTGGCCGTCCAGTTCTCCTTGAAGGCCTTGGCCTTGAGAGTGGTGTTGGAGGTCAGCGTCACTGGAGTGGCGTAGAGGGTGGAGGTGGCAGTGGGCTCGCTGCCGTCGGTGGTGTAGCGGATCTGGGCACCCGTGGTGGTGCAGGCCATCGTCACCGTGACACTGTCGGCGTAAGTGCCCGTGCCCGGCGTGAGAGTGGGCGTGGCCACCGTCGGGATGGCGATGGTGATGCTCTGCTCGGCCACGGCGCTGTTGGCGTAGTTGGCCTTCACGGCCATCGCCTTGAGGGTGCAGCTCGTCGTCACATCAAAAGGAGCGGTGTAGAGGGTGGAGGTGGCTGTCGGCGCAGTGCCGTCCGTGGTGTAGCGGATTTCAGCACCCGGCTCGGTGACGGCCATCGTCACGTGCGCGGTGAAATAGTAGGTGTCGGGACCCGCATTGTCACCCGTGACCGTGATGGTCGGCGTGGGCAGCACAGGAGCCGTTACCGTGAAGTCGGTCATCGCGCTGACGGCAGGGGTCAAAGGCAGGGAGTCCAAGCCCACCAAAGAGACGGTGGCGCTGAAGGAACCCGCTGGCAACGGACTCAGCACTTGGTTCTGGAAAAGTGCCCAGGTGATGGCGTTGAAATAGAACGGACTCGGCATATTGAGCGCGGAAAGGATGCTGGATTCCACCTTGAGCAGACCGTCGGTGCCAATGGTGAAGTTGTTGATGTCCAGCACCACGTGCATCGTGTCCAGAGTGGAGTAGTTGCTGCCGTCGGCAGGGCTCACGATGGTGAGCGTGGGCTGCGGCACGGGAGGCGTGGCAGCGACCAGGTCGGCATTGTTGCGCGGGTAAATCTGGATGTTGGAATTGTAGATGGCGGCGAAGCCCGTTACGTCAGTCACGGTGCCGGCTGCCAAGGTGGTGTCCAAACCAAAGCGGTTGTAGATGTCGCAGGTGCTGCTGCCTTGCGTGATGGAGGTTGTGCTGCCGGAGAATCCGGTGGGGAAGGTCACGCCTTGCAGCGTGATGAGCTGTGCGTCATATTGGCTGTAGTTGGCCAACAGGTCGGCCATCGTCACCACGATGGGTGCCACAGCGCCGGTGTTGGAAGTGGCCGCAGGAGTGTTCACTGTCGGAGTCAGCTCAATTTGGCCGTTATAGACGGAACGAGTGCCCATAAGGCCGCTGATCTGGTCGCCTTCCTGATAGGGGGTCGTGATTTGGCCGCCGTAAAGCAGCAGTCCGCCGGTGGCATCCTTCACGTAGGTGTAGGAACTCTGCTTGAAGACGTAGGTGACGTCATTAGTGAAGTAATAGGGGGTGCTGTTGTCGGTCAGAGCTTTGAAAGCGGCGATGTTAGCCACCGTGGCCGGGAAAGTGTAGGTGGCCGAGGCCTGGAAGCTCGTGTCGCTGCCCGCCACGGCAATGGCCTTGACCGTGGTGGTGGTGGAAATTGTCAGGGGAGAGGAGTACACCTGCCCATTGGTGGCAGGGTTGGAGTTGTCGGTGGTGTACAGGATGGTGGCACCGGTTGTGGCACAACTGATGGACACCGTTTGCGGGGTGGTGTAAAGGCCGGTGGGAACAGAGAAGGTGGGCGTGGCCACGGTCATAGCCCCTAACTCCACATATTTGTAGATGGCCACCAGATTGGAAACGGAACTGCCGCTGGTGTAGCAACTGAAGATTTTCGGGTTGTTGCTCTCGTTGAAACGCATATGGGTTCTGTCCGTCTCGGTGGTCTGTGCCACCACGGTGGTCTCGCCGTTGGCGCCTATGGTGATGAGAAACGAACCGCGGCTGTCCAAAGTGGCCTTGGTGCGGAGATAGTTGCCGCTGGTTGTACCGGCTGCGTAGAGGTACCCTGTGCCGGTCTGGAAGGCGAAGGTGCCCGCGGAGACGCCAGCCTCCAGGGTCAGGATCTGCACGTCACTGGTGATGACGGCGATGTCGCCGGTCTTGGTGATGGCCGTGGCCGCACGGTTGTTGGATTGCTGGGTCGTGCTGAGCGCGTAGTCGTAGTCGGCGGCGACGATGATGACGCTGTCACCCGCGCTCAGCGAACTGACGCTCGTGACCTTCTGCCAACCCTTTTCAGCGAAACCGTTATTCGCCAAAAGCAGGAATAAACCCATTAATACGGCTGTCAAACCGCATTGCATAATGTGTAATAATCGATTGTTTTTCATAATCTTTCTTTTTATATTGTTGTAATTTCCTAATTTCCAATATTTCGTCACACGTTTTTCCGTCAATCTCCCCACCGCGGCTCCGCCTTGTGGGGGTGTTTGGTCTGTCAATCTCCCCACTGTCGCTGCGCCTTGTGGGGGCGTTTGGTCTGTCAATCTCCCCACTGCGGCTGCGCCTTGTGGGGGCCTACCTGGCTCTTGCCCCTACGGGGCCGTTTAATGTATAATCGTAATTCTCCATTCTCCATTCTCAATTCTCAATTATTTACTGCTTTCCTTATAACTCACCACCGCCCCCGTGTTGATGACGACTGCCATCACGGACAGCACAATGAACTCTGTTCGCAAACTCTCCACCTCCGTGCCTTTCAGCACCACTTTCTTGATGACATTCATAAAGAACGACATCGGATTGAGGTAGTTGATTTTATGCGCCCATTCGGGCATACCCTCCGTGGGCGTGAAGAGGCCGCTCAGCAGGACAAACACGATGAAGAGGAACAGCACGATGAACATTGCCTGTAGCTGGTTGTCGGCGATGCTGGAGATGAAGAATCCCAGGCCGAGCATCACCAACAGATAAATGGCCGTGCACCCGAGCAGCATCGGGATGCTGCCCTGTACCGTGATGCCAAACACTATTTTCATTATCACCAACCCGATGATGAACTCGCTGATGCCGAGAATCCAGAAGGGTATCATCTTGCCGAGCAGGAACTGCCAGCGCCGGATGGGGGTGACGTTGACCTGCTCGATGGTGCCGATTTCCTTCTCGCGCACGAGGTTCAGGGCCGTGACATAGCAGCCGATCAGCGTGACCAGAATCACCAGGATGCCGGGCACGATGAGGTTCTTGTAGTTCATCTGCTCATTGTACCAATAGACGTTGGAGATGTTGATGCTGATCTTGGCAGGGGCCTGCGGCGGGCGGTTGTTCTGGGCAAAATCGTTCAGATAGTCGCCGATGATGTTCTGCACATAGCCCGTGCCGATGCCCGCCTTCATCGTGTTGATGGCATTGGCGGTGATGGCAATCTGCGTGGGCTCGTTGTTGTATAGGTTGCGCTCGAAATCGTGGGGAAACTCCACAAGGATGTCAATCTTGTCGTGCTTCATCATCTTCTCAGCCTCCTTCTTGTTCTTCACTAAGCCGTGGGAAATGAAGTACCCGGAGGCATTGAACGTGTGGGTGAGGTCCTGGGAAATCGTCGAATGGTCGTTGTCGATGAAGGCAATGTGAAGCACCTTGATCTCGTAGTCGGCGCAGAAGGGGAATATGATGAACTGCACCATCGGCGCCACGGTGAGGATGCCGATGAGCAAGGGGTTGCGAAACACCTGCAGGAACTCTTTCTTTATCAGTATCAGTATCGTCCGCATAACTAATTTCTTTTATCCAACCGCATCAGGCTGAAGCTGATGAACACCACAGCCATCGCGAACAATATGAGCAAATATTTCCATATATCGAAGAAGCCGGCCCCCTTGATCATCACGTCCTTGATGGCGAGGATGAACCATTTGGCGGGGAACACGTTGGCCAGCACCTGGAAGACCATCGGCATACTGTTGAGCGGGAACAGGAAGCCGGAGAGCAGCACCGTGGGCAGGAACAACCCCATCATCGTGATCATCATTGCATCGAGCTGCGTGGAACTGATGGAGGATATCAGCATACCGAACGAGGCCGCCGTCAGCATAAAGATGATGCAAAGGAAAAGCAGGAAGGGGATGCTGCCGTTGATGGGCATCTTGAATACGAACACGCTGAGCACCAAGATGATGATGGTGCTGATAAAGGAGATGATCATATAGGGGATCACCTTGCCCAACACGATGTGGATCTTCTTCACGGGGGTAATGAGCAGCATCCGCATCGTGCCCGTCTCCTTCTCGCGCGCCAGCGTGATGGAGGTTAGCAGCGCGGTGACCAGAATCATAATCAGGGTGATGATGCCCGGCACGAACATATAGACACTGTTCATCTCCGGGTTGTAGAGCATCTTGGTGGTGATGTCGAACGGGGTGGTCTCGCCCGTCTTGGAGTTGTACTCTTCAGTGAAACTGTGGACCACCGCCCGCACATAGTTGTTCAGCACCGAGGCGACATTCAGGTCGGAGACGTCGTTGATGACTTGCAGGGAGGCTTCGTGCTCGTTGGAGAGCGACTCCTCGAACCGGGCCGGGATGATGATGGCCAGCTTGATGTTCTTGCTCTTGAAGTCGTTGTCAATCTCCACTTCATTGTTGGGGTAGGAGACCACCTGGAAATAGCCCGAGGCGGTGATTTTCTCTATTAGCTTCTTCGACTGGCTGTCGTTGGCCTGGTCGAGGACGGAGATTTTGGCGTTGCGGATGTCGGAGCTGATGGTGAAGCCGAAGAGCAGCACCAGGGCGATGGGCATAGCGAGCACCAGGAACAGCGTGATCTTGTCACGGAAGATGTGGATGAACTCCTTGCGCAATATCATTCGTAACTCTTTCATCCTCTATCTTCTGACAAATTTTACAAAAACGTCGTTGATGGTGGTGGCCGCCATCTTCTTTTTCAGCTCGTCGGGGGTGCCGATGAGCTTGAGTTCGCCCTCGGCCATTATGGAGATGCGGTTGCAGTACTCAGCCTCGTCCATATAGTGGGTGGTCACCAGTATGGTGACGCCCGTGGAGGCGGTATCATAGATGAGCTTCCAGAACTCGCGCCTGACGATGGGATCGACACCCGAGGTGGGCTCGTCGAGGAACACAATCTTCGGGCGGTGCAGGATGGCGGTGGCGAAGGCCAGCTTTTGTTTCCAGCCCAGCGGGATGGCCTCCACCAAGGTGTTGGCGTGCTGGTCCATATCCAACTCTTTCAGCGAGGTGTGGATGCGCTCCTTCAGCTCCTTGCGCGGAATCTTGTAGATGGTGCCGAAGAGCTGCATATTCTCAAACACGGTGAGGTCGTTGTACAGTGAGAAGCGCTGGCTCATATAGCCGATGTTGCGCTTGATGAGTTTCGACTGCGTGCGCACGTCGTAGCCGGCGATGATGGCCGTGCCGGAGGTGGGCTGCAACAACCCGCTCATCATCTTGATGGCCGTGGTCTTGCCCGCCCCGTTGGCGCCGAGAAAACCGAATATCTCGCCCTCCCGCACCTCAAAGGAGATGTGGTTGACAGCGGTGAAGGCCCCAAACTGCTTGGTCAAATCGTGCACTTCTATGCTGTTCATCTTAGGGCTGTGGTTGGTTTAGGGCGTTGCGCATCTGTACAATCTCAATGAAACAATCCTCCACGGAGGGATCGATGGCGATAATCTCGCCGTGCGACTGCCCCTGCTCCTGCAGGAATTGCTCGAACTGGGGCAGGGCTGTCGCCACGTCGTCGTAGAAGGCGATGTGGCAATGCTCCCCGTAAGGATAATAGTTGCAGCGGAGCGGACATTGCTCCATTATGTTGAGCAGGGAGAAGATGTTCTCGCTGCGGAAGGTGTAAAGCTTGCCTTGGAAGTCGCGGATGAAGGCCGACGGCGTGTTGATGCCGAGTATCTGCCCCTCCTGAATCATCGCGATGCGGTCGCAGCGCGTGGCCTCGTCCATATAGGGCGTGGACACCACCACGGTGATGCCCTGCGTGCGGATCGACTTCAGGATGTCCCAGAACTCCTTGCGCGACACGGGGTCCACACCGGTGGTGGGCTCGTCGAGGAAGAGGATCTTGGGACAGTGGATCAGTGCGCAGCAGAGGGCCAGCTTCTGCTTCATACCACCGGAGAGTTTGCCCGCCTTGCGGTCGCTGAAGGGCGAAATCTGCTTCCAGATGGGCCGGATGAGCTCCATATTCTCCTCGATGCTGCTCTTGTACATCACCGCGAAAAACTGGAGGTTCTCCTCGACGCTCAGGTCCGGGTACAGGGAGAACACCCCGGGCAGGTAACCGATAATCTGCCGCACGGACTTGTATTCGTTGATGACATCCATCCCGAGGAGGCTGATCTTGCCGGAATCGGGCAGCAGCAGGGTAGTGAGGATGTTGAAGAGGGTGGACTTGCCCGCGCCGTCGGGGCCCACCAGACCGAACACCTCGCCCTCCTCCACGTTGAAGGAGACGTCCTTCAGCGCGGTGACCTTGCCGTCATATACCTTGTTGACGTGCTCTATGGTGATGGCGTTCGTCATTGCCTTGCCGCTCTGTTATTTGAAAATCACGTCGCCGGGCATCCCGATCTTGGCGGAGCCGTCGTTCTTGAAACTGACCTTGACCGCATACACCAAGTTGACGCGCTCCTCCTTGGTCTGGATCATCTTGGGGGTGAATTCCGCCTTCGGCGAGATCCACGACACCTGGCCCTCCAACTTGATGGGCTTGCCATTCTTGTTGTCGAGGCGCACGATGGCCTTCTGGTTCAGCTTGACAGAGGCCAGCTTGTCTTCGGTGATGTACACCTTGATGTACATATTGTTCAGGTCGGCAATCTTGAAGAGGGGCTTGCCCTGATAGGCCAACTCGTTCTCTTCGATATATTTGTTGATGATGGTGCCGGTGATGGGCGCCTTGATGTGGCAGCTCTCCAAAGCGTGCTGCAGCTGCTGCAACTGGAAGCGCATCGCCTCCACCTCCTCTAACAACGACTGGTCCTGCGTGGAGAGGGTGGAGCGGGTGGCGGCAATCTGGCTCATCGTGATGTTGATCTCTGCCTGGATGTCATCCAACTGCTTGGTGGATGCGGCGTTGGCCTCAATGAGGTTGTGCACGCGCTGCTTCTCCTTGTTCAGAGTGGCCAGTTTGTCCTCTAACACTCGCATTTGCGAGCCGGCGTTGGGACGGCGGGCCAGCACGGCGTTGATGGAAGACTCCAGCTGCTTGATTTGCAAGTAGGTCTGGAAGGTGTCGATGCAGCCCAAAATCTGTCCGGCTTCGTAGGATTGCCCCTCCTGGATGTCGAAGTCGAGCATCTTGCCGTTGCTTTCTGAGGAGACGGTGATCTCGGTCGCCTCGCAAACGCCGTAAGCGTCGGCATCGCCCTTGTTCTTCCCACAACCGGTGGTGAGCAACAACCCTGCGACCAGCAGGTACAACATAGCACTGAGTCTGTTTCTAGAGTGTTTTCTGTTTATCATATCGGCGTATTATAGTGTGCAAAAGGTGTGTTTTTTCGTCTTATCCTGTTGAATGTAAAACACTTGTGTTTTTTGAACAATTATCCAGAATAAGAGCGCAAAAGTAACCTTTTTTTTGAAATAAACAACGGGGTGTTGATAAGGCCGCAAATCGTAAATCGCAAATCGCAAATCGACATATCCCCTTGACTCTTTACCATATTTTTATACCTTTGCAACCTCAAAAAAAAGGCGTTTTTTTTCGCCTTTTGACATAGAAAAACGCCTTTGGGCGTTGTTATTCTTCTTTTTAATCAAGAATTTGATAAACAGAATTTTATGAAACATTATTTAAAGAAATTGGAGGACACAGTCCGTGAACATTGGGAACAAAATGCACTTTGTGACTTTGGCGGTGAATGCTTCACCTACGCGGATCTGGCCACCCATATCGAGCAATTCCGCCTTTTCCTGTCGGCGGCCAACATCGGCAAGGGCGAGAAAATCGCCATCTGCGCCCGCAATTCCGCCCGCTGGGCGATGACCTTCTGGGGCGCCAATGTCAACGGCTGTGTGGCAGTGCCCATCCTGGCCGATTTTCTCCCGAACAGCATCGCCGCGCTGGTGAACCACTCCGACAGCACCTTGCTCTTCACCGACGACGATATCTGGACGAAACTGAATCCTGACGACATACCTTTTGTCAAGGCCGCCTTCAACGTGAAGGACGGACGGATGCTGTGGCACCGTGACGAAGCGGTGGCTGCCGCCTGGGAGAACCGCGACAGAGCCTTCGCCTCCACGTACCCATCCGGAATGACCCCCGACCAGATTTCCTATCCCTCCGACAATTGGGACGATCTGGCCATCATCAACTACACTTCGGGCACCTCGGGCAATCCCAAAGGCGTGATGCTCACCTACGGCGCCATCTCCGACACCGACGATTTCAGCAACACCCATTTCCCGAACCAACCTGGTGAGACCATCGTCTCGATGCTGCCCCTGGCCCATATGTACGGGCTGGCCATCGAGTTCATCCATCCCAACATCGACGGCGTCACGGTCTATTTCCTGGGCAAGGCCCCGTCGCCCACCACACTCCTCAAGGCGATGCAGGAGGTGCGCCCCTATATGGTGGTTACCGTGCCGTTAGTGATGGAGAAAATCTATGCCAACTCCATCAAGCCAGCAATGGAGAAACTTAAAGTCTTGCTTGCGGTTCCGGGTGTCAACAATTTGATATACAAAACTATGTGTAAAAAGGTGGTGAACGCTTTCGGTGGCAAGGTGCGTTGCTTCATTATGGGCGGCGCCCCGCTCAAGCCGGAGGTGGAGAGTTGCTTCCGCAAGATGCACCTGCCCTATATGGTGGGCTACGGAATGACCGAGGCCTGCCCGCTGTTGGGCTGGGAGTGGTGGACCAAATTCGTGCCCGGCTCCTGCGGCAAACCCGTCCACGAGATCCGTATCGACTCTGAGAACCCGGCACGCATCGCTGGTGAGATCCAGGCCAAGGGCCGCAACCTCACCATCGGCTATTACAAGAACCCTGAAGCCACCGCCAACGCCTTCACCGAGGACGGCTGGTTCCGCACCGGCGACCTGGGCGTGATGGACAAGTACGGCAACATCTTCATCCGTGGCCGTATCAAGTCAATGATTCTTAGCGCCAACGGCCAGAATGTCTATCCTGAGGAGCTGGAAGCAGTGCTCTCCAGTTGCCCATACGTGAACGAATCCCTTGTCGTGGATAGGGGAGGGAAGATTGTGGCGCTCGTATATCCTGACATCCCGGAAGAGATGGACGCCAAGGCCTGCTACGCCATTCCGGAGGCCATCCGTTCAGCCGCCAACAAGTCGCTGCCCTCCTTCAGCCGGATTGCCAAGGTGGAACTGGTGGACCGCCCCTTCGAGAAGACCCCGAAGATGAGCATCAAACGTTACCTCTACCGCTAATCAACGATGAAAAAAGCACCTCTCTTCCTGTTGCTCTTATGGATGCAGCTCTGTACCGTTGCATTCGCCCAGCACCCCGCCAAGTATTGGGTGCAGTTCAAGGACAAGGCCGGCTCGCCCTATTCCGTGACCCGCCCGGCGGAACTGCTCTCTCCGCGCGCACTGGAGCTGCGGCAACGCTATCATATCCCCGTTGATGAACTCGACATCCCCGTCAATGAATCCTATATCCGCCAGGTGCTGGCCCTCGACGACAGTATGCGACTGCTTACCCGCTCGAAGTGGCTGAACGGCATCACCATCTATTCCGAACGGGAGGGCATACAGCCCCTCATCGAGGCACTGCCCTGCGTCGATTTTGTGGAACGGACCGTCAGATTAGACAAGCCAGAGACCGATCTGGACACTCTCTTCCGCTATGATGCTGTAGGTGATGTGGCCCACACCGACTTGGCCAATTGGCAGAAGCGCCGCGACTATGACTACGGCCGTGCCGACAAGCAGGTGCGGATGAACGGCATCCAGTGGCTGCATCGGATGGGCTATCGTGGCGAAGGGGTGCAGATGGCTGTGTTGGATGCCGGTTTCCTGAAAGTGGACACCCTCCATTTCTTCCATAACCTTTTTGATGACAACCGCGTGCTGGGCGTGCGCAATTTCGTGCAACCCGGCCGGTCGCCTTTCCGCACGGGCTCGCACGGCACGGGCGTGCTCTCCTGCATCGCCGCCTGCTCGCCGGGCGAGATGGTGGGCACCGCCCCGATGGCGCAGTTCTACCTCTTCCAAACCGAAGACGGACGTTCCGAGCACAAGGTGGAGGAGGACAACTGGGTGGCGGGCCTCGAGCTGGCCGACAGCCTCGGCTGCCAGATTGTCAACTCCTCGTTGGGCTACACCAAGTTCGACGATTCCACGCAGCTGCGTACTCGTGCAGACCTCAATGGCCGGGTGAGCCGCGCCTCCCGCGCCGCCACCATCGCCGCCGCCAAGGGGATGATTGTGTGCAACAGCGCTGGCAACGAGGGCTCGGGAAAATGGAAATATATTGGCTGTCCCGCCGATGCTGAGGGCATCCTGACCGTGGGCGCTGTAGGCGTCAACGGCAAGAAGGCCCACTTCAGTTCCGTGGGGCCCACTGCCGACGGCCGTGTCAAACCCGACGTGTGCGCCTTGGGTTACGGCTGCTATGCAGGCAATGCCTCCGGGAGAGTGAATTTCGCGGCGGGTACATCATTCTCCTCCCCCCTGATGGCCGGAATGGTGGCCTGCCTGTGGCAGGCGTTCCCCGACAAAACAAACTACGAGATTATGGAGGCTGTGCGCCAAAGCGCCTCGCAATCCACCGAGCCCGACTCTCTTCTCGGATATGGACTTCCTGACTTCTTGCAGGCCTACAATATGTTGAGACAACCGGCCCCTACTTCGTTCGACATTAGTTTTGTGGCCTTTGACGCCGACACGCTGATTTTCGGCTTCAATCCCCATCAAACTACCGTCAAGGCACAGCCCCCCCGCTGTTCTTTGCTGTCTGCCGACGGTAAGGGGAAACCGAAAAAACTGACGTGCAATTCCTTCTTTGAATGCCCGACCATAACGGGTGATTGGGCGACATTCTATTACATTGTTCTGCCCAAGTGTACTAAGAAAAACTCCTATCAACTCAGCAACCTCGAAATTGAATACAATGATACCAAACTGCTCTATGTCATCGGACAAGAACCCCCGGCCCGCAAGAAGCAATAGGGGAGTGCCACTCCTATGGCTGATTCTCTTTGCCGCAACGGTATGCCTGTCGTTCTCCTCCTGCGAGACGATGGAGCACTGGTTGTTCAACGCCTCCGACTACTCCATTATCCCTCCTAAAAACGATGCGGAAACCGAAATGGAACGTCAGGACCAATACTGGGACGACCTGGATTATGACATCTGGTACGAGGAGAATGAGTATGATTGAGACTTAAGATTTAAGATTTAAGACTTAAGACTTAAGACTTAAGACTTAAGACTTAATTTCTTAGTTTCTTAATTTCTTAATTATAGTACCCCACCGTGTCTTCCCAATATATCTTGTCGATTTTGGAGGCGAAGCCGCACCAGGCACCCAGGACGTTTTCGCCCTCGATGTTGGAAATCACAGGCGCGGGGTTGGTGAAGGGGTTCGAGCCGAGGATGGCCTCGCTGCCGCCTGAAATCATAAAGCGGTAGGTGTTGTAATCCATCAGACTGTGTTTTACATAAACGGTGTCGCCGGGCCGGAAGGTGAGGCGCCTGCAGGCTTGGCTCTGCGCTTCGCTCATCCCGAAGGTGTGCAGCATCGTGATGCCATAACGCTCCAGCTCGTAGTTGAACGTGATCCCGTTGAAGGTCTTGTCGTCGAAGGCCACCGGCACGGTGCTGACCCACAGCCGGTCGGTGAACTTGGGACAGCTGACTTTGATCTGGAAACGGTAGTAGTTGGCCTCCGCGCCGTTGTCGCTCATCAGCACCCGCACAGTGCGCATCGTGTCCTTGTTGAGAATCTCGGAAAGATAGCTGAACCAGACGGAGTCAAGGTCGAAGGTGTGGGGAATGGTCGTCACGGCATTGTACTCTTGGCCGTCATATTTGACCGTGAGTGTGTAGGAGGTGTTCTCGCGTCCCCGCAAGGTCGGACTGACGTAGGCAATCATCAGGGGCGAGTCGGGGCAGAACTGCAAGGTTAGCGAGTCGCGCTCCCCGTCGGAGGAGGTGACAATCACCGACGCGTTGCCGATGAACAGGTTGTTCATTATGTACTGTATATCCATATCGGCGAAGTAGGGGATGCTGCGCGTCAACGTCACGATGGCGGGCTGTCCGTTCTCAATGGTGCCCTCAATGACCAGTTTCGGCTCGTAATCCGGCAAGTCCACCTCAATCTCGGTCTCGCACGCCCCGAAAAACAGCGCCGAAACAAACACCGTAACCAACACCAGCAAACCCACCCGAATTCGCCTCCACCAACCCTCAAACAAACCAATATTAATCATATTTCCAATTAATTTCTTAGTTTCTTAATTTCTTAGTTTCTTAGTTTCTTAACCCTTAACCCCTTAATCTCTTAATAACTTAAAATTTAAAGTTCCACGTCACCGACGGAATAATCGGGAACAGACTCATCTGGTAGGCCTTGTTGCCAATGGTGAAGTTGGTCTCTCCCGGCTCTATGTCGGCGTGGGTTTCCAGATAGATGAAGAAGGGGTTCTTGCGGTTATAGACGTTGTAGACGGAGAAGTTGAGCCCCGTCTCGAACTTGCTGGTCTTCTTGATGGTCCAGTTCACGGCGAGGTCGAGGCGGTGGTAGGGCGGCATCCGGTAGCCGTTGCGCTCGCTGAACTCGGTGATGTAGGAGCCCATATAGAAGTAGTACCCTACGGGGATGGTCATCGTGTTGCCCGTCTGATAGACCCACAGGGCAGAGACACTCAGCTTGTTGCGCAGGATCTCGTAGCTGAGACTGATGGAGACGTCGTGGCGGCGGTCGTACTTGGCCCAGAAGGGGTTGCCGTTGTTGAGATCGTCGAACTGCCTGCGGGTGTATCCTAACGTGTAGCCGATGAAGCCGGTGATCTTGCCCCGCGTCTTCTTGAAGAATAACTCCGCACCGGCCGACCAGCCCTGGCCGTACACGTACAGTTGGTCGGGATTGAGCACGAAGGCGCCAAAATCCAGCCCGTCGCGGTACTCGGCCAGATTGTACATCTTTTTATAATACAAGTCCACATAGCTCTCGAACATATGGTGGTAGAAGTTGCGGAACACCCCTAAGGAGACCTGTATCACCGTCTGCGGCTTCATCAGGTCGGTGCAGGGCATCCACACGTCGGTGGGCAGCGATATGGAGGCGATGGATATCTGGTGCAGGAACTGGTAGTTCAGGGTGGCGGAAGCCTTCAGGGAGGTCATCGAGTCGATGAGGAAACGCACAGAGAGCCGAGGCTCCACCTTGTTGTACTGGCTGACGATCTGGCCGGGCTTGTACAGGATGGAATCGACGACGTTGCCGAAGTCATCCGTCACATAGCGGGTGAAAGCGCCGATATGGCAGAAATTGGTGTACCGCAGGCCCATATTGAGTTTCCAGCGACGCGAGATGTCGTACTCGTCGTTGGCGTAGATGCTCAACTCGTTGGCAAAATAGGGCTGCACCTTGGGCAGGGCGAAATCCATCCCTTCACCGGCTTGCACCGCATATTGTCCGGGGATGCACTGGTGCAGCAACTCGTGCACGCCGAAACGCAGGTTGTGCTTCGGCGTCGGCATCCACGTCAGCTCGCTCTTCAGCCCGTAGTCGCGAATGCCCGACCCGAGCTTGAATTGGAAGACGTCCATTCCCATCTCCGTGTTGAAATCATAATAGCTGAAGGTGGCGGAAGTGTTGAGGAAGAGCTTCGGACTGATGATGTAGTTCCAGCGCGCCGAGGCCGTCGCGTTGTACCACTTGAAGGTGGCGCGCGTCATCCCCGACGACGACTTGAACCCATACACATCGCCCCCGTAATAGGCACCGAAATAGAGCCTGTGCTTGTCGTTGACGATGACATTGAACTTCGCGTTGAGATCGTAAAAGTAGAAGTCCATACCCTTGAGGGGCGATTTGGGCTTGAGGAAGGGCTGGATAAGCGCGTCGGCGTAGGTGCGCCGCCCCGAGATGATGAAGGAAGCCTTGTTCTTCTTCAAGGGCCCCTGCACGGTGAGGTGCGAGAAGATGAGCCCGATGCCCCCGTCCACCCCGAATCGCTTCAGGTTGCCCTCTTTTTGGTAAACGTTCAGTATCGAGGCGGCGCGCCCTCCGTAGTAGGCGGGCATTCCCGACTTGACCATATCAATGTCCTTCACCGCGTCGGCGTTGAAGATGGAGAAGAATCCAAAGAGGTGGCTGGTATTATAGACGGTGGCCTCGTCGAGCAGCACCAGGTTCTGGTCGGTGCCGCCGCCGCGCACGTAGTAGCCGCTGTTGCCCTCGCCCCCCGACATCACGCCCGGCAGCAGCTGTATCGACTTGATGATGTCAGCCTCGCCCATCAGCGCGGGCATCGCCTTGATGGCCTCGATCTTCATCTCCATACGGCCCACGTCCGCAGAGGCGATGTTGCGGTCGGTACGCTCGCCCTGAATCACCACCTCTTCGCCCGCAATGGCCGTGGGCTCCAAGTCGAACGACCGGCTGACCGTCTTGTTCAATACCAAGGTCTCTTCGATGGTTTTGTACGACAAGTAGCTGACAGACAGCTTGTAAGTGCCTCTCATCACGGAGATGGAGTAGAATCCCGCCTGGTTGCTGACGCACCCCTGCGTCGCGTTGGGGTTGGCGGTGTCGGTGAGTATGACATACGCCCCCATCAGACTCTCGCCCGTGGCCGCGTCGCGCACTGTCCCCGACAGCGTCACGCGCTGCGCCATCAGCAGGGTGGCGCAAAGCATCATCATTGTCGTTAACAGATAGGGTAGAAGTCGTCTTATCATACCAGGGTTTATTATGAATTGCTACAACGAGGGAGCCCCTAATTTATTGTAGATAATTCGTGCAATTCGTGTAATTCGTGTAATTCGTGGATAATATTCCACCCGAAGTCCCGCAGGTTCGCGTCCGTGATCATCAGCAGGATGACATCCTTGTTTCTCAGCACCTCCGGCAACCGGCTCTTATCGACGTAGCGTGCCGTCGGGTCCCAGATGTCGGGATATACCGTGTTGTTGTAATACCAGAACTCCGGCTCCTCAAACCATTGGTGGATAATGCCGTGGTCCCACAGACTCCAGCAGTAACTGTCGGCGACGATGAGGGCGCGGGGGCGCTGGGCGAGCCGCGCCTGGGGCTCCATAATGGGGAAGCACAGCTGTTCGTGCTTGAGTTCGTGGATCAGGTTCATCGGGGGCTCGAGGTCGAAGTCGAGGTCCTTGTTGAGGGTGGAGAGCGAGTCGCCAAGATGGCGGAACGAGGAGAGCTTAGTGCCGCACTCCCGTTCGATGAAACGCTGCAGCGTGTCGGCGGCACGCCACATCCCGTAGGTGCTCCAGTGGATGCCGTGGCGCGCGTAGAGCGGATGCGACTCTTTTGCCACGATGGACTGGAACCAGGCGTTCAGGTCAAGCATCCGCACCCCGCACTCCCGTGCATAGCGGGCGTACAGCTCATAGTTGGTGGAGGCTCCCTTTTGGCAGCGGCGCGGCAGATGCTCCGGCATAACACGCGCCTTGCCCGGCTCCAACACCAACAGCAACTCAATGCCCCTCGCGTGGAGCGAGTCTTGCAACTGCTTGAATTGCAATATGTTGTTTCTTATTATATCCTCCCCGACGAAATCCTGTCCCGTATATTCGTTCAGATAGATGTTCTCATAGAAATAATCGTCCTGGCCAATGATGAGCTTGGGCGCCGAAGAGTATCGGAACAGTCTGTAGTTGAGCTCGTTGTATAATCTTACCCCGTGGTTGCAGAAGCCCACGTGCTGCTTGACCCACTGCTCGATGTCGTCGTGCTTGCCCAAATAGTACATTATCGGGCTTCTCTCTTTGATTTTGGCCTCCTGGACGCCGAAGAGGGGCTTGCCCCGTGTGGCGGGCACGAACATCAGCACCCCCGGCAGCGTCATTATGACGAGCAGCAGAGCGAACAGCAGGCGGGTCAATGTGTGCGGGGATCTCTTCATAAGCATCAGAATCTGAAATAGATGAATGGATTGAATCCTCCCGCAAGCAGCGCGCTGCCGTTGAGGACGTAAAACAATATGGCCAGCACGGTGACCACAACAGCCCCGCGCGGGGTAAAGATTTTGTCGAAGAGCTCGTTGGCCCTCTGCTCCACGCTGGGGATGAGGCCTGAGAAGGCCAGTAGCGTGGCCAGTATGAGCATCACCACAAAGCGGGTGTCAAGCAGGATGCCGTCGGCGGGCGCGGCGAAGGTGAAGAGACGGCCAAGGTACGCGACGGCATAGCCGAGCGTGTCGGCACGGAAGATCACCCAGCCGACCATCACCAGGAGGAAGGTGAGCAGGACGGAGGGGACTTTGCCCATCTTGTCCAGCAGTTTGCGCAGCCCCCACTTGTCTAATATGAGGAACAACCCGTGATAAAGCCCCCAGACCACAAAGGTCCAGGCGGCGCCGTGCCACAATCCGGAGAGGAAAAAGACGATGACCAGGTTGAGATAGGTGCGCCCTTCGCCTTTACGGTTGCCGCCGAGCGGAATATAGAGGTAATCCTTCATCCAGTGCCCCAACGTGATGTGCCACCGTTTCCAAAACTCCGTGAAACTCTGCGAGATGTAGGGGAAGTTGAAGTTCTCGGGGAACGAGAAGCCGAACATACGGCCCAGTCCGAGCGCCATATCCGAGTATCCCGAGAAGTCGAAATAGATCTGCATCGTGTAGGCCAGCATCCCGATCCAGGCGGTGCCGGCGGCCAACTCTCCAGGCGCGGTGGCGAAGATGATATCCACCTGCTGCGCCAGCACGTTGGCAATTAACACTTTTTTGGAAAGTCCGACCAAGAAACGGAAGAGCCCGTGGAGCCGGTTGTCGGGCGTGTCGGTCGCGCTGCGGTCTTTGAGCTGCGCCACAATCTCCTTGTAGCGGATGATAGGTCCCGCGATGAGCTGCGGGAACATTAGGATATAGAGCGCTAACACGTCCCAACGGCGCTGCGCCTCGTGGTCGCGGCGATAGACATCCACCATATAGGAGATCTTCTGGAAGGTGACGAACGAGATGCCCACGGGCAATGCCACTTTGTGCCACTCAAACGGCACCAAGCCCAACCAGCCGTAAAACTGTTGCACGTTGTCGATGAAGAAGTTGGCGTATTTGAAATAGGCCAATATCGCCAAGTTGAGCACTAAAGAGCCTGCCAACCATCCCTTGCGCTTGCCGCCTTCCGCCAAATCCATCCGGCGGGCGATGAAGTAGTCGGCGGTGATGGAGACCAGCAGCAGGGCGATGAAACGGGGCTCGCTCCAGCTGTAGAACAGCAGACTGGCCGCCAACAGTATCCCGTTGCGCCACCGCGCCGGCACCAGGTAGTAGAGTACCAGTACTACCGGCAGGAAAATGAACAGGAATGTGGCGGAACTGAATACCATTGCTCTCTTACTTTGTCTGTTGCGTTAATTAATCTTAAAATCTGTTGGTTACTCTTTGACGGCTTTTACGACGACCCTGTCTCCATCGGCAGTGAAAACCTGCAGAAGATACAGTCCGTGCGGCAATCCCGACAGGTCGATGCGGCATTCCGAGCCATCATAGGCGGTGACGCTTTGCCGAACCCGGCCGAGGGCGTCCGTCACGAGCACCCTTTCGATGGGTTGAGTCTCAAGACGCACCACGACGGTGCCTGCCGTGGGGTTGGGAAATAGCGTCACGGGCAGCGCCTCCGCGGGGCGCGGGTCCTCCACCGACACCCGGTTGTCCAAGACAATCGGGATGCGGTAAACGGTGTCAAGCTCGGGGACGGTTACCCGAAGCAGGGCTTTGTAGCTGCCGGAGAAATAGCCGTTGATGTTGAAGTTGAGCACGATGTCGCGACTCTGATGGGCGTTGACAGACCCGTTGGGCGTGGCAACTTCCACCCAGCCGACAGGGTTGTGCTGCTCGTCCTGAAGTTCGGTGTCGAAGATAAGGTAGATGTCCGATTCATTGGCGAAATGCAGCGTGCGAGTGAAAACGGAGGAACCGCCTTCATCCAGCGATACCCCGATGCTGTCGGGCGTGATGGCAAGCGACGGGTATCCCTCATTGTAGTTGCTGAGGCAGATGTCGTCAATCCATACGCAGTCGCTGCCCGTACTCACAGAGTAGTCCTTGGTGTATCGCCACGTCAGGGTGTGCGTGCCCGGCTGCACGGCGAACGAGATTTCTGTCCAGTCGTTGGCGCCCGACCAACGCCCTTTTTGCACCCCGTCGATGAAGAAATAGAGCCAGTCGTAGTTGTTCTCGGTCGAGGTTCTGAAGGCGAACGAGACGTAATGGCTATGGTTGACGGTGACGGGCATATTTACCTCACTGGTGTCGCTGTGGGAGATGGCGCCGCTGCGCAGACTGTACAGGCCGTTGTGGGCGTTCAGGGAGTCGATGCGCCAGTCTGTCCAGACGGAATCCCCGTACATCGTCGGCGGGTAGATGCCGTCGCTGAAATCCTCGCAATTGGCGACGCCCACGATGGGGACGATATAGCTGCCGATGGGGACCTGACTGCCCTGCCGGGTCACTTGGATGCGGACATCGAAGGTGGTGCCGTCTGCAAAAGTCGAGCCGGCCCGGATAATGGCCCGGAAAGGGAACGTCTCGTCGCCCCAAAGGGAATCCTTGGTCATCGGGGCGGACACCACCTGTATGCCCGGTTGGCCGCACTCCAACGAGAATACCAGGTTTTGGAGCTCGCGGTTGTCGTCATTGTGGAGCGTGAATAGCAGGGTGTCCGTCTCGCCGGCATTCACGAGGCTGTTGTAGTTGCCGTTGTCGCGGATCTCGTAGCCCACCACCGACAGCGAGCAGGCCTGCACCCTGTAAGAGCGGTAGGCAATGGCCGATTCGAGGTCGTTGGTAATCAGGAAGGCGAAGGTGATGACGTGCCCGTCGGGGATGTTGGGGCTGATTTGGCAGCTGGCGCAGTTGTTGAGCGCGTATTGGTTGCCCGGGGCGATATAGTCGAAACTCTCCGTGCTGTCGAGAAAGGTGACGTAGGGGTCAATGGTGGTGACGTGCAGCTCGCAGTTCTGGAACGGCGCCGTGCCGTTGTTGCGCACCGTCACTGAGAACACGAGCTCGCCGCCCGCTTCCAGCGAGGGAGTGGCACTGCCATTGGCCGTGATGAGGACGAACTCCAGATTCTCCGTGAATCGTCCCCCGGATTGCGCCCAGGATGCCTCCGTGCAGAAGAGACAGCCTATCAGTATAAGACAATATTGTAGTATGTGTTTTTTTAGCAACGGCATTTTGATGGATTTACGATTTACGATTTGCGATTTGCGATTTACGGTCTTGGGTTAAAGGATAAAAGGTTAAGGGTTATTCGATTAGGCGATTAATTTCTTAGTTTCTTAATTTCTTAGTTTCTTAGTTTATAATTCTCCATTCTCCATTCTCAATTCTTAATTACTTTTGTCGTGATGGCGCTTCCGTTTTCCATTCCAATTTTCAGCAGATATAGTCCATTGGGCAGCGAGGATAGGTCTATAGCGCCTGTATAATCGTTCACCGGAACAGCCGCTACCGTGCGGCCGTAAAGGTCCGTGACGATTACTTTCTCGATAAGGGCGTTCTCGTTTTGTACAAAGACTCTGCCGCTTGTGGGGTTGGGATAGACTCTGATGTGGGCGGGGAAATCGACGGTAGGGATGCCCACGCTGCTGACGTGCATCGTGACGGGCACCAGCTGCTCGCCGCCGGTGTGGCGGATGCGCAGCGTGGCGTGGTGGTCATCCTCCGCACAGCCGTGGCTGTTGAAGTGCAGGACGACCTGCTGTTGTCCGTTCGCGTCAATAAAGTCGTTGCCCGGCGCACAGGTGACCCAGGTCGGCGTGTTCCCGTCCTCGTCTTCTATCATATTGTTGAACAAGACGATGCCGCCGAAGGGGCTCTCCAAGGTGACGAGCGCGCTGTCGGTCGTGTAGGTGTTTACCCCTAACGATACTTCGACGCTGTCTGGCTGGACGTCCAAGTCGAAATAGTCGTCGTTGAATTCCGTGAGACAGACGTTGTCAATCCAAACTCGGTGATTGACATCGTCCACATTGCCGAAACCTCCTTTCACGACATTCCAGGTGATGGTATGGTCACCTGCAGGGATGGTGAATTGTACTTTAATGCTGTCACCCCAAGATGAGCGTGTCCAAGTGCTTTGCAGTATGTCGTCAATGTATATATAGCAATAATCGTTGTTGATAAATAATGTTTTCCAGAGATAGAAAGACAACTGTGCGCTTTGTAAGATGTGTACGTCCATCTGGAGTGTTGCGGTGTCGAAATTATTGAGCGGTCCACTGCATAGGCGGGTTGAACCGTAGGGGTAAAAGTGATCGATGCTGTCGATAATCCAATTCGAATGGATGCCGTCGCCGTGGAATGGCGCAGATATCAAGCCGTTCTCAAAATCAAAGCAGAACTTTTCGCTTGTGAGGGTGATGGTCTTGGTTTCCAGAAACATACCCTTGACGTAAATGTCCAAATGTACATTGAAGGTGGTGCCGTCCACGAAGGCGGAGGACAGGTCAAGTAGGGATGAGATAGAGAAGGGAAGATAGGTGATGGTGTCGAAATGCCAATGGGATGCGGAGAGGTTCACATCTGTCTGCGGGGTGCGCAGATAGAAGTCCACGTCATATATGGGTGCTTTGTTGTTCTGCAACGTGAGCACGAGGGTGTCGGTCTCGTCAGGATGGGGGATGATGTCGTTGGCGGACAGGAAGGCGTGCTGCAACAGTGCGATGTCGTATCGGTGGGCTGTGTAGGTGCGGGAAATGTTTGCCGATGAGATGTGGTTGTTGAGATGGACGGAGAAGGGGATCGGGTGGTTTTCGGGTATGTTGCGATGCACGATGCAGGCGGCGCAGTGACTGAAGACACGGGGTTCGCCGGGCAAGATATCCCCAAGGGTTTCTGTGCTGTCGAGGAATGTCACGAAGGGGTCGTCGCTGTGGACAAGGATGGTGCTGTTGTGGTAGGGTGTGGTGTCGGCGTTGAGCAGGGATATGTCGAAGAACAGCGTGTCGCCGGCATATATGTAGGGGTCGGACTTGCCGTTCACAGTGATATCCGATACCAGCACGCGGGAGACGGCACGAGCGGAGAGGCGTATGTCCTGGGTGGTCTGTACGTCATTGTTGTCGTGGCAGGTGACGGAGAAAGTGGTGTCTTCGAAGGTGTAGTCAACTTTTCCAGACAGGATGCCATTCGAAGAAAAGGTGAGCCCATCAGGCAGGGTGGTGGGGGTGAAACGATAGCTGCGATGGTTGATGTCGGCGGCAAAATGCCCGGACGCAGAGGTGTGTTGGATGAGTTGGTTGTCGCCTCTCACCAACGCGGACCAGAAACTGTTGCCTATAAAGTTCATTGAACCGTAAAGGAACTCTATGTCCCCCGATGAGTGTAAACGGACGGCAAAGTTGACAGTATAGACGTTGCCGTAGATGTTGGCGTGGAATACCAAAGTGAGATTGTCGTTCCCGACAATCTTGCCTACCGTGCAATTCATTAGATCCGCCTTGAATGGGCAGATGGAGCGAATGGCCATATCCTGCATAGTCGTGGCTTGCGAATTGATGTTGGACAGGAAAGGCCAATCGTTGGGCTGGTGGTGGAAGGCGATATAGCCGTCGGCATAAACCACGATTTTGTCATATTCATCACCGTAGTAAGGAAAGGTGAATGGCAGTTCAACAATGGCATAGCCGTTGTTAGCGTTTGAAAGCGGAACAACTTGGCCCGATTCCGTCGGGAAGGTGACATTGGTTTCTTCTATCTTGTATCTCTTGTTCAACTCCCAGTGGTAAGGAGGTTTTCCCCCTGTGGCGTGGAGTGTCTGTTGGTAGTTGGAGTCCACCACCATATCGGGGAGCAGAGTGTTTTGGATGACAGGTTTGGAGAAGTTGATGGCACGCACCACCGACAGCCAAAGGGTGTCTCCCGGCAGAAGCGCAACGTGGGTGGATGGACAAGCTTGTTCAACAGGCGTCCCCGAGGTGTAGTCCATCAGACTGAAGTTTTGCACGACACCTTCGCTGGTATGATACATATCGGAATAGGAGGAGGCGATCAGGAAGAACTTGCAGGGCTGTCCAGGTTCCACAAAGTTGAGCAAGGGGCTGACATCAAGTCCCAGTTCAAGGGTCTTGTCTGATTCTGTGGTATTTCCCCCTTGCATATACTTGCAGCCTCCTTGCCGATTGAAAACGTTGAATTCCAATGTGTTTGTGGGACGTGTGGCGTTGGTGTCGTTGGCTATTCCCGCTGTGAGTTTGAGCATCTCGCGGCAAGGATGGGTGATGGTGGCCTTGAAGGTGATTTGTGGGAAAACCTCGTCCCTGACTTGTACTACATAGACGCTCTTGTTCCAAATACCACCCTCTGCGGGCAGGGAGGCCAACCTGGAATAGGGCAAGTAACAGTAACCGTTGTCGCCGAACTGTTCGCCGTAGGTGTTGCAGATGATGACGGCGCCGATTTCCCAGTCACGAAGGTCCACAATGCCATCCCCCGTGATATCTATGTTGTTGGTGTACTGGCCGTCATTGTTGTAATCCCAGCGGACATCGTCGTTGTAGCCGACAATGGTCATAGAATGGTTTACGGTTGAACCGAAATAACACATTATGTGCTTTCCAGCGTCGGGGTTGCCTTGCGGGATAACAGACAGGAAGCTGTTGCCGCGGTAGGTGCAGTAGAAATTGGCCAATCCGCCGCTGCTCTCCCCGGCCAGATGGTCGTTCAGCCAATGCTTGAGCGTCAACAGCCCCTCCTCGTCGTCAATGGGGATGGCACACATCTCTGAAATGCGGTTCTTCATTGCGCTGTGATAGGTCTCGTATCCGCTGACCCAACGTCCGGCTCCCGTACTGTACCATCCGCCCCATTCCATCACATTGGGTGTGCCCGCCGTGCGGATGACCTCCCAGGAGTCCAGGAAACTTACACCTTCATTGCTCCCTTTGTTGCAGAAGTTCCAGGCAAAATGGGATGGGTATGCGTAGTTGAGTCCTCCGATGGCATACGAATCTCCACGTTTGCGCATAAGCTCATAACTCAAGGTGTAGCAAATGGTGCTGGCTTGCCCACATTCCATTGCACTTTGATAGAAGATGGGAATCATCCACGGTTGTAGGCTGTTGTTCACTGAAGAGGGTAAGGGTATGTTCCGCTCCGCCTCCGACAGCTTCAGCCGTGGTATGTTGGCTAACGCAGGGTTGTCGAGTTCCAAGGCGGGCATTTGGGCATACAGACTGTCCAAATATGCTGCCTGTGCGGACATCGCTTCGTGCCCGGGCGCATCTTGCGCACGAAGTCCTCCAATATGGGCTGCCCATATCAAGGAGAGGATTGCCAGTATCAGAATGCACTTTTTCATAAGGAAAGGAATTTAAGGGTTGCTTCCAATAGATGCGTCTTTGTTGCGTTTTGTTACAGTGTCACTCCTTTATGATTTTGTGCATTATGTGGGTGCCGTCCACCTGTTCTATGCGTAGCAGATATAGTCCATTGGGCAGCGAGGATAGGTCTATGGCGCCTGTATAGTCGTTCACCGGAACAGTCGCCACCGTGCGGCCGTAAAGGTCCGTGACGGTCACTCTCTCGATGATGGCGCTTTCGTGTTGTACAAAAACGCTGCCGCTGGTGGGGTTGGGATAGACTCTGATCTGAATGGGGAATTCCACGGTAGGGATGCCAACGCTGCTGACGTGCATCGTGACGGGCACCAGCTGCTCGCCGCCGGTGTGGCGGATGCGTAGGGTGGCGTGGTGGTCCTCCTCCGCACAGCCGTAGCTGTTGAAATGCAGGACGACCTGCTGCTGCCCGTTGGCATCGATGTAATCGTTGTCCGGTGCACAGAATACCCAGGTCGGCGTTTGCCCATCCTCGTCTTCCAACATATTGTTGAACAAGACGATGCCGCTGAAAGTGCTCTCCAAAGTGACGAGAGCGCTGTCGATTACATTGGCAGAAACGCCCATCGTGACCTCCACGGCTTCGGGATGAACCTCCAACGCAAAGTCGGGATTGTCGAACTCCGCAAAGCAGATGTCGTCAATCCACACACAGTCGCTGTTGCTGTTGGTGCTGTAGTCCTTGATGTATTTCCAGGAGGCGACGTGCTCTCCCGGGGCCACGGGATAGTGCACTTGGGTCCACGCGTGTTCTCCTGCCCAGCGCCCCTGCTGCACACCGTCAATGTAGAAGTAGAGCCAGTCGTACTTGTTCTCCGTCGAGGTGCGGAAGGCGAACATCAGATGCTCGCCCTGCACAGAGTTGAAGGCGATTTGCACAGCGCTGGTGTCGTTGTGACTGATGGCGCCGCTGCGAAGACTGCCTATGCCCGAGTGCGCCTCCGTGAGGTCGATGACCCAGTCGGCCTGCGAGTTGCCGCCCGTGAACTGTGCCGGCACGGCTCCGTCCTCGAAATCGAAACACTGCGTCTCGCCAAGGAGGGTGACCGTGAAGGTCTTCACAAGATTCCCCTTGACGTAAAGGTCCACATACGCGTTGCAGGTGGTGCCGGCCACGAAGGCTGGGGTGACATATAGCAAGGGACGGAAGGCAAAGTCGCTTTCAGCCGCAATGGAATCCCAATGGTTGCTGGAAATGGGCACCTCGATGCTGGCGAGCGGTATGCGCAGAACCGCATCCACATCGTGAATCTCGCCATTGAGGTTCCGCAAAGTGATCTGCAGTGTGTCCAACTCGATGGGACGCAGCGCGCCCGTGCAGTTGCCCGTGTTCAGGATGGCGTAATCCTGCAGGGCGAAATGGTAGTTGCGGATTTCGTAAGAGCGGTGGGCACTGACAGACGCAATGTTGTTGTCAAGCTGGATGGTGAATGGCGTGACGTGCGTGGAGGGCAGGGTGCTGGAGACAACGGCCGTGACGCAGTTGTTGAGCGTGTACTCGTTGTTGGGACCGATCTGCCCGAAATATTCGGTGCTGTCGATGAATCGGATGAACGGGTCCTGGCTTTGTAAATGTACCGTGCAGTTGCGGTAGGTGAGCGTGTCGGCGTTGAGCACCGACAGCGAGAAGCGCAACGTGTCGCCGGCATACAGTTCCGGCGATTCCGAACCGTTCACCTTGAGGTCCGAGATGAGCAGGCGGGTGGTGTAAAGGCTGGAGATGTGGAACTCGCGGGTGGTCTGCACGTCGTTGTTGTCGTAACAGGTCAGGGAGAAAGAGAGACTGTCGAAGGCACGGGTGGCCTTGCCCGAGAGCACGCCCGCCGAGGAGAGCGTCAGGCAGTCGGGCAGGATGCTCGGCGTCATCCGGAAACTGCGGTGGGCGACGTCCGCGGCAAATAGTCCCGACACTGCCGTGTGCTGCATCACCTGCTGGTCGCCGCGCACCAAGGCCGACCAGAAACTGTTGCCGTTGAAGGTCATATCCCCGTATTGGAACTCGATTTCACCCGATTTCCGCAGCGTGACGGCGAAATGAATGGACGAGGAGTTCTGCCCCGCCATCCGTCCTGTATAAACTAAGGTGATGAAATCGCTGCCCACAATCTTCTGCACAACGCAGTTCGAAAGGTCCGCCTTGAACGGGCAGATGGCGCGGATAGCCTGCGTCTGCATATCCGAATGCTGCAGGAACGGCCAGTTGGCGGGCTGGTGGTGGAAGGCGATGTAGCCGTCGGCATAGACCACGATCTCGTCGTACTCGTCACCGTAGTAGGGGAACTTGAAGGGCAAGGATACGATGGCATAGCCGCTGCCGCTGTTGGAAAGCGCGACACTCTGGCCCGACGCGGTGGGGTAGGGGATGGACTCCTCCTCTATCTTGAAACGACGGCTCACCTCCCAGCGGTAGGGCGGCTTGCCTCCCGTGGCGGTCAGCGTGTGCCGGTAGGGCACAAAGGCCTCCATATCGGGCAGCACCGTGTCGCGGATCACGGGCTTCGTGAAGTGGATGGCGCGCACCACCGACAAGGTGGTGGTCGTGTTGTTGGCGATGGGCACGCTGGCGGAGGTGCATACCTGCTCCTCCTCCGATCCGGAGGTGTAATCCATCAGACTGAACCCCAGAACCTGGCCGTTGGCCTCGTTGTCAGGGTCGTCCTCTATGACGTTGAAGAAGAACTTGCAGGGCGCGTCCGGCGTGATATAGTTGAGCAGCGGACTCACATCGAGTCCGAGTTCGATGTCCTTGTTCGACTCGTCTGTGTTGTCGCCCTGCATATAGAGGTCGCCGCCTTGGAAGTTGAAGACGTGGAACTCAAGTTCGTGCTCGGGCTGGGTGGCGTTGACGTTGTTGGCAATGCCGGCGGTGAGCTTGATCTTCTCGCGCGACGAGTGGCGTATCATTGCCTTGTAGGTGATTTGCGGGAAGACTTCGTCCTTCACCTGCACCACATAGACGCACTTGTTCCAGATACCGCCCTCCGCGGGCAGCGACGCCAACTTGCAGTAGGGCAGGTAACAGTAACCGCCGTCGCCAAACTGGTCGCCGAAGGTGTTGCAGAAGATGACGGCGCCGATTTCCCAGTCCTTCATAGTTACCACGCCGTCGCCGTTGATGTCGATGTCGTTGGTGTATTGGCCATCGCCGTTGTAGTCCCAGCAGACGGCGTCGTTGTAGCCGACGATGGTCTGCGAGTGGTTGACGGTGGTGGTGAGGTTGACCACGATGTGCTTGCCCGCCTCGGGCGCGCCCGGGGGGATTACCGCCAAATTGGAGTTGCCATAATAGGTGCAATAGTAGTTGGCCAGACCGCCGGAGTTTTCGCCCGCCAGGTGGTCATAGAGCCAGTGTTTGAGCGTCAGCAGCCCCTCCTCGTTGTCCACGGGGATGGCGTACATCTCCGAGATGCGGTTTTTCATCGCGTTGTAGTATGTCTCGTACCCGCTGATCCAGCGGCTGGCGCCTCCGTAGCTGTACCAGCCGCCCCATTCGTTCACCGTCGGCGTGCCGGCTGTGCGTATCACCTCCCACGTCTCCAAAAAGGGCACTCCGCGACTGCTGCCGCCGTTGCAGAAGTTCCAGGCGAAATGCGAGGGGTAGGCATAGTTCATACCCCATCCCGGACTTACATTGCGCCGGCGCGCCAGCTCATACGACAGCGTGTAGCAGATGCTGCTCGCCTGGCCGCACTCCAATGCCGCCTGGTAAAAAATCGCGGGCATCCACATCCGATCCGCATTGTTCAGATAGGAGGGCAACGGGATGTCGCGCTCGGCCTGCGACAGCTTCAGCGTGGGCACATTGGACAATAATGCCTCGTCCTGAGGCGTGAGCGGCGCGACCCGCGAATAGAGCGAGTCCAAGACTCTCTCCGGGACTTGCGCCGCCATCGACAGACAGATTATCAAGAATATGCAAACAACGAGACCTCTTTTCATAGGGAAGAAAAATGAAGCCGCAAATATAAAATATTTTTAAACATTAATACAAATATGTCCCATTTGACCAGACAACGCGCACCACGCGGGCGGTCTCGTAGAAGTCGGCGCAGTTGCCGCTGCCCGGGCTGCCGAACCCGCCGAAGGTGGCCATCAGCGTGCCGTTGGCGGAGAAAAGGTAGTCCTTGCTGTTGGAGATGTCGCTCCGTCCGCAGAAGAAATAGACGGTGTTGCTGTGGTACTGGCACTCGTCCACGCGCTGGATGAGATTGGAATACTGGGAGATGCGGCTCCTGATGGCGCTGGGCACATTGCTGGACGTGTCGTCGCAGCCCGCCATACACAAGCAGGCCGCCATAATGATGATGGAAAAAATGCGTTTCATTGTGGTGTTGTTTTTGAAAAAGCAAAAATAAGAAAAAAAGTGTTATTTCAGCACTTCCCGCACCATCTCCCGGTCACGGGACAGTTGGGCCACTAATTCGTCCACGCTGGGGAAGGATTTCTCCTCGCGAATCTGTTGCACAATGGTGAACGACAACCGCTTGCCGTAGAGGCTTCCCTGAAAATCCAGGATGTGCACCTCGTAGGTTAACTCGCTGAGCGATAGGGTAGGGCGCGTGCCTACATAAAGCATTCCTTTATAGGTGTTATCCTCCACTTTCACCCATACAGCATACACGCCCTTGGCGATCAGAACCTCTTCGTCCAGCCGCAAATTGGCGGTCGGGAACCCGAACTTCCGTCCGTTCTTGAATCCGTGTATGACAGTGGCGGTGTGCATTGCGATGTGCGATTTTACCCCACGCTTCCTGCCAGGCTGATACTCAGCAGTTTCTGCGCTTCCACGGCGAACTCCATCGGGAGCTTGCTGAGCACATCCTTGGCGTAGCCGTTCACTATCAGGCTGATGGCCTTCTCCTGGTCAATACCGCGCTGCTGGCAGTAGAAGAGCTGGTCCTCGGAAATCTTGGAGGTGGTGGCCTCGTGCTCGAGCACGGAGGAGGAGTTGGCGCACTGGATGTCGGGCCAGGTGTGGGCGCCGCACTTGTCGCCCATCAGCAGCGAGTCGCACTGCGAGAAGTTGCGGGAGTTCTCGGCGTTCTTGCCCACCTTCACCAACCCTCTGTAGCTGTTCTGGCTGAAGCCGGCGGAGATGCCCTTGGAGACGATCAGACTGCGGGTGTTGCGTCCCAAGTGGATCATCTTGGTGCCCGTGTCGGCCTGCTGGTGGTTGTTGGTGACGGCCACCGAGTAGAACTCGCCCACGCTGTTGTCGCCTTTGAGCACACAACCGGGGTACTTCCAGGTGATGGCCGAGCCGGTCTCCACCTGCGTCCACGAGATCTTGGAGTTGGCGCCCTTGCAGAGGCCGCGCTTGGTGACGAGGTTGTAGATGCCGCCGTTGCCGTCCTTGTCGCCCGGATACCAGTTCTGGACGGTGGAGTACTTGATTTCGGCGTCTTTCATCGCTATGAGCTCCACGACGGCCGCGTGCAGCTGGTTCTCGTCGCGCTGCGGGGCGGTGCAGCCCTCCATATAGCTCACGTACGCGCCCTCGTCGGCGATGAGCAATGTACGCTCGAACTGGCCCGTCTTGGCCGCGTTGATGCGGAAATAGGTGGACAACTCAATCGGACAGCGCACTCCCTTGGGGATATAGCAGAAAGACCCCTCGCTGAAAACAGCGGAGTTCAACGCTGCGTAGAAGTTGTCGGTGTAGGGCACCACCGAGCCGATGTACTGGCGCACAAGGTCAGGGTACTCTTGAATGGCCTCGCCGAAAGAACAGAAGATGATGCCCTTCTCTTTGAGCGTCTTCGAGAAGGTGGTCTTCACCGAGACAGAGTCCATCACGGCATCCACGGCCACGCCGGCCAGCACCTTTTGCTCCTCTAAGTTGATGCCCAACTTGTTGAAAGTATCGACCAGTTCGGGGTCCACCTCGTCCATTGAGGCGAGCTGCTTTTTCTTCTTGGGGATGGCCAGGTAGGTGATGTCCTGATAGTCGGGCCTCTTGAAGTTCAGATGCCCCCATTCGGGCTCCTTCAGTGTGGTCCAGTGGCGGTATGCCTTGAGACGGAACTCCAGCAGCCACTCTGGCTCGTTCTTGCGGGCGGAGATCATCCGCACGATATCCTCATTGATGCCTTTGGGGAACTCCTCCACGTCAATGTCCGACACAAAACCGTATTTGTAGTCCTGTTCGGTGATTTCTTCTAATATGTCCTTTTTTTCGGGTTCTTCTTTCATTTTTTTAGTGAACAGTGAATAGTGATCAGTGATCAGTGAGTGGTCTTTGGACTTTGGTTTTTGGTTTTTGGTCTTTGGCCCAACTACCAACGTCCGATGTCCTTTTTCGGGCGGCAAAGATACGATTTTTAGGGATTGCCAGGCCCCAGTCAGGGGTGGCACAATGTGTCACGGCTCAAACCAGATGCAATGGTCCAGCATATACAATTTCGTCTCGTATTGGGACAAAAACATCCTGAACAACTTCTTCGCATATCTCGGAGGTTTGCAGTTGTGGTGACATTGCCACTCCCATTTGCCGTTATAACACCAATATTCCGTCACGATATGACCTCGCTGGTCTTGAATATCTAACGAGGAACTATATCCTTTTTCATTATAGAATGTAAGAACAGGGCAGACGTATTGAACACCTTTATACTTAACTAGAAAAGATAAGCTATGAATGGAGCCATTCTTGTTGTAACTAATACCGGCATGAGAATCTGTTTTATCATTCAGATATGTCCTTGAACGAACCGTGCTGTCTGCATAGAGCACCTCCACGATGCGGGGACTGACCGTGTCCTTGAACTTGTACAACAAATAGTCACCGTCGCAAAGGTAGGTGATACGATAAATGGTCTGGCCTTCCACATTCAGCGTGTCAGTATGCAGAAAAACAGGCACATCATACTGCGCCTGCAAAGGACAAACAAGAACGAGAACGCAAAATACCAAAACGAATGCCCTAAATATATTCTCCATTCTCCATTCTCCATTCTCCATTCTCCATTCTTAATTCTTAATTCTCCATCAGAAACCTCGCAGCCTCGATCCCTGCGATGGCGCCGGTGCCGGCGGCGATGATGGCCTGGCGGTAGTGGGGGTCCTGCACGTCGCCGGCGGCGAACACGCCCTCCACATTGGTGCGGCACGTGCCCGGCTGGGTGAGGATGTAGCCCTGCTCGTTCATCTCGAGCTGGCCCTTGAAGAGGTCGGAGACGGGGGTCACGCCGATGGCCTCGAACACGCCGTCCACCTCTAAGGTGCGCTCCTCGCCGCTTTTCACGTTCTTAACCTGCAGGCCTGTCACCTTTTTGATGAAGCCTTGCTTCACGCCCACGATATCGACGGGCACGGTATCCCAGACCACATCGATGTTGGGGGTGGCGAGCACCTGCTTCTGCAGAGCCATCGTGCCGCGGAACTGGTCCCTGCGGTGCACGATATAGACTTTGTTGCAGAGGTTGGCAAGGTAGAGGGCGTCTTCCAGGGCGGTGTCGCCGCCGCCGATGACCACGGTGGTCTTGTTGCGGAAGAAGTTGCCGTCGCAGGTGGCGCAGGTGGAGACGCCGAAGCCGCGGTACTGGGCCTCGCCGGGCATCCCGATCCAGCGGGCGTTGGCGCCGGTGGCCACGATGACGGTCTCGGCCACCACCTCGGTGCCGTCGTCCAGCTTGCAGTGGAACGGGCGACTGGAGAAGTCCACCTCAGTGACCATTCCGGGACGCAGGCGAGCGCCCACGTGAAGGGCCTGCTGGCGGATGTCGTCCATAATCACGGGGCCGGAGGAACCCTCGGGATAGCCGGGGAAGTTCTCCACCTCGTTGGTGATGGTCAGCTGCCCGCCGGGCTGCATCCCTTCGATGACCAATGGGTTAAGGTCGGCGCGGGAAGTGTAGATGGCAGCAGTGTAACCTGCTGGTCCAGCGCCTATTATAAGGCATTTTACATTCTCTTGCATACTCGTTGTGTTTTAAGGCGCAAAAATACAAATTAATTTGTTATTTTTGCAGTCGGATGGGAGTCTGATGAAGAACAATTTTTAATGCTTGTTGCCTGCGAACGAAATCCAGTTGTTCCGGATGAATCTCCAAGTCATCGTGTTCCAGGGCGTCCGTTGGTAGATGGGACTGTCATAAAAAATGCTGCCACAGACTATGATGGTAACATCTATGATGCCGTTGTTATTGGCAAACAGGTTTGGATGCAGAGTAATCTGCGCACCACTCACTATGCTGATGGTACAGAAATCCCATTAGAAAGTGAAGTGACCGATAGTATAGCTTGCTATTACTATGATGGCGATGGGCAAGATATTGCCAACTATATCACATCTTATGCTGCGTGGGCAATTCTCATTATCCCAACAATGCCACTGGCTTCAGTGCATATCCTGCCGGTTTTTATGGGGCTTTCTATTACGGCTGCTATACTGCGTGCATTGGTGGATCGGCTCATTTCTGGAGCACCACCGAGTACCAGGATGTTAGTGTTGAACAGGTGTCGGGATGCCAATTATCCTATGCCAGCCCTCTTGTTAATGGTGCTGGCAACAGTAAAGGATTTGGTTATTCTGTCCGTTGTTTACGCGATTAGCTTATTTTGCGGAAATTTCGGCACATTGAATAATGTTGTATTTTTTTGGGGGCGGCGGCTGCGAACACCAAAAAATCGGTTTGTCTCAATTCTGTCTCAGTTTTAACGCAAAAATCAGCAAACTACGTCCGTAATTTGCTGATTTTTATTGTTTAAAACACGTAGAGACGCCACATTGTGACGTCTCTACCATTGAGCGGAAAACGAGACTCGAACTCGCGACCCCAACCTTGGCAAGGTTGTGCTCTACCAACTGAGCTACTTCCGCTTGTGTACCGAAGGTGGGACTTGAACCCACACGCCCGCAATGGGCAAGGGATTTTAAGTCCCTCGTGTCTACCATTCCACCACTTCGGCTCTCAAAGAACATTTCTTTTTTTTGAGGCTGCAAAAATACATTTTTTTTAGTATCCTCCAAACCGAGTCGTTTTTTTTCTTAGCTGAGACCATAGAACATAGACCGGAGAACATAGATCATAGAGTTGAGAGTTGAGATTGGTTACTGAGAGATCGCAATTTTGAACAATTGTTTTTTATGTGTTGAAATGAAAATGATTTTTATTACTTTGATAATAATTTAAAAAAAATATATTTTTGCAAAAATAATCATTAACAAATAAAAATGAATTATGGATGCTTATCATTTTGAAAATCTGAATGTTTGGAAGGAATCTCGGCAGCTGGTATTGTTGGTCTATAAACTACAAAAGGATTTCCCTTCATTTGAAAAGTATGGTTTGGGAGACCAAATCAGACGAGCAGTTATTTCTGTATCCTCGAATATTGTGGAAGGCAATGCGCGATATTCGTTAAAAGAACAGGTCCATTTCATAGAAATTGCGATAGGTTCACTGATGGAAGTGTGTTGCCAACTGATTTTAGCGTTTGACTTGGAATACATTACCTTTGAACAACTGGAACAGTGTAATGAAAAAACAACTCTCATTTACAAGATGCTAAAAGGAATGCGCCGGCAAAAGATGGAACGGATGTCGTAGGAATTTTTTTAGAACGAAGAACGAAGAACTAAGAACTAAGAACTAAGAACTAAGACCTAAGACCTAAGACCTAAGAAGAAGGTCTACGGTCTACGGTCTCTGGTCTCTGTTCTACGGTCTCTGGTCTCTGTTCTACGGTCTACGGTCTACGGTCTAATAATCATCTCCCAATCATAAAAATGCACGGCCGTTTGTCCAGGGCATTCCGCTCGTCCTCGAAATACTTGCGCCATTTGCTCACCGACTGCGTCTTGAGCAGGGCGTTCTCGGAGGTCAGCCCCGCGGCGATGCAGACCCGCGTGGCCGGCTGCAAAACCTTGCAGATGGAGTCGGCCATCCGACGGTTGCGGTAGGGCGTCTCGATGAACATCTGCGTCTGGCCCGTCTTGACGGCGACGGATTCAATGGCCTTGAGCCGCTTCTCTCGGTCATATTGCTCCACTGGCAGATAGCCGTGGAAGACAAAGTTCTGCCCGTTCATCCCGCTGCCCATCAGGGCCAGGATGAGTGAACTGGGACCGATGAGCGGCACCACCTCGATGCCCAATTGGTGGGCCTTTTCCACGGCCTTGCTGCCGGGGTCGGCCACACAGGGCACGCCGGCCTCCGACATCAGTCCCACATTGTGGCCCTCCAGACAGGGTTGCAGGTAGTCGTTAAGTTCCACGCCCTGCGTGTGCTCGTTGAGTTCGAAGAAGGTCAGCTCGTCGATGCGCTTGGCGATGCCGGCATAGCGCAGGAACCGCCGCGCCGTGCGCAGCTCTTCCACAATGTAGTGGTCGATATGGTTGATGATCTCCGCGTTGAACGCAGGGAAGAAGTTGCCGAATTCACCTTCGGCAATCGGGGTTGGGATTAGGTATAGTTTGCCGTTCATTTGCGATTTGGGATTTGCGATTTGGGATTTGCGATTTGCGATTTACGATGTACGATTCGGGGGGAGCGGGTGATTGTATTGATAAAATTTATATATTTGCAAAATAATTATTAAATTTAAATCTTAAATTATGAAAATGTATTCTTTTGAAAAACTTGATGTTTGGAAATTATCTCGTGAATTAGTTGTTGATGTTTATAAGATTCAACAAACATTTCCTTCAATAGAAAGATTTGGTTTATGCGACCAATTGAGGCGTGCTGTAGTATCAATTCCTTCAAATATAGCCGAAGGAAACACAAGGCGTTCTGTGAAAGAACAAGTGCATTTTATTGACATTTCTATGGGTTCATTAATGGAAGTATATTGTCAATTATTGTTGTCTATGGACTTGGATTACATTACAATTGAGCAGTTGGAAGATATCAGCAAGAAAATCGAACGGGTTGAAAAAATGCTCAGTGGATTAAGATATAATAAGTTAAACGGCTTGTGATTGTTGATACCATATATCGCACCGGCCACCTCGCAAGTCGCAAGTCGTAAGTCGTACATCAATACTCCACCCGTTCCTCAAACTCCTTCCACCGTTCGAAAGTGGGGGCGGCGAGGTCGGCGTCGTGCTGTTCGGCGGCGATGTCGTATTCCGAGATGGGCTTGCCGAGCTGTTCGTAGATGTAGATGTCGTCGAAGCCGGCATCCGCGGCCACCTCGCAGGCGGCGCCGTAGTAGATGCAGCGGGGCCGCGCCCAGTAGATGGCGCCCAGACACATCGGGCAGGGCTCGCTGCTGGCGTACAGTTCGCAGCCGTCAAGCTGGAACGTGCCCAGATTGCGGCACGCGTCGCGGATGGCCTGCACCTCCGCGTGCGCGGTGGGGTCGTTGTGCGCCGTCACCATATTGCGGCCGCGCCCCACGATCTCGCCATCCTTCACCACCACGGCCCCGAACGGACCGCCCGTGCCCGTCTCGAAACACTCGTTGGCCAGCCGGATGGCCTCTTTCATAAATTCTGGATTGTACATTGTGGATCTCTTTTTTTGAAAGTGCAAAAGTACTAAATTTTAAACTCGATGCCGCATCCATTGGCATTGCCAATCTCAAAAATTCTTATTTTTGCGCCAAATAAAATAATGATGAAAAATAATCGTCTCAAAGAAAAGATACTCCGGTTCCGGCAGTGGCGGGAACAGCCCCATCAGGTGGCCCCGATGGCGGAGGTGGGGCACGATTGCGCGACCTGCGGCACCCATTATATGGGCAACTACTGCCCGCGTTGCGGCCAGTCGGCGCGCATCGGACGCTTCTCTTTCAAGACCGGCATTCTGAACTTTCTTGATGTGTGGGGACTGGGCAACCGGAATATGTTCCTCACCATCCGCGACCTTATCCTGCGCCCCGGCTATATGATCCGCGATTACCTCAAAGGTATGCAGATGGCCTATTTCCCGCCCTTCAAGATGTTCTTCCTGCTCGCCGCCCTCTCCCTCCTCGTGACCCACGGACTCAACATCAAAGGAGAGAATCTTACCCGCGATTCGGAATCAAAGTCGGAGGCAAAGGAGGTTGTGGTTGAGGAACCGTCGGAAGATGAATCCATTGTGGTGGATGTGGAGGATATGGTGGATGTTGTGAATGCCAAGGATGAGATTGCCAAACGCACAAAATCGATTTTCAGTAAGGCTGTTGATTCTTTCGAGCGTTTCCAGAAACGTTACCCCAACATATACAACTTGCTGTTGCTGATGGTGGAGTCCGTTTTCCTCTACCTTTTCTTCCGGCGCAGTCCGAATATTCCAGACCTGAGTTATTCCGAACTCTTTGTCGCGCAGGTATATATCGTCAATATGGTCGCCATCTACACGAATGTGTTCAATTTCTTCTGCCTGACAAGGCTGGCGAGCTTTTCCTTTATCCTTGCAGTGATTCCCCTCAAGCAGCTGAGCGGTTTCAGCTGGTGGCGCACTGTCCTGAAAACCATCGCGGCTCTCTTGCTGATGCTTGTGGCAATTCTGCTCTTCATCGTGCTGTCCGCCTTCGTAACCGTCCTTTTGTTGAAATGGTTTGGATAATCTAATATTGCTGAAATTCTCAATTATTAAGCCGCGCGGCGATGTATGGCGGTAACGCCATCAACACCCAGCTCGCGGGCTACGTGCACGCCTTCGCGCACAGCATCAGGGCCAAGTACCACATTCCCCACGGTCAGGCCATCACGCTGATGATGCTGCCCGTGCTGGAGTATCAAATGGAAACCTGTCTCAGGAAGTATGCCCTGATGGCCCGCTATTGTGGGTTGGCGGATGTGCACACCGAAGATCGCATAGCCGCCGAGCGGTTCCTGCAAGCCGTCAAAGACCTCATCGTCAGCTGCGGCCTCGACACATTGCCGTTGCCCGTGAAAAAGTCTGATTACGAGGAACTCACCCGAATGGTGGCCAAGGACTCCATCAACTACTCCGCCCCGATGACCTTCAGTGAGGAGGATATTGTGAAGGTGCTGGAGAGGGTGAGTGAATAGTGAGCAGTGAACAGTGAAATGACCCGAGGGACGAAAGCTTGGTAGGATGACGGTGCGCCCATTGTCCCAAACGTCCCGACAGGGACGAAAGCCTGGTAGGATGATGCGTGCCCATTACCCCAAACGTCCCGGTAGGGACGTTACACGAAGATCCTATGCTATTGCTCTATAAACACCAGGTAGTAACAGTCTGCGGGGTTGCCTATGCCTACGCTCGGGGTGTATAGGTAAACGGCCACTTTCTTGTGGCTGTTCGCATAATAGTGCCGGAACTCCTGCTGCTTGGAAACGGTCTGCCAAATGCGTTGGAGGTCTGCATCATCCGTCACGGTCTGGTAGGCTCCTGCATTGTTGATGTATGCAATCTTATTCTGTCCTGGATAGGGCAGTCTGTTGTTGAGTTGTCTGCCGGCCCGGAAACCGGTGGGGAATTCCAAGTGTCCGCATCCCGACCAGACGATGCTTCCGGACATCAGCAGATTGTTTGTGTTTTGATAGTATAACTTAATCCAACCGAAATCGCAAGGTGCTTGGTATTCGGCCAGGAATGGGATTTCGGTGCCGGTCTGAACTGGGTTTTGCACATTCAGGGCATAGAATCCTTTGTATCGGAATGTGAGATAATCCACTTTGGAAATCAGAATGTTCTTGTGTAGATCCGTATCCTGCAAGTCGCTTTGGGTGAAATCATCGGAAGGTTGCTCTGCGCGTGAATTTAAGATACGCAACTCCACCCATTTGGTGTGGTTTCCGTATAAAAGAAATATTTCATACTCGTTGCCATAAATGTCATTTCCATTCGCAGTGATGTTGATGTCGGAGGCAGATTGGAGATTATCCATAGCGGCAATAAGCTCGTCAAGAGACTGGATGATCAGGGTATTGCCATCCACGCGCCCGGAAAAGTAGGTGCGTGCTAATTTTCCGTATGCTGAGGAGGCGCGGAATTCCTGCAGCCATTGTTTGTAAAAGAGTAGCATTACGGGCAACTCCTGGTCTTTGACATAGAGTTCGCCTTGATGAACAACGGATTGGCTTGGACGCCAAAACGCGAGGTGTTTTTCTGTCCCGTTTTCGGTATGGATGTAGTGGTCCAATCCCGGGTCGGAACTGCTATTATTGTCCAAATGGTAGTCCCGCTCATTGATGATGGCAACGGCTTCATTCAAGTTTTTCCCGATGCAGGCTTTGACCATCGTGAAGTCATTGGTGACCGGATCGTTCACTTCAGGGGTGTACTCGATGGGCGGCAGTTCCTGGATTGTCGGGTTCGGCGGTGTCGGTTCCACGGGTTCGCGGGTGCAGGCGGCCAAAAGCACCAGAATGGCTGAAAAGGCTATTGCCGCGAAGAATTTGTTTCCTGTTCTGGATTTGAAGAGATTGGTTTTCATAAGCATTAGAAATAAATAATACTGAATAGTAACGAGGTGACGATAGTTTTATTATTTAGGAGATTATATACGAATAAGTATTTTGTTTTTTGGGGTAACAATAAGTATTGAACAAATTGATTTTCAAAATTATAGAATAATTTTTTGCGAATAGGCAATCATTATATCCCTCAATAAGTGATTTTTTTTATAAAATCGCACTCATTGAGGGATTCGTCGGGCGTTGTACTTTGTTTTCAATGCCCCCATTTCGCGGCGAGCACGCAACTGGCTTTGTGTCACGTGGCACCCGCGCCGCGAGGGCTGCTTGGCGCACGTGTCTGCCCCACACTGCGCTCCCTCCGGTCGCTTGTGCGGGGTTACTGGGATGATATCCCTTCGGGATACATTCCGATAAAACAAAACTTGTCTTCTTCTAATCGTATAATGCGATTTGCGACTTATGGTCTAAATTCTAAATTCTTCCTTCTTCCTTCTTCCTTCTTAATTAAAATGCGTATCTTTGCAGCCCAGTTTATCTCATTATGTCTTACAGTGAAACCGAAATACAACAAATTGTCGCGGCCCAGCGCAAATTTTTCCGCACGGGCGCGACGCTGCCTGTCAAATGGCGGATTCAACAACTTAAGAAACTGAAATCGGCGGTCATCGCGCACGCCACCGAGTTCGAGGACGCGCTCACCGCAGACCTCGGACGGAGTAGGGTAGAGGCCTACCTCTGCGATGTGGGTCCCATCATTGTGGAAATCAACGAGATGCTGCGGGGCCTGCGCCGCTGGGCGCGTCCCGAGTGCCACTTTAGCGGACTGATGTGCTTCCCGAGCACCGTCACCAAAGTCTATAAAATGCCCTACGGCGTGTCGTTGGTCATCAGCCCGTTCAACTTCCCGATATTGCTGACCATCGGCGTGGTGGCGGCGGCGATGTGCGGCGGCAACACCGTCGTCATCAAGTCCAGCAGCAAGTCGGCGGCCTGCACTGAAGTGCTCAAACGCTTCTTCGCGGAGGTCTGCCCGCCCGAGTACGTCACCCTCATCGACGGCGGTCACGACGTGGCGGATATGTGCCTCGCACAGCGCTT